>Ga0310696_10000305_pt1 | contig 81888 bp, 60 predicted proteins | sample AusTroGonzalo_MG_4_FD_203885 | JGI IMG/M metagenome (GOLD analysis project Ga0310696, IMG submission 203885) | Bovine rumen microbial communities from tropical cattle in Woodstock, Queensland, Australia - Gonzalo_02 (v2) (version 2) | ecosystem: Host-associated > Mammals > Digestive system >...
TTCCCGGCAGCCATTCCTTGAAAATTCGCGTGTTAACGCTTTGAAGAGCTTTCGGGATCGGACCAATGCAGTTGAAAACCGCCCAGTCGCTCCGAGAAAATTCATAGACGACCATGCCTTCCGGCACGTCTCCGCCCGTATATCTACCGGCAACGAGATACCGGAACTTTCCATCGCCGATGTCGTCGATACAGACGCCGTATTCACCAATGCAGTTGTCCACCAACGCCTGTTCATAGGGATTCGACGGAGCGTTTCCGGCATACACGTTATAAGCGTACTTTTCGCAGATTTCGTCCCAGAACTTTGGAATCTCTGCATATGCGGTTTCATTGTCGAACACTTTCTGAAAGCCGATGACCTTAAACGGGAACATCGGTGTGATTTTGTAATCCATCTGATTACCTCCCTGAATGGATATTTTGATTGTCAAGGGAAGAAAGGTGTTTATTGCTGCTCCTCCGTCGCGTACTCGTGACGGTGTTGAGCCGTGAAAACGGGAGAATGCTTTCGTAAAGCTTTCCGCCGTTTCATAACCATACCGAAATGCAATGTCGATTACTTTATCTTCTGTATCACGCAAATCCACAGCCGCTTGGTACAGTCTGCGGTTTCTGATATACTCTCCGATTCCGTATCCGGTCATTAGAGAGAATCCCTTCTGAAGATAGAACGGGGAAATATGCGCCCAATCCGCAACATCCTGCGCACTGATGTCGTCAGTCAGATGCTCTTCCATATAATCGATTGCCGTACTAATGCAGGTTAACCACTCCATAAACCTGTCCTCCTTCCATTGATGGTATATATCACTGTATCATTTCACGCGAAAACTGTCCTGTCATTTATTGTTCAAATCTGTCATATGTTAGTATAGCATAAAAACATTAGTTCCTTAATCATTCACCACACAAAAACCTCCTTTGCCGTGGCAGACAAAAGAGGTTTCTTTTATGTGCTGATTAGTCCATTTGTTATGTAAAAGAGCGCCAAAATGATTCGAAAACATGCTGAAAGCGCCAAACTGATACACACCCTTCAGCTCGACAAACAGGAATTTGTCGTATCGTATCTCTTTTCTCAATCGAGACAGGTGCCGCCCCATTCCACGACGGTAAATCCTTCACGGACAAATGGCATAAAAGCTTGCTCCGTCAACTGAACGTATTCATCAGAGGAACGGTATACCATGAACACACGAAGGACGGAATCCGGCATAGGCGAAACTTCGAGTTTTGCAGCATCGGTATATTCTTTGCCGAGGAACTGAATGAGATTGTATTCGTTGTTCTCCATATGCGGGAGCCAATAGTTGATAAACTCGGTATATTCGTTCTCCGTAAGACCGATTTCCGGAAGTATCTTTTCCAGGAATTCACGGGTTTGACTTCCTGCAACGCAGAATCCCTCGGTAATCGATAATTCGATATTCGGAACGCCCTCCCAAAACAGATACGGATATTGTTTCCCGTCTTCGGCAATAAGTTGACCGTCGGGATAGGCGGTTACACGCCAGCCGTCGCAGTAAGATGGTATCGTCTTTGTGAGGTATCCGTCAAATTCAAGTTTAACGAAAACCTCGGTTGTTTTTTCGGGATACAGGTAGATGACTGGCTTATCAAAAACTGGTTCACCCGCTTCCGGTTTAGCAAGACGAGAGAAGACGACCCTTTTGATGACCTTATCATAAGCGTATTCATACGAATCACCAGACTTATTTACGGTTACCGTTCCGTGCTCTTCTGCAAGATCTGTTTTGTAATACTCGACCTTAACGGTATCGTATTTATTATATCCGTGATTCTTGCCGCAGACAACCTTTGTGTCATGACCGTAAATCCAATCGTCGCCATAAGCCGTCACATAGATATACATGATATCCATATCAGCCGTAAGCATCGGTTCTTGCTTTTTGCAGCTGGCAAGAGGTAATGCGGCGAAGATGAATGCCAACACGAAAATGAACAATTTTTTCATAAAGAACACCTCCAAAAATCCCGATTTGTCGGGATTATTTTATTTCGACAAACCGGAATTTGTCACATTCGTTCATCGGTAACAATATGTTTGATTCCGCTGTGATCGGATTGTAAATACTCTTTCATGAACGACGGGAAAGCCTTATACTCATCAAGCTTTTCAATAGGTATCCAGTGCATCGTTTCTTTCACGCCCATCGTATAGCTGTTGCTGCAAAGCTCTTTTGTGCCTCTCGGCCTCATAATAAAATATAGAGCGATTTCATGACATTCCAGCCCTTTTAATGATCCGGAGTTTTCATTAAAGAAGTTTTCGTGAATAACTGCAAGACGATCAACCTCATAACTGATACCGGTTTCTTCAAGCGTTTCTCTTTTGACAGCTTCTTCTGCCGTCTCGCCCATATGAACTGCGCCGCCTATGGAATAAAGATAATCCTCTTTTTCGTTCCCGGCAAGCAATACACAACCGTCCTCAACTATGATAGCGGCAGCCCTGTATCTGAACCATCTATTCTCATCCGTAAAACCACAGTTATGTTCCATAAATCTTACCTCAACAAATCCCAGTTTGCTGGGATCGTTGTTATTTCGACAAACCGGAATTTATGCATAAACCAGTTCAAATTCTTCACACACCACTTTTGTGTTTTCAGAAAATATCAGATGTAATTTCGATAGTTCACGAATCAGAAAATCTGTGTGTACTTTTCTCCAATACTCCAAGGTTCTGTCGCCTTCGCCTTCCTTATAAGCGTGTTCTGCCGAAACCAGATGAAACTCTGCAATGTAGACCTTCACTGTTTTTACAATACATACTGCCTCTCCGCTTGAATCAAGAATAACGCTGTAATCTCCTTCTTTCGGAAGCGGTTCGCCGTCAGTTTGATACAGATCATACGCCGAACAGGTAGCGGTCTTCACACCGCTTTTAACTAACGCTGCCAATTTATCCGGCGCATCGCCAAAGGCCCACGACTCATATGAGCCGGTTAATCCGGATTTTTTCCATAATTCTTCTGCAGTCATTCCATCCTCCGAAAATCCCGGTTTGTCGATATCTTTTCTTTTACATTATAATCAAAAAGTGTGAATTTTTCAATCCATTAACGCCAAAGTGGCACAAAAAAACGCCTTATGTCATGGTAGTCAAAAGACGTTTCTTTCGTGGTGGGAACGATAGGACTTGAACCTACGACCTCCCGGATGTCAACCGGACGCTCTAACCAAAGCTGAGCTACGCTCCCAAGGGGTATTTTTTTCGGCGAGTGTCATTATACATTGGCGAGTTCAGGGTGTCAAGTGCTTTTTTGAAAATCAGGCGGGGCGGGGAGCGGAAAGTGTTGAAAACAGTTTTTTAAAAAGGTAAAATAGCTGGTGAAATAAGAAGAAGGCTTATTGCCGTTAATTGTTTACAAAGGTGGTTTCAAAGATGGATTCTCTGAAGACAAAAGCTAAGACCGCATTGGCGTTTGCATTGGCGATAGTGCTAATTTGCCTTGCAGTTTCGTGCAGCCCGTACGTGAGACTTGACGGAACGCTGCCGGATGCGTATGTGCCGAAGCCGGGCGGAAAGATCAAACTGAACTATTATATTGCGGGCACCGACCAGCTCACAAAGGCCGTCAACGACTATGTGAGGGAGTTCCAGCAGAAATATCCGGACGTCACGGTCCAGGCGATGCTTTCGTCTCGCGACAGGTCCCAGATTCAGGCTGAAATCGCGTCAAGGTCGGTCGGAGACGTGTTTTTCCTTTTCGAGTCGGACGTTTACAACTATGCACAGACACAGAGGGCGCTGATGCCTCTTGACTATTACGTTGAGGCCTACGGCGTTGACCTTTCAAATATTTTTTCGGCGATGGTCGACATGGGCACCGTCAACGGAAAGCTCTACATGGCGACGTGCAACTACAACCACATCATTTACTACTACAACAAGGACATGATAAAAGCCGCCAATCTTGAGGACCCCGCGGATCTTCAGGAGGCCGGAACGTGGGACTGGGACACGTTTAAGGATTATTGCCGGCAGCTCACGTTCATGGACGAGACAACGGGCAAAAAGTACGTCGGATGCACGCTAAGACTCGGTTATTCGGCTGAGTACATTCCTTTCCTTGAGGGCTTCGGCGGAAAATGGTACGACACCGAGAACAAGAAGGTTTCGTTTGTCTCGGACGACAGGGTGCTGAGAGGCGTTCGCGAGATGTGCGATTTCGTGGCGATGAACGTCTGCAAATACTCAGCTGTTTCGCAGTCGACGGTCGCGACAAAGTCTGTAAAGAAGACCATTTCGCAGGAAAACTTCCTTGATTACAACGACATGAACCAGGTCTGCTTCAGGGCGGGCGAACACGACAACATGGTCTCAATCGGCCAGGCCTACGATCAGGCGGGCATTGACTGGGATGTTGTGGCGGTTCCGGCTCTTCCGACTCACAAGGTGGGCACGGGCTGCAGCGGTTTTGCTGTTTACAACGGAACCAAGAACCCCGACGCGGCTGCGGCGCTTGCGCTGACAATACTCACCGAGGACGGACAGAGGGCTTACCACGGCCAGGACGGCGGCGCTGTTCCGAACATCAAGAGCCTTGCGTACAACAGTTCGTATTGGCGTGTTCCCTTTGCGGACAGGAGCGACGACCCCGACTACGGCAAGAACTACAACGCTTTCATCTCGTTCCCCGAGGCTGACACGTATGCTTTTGTTGAGTGCGTGATACCGCCGGAGGTTGCGGAGATTGTCAGAAAGTACATGCAGAACGTCGTTCCGGAACACGTCAACGGCGAACGCGACGTTGAAAACACGCTGACGCTCCTTGAAACCGAGGCCAACGAGAAGTGGGAGTCGATTTACAATAAGTGACATTGGCGTGTTCTCATGACTGCGCTTTGATAAGAAAGAGCGCGTTTCACGCCTGTTGAATACATTTTTGGAGGAATTATGAAAAAGAGAGGGTTTATTACTGTTATTGCTGCGCTGCTCGCGCTGCTGCTTCTGCTTGCGGGCTGCGGCACGGGGAACGGCTCCGAAACCGCCAAGGCGACAGCCGGAAGCGACAATACCGCTACCGCGGCACCGACTGACGAAAAAACTGACGCAACGCATCCGCCCGCCAAGGAAAACGTCGCCAAGATCATCCTGATCCTCGGCCAGTCCAACGCGGTCGGCGCAACACAGTTCGCGCCCATGAAGGACGTCCTCGGCGAGGAAAAGTTCAACGCCCTTAAGAGAGAGGGCTACGACAACGTCCGCATCGTCTACTACGCAGGCGAGGCCAACGCCACCAACTACTACGAAAAGAAGCTTGATACCATCACCGTCGAAAAGCTTTTCGACAAGGTCCGCTTCGGCAAGTCGCTCACGGCGGCCATGTTCGGACTTGAGATGGGCATTGCCGAGTACCTGACAAACGCTCACCCCGACGAAACCTACTACATCATCAAGGTAGCAAGGGGCGGCGAGAGCCTGAAGCCGAAGTTTGCGGAGGGCGGCGTGCTCTTTGAAAAAGCTATTTCAATGTGTGAAGGGTGCTTTGGCGTGCTCGAGCGCGAAGGCTACACACCTGAAATCTGCGCAATCTGCTGGATGCAGGGCGAAAACGAGGCAGGTCTTGCTTCCACGGCTGAAACCTACGGAAAGAGCCTTGCGGAACTTGCCGGGGCGCTTCGCAGAAGGCTTGCGGCGTACGCACCGTGGGGCGGAATACCGTTCATTGACGGCGGCATTTCGTCGTACTGGAACTTCCATGAGGTCATAAACGCGCAGAAAGCCGCTTTTGCGGAGACTTCGCCAATCAACTACTTTATCGATTCAATCGCGCTCGGCGTAACTTACGACAAGGAACCGGCAGATAATCCCGACCTTGCACACTTTGACTCCGAGAGCGTCTGGCTCCTCGGCCAGGAGTTCGGCAAGTATATCGACCTGGCATACGAAAAAGTCAAATGACGGTTCGTTTATGACGAACCTTGAACCTAAAGGCTGATTCCTTAATCGGCCTTTTTTTTAATGCAAAAGCGGGGTTTTCGTGGTATAATTTGCCGCGTAGGCGTCATTGGCGTGTTCACGGACTGGCGCTTCACCCATTTTCGGTTCACGGAAGGAATTTTCAGATGATAAAACTTATCGAACACGGAGTTTATTACGTTGACGGAAACGTTGCGGAGAAGGGTCTGCCCGGCGAAGACGCCAAGGCGGCCGCTTCGAAAACCATTGCCGCCGGTATACTTAAGGCCCACAACGAGGGCGACGAGGGCGGTATCCTGAAGCTGAAGTTTGATGCATTGGCGTCACACGACATCACCTACGTCGGAATCATCCAGACGGCAAGGGCCAGCGGGCTTGAGAAGTTCCCGGTGCCTTACGTGCTCACGAACTGCCACAACAGCCTCTGCGCGGTCGGCGGTACGATCAACGAGGATGACCACGTTTTCGGTCTTTCGGCGGCGATCAAGTACGGCGGTATTTTTGTGCCCCCGCATCAGGCTGTCATCCACCAGTATATGCGCGAGAAGATGAGCGGCTGCGGAAAGATGATCATAGGGTCGGACAGCCACACGAGGTACGGCGCGCTCGGTACATTGGCGGTAGGAGAAGGCGGACCGGAGCTTGTTAAGCAGCTTCTCGGAAGAAAATATGAGATTAAAAAACCCGACGTGGTGCTTGTTTACCTTAAGGGAAAGCCCGGACACGGCGTCGGACCGCAGGACATTGCGCTTGCCATCATCGGCAAGGTGTTTAAGGCCGGATTTGTCAAAAACTGCATCATGGAGTTCGCGGGCCCCGGTGTTTCGGGACTTTCGGTCGACTACAGAAACGGTATCGACGTTATGACGACTGAGACCGCCTGCCTCAGCTCTGTCTGGATGACAGACGAAAAGGTCAGAAACTACTACAAGGTTCACGGCAGGGAAGCGGATTATAAGAAGCTCGAACCCGGAAACGGTGCATATTACGACAAGGCCATCATCGTCGACCTTGACAAGGCGCAGCCTATGATTGCGCTCCCGTTCCACCCCGGAAACGTCTACACGTTAAAAGACTTCATCGAGAACCCCGCAGACCTTCTTCGCGAGACGGAGAAGAGGGCGGAGGACGTTGTCGGCGGCAAAGTCAAGGACTTCCCGCTTCTCGGCAAGATTAAAAACGGCAGAGTCACTGCAGACCAGGGCGTTATCGCGGGCTGCTCGGGCGGCACCTACGAGAACATCGTCAAGGCGTCCCACATTATGAAAGGCAAGTCCGCAGGCTTCGGTAACTACGTTCTCAGCGTCTACCCCGCCAGCCAGCCTGTCAACGCGGCGCTCATCAAAAACGGCTCGATTTCGGACCTCATCAGTTCCGGCGCGGCTGTCAAGACTGCTTTCTGCGGCCCCTGCTTCGGCGCGGGCGACGTGCCTTCGAACAACGGCTTCTCAATCAGGCACACCACGAGGAACTTCCCGAACAGAGAAGGTTCAAGGCCTCAGGACGGTCAGCTCTCATGGGTCGCTCTCATGGACGCAATGTCAATCGCGGCAACTTCCGCAAACGGCGGCGTTATCACGTCGGCGGCGGATGTCGATTTTGACGAAAAAATCCCCGAATACACGTTTGACGACTCAAGCTACAAAGCAAGGGTTTACGACGGTTTTGCAAAGGCAGACGCCAATGCGAGCCTCATCTTCGGGCCCAACATCACCGACTGGCCGGAGATTCCCGCGCTTTCCGAAAACATCCTTCTCTCGGTCGCATCTGTGATCGACGACGAGGTTACAACGACCGACGAGCTCATCCCGAGCGGCGAGACGTCATCATACCGTTCCAACCCATTGAGGCTTGCCGAGTTTGCACTCTCAAGGAAAGACCCCGGATACGTTGCCGAGGCAAAGCGCGTCAAAGCTCTTAACGAAGACAAAGCCAATGCCCTCAAAGGCATCGAAGGCGCAGACGCCTCCTCCACGGATATTGCGAGCGTTGTGGTTGCAAAGAGACCGGGCGACGGCTCCGCGAGAGAGCAGGCCGCATCGTGCCAGAGGGTGCTCGGAGGCGGCGCCAACATAGCTCTCCAGTACGCGACAAAGCGCTACAGAAGCAACCTCCTCAACTGGGGCATGCTTCCGTTCATAACGGATGACGAGAGTCTTTTCATTGGCGGTCTCGAGAGAGGCGACAGGATATTCGTGAAGGGTATCAAGGCTGCAATCGAAAACGGAGAGACTTCGGTGAAGGCTGAAATTTACGGAAAAGAAGGCAAAAAGAAGGATGTGACGTTTTCGCTTGGCGATATCACCGACAGCGAGCGCAAGGTTCTTCTCAAAGGCTGCCTCATGAATTACTATAAAAGCGAAAACAAATAAAAGGAAGAGATTGAAATGAAAAAAGCCCTGAAATTACTGGCTCTGATTCTTTGCGCGGCGCTCCTTATGACTGTGTTTCCGGGATGCGGCGGGCAGACTGCTCAGAACGTCATTGACGACAGCGACGAAGAGACCGATCTGACACCGTATATGGACAGCCCGTATCCGATTGCCGTCATCAAGATTAAAGGTTACGGAACGATCATTGCGGAGCTTTACCCTGACATTGCGCCCGAGACCGTTAAAAACTTCATCAGCCTTTCAAACAGCGGCTTCTACGACGGCCTCATTTTCCACCGCGTAATCAAAAACTTCATGATTCAGGGCGGCGACCCCAAGGGCAACGGCTCCGGCGGACCCGGCTACACCATTAAAGGCGAGTTTACCGCCAACGGCTTCGAAAACAACCTCAAGCACGAGCGCGGCGTCCTCTCCATGGCAAGGCGTTCCAACCCGCGCGTGAACCCCGACCCTCTCATGGACAGCGCGGGCTCGCAGTTCTTCATCATGCACGTCAACTACCCCTCGCTCAACGGCCTCTACGCGTCGTTCGGCAAGGTCATCAAGGGCATCGAGATCGTTGACGAAATCGCCAATGTAAAAACCAACTCAAGCGACAAGCCTCTCACAGACGTGGTCATCAAGTCAATCCGCGTAGAAACCAAGGGCGTCACCTACGGCGAACCCACTAAACTCAAATAAAGGAGCAGAATTATGAATCCTGTCGTAACTTTAAACATCAAGGACTTCGGAACGATAAAAGTCGAGCTCATGCCCGAGACCGCTCCGAACACGGTTAAAAACTTCATTTATCTCGTAAACAAAGGCTTTTACAACGGACTCACGTTCCACAGGATCATCAGCGGCTTCATGATCCAGGGCGGCGACCCCAAGGGCAACGGCACAGGCGGACCCGGCTACATGATCAAGGGCGAGTTTGACGCCAACGGCATCGCCAACCCGCTCAAGCACGAGCGCGGTGTGATCTCGATGGCGCGTGCCATGAACCCCAACTCCGCAGGCTCGCAGTTCTTCATCATGCACAAAACGTCGCCTTTCCTCGACCGCCAATACGCCGCATTCGGCAAGGTCACCGAGGGCATTGAGGTTGTCGACAAGATTGCCGCAACCCCTACCTACAGAAACGACGCGCCGGTTGAGCCTGTCGTAATCGAATCCGCAACCTGCGACACGTTCGGCGTTGAATACGACAAGCCGGAGACGGTGTGACGCATTGGCGGCAGCGTGTGAATGCGTAAAAAACACGTAAAAAACACGCACAAAACCGAAAAAAATAACGCTTGCTTTAACGGGACGGACTTGATATAATACGTCCCGTTCCTTGCCCTTGACATAGTTCGAGGGCCGATAGACCAAAAGGAGGTGAAATTCATGGTTAGATACGAGACAATGTTTATCGTCAACCCTGAAATCGGTGAAGAAGCGGTGGCTGCTGTTGCCGAGAAATTCCAGGGCCTGATCGCAGAGAACGGCGAGATCGAAAGCTTCGGTGAGTGGGGCGGCAAGAGAACCCTCAGATACCCCATCAACGATGTCAAAGAAGGATGCTACTATCTCTGTCTCTTCAAAGCTGAGCCTACATTCCCGGCTGAGCTCGAGAGAATTTACAGGATCAACGACGCAATTCTCAGATTCTTGATCATCAACAAAGACGCTGAGTGATAAGGTCCGGTGCGTACTCTAAACGCAAAGAGATTTGATATTTGAAGACAGTATTCAGATTGGATAGACAGTTTAAAAGAGGAGAGAAAGCATGAATAAAGTAATTCTTATGGGACGTCTCTCGAGAGACCCCGAGATTAGGTACACACAGACAAACAACGTTGCCCAGTGCAGCTTCAGCATTGCCGTAGACAGACCCGGAAAACAGCCCGACGGTACCACAAAGGCGGATTTTATCAACTGCGTGGCTTGGCGTCAGACGGCTGAATTCATCAACAAGTATTTTTCAAAAGGGAACAGAATACTTGTTATCGGTTCAATCCAGGTTCGTGACTACACGGACAAGGACGGCAGAAAAGTTTACGTAACGGAAGTTATCGTTGACAATGCGGAATTCTGCGAAAGCAAGGCATCGTCTGCAGGATCATCTTCATACGGCAGCGCAACCCCTGCTCCCGACTTTGGCGGTACGCAGGACTCAGGTAGCGGCGACGCCGGATTCTTCCCGCTTGACAAGGACGAGTTTGTACCATTCTGAAGAGACTGCCTGTTAATGCCGATTTCAAACCGGCTTTAATGATTTAGGAGGAACTGTTATGCCTTACGCAAAAAAAGAAGGTAAAGGTGCCGACAAATTCGAAGGTAAGGGCCAGATGAGCAAGAAACCGAGAAAAAAGGTTTGCCGTTTCTGCGCCGACAAGACCGAGCATATCGACTACAAGGAAATCCAGAAGCTCAGAAACTTTGTTACTGAGAGAGGAAAGATCCTTCCCAGAAGAATGACCGGAACCTGCGCAAAGCACCAGAGAGAGCTGACCACCGCCGTAAAGAGGGCCAGACACGTTGCGTTGCTTCCGTTTACAGCTGACTGATCCTGAGGGATTTCGCGGTAAACGAACGCAAAGATTTGAAACGAGAAACAATATAAGCCGCGGAGCTGATAGTTCTGCGGCTTATTGTTGTATATGTGTATAACATTGGTTATTCGGCCCGAAGCTTGCCTTCCTTGATGAGCTTGATGACAACGTCGGCGATCTCGGGGTCGAACTGGATGCCCTTGCACCTTTCGAACTCGGCAATAATCTTCTCCTTGGGGTAGGGCTCCTTGTAGACACGCTTTGTGGCCATTGCGTCGAAGCAGTCGGCGCAGCAGATGATGCGGGCAATGAGCGGAATGTCTTCGCCTTGGAGGCCTTCGGGGTAACCGCCGCCGCCGTACTTCTCGTGGTGGGACTTGGCGCCTTCGACGATGTTCGGGATAGTCGAGATGTCCTTGAGGATCTTCGAGCCCTTTTCGGTGTGGTTCTTCATTATGGCGAACTCGTCGTCGGTGAGCCTGCCGGGTTTGTTAAGGATGGCGTCGGGGATGCCTATCTTGCCGATGTCGTGGAGAAGGGCGGTGTAGTAGAGGTTGGTGAGGCTGTCGCCCTGCATACCGAGGGCCTCGGCGATGATCTTTGAGTAGTGACCGACGCGGATGGAGTGGCCGTTCGTGTAGGCGTCCTTGGCGTCAATCGTGCGCGCAATCGCCTCAATCGATTCGATGGTGATGCCCTTGAGCTCGGCTTCCCTTGCCCTGGCGTTTTTGGCCTTGCTGTGGATGATCAGGAAGTTGACGAGTCCCATGAGGAGCAGCGTGAAGACGCCAATGACAATCCAGAACCAGACCTGCTCGTAAATCTGCTTTTCCTTGACGAGTACGATGTCGACGCGGTTGCTCATCTGGCCGTTTGAGTCAAGCACGTAAACGTGGAACGTGTATGTGCCGCCGGCGATGTTGGTGTACGAGACGGTGAGGTTGTCGTCGTCAATCTGCACGTAATCGCTGTCGACACCGTCAAGCTTGTAGCATATAGTGTGGCCCTTGTTGGGCTTGAACTCGAGGATTGAAAGGTTAAAAGCTATACGCGAAGTCTCTTTTTTGAGCTTGATCTTGCTTCCGTTGAGCGAGACACCGTCAACGTCAATCGAGCTGACCGCAATCTTTGTCGGCATGTCCTGATCCTTAGAACTTGCGAAATCGTAGACAAAAATACCGTCTGTGGTCTGGAAGTAGTATCTATAGAGCTCCTCGTCGTAGTAGCCTGAAGTGTTGGCCTGAATCGGTCTGAGACCGTTGGTGGCATCGTAGAGCTCGTAGTCGATGAGCCTGCCGCTCTGGTCAAGGTTTGAGGCGTCGAGCGAATCGGTGATGTATGCCTGCGTCTGGCTGGCGATGACGTACTTGTAGACTGTGTTGCCGCTGCCGTCCCTGGCTTTGACCTTGGCGATTTCGACAATGGAACCCTTGACGTAGGGGACCGTGATCTCTCTGTTTACGACCTCACCGCCAACGGTTTCTCTGCAGAAGAAGCGCCCGTTCAGGTTGTAGTAGACTTTGTCGCCGTCAACGAGGAACTTGAGCCTGTTTCCGCTGACCTGCTTCTCGGTCGAAATCTCCTCCGTTTTCGTGAAATCGTCGCTTATCGTGAAGATGCCCGCGGTGTGGTTGAAGGCAATCCTGCCGTCATCGGTCTTGCTGATGTAAATTGTACTCTTGTCGGTGTGGTAGACCGAAATCTTACTCCCGTCGAACTTGAAGACGCCGCCCGACTGGTAGCCGGCAACGAGAAAACCGTCAAACGCCCTGAGACAGCGGATGTTGGCAAGGTCCCCCGCCTGGTAGGTCTCCTCCTTGTCCTCTTTTAAGCTTGTGATATTGGCGGTATCGCCAAGGAAATCATTGTCGTATATCACCGACTCCTTGGTGACAGGGTCGTACTCGATGATTCCGAGGCCGTAGTCCGCAAAATACAGCTTGCCGTTGAAGTACTCGACGTCCCTGAAATCGTAGGGGACGCTTTCCTCGGCAACGCCTTTTGCCGCAAAATACTCCTGAACCTTGAGCATTACGGGGTTGTCGGAGCCGTCTGCGGGGACTATTTTGTTGCTGTTTATGTCGAAAAATACAAGGCCGGTCTTGCCGAGGCAGATGTAGAGTATGTCGTCGCGGCGCTCGAGCGCGTAGACCGTCTTGCTCTTGTTTGCGTATTTGTCTGAAGCCCAGAGGACGTCGTCGTAGAGGAGGTCCAGAAGGGCGTTCTTTGTGATGAGGGAGACGCCGGATGACGAGACGTTGTGGCTCGCGACCCAGAGGTTCCCTTCGTAGTCTATCATGAGATCGACAATCTGCGTCTTGTTTTCGAGGTTGTCCATCAGGGAGTAGTCGCCGTCGCTGTAGATGCAGTAGACGCCTTCCTTTTCGCAGCCCGCGAAGAGGACGTTGTCGTGTTCGGAATACATCACGCAGTTGACCTGGTCCGTGATCATGGGGTACTGGACGGAGGAGAGCGCATTGGCGGCAAGGTCGTAGCCGATAAGACCCGTCGTTGTGCACGCGTACATCGTGTCGCCGTAAATATAGGTCTCGAGAATGAGTGAGTTGTCTATGACCTTGGCGTGTTCGCTGTTGTAGATACCGTCGCCGAGCTGGTAGAAGAACCTGTTTCTTGCGGGATCTGCAACGGCTCCGTTGACGGTTTTGCCCTTTGTTTCCTCAATAAAGCCTGCCGTGCCTTTCTTTACGTCGTACGTGAAGAGGCCGACGTTTGAGCAGATGTAGATGATGTCGTTGGTTTTGTCATATTCGAGATCGAAAAGCTCGATCGTAAGGTTTTCCTTGGCGAGAGACGCCTTGACAGCATCAAATCCGAGATCAATTCTCGAAAAAGTGTGGTCGGTGTAGCGGAAAAAGTTGTTGTACGTCATCACGTAGAGTATGTTGTCCTTCTGGGCAAGGTTCCTTACGTTGATTATGTCGTACGAGATCCCGTTTTCCTCAAAACTTTTATATGAAACGAATTCCTTCGAGTCATACCTGGTCAGCCCCGAGTACTGGGCAATCCAGACATACCCGTCGTCGGTCTGGCAAAGAGCCTCCGCGCCGGATACGTCGATATCCACGACTTCCTCGGTTTTGTCAATCAGGTACGAGACCGCAGACGCGCTGAGGGACGTGAACACCGTGCAAATGGCTAATATCACAGAGAAAAATAAAAAAATTCTTTTTTTCATTTTACACTCCATAAAAGCACACTCCATAAAAAAATTTTCCATATTATAGCATACAAAAAAATATATGCAATATTTCTGCATTTTGAGGGGCACGACGCCGCCAATGCAAAACGGTTTGACAAAAAAAGCCGCCTGCCGTTTGCTCCGAAACGGCAGGCGTGAAGCGTTTTATTGTAAGCGTAAGTTTTACTTCAAATCGGCTTTCCTGAACCTGAGAAGTCCGAGAACGGTGATCGCGGCACCGAAAATCAGGTACGACAGTAATCCGATAAGGAAGGATGCGGCGTCAAATTTACCGTAGTTTAGGAACACCGAGTTTGTGTACGTGGGGATGAGGCAGAACCACCTGTTCGAAAGAGTCTGGTCGGCGTAGTGAACGACGGAGCTGATGAGGCTGATTCCCATGCCCGCGACAACCGTGATTATGACGGCAGGCGCCGTGTGTTTCATCATGAGCGAGAGCGCCGTTGAGATGGCGGCCGAGAAAACGAACGTCATGACTCCCGTGACGAAGAAGAACACGAGGCGGAGAAGTTCATTGGAGTCAAAGGGTGCGCCGTAGCCGAAAATCAGGCACGAAACGCCGAGGAACAGGAGCACTTCAAGCAGTATCAGGACCGCGCTGATGACGGATGACGAGATGAGGTGCGAGAAGTAGATTGACGTCCTGCTTCTGCCGGCAATTATCTTGTTCCGGAGCGTGCCGTTTGACACGTCCGCGCAGATAAATATGGTGATGAAGATCGGGAGCAGAAGGCCCATGTTGCTCGAGAGAACGAACGAATCGCTCACGACCATGCGCGCAGTAAACATCTGACTGCCCATGCCCGGCATCATGGCTGCGGTTTTCATGATCTTTGAAACGAGGAAGTAAAGTCCCGCCGTGAGGAACGGAAAAGCGCCCGAAAGGATGCAGACGATCATGAACATTTTGCTTCTAAAAATGCGGAAAAAGTCCGCCTTTAACAAATTACCCATTCTGACCCCTCACTTTCTCGACGTAGTAGTCTTCGACGGTCTTCTCTTTCAGGTTTATGGAAGAGATTCTGATGTTTTCGGAGACGAGGAAGGCCATGATCTCGTTGATGTCCGCGTTGCCGTAGACCGTGACGCTGCAGCCCTCAAGAACGCTCGAACCGACGCTGCCGTTTGCGTAAAACTTCTGCTGGGCGGCCGCAGCTTCGGCGGGCGAGTCAAAGCCGATGAGCGTCTTGGCGCTTGATTTTGAGTGCAGTGTTTCGACCGAAACCTCGTCAAGGAGAACGCCTTTTGAAATGAGACCGATTCTGTTGCAGACCTTGTCAAGCTCGGAAAGAATGTGGCTGGAGATCAGGAAGGTGATGCCTTTCTTGTTGAGCCTTACAATCGTGTTTCGCATGTCCACAAAGCCCTGGGGGTCGAGACCGTTCATGGGCTCGTCGAGCAGAACGAACTCCGGGTCCTGGATGATGACCGAAGCGATTCCGAGGCGCTGCCTCATTCCGAGCGAGAAGTTTTTCACCGTCTTATTGCCAATGTGACTCACAGGAAGCCCGACGTCCGCGAGCACGCTCTCAAGCTCCTCTTTTGTCTTGGTTATGCCGCAGATGTAGCACTGGTACTTAAGGTTTTCGACCGCTGTCATGGACCTGTTCAGCGACACGTTCTCAACGATGCCGGCAACGCGCTTCATCTGCGAAGCCTCAAACCGCTCCTTGCCGAAAAGCTGAAACGTTCCCTCGGTGGGGGCTGCCAGACCCGTGATGAGCCTGATGACGGTCGTCTTGCCGGCTCCGTTTTCGCCGACAAATCCGTATATATCGCCTTTCCTGATCGTCATGTTGACGCCGCGGACCGCATAGGTGTCCTTGTACTTCTTGGAAAGGTTGACTGTTTTCAAAACGAACTCTTCGTTTGTCTGATTTTCCGACATGATACCGTCCTTTCCCGCATTGGCGTGTTTGGTTCGCCGATGTGTAATCATATCCCTCTCAGTATATCAGATTCCGCCGCGATTATAAAGCAAAATAGGATACCGCCAATGCCTCCCTCCCGCATCAAAAGGCTCTCCCTCAAGCATGTTTACGGAGGGGAGAACGCGCCGCGGCCTAAAAATAATATAAAAATATACGCCAATGCCTTCGAATGGGCCTTTTCGGGCAAAAATTTGCTTTAAGAAAAAACGGCTTTGTGGTAAAATTACCTTGATTATCCATATGCGGAGGGTTCGGTAAATCTATGAAGAAAAAAACTTCTCTTGTGTACAAATTCCTTTATAGGATGAATTTGATATGGATTAACGTCGTGATGTCGCTGATATTCGCGGTGGCCGCGGCGGTTGCTTTTCTGAGGCTGAACAACCCGCTTGCGTTTGTCCTCACTGTTATTCTTATATGGGCAATGGTAATCCTCGACATCGTGCTCACAGTCCTCCGCCGCAGAAAGGTAGTGACTGAGGCGGGAAACCTCGGTATTGTTGACGATTCCGGCACGGTCTGCACGGGGCTCCTTGACGCAATGCAGCTTCCGACTTTCATCGTGACAATCGAGGGAAAACTTATCTGGGCAAACATTGATTTCAAAGACGTCTGCGACAGCCTGCAGATAAAACCGTCATCCGTCGTGCAGAAGGTGTTCACGGAGGCGATTGACGGAAAGCTTTCAACTAAAAACAGCGTGATCAACGGCGACATCGACGTAGGCAGGAGATCGTTTAAGTATTTCGCGTCGTACGTTGCTGTCAGCGAGGACCTTGCGGCGGGCGGAATCGCAATCTGCGTCTACTTCTACGACGTGACGGCCGTTGAGAGGCTCAAATATCTCTACAGAACGAACAAGGTTGTCCTCGGCGAAATCCTCATCGATAACTACGAGGAAATCTACCAGGCAAACGGCGAGACGGTCGCAAACCAGGTTCTCATTGCCCTGAACGACATATTCGCCAAGTGGATTGAAGGCAAAAACGCGATCATAAAGGGCCTCGCGCGCGAGAGATACCTCATCGTCGTTACGGAAGAGAGTCTGAAGCAGCTTGAAGAGGAGCAGTTCGTCGTCCTTGAGAGCGCAAAGAAGATTTCGGTCGGAAACTCGATCCAGGTCACTCTTTCGATAGGTCTTTCGTCAAACAGGCTTGAACTCACGGACGAGGCGTTCAGAATGCTCATCGCGGACAGAAATAACGACGAGCAGTTCAAAAAAGCTTTCGAGGACACGCTACCCGAGCACATCACGGACGTTGAGGAGCTCATAAACCTCAGCCTTTCGAGAGGCGGCGACCAGGCAATCGTAAAGATAGGCACCGACAAGCGCGACAATCTGTTCTTCGGCGGCAGCGAACTTGACATCGACCGCGAGGATATGGTCGAGGTGAGGGTGAGAGCCGGACAGCTTAAGAGCGAGATTCAGAAGTCGAACAAAGTCCTTATAATGGGACACGCGATGGCAGATCTTGACGCGCTCGGAGCTGCATTGGCGATGTACAGGATCGCAACGGCGCTCGGAAAGCCCGCATACGTCGTGCTCGGAAGCCCCAATTCGCAGATTTCGGTCATGTACAGGACGCTCATGGAGAGCGGCGACTACTACGACGTTTTCATTTCGGAGAGCGAGGCGCTCAACGTTCTTGACGAGGGAACGCTCACGGTTGTTGTGGACACTTTCTCGGCCCGCCAATGCGAGTCGCCCGAAGTCGTTAAGAAGTCCGAGAGGATAGTCGTAATCGACCACCACAGAAGAGGCGTTGACGCGATTGAAAACGCGGTCATAAGCTACACCGTAACGGCCGCCTCATCGTCAAGCGAACTCATTGTCGAGCTCATGAGGTACATCTTCCCCAGCGAAAAGATACTGAAAAAACTTGAGGCTGAGACACTCTACGGCGGAATACTTGTCGACACGAAGAACATGTTCTTCAAGACCGGCAGAAGGACGTTTGACGTCTGCTCGTACCTGAGACAGCTTGGCGTCATCCCCGTCGCGGTGAGAAAATACATCCAGCCGAGCTACGAGGACTTCAAGAAAATCAATGCGATCGTTTCGGGCATGAAATATATGACCATCAACGGCAAGGGCGTCGCAATCACAAGCTGCGAACTTCCGAGAAGCGAGGCAAACACTCTCGCTCCGATAGCTGCCGACAAGATGCTCGAGATTGCAGGCGTCGACTGTTCGTTCGTGCTCGTGAAGCAGGACGAGGACACCGCTATTAAGGCGAGATCCCTTGGCGAGGTCAACGTGCAGATCATTCTTGAGAACCAGGCCATCAACGGAGGCGGACACTTCACGGCAGCCGCGGGACTTCTCAAGGACACGCCGCCCGAGAAGGCAGAGATGCTTCTGCTTAGTATTCTGCGGAACGACGGAATTAAGAACGGAGATCAAAACTGATTCCCTGCGCGGGCATTTATTCAGGGCCCGGCGGGAGATAAACGGAGGAATAAAATGAAAGTCATACTTAAACAGGATGTTAAAAATCTCGGAAAAAAAGACGAGATGGTAGAAGTTAACGACGGATACGCGAGAAATTTTCTCATTCCGAGAGGCGCAGCGGTCGAGGCGAGTACCGCCAATGTAAACCAGATGCGCGACAAGCAGAAGGCTGCCGCCAATAAGCAGCAGCGCGAAATCGACTTCGCAAAAGCTTTTAAAGAGAAGATTGACGGCAAGAAAGTCATCGTCAAGGCTAAGGCCGGCGAAAACGGAAAGCTCTTCGGCGCAATCGCTACGAAAGACATTGCCGAGGCCATCAAGGCGCAGTACGACATTGACGTGGACAAAAAGAAGATAGTTCTTGACGAACCCATCAAGGCGACAGGCGTAAAAGAGGTCGCAATAAAGCTTTATCAAGGAATTTCGGCTAAAATCAGTGTGAGCGTAGAAGCTGACTGAAGAAGTTTCCGGTTTAAGCATTTTTTCGCGGAACAGGCTATTATCAAAGAGTGCGGCGGCAGGCGCAAAAAACTTGCCGCACGTTGTTTCTTAAACGAAGCATAAAACAGGAACGACGCAGAGATCAGGCGGAGGTAACAGGATGCCCGACAATGTGAATATGACAATACCGCAGAGTATAGAATCCGAAAACGCGCTGCTCGGAGCATTGCTTTCAGACAGCAACGTTATCACGGACGTCATTGACGAGGTCACCGTACAGGATTTTTACAGCGAGAGCAACAAACAGGTCTACGAGGCATGCCTCACGCTTTTCAACGAGGGCGTGAAGATTGACCTTTTCACGGTCATGGAAAAACTCGAGCGCATGGGAAGCCTTGACAAGATCGGCGGCGCCGGATACCTAACGGGTCTTCTCGGCGGCTCTTTCCTTGTCGCCAATGCGGTCACCTACGCAAAAATCATTGCCGAGAAATCGACAATGAGACGCCTCATAACCGCGGGCAGAAGCATTGTCGAAGCGGCTTACAAGGGCGAAAAAGGACTCGACGAGACAATCGAGTTTGCCGAAAACACGATCCTCCGCGTCACTCAGAGCACAAACACAAAGGGCTACTCGGTCCTGTCAGACGTAAACCAGGATGTCTTCATGGAACTTGAGCAGAACGTCGGCAAGAACGGTATGACGGGTATTCCGACAGGCTTCTACGACCTTGACAGGGCGCTCTCGGGCATGAAGAAGGCCGATATGATAGTCGTCGGCGCAAGACCGGGTATGGGAAAGACGGCTTTCATGCTCGACATCGCAAGGTACGTAGGCTTCAAGAAAAAGATTCCCGTCGCGATATTCAACCTCGAAATGACCAAGGAGCAGCTCGCGACACGTATCCTGAGCGCACAGGCTGACGTTGAGAGCGAAAAGCTCAAGAAGGCGCAGCTCTCGACAAACGACTGGAACGCATTGGCGGAAGCTGTTGCAGAGTCAAGAAACGTTCCGATATACCTTGACGACACGACCGATGCGAGCATCCAGAGCATCAGGGCCAAGTGCCGCAAGATGAAACTTGAGAACGACATCAAGCTTATCATAATCGACTACATGCAGCTCATGACGTCCGCAGGAAGGCGCGGAGAGGCAAACCGCGTCGTTGAAGTTTCGGATATTTCGAGACAGATCAAGATGATGGCGCGCGAGCTTGAGGTTCCGATAATTGTCGGTTCGCAGCTCAGCCGTGAAGTCGACAAGCGCGATGACAAGAGACCGAAGATGAGCGATCTGAGGGAGTCCGGAGGTATCGAGCAGGATGCCGACGTGGTGCTTTTCCTCTACCGCGAGAAGGTCTACAACAAAGAAACCAATTACCCGCACGTTGCCGAGGTCATCATCAGCAAGCAGAGAAACGGTATGACAACGACCTGCAAGCTCCGCTTCGATGAGGAACACGTGAGCTTCAAGAACCTCACGAGCAACTGACGGTTATCACCAAGGCAATCCTCTGAGACAGGATGCCCCGCCGGAAGGTTTTTATGGCTGATTTTTTGAAGATATACGAAAAATTCAAAACAATCACGGAAGAGAAGCAGCTGATCGGCGAGGGCGACGCGGTGCTTGCCGCGGTGTCCGGCGGAAGGGATTCGACGGCGCTCCTCCTTCTCTTAAACCGGCTGGCGCAGGAGAGGAGCGGCTTTTACCTTGGCGTTTTCCACTTCAACCACTGCTTAAGGGGCGATGAGTCGGACGGCGACGAGCAGTTTGTGAAAGACCTTGGCGGCAGGCTCGGACTTGACTGTTTTACCGAAAGGGGAGACGTCAGGGGGTACGCCGAAGAGAACAGGCTGTCAATTGAGACGGCTGCACGCGACCTTCGCTACGCGGCGCTCAGAAAATGCGCGGAGAATATTGGGATAGTTAAAGGTAAGCGTGTTAGAATAGCCGTTGCACACACCGCAGAGGACCGCGCTGAGACTGTTTTCCTCAATATAGTGAGGGGAACGTCGGTCGACGGGCTCGAGGGGATTAAGTACGAAAACGGCGACGTTATACGGCCGCTGCTCGATCTCACAAAAGATGATGTCGAGACGGTGTGCAGAGAGTGCGGATCCGGCTACAGGACCGACTCAACGAACTTTATGAAGATAGGGAAAAGAAACGTGGCAAGACTTGACGTTTTTCCCTATATAAACGGGCAAATGGACTGCGACATCACAGCGAGGCTCCTCTCCCTGTCAAAGCTTGCGGCGGACGATTCGGACTTCATTTCGAAGGAAGCCGACAGGGCATTTGAAAAGGGCGCCGAGGTTAAAGGCGGTGACGTGAAGCTCTTCCCGGAGGTCTTAAACCCCATGCACCCGTCGCTCAGGTCAAGGGTCATAAGGAAGGCGATTTCGCTTGCCGGAAGGGACGGTGTGATGCCTTTCAAAGACTGCGTTTCGGTCAGCACCGACATGGTCGAAAGGACCGCAGGATTTCTTAAAGGCGGAAGCGGTACGCTTGAGCTCGGAAAGGACGTCTACTGCGTCGGCGCGTTCGGAAGCTACATTATAACCGTAGGGAAGCCTGAGAAGGCTGAGAAAAGTGCCGAGGCATTGGCGGTAAGGATACCGGCTGACGGAGGCGCGGAATACCGCGAGAAGAGCGGCCTTGCGCTTGAAGTTAAGGTGTCTGAAGGCCACGAGATTCAAAAAGCGGTGAAGAGAGCCTCGGAAAGCTGCGAGAGGGTTGCCGTGTTTGACCTTGGCGGTCTCGAAAAGATTATCTCGGAGAGCGGAGAGCTCGTTTTGAGGTGCCCGGAAGAGGGCGACAGGATAAGGCCATTCGGCGCGGGCGGCGGGAAATCCCTTGGCAAGTTCCTGACAGACAGGAAAATCAGGGCGGCTGAGAGGGTAAACCTCAGAATACTTGCGTCGGGAAACAATGTGCTGCACGTGTTCGGCTTGAGAAGGTCGGATGCGGCGCCCGTAAACGGTGACACAAAAAGATGCGTCTCGTTTGAACTGAAAAGCTGAAAACAGGGCTCATTGCCCTTAACAATCACTTTGAATGGAGTTTTTTATGTACGATAAGTGTGAAGAAATTTTAATAAGCAGAGAAAGTCTTCAGAAAAGAGTTGAGGAACTCGGAAACCAGATCACCGAGGAATACAAGGGCAAAGAGCTCATCGTCATCGGCGTGCTCAGAGGCTCGTTCATCTTCCTGGCAGACCTTGTGAGGGCAATCAAGATACCTATCAGCCTCGACTTTATGATAGCAAAGAGTTATGCCGGAACTGAGACCACGGGCGAGGTCAGAATACTGAAGGACGTTGACGTCAAGGTCAGCGGCAAGCACGTTCTCATAGTTGAGGACATTGTCGACTCCGGATTCACACTCAGTAAGCTTGTGGGACACTTCGAGGGCAGAAACGCGGCAAGCGTAAAGATCTGCACCGCGCTCAACAAGCCTTCAAGAAGAATCGTGAAGGATCTCAAGGTTGACTACGTCGGATTTGACGTGCCGGACGCTTTCGTTGTCGGCTACGGACTCGACTTCAACGACATGATGAGAAACTTCCCCGAGATAAGGATTTACAAACCCTGAGAACGACGGTTTTCAAATACTATAACCAATAAACCACCCCCGGCAGACGGTGCCTTTGTGAAGGCGGATGAAAGCGCCGGGAGATTTTGGAGGAACCAAATTGAAAAACGGAAGGAAAAGCCTATTCTTTTATATCATACTGATTGGCGTCATTGCGCTGCTCGTGCTCGCAATCACCAGCTTTATCCCGCTTCCGAGGATGCAGTATGACGATTTTATCAAACAGCTCGAAGCCGGAAACATCAAATCCGCGACACTGAAAGAGGACGAGCTCATCGTTTACGTCAACAACAAAGTTACGGCGGACGAAACGTCGAGCAGCAGTGTGCTCAATCCGGGCACCAAGTACGGCGTCGACATACCTTCGTACTCGGCTTTCATGGAGTACATGAACAAATTCCTTGAGACGAAGAGCGACGATAACAAGGTCAGCTTCACCGCGAGCTTCAGCCACATTCCGGGCTGGGTAGAGTATATACCCATGATAGGCATTGTTGCCGTCATGATCATATTCATGCTCATAATCATCGGCCAGAACAACGGCAGCTCGAAGATAATGACATTCGCCAAGAGCAGGGCGCGCCTCTATACAGAGAGCAAGGTCAAGTTCGCAGACGTCGCGGGCGCAGAGGAGGAGAAGGAGGAACTCGAGGAAATCGTGGACTTCCTGAAATTCCCCAAGAAGTACTTCGCGCTCGGTGCGAGAATCCCCAAAGGCGTCCTCATGGTGGGCCCTCCCGGAACTGGTAAGACCTACCTCGCCAAGGCAGTCGCGGGCGAAGCCAACGTGCCTTTCTTCTCAATCAGCGGCTCTGACTTCGTTGAAATGTACGTCGGCGTAGGTGCTGCGAGAGTCAGAGACATGTTCGAACAGGCCAAGAAAAACGCTCCGTGCATCATTTTCATTGACGAGATCGATGCGGTCGGACGTCACAGAGGCGCAGGTCTCGGCGGCGGACACGACGAGAGAGAGCAGACGCTGAACCAGATTCTCGTCGAGATGGACGGTTTTGAGCAGAACACCGGAATCGTTATCATTGCCGCTACGAACAGACCTGACATCCTTGACCCCGCGCTCACAAGACCGGGACGTTTTGACAGGAAGATCGTTGTCAACTACCCCGACATCACGGCAAGAGAAAAGATACTTGCAATCCACGCAAGAAACAAGAAGGTTGACGAGTCCGTTAGCTTTAATGATGCCGCCAAGAACACCGCGGGCTTCACCGCCGCAGATCTTGAGAACCTCATGAACGAGGCGGCTCTCCTTGCCGCAAGAAGAGGCTCGGAGAAGATTACCACGGCACACATCAAGGAAGCCATCTTCAGAGTCATTGTCGGCCCCGAGAAGCGCAGCCACGTCATCAACGACCACGACAAGAAGCTCACAGCCTACCACGAGGCGGGCCACGCAATCATCGTGAAGCTGTTCTCGACCACCAGCAAGGTCGACCGCGTATCCATCATACCGGCGGGCTCGGCGGGCGGCTACACGGCTCACAGACCCGACGAGGACCTCTCCTACTACACGTCGAAGCAGCTGTTTGAGACGATAGTCGTTGCCCTTGGCGGCAAGGCGGCTGAAGAAATCATCTTTGGCGACGTCACGACAGGCGCATCGTCAGACCTCCAGAGCGCGAACTCGACGGCCATGAAGATGGTCACCAAGTACGGTATGAGCGAGGCTCTCGGCAACATGATCATGGACACCGGCAGCGAAGAAATTTTCCTCGGCAGGGATTACGGACACACCAGAACCGCCAGCGAAGAGCTCTCCTCGACTGTTGACAGGGAAGTCAAGAAGATCATCGACAACGCCTACGAGACCGCTAAAAAGATCCTCACCGACAACATGGACAAGCTCGAACTCATCGCAAAGACTCTTATTGAGAAAGAGCGCATCGAGAAAGAAGAGTTCGACATCCTCATGGACGGCGGAGAGCTTCCGGAAGAGACTGCAGGCGAAACCGCCAATGAGACCGCTCCCGAGGCACCCGCAAGCGCTGAGGAACCTGTGAAGACAGAGGAGCCCTCCGAACAATAATGTGATCTGTCCTGTTTAAAGGATGAAATCCGGACCGCGTTTTGCGATGACGCGGTCCTTGTTTTAGCAAATTTAGGCAAACGAAAAGAACCTGATGGAAAAGCTGAGAGGAACCGTTAGCGGAATAATATTTCAGAATGACGAGACAGGGTACAGGGTTGTCGACGTCGAATCGGACGAGGGAACCTATGAGACCGTGACGGGCATCATGCCTCCTCTCTTCAGCGGCGAGATCATCGAGGCCGAGGGCGAGTGGAACGAGCACTCGAACTACGGCAGGCAGTTTAAAGCGTCCGCCGTGACTCTCAGCCTGCCTTCGACGACCGAAGGCATGAGGGCTTTCCTGGCGTCAGGACTGATACCGGGGATAGGCCCGGGGCTTGCGTCAAGGATTGTCGGCACGTTCGGAAACGACACGTTTGACGTCATTTCGGAGCGCCCGGAGGCTCTTGAAAGAATCCAGGGAATCACCTTAAAGAAGGTCAGAAAGATAAAGCAGGCGTTTGACGCGCACAGGGAGAGCAGCGACACCGTGATGTTCTTTGCCGGCTTCGGTGTGGGAACGGGCGTTGCGATGGAGGCCTACAGGCGCTTTGGCGACGGGGCAAGGGAAATCATCAAGGAGAACCCGTATTCTATCATTGGCGTGGTCGGAGGCTACGGTTTCGGGACCGCGGACAGAATTGCAATCACGATGGGTTTTGCGCCCGACTCGCCCCAGAGGATCAGGGCCTACATTCTCCACATTCTCGGCTCTTCGTACGGCGAAGGACACGTTTTTCTTTTTGCGAAGGACATCCGCGCCGAAATCGCCAAGACAATCGACATCACCGATGAGGACTTTGAGGAAGCCCTTGACAATCTTGAGAGCGAGGAACGCATAAACCGCGAGACCGTGAAAAGGCCCGGCGGCGAGAGCGAGGCGGTGTATCTCCACGACCTTTACGAGGCCGAGAGGGGCATTGAAGAAAAACTTCAGATACTCGCCAATGTGTCCCACGACGACGGCAGCGGCAGGGCCGAAAAGCTTCTCAAGGCTTTTGAAAAAGAAAACGACATAACGCTCGACGACGAGCAGAAAAAAGCCGTGCTTCAGTCATCCGTAAACGGTGTGACTGTGATCACAGGCGGCCCCGGAACGGGAAAAACAACGATAATAAAGGCGCTCATAAGGATTCTTGAAGAGCGCGGCATTAAAACGGTCCTCTGCGCGCCTACGGGGCGAGCCGCAAAAAGGATGGCTACGGCTTGCGGCGAGCAGGCAAGGACCATACACAGACTGCTTGAGCCTGACTTTAAGAGCGTGGCGCGTGAGGCGGGCGTTGAGCTTGAGGACAGAGACATAAAGTTCAAGCGAAACGCGTCAAATCCGCTTGAGGCGGGCTGTGTCATTGTCGATGAGATGTCGATGGTGGACACGCTCCTTATGTACAACCTCGTGAATGCCCTCAGGTACAACACGATGCTCGTGCTCGTCGGTGACAACAACCAGCTGCCGTCCGTGGGCCCCGGAAGGGTTCTTCGCGATATCATCAAGTCAGGCCTTTTTGAGACCATTAAACTTGAGAATATCTACCGCCAAAACCCCGACAGCCTCATTTCATACAACGCGCACCTTGTAAACAGCGGCAAGATGCCCGAAATGAACAGGGAAAAGGGCGACTTTTTCCGCATGAGCGTGAGAAGCCCCAAAGAGTGCATCGAGCTTCTGAAGTCGCTTGTGTCGGAGCGGCTGCCGAACAGGTACGGAATTGACCCGTTTACGGACATACAGGTTATAACGCCAAACAGAAAAGGACAGTGCGGCAGTCAGATTTTCAGCGCGGAGCTTCAGAGCATACTGAACCCGCCGCTCGAACGTGGCAAGACGACCGAGATTAAAAACCTTGGCGAGGTCTTAAGAGTAGGCGACCGCGTGATGCACACCAAAAACGACTACGAGCTTGAGTGGGCGGATTACGACGACCCGTCGATTGAGGGACAGGGTGTTTTCAACGGCGAAATGGGGCGAATTGAGGCGATTGACACGACTTCTCACCTTGTCTACGTGCTTTTCGGCGACAACCGCTACGTGTGCTACGACAGGCAGAGCCTCAGCGAGCTTGAGCTTTGCTACGCGATCACGGTTCACAAGAGCCAGGGCAGCGAGTTTGACTACTGCATCATCCCCATCTGCAACGTGACTCCATCGCTCATGACGAGAAACCTGCTTTATACAGCTATAACAAGGGCAAAAAAGATGGCGATAATCCTCGGCACGGACGACAGCATCGCCGCCATGATAGCCAACAACCGCGAAGTGAGGCGCAACACGACTCTCTTCCGCAACAATACGATTGACTGGTGACGTATGGTCATAATTCAGACTGCGCTTTACCTTGAAGCGAAGACGCCAATAGAATATCTGAAGCTCCGCGAAGCAAAGAACGTGCCGCTTCCGGTGAGGCTTTTCTGCTCCGACGATAAGCGCTTCGCGGCCGTTGTAACGGGCACAGGCAGCTTAAACGCATGCGCGGGAACCGCCGCGGCCCTGACTTACCTCGGGGCCGGCCGCGGCGACCTTTTCATAAACTTCGGCATCGCGGGGGCTGCGGATGACTGCGGGCTTTGCATTGGCGATATCGCAAGGTGCGTCAAGTGCACAGCGGAAGGCGAGCGGCCTTTTTACCCGGACATCATTTTCGGGAGCAGATTTAAGCTTGCAGAAATCGAGACGGTGAAAAAGGTGACGGACATTTCTTCGGACGGGTGCCTCCCCAAAGCTGCCGACATGGAGCTTTGCCACGCTTTTTCTGCCGCCAATATGTTCCTCGGGCCCGAGTCGCTCATATCGTATAAGGTTATATCGGACTATGCCTCCAAGACGGCTGAAAACGGCGGCAGGCTTGACGAGAAGGCAGTCGAGACGCTTGTCTCTGCCGCCTGGAAAAAGCTCCTTCCCGAAATCGAAAAGGTTTCTGAGGAGGCGTCTTCCGCTTTTGAAAAAAACGCAAGGGAGCTTCCCTCAGAGGTATTAACCCTTTATGAAAATGTTTGCGAAAAGCTTTCGCTTTCATACTCAAATCGCGAAATTTTGAAGAATAAGCTTTGGAAGGACTGTCTCATTGGCGTGTCCGTAAAAGACAGGCTTTATGAGGTTCTCGGCGTTTCGGAAGATGAGCTGCCGAAGGACAAAAAGGGCAGGGAGGCTTTCTTAAAAGAGCGGCTGCTTTGTGAATCCGGGGGTGATAACCCTTGATCGACATTGTGTACGTTGAAAAAGAGGCGATGAACACGCCTTTTGCGAAGGGCGTCCTTGAGAAGATTCCAGGGGCCGTGACCGTTCCGATTGACCGCTGGGAGGACGTCTTTTACAGGAAAAAGCAGGATTACGCGCTCCAGAAGAAAAACAGGAAACTCATCGTCGGCGTGAACCGCGGCGGCTTTGTGATGGAGGGCTCGGACAACTGCCAGAGCGCGGGCGCGGACAGCTTTTACTATTGCTCGTTTGCGAAAAACTGCATCGGCGGCTGCGACTACTGCTACCTCCAGGGCATGCTGAGGAGCGGCTACCTTCTCGCTTTCGCGAACATGGACGACTGCTTCCGCGAGGTCGAAAAAGTCCTTAATAAAGGCAAAAAGACGCTGCTTGCCGTGTCATACGACAACGATATCTACGCGCTCGAGGGGCTCTTCGGGTACGTGAAAATGTGGTCTGATTTTGCGAAAAAACAAAACCGCCAAGGCCTCACAATTGAGGTCCGCACGAAATGCGGCACTAAATCGTTTATCGACCGTGCGGACAGCTCGTCAGGCGTCCTCGCGTTCACCTGGTCGGTGTCGAGCGCCGAAAACATCAGACGGTTTGAGCCTCAGACGTCGCCGCTTGCGGCAAGGCTTGACGCGGCGGCGTATGCACTCGCCAAGGGCTTCAGGGTCAGGCTGGCGCTCGACCCGGCTATAGCGCTCGGAAGCGGCTGGAAAGAGGGCTACGACAGGCTCTGCGATGAAATCGGGGCGAGGGGCATTGGCGGCAGGCTTGACGCAGTGATGCTCGGAGGCTTCAGAATTCCCGCAGATTACCTTAAAATCATGCGCAGGAACGCTCCGAACTCGCCGATACCTTTTGACAGCTACGATGTCATTGGCGGCACCGCCTGCTACCCCAAAGAAAAAGAGATTTATGTGACGGAATATATCGCGGAGGCGCTGAGAAGCAGGGCGGGCGTTCCGCAGGACAGAATATTCCTGTTTGACAGATAAACGTTTAACAAGGACGGTATGGTTATGAAAAACTGTGTTGTTACGGGCGCAAACTCGGGCATCGGCAAGGCAATCGCCAAGAGGCTTCTTGCCATCGGGTATAAGGTTTACTGCATAGGCGGGCCGGGTGGCTTTGACGAAAACGGAAAGGCGGAAAACGGGGTTTACGTTTCATGCGATTTCAGGAAGAGCTCTGACTTTAAAAAGGCTGCCGAAGCCGTCAGAGAGAGCTCGCTTGACGTTCTTGTCAATGCGGCGGGAGTCGCGTTTTACGGTATTGCCGATACGCTGAGGCCGGAGGATATAGCCGATATGGTTGACGTCAACGTTAAGGCGCCGCTCGTTTTGACCTCAATGCTGCTGCCAAAGATAAGAAAGGCGAGCGGCGCGGTTATAAACGTTTCGTCTGTGACTGCGGAGCAATACGCCAATCCGCACGGCGCGGCGTACGGCGCCACAAAGGCCGCGCTGACGTCCTTTGGAAGAAGCCTTTTTGAGGAGGTCAGAAAGCACGGTGTAAGGGTTGTAAACGTGCATCCGGACCTCACGGATACAAACCTTTACAGGAACGCGGACTTTACGGTCACGGGCGAGTCTGATTCGACGCTTTATGCGGAGGACGTTGCCGATTTTGTGGAGAAGGCGCTCGGGGCAAGGGACGGTTTATGCGTCACGGATGTCACGATAAGACCGCAGAAAAACAGAATTGTTAAAAAAGATAAATAAACATACGAAAGCCGCGGGCGGAGAGCATTAATCGCTTTCCGCCCGCGGCTTTCGTAGCTATAAGAAATCTCAGTTATAATCCCTTGAGAAAAGCAGCTTCACGTACTCGTCAAGCACGAGCAGTTCGTCGTCTTTAAAGAGGGCTTTTGCGGCCGCGACGGCTTCGGGGTTCTTTGACATGACGGCGCGGCAGGCGACCGGGAGGTTTGCCTTGGCGGCAAATTCGTCAACTTTTCTGCTGCCCTTGGCGATAGTTGCGGCATCGGTGAACTCGAGAAGGTTCGAGTTGTCAAGAAGGGCGTTGATCCTAAGGAGCGTCGCGTCCTCAATCTCGCGGAAAATCTTTGAAGTGTCGGCAAGCTCCTTCGTGAAGGGCCTGTAGGGGTTCAGAACGAAGAAAAACGTGTGGTCGCGGGAAGCAATATCATTTGCATAGTAGCCGCACGCCTTGGCGCCAAGGTCATCGCCTCCGACGTCGAGGATTACGTAGGTCTCCCTGTCGTTGATGACGGAGCCCATCTTGCCGGTGAGGGCGGGAACGTCGACGTTTGTGTTGGCGTAGAGCATGGTCTCAACCCTGATGCCGCGGGCCTCGAGAGCATCGGCGGCGTCTGCACTGCGGAAGAACGGGTTAATGATATCCATGTCGATGAGGGCGACATTGGCGTCAGGTTTCCGGCGCTTAAGATCGATCGCAAAATTTACGGCAACCTCAGTTTTACCGCTGCCGAAGTGTCCTGTGAATATGTAAAGATGGGGTTTTTCGGAATAGATCATATCAGTCTCCCAAAATCAGTTTTTTCTTTCAAGCACCGCGGCGCACCAGCCTTTTTCGGTGACGAGTCTCTTTATAACCAGACCGCAGCGCGCGCATTCCTCCTCGACGTCGGGGAGCCTCACGTCAATGATTCCGGAGACGATTATGACGCCGCCGGGAGCGAGAAGCCTGCCTGTGTCGGGCAGCAGACGGATGATGATGTCGGCAACGATATTTGCGCAAATTACCGAGAAAACTCCCTTCACGTCAGTTGCGAGATCTCCGTGTATAAGCTCGAATTTGTCGCGCACACCGTTGAGCTCGGCGTTTTCGCCCGCGACCTTGACCGAGAGCGCGTCTATGTCAACACCTGTCACTGACCTTGCCCCGAGAAGAAGCGCCGCGATACCGAGTATTCCGCTGCCGGTTCCGATGTCGAGCATATCCGTTTTGCCGTCAACGTAATCCTCAAGAAGCGTCATGCAGAGCTTGGTGGTTTCGTGCTGGCCCGAACCGAACGCCATGCCGGGATCGATGAGAAGCCTCTTGCGCCCCTCGCGGTCCGCCGCCATGCCTTCCTCCGACTTTTTGTCGGCCGTCTCCTCCCACGTGGGCACGAGACGAAGCTTGCCGCCAATGTTCTTCGGCTTAAAAAACTGCTTCCAGTTGTTCGCCCAGTCCTCCTCGCGCACCTCGTCGGACATAAACTCAAACGGGATGCCCTCGGCCTTGAGCCTTGCCGATATGAAGGCAACGTACTCCGCCGGATTTTCCTCTGGGCTGACGTAGACGTGAATCATTGCCGACGTCCTGTCCTTCTTAAGAAGCTCCTCGTCAATGACCTCCACGGGTCCGAACAGCTCAAGATCCTCCTCGAGAGTGGAGTAGTCCTCAATATAAAGACCGCGGGAAACACACATTCCCGCAATTGCCTCCGCAGACGGAACATCCGCCGGCGACACTTTGATTATAAGATCGGTCCAGTCCATGTAATAGTACCTGCTGTAAAAAGCCGCCAAGCGCGGCCGCTGTCATCAGTCGTTGAAGAATTTCGGCACCACGTGAAGATCTGTGATGACCGAGAACATCTGGGGCGTCTTGAAGAGCCTGTAAGCCTTCTGAGCCTCTTCGCGCGAGTCATAGATTGCGAAAATGGTCGATCCGCTGCCCGACATCATTGCTCCGAGCGGCTCCGTCGCAAGAATCTTCTTTTTCAGCATCATAAGCTGCGGCTCAAGCTCAAAAGCGGGCTTCTCAAGCACGTTCTTCATGTTGGGCGCAAACGCGTAGACGTCGTTGTTGCCGATCGCGTCAAGAAGCAGCTCCGTATCCGGGTGGCTCTCAGGCGAAAGTCTCATCTGGTCGAGCTTTTCGTAAACCTTCTCGGTCGAGATGAATATGCCCGGGTTGACGACAAGAAGATAGCCGTTTGTGAGCGACGGTATTGATTTAAGCTCGGTGCCGGTGCCTGTTGCGAGGGCAGTGCCGCCCATAATGAGAAACGGTATGTCCGATCCGAGCGGTTTTCCGATCTCAATCAGTTCCTCGGTAGTGAGCCCGAGGTCAAAAAGTCTGTTGAGTCCGACAAGTGTCGCAGCCGCATCCGCGCTTCCGCCGCCCATTCCGCCGCCTACCGGTATGCTTTTCTTAATGTGGATTCCGAGCTTCCCAGTGTATCCAGCACGGCTCTTCATAATCATCGCTGCCTGGTACGCAAGATTTTTCGAGTCAACCGGAAGTCTCGGGTTTGTGCACGTGAAAATAATGTTATCGGAGGGGTCCGCCTGCCTTATCGGAATGCCTCTCGCCAAGAGCCCTGCCATGCGCTCGTCGTGGCGCCTTTTGCACTTGGCAATTTCGCCGATGAGATCCTCTCTAAGGTTTCCTATAGCGTCCGCCGTATAAAGGATGACCCTGTCGTAAACGTTGATCGTCTGCATGATCATGTCGACGAGATGGTAGCCGTTTTCGGCAAAGCCTTTAACGTCAATCGAAAAATTGACCTTGGCGTTTGCATTGATTGAAACTAAACTCATTTGGTCCTCCGGATAGTCCGTGAATTGAATATAGCTTTTAGAGCTCTACGTCTTAAAATTCTAACACATAAGCATGGGAGGCGCAAGCAATTAAGGGTGTTTTAAATCTCATTTCAAGGCTCGCAGCCGATGCCGGAAAAACTGCCGCCAATGCTTTCCTGCCGCCAATGCCCCGCGCGCTCCCGCGCGCGCTTTTCCTCGGAAAACGCGCAAAAACGTATTGACAAAAACGCCGTCTTTCTATATACTTGTTGCAAATGTGTTGCGGTGAAGAACAGGCCGCGTTGACCCTTTTTCACATAAAGGCAAAACCTCTCGAATCTTCGGCCGCATATGTAAGAATCATCAGTTTGGAGGAAATTGTATTATGCAGAGCGCGGATTTACGCAATGTTATACTTCTTGGACACGGTGGCGTCGGCAAGACGTCTGTCGCCGAAGCAATGCTTTTCAACAGTAAGGCGATAAGCCGTCTCGGAAAGATTATGGACGGAAATACTACGCTTGATTACGACCCCGAGGAAATAAAGAGACAATACTCGATATACCTTTCGATGGCACAGGTTGAGTGGAACAAGAAGAACATCAATCTTCTTGACGCACCGGGCGCGCTGAATTTCATTGGCGAGATGCTCGAAGGTGTTGCTGTCGCGGACGCCGCGGTCATTGTGCTTGCCGGCGGAGTGGCGGTAGGAACGGAGAAGGGCTGGGAACTCGCAAACGAGAGAAACATCCCGAGAGCGCTTTTCGTTAACAAGATGAACGATGAAACAGCTGAATTTGACAAGATTTACGCTGACATTAAAGAACAGCTCGGAAACTCATGCGTTCCAATCCAGATTCCGATCGTTGAGAACCGCAAGTTCGTAGGTTTCGTTGACACGCTTCACATGAAGGCTAAGAAGTTCAAAGCAGGCGGCGACACAGAGGATATCGCGATTCCCGCATCCGTTGCAGGCCTTGCAGAAGAGATCCACGGCGCTCTTGCAGAGATCGTTGCCGAGACCGACGAGGAGCTCATGATGAAGTTCTTCGAGGGCGAAGCTTTCACCGAGGAAGAAATCATCAGCGGCTTCACAAAAGCTGTTAAATCATGCACGTGCACACCTATCCTTGTAGGCGCAGCAAGTGACAACAACGGCGTCAAAGAACTCGCCAATTTCATCACCGAATACTTCCCGTCACCCGTCGAGGCAGCCGAGGCTGACGCTCTTGATGCAGACGGAAAAGCTATTAAGGTTGCTCTCCACGAGAACGAGCCGCCCGTACTCTTCGTCTTCAAGACAGTTGTCGAAGCATCCGGAAGAATCTCCCTCTTTAAGGTCATCACCGGTACCGTTAAGAACGGCGACACTCTCAGAAACGTTGAAAAAGGAACCGACGAGCGCATCGGCCAGCTCTTCGTGCTCAGAGGAAAGACTCAGATTCCCGTACAGCAGCTTTCTGCAGGCGACATCGGCGCAATCGCAAAGCTCTCCAACACAGCTACAAACGACACGCTGTCCGGAAAGGGCGCATCGATCGTTATGCCCGGCATCAAGTTCCCTGAGGCTCAGTACAGCCAGTCAATCACATGCACAAAGAAGGGCGACGACGATAAGCTCAGCCAGAGCCTTACAAAGCTCAAGGACGAGGATAAGATACTCACTTTCGGTAACAACGTTGAGACAGGCGAGCTTGTCATCAATGCGACAGGTGAGAAGCACCTCGACATCATCGTAAGCAAACTCAAGACAAGGTACGGCGTTGACGTTAAGCTTGCCACACCGAAAGTAGCTTACAGAGAGACAATCCGCAAGAAAGTCACAGAAGAATACACCCACAAGAAGCAGTCAGGCGGCGCAGGCCAGTACGGTAAAGTTGTTATCGAGTTCGAGCCCGGCGAGCAGGATGAGCTCGAGTTCGGCGAGAGAGTCGTTGGCGGTTCCGTACCGAAGCAGTACTTCCCGTCAGTTGAAAAGGGTCTTATGGAGAGCGTCAAGCGCGGCGTGCTCGCAGGATATCCTGTTGTTAAGCTGAAAGCCACACTCATTGACGGTAAGTATCACCCTGTTGACTCCAAAGAAGTCGCGTTCGTCACAGCTGCCAGCATGGCTTACAGAAACGCTCTTCCGAAGGCTTCCCCTGTGCTCCTCGAACCTATCTACAACGTTAAAGTTAACGTTCCCGACAAGTACATGGGCGATGTCATCGGCGACCTCAATAAGAGAAGAGGAAGAGTTCTCGGTATGACCCCTGTGGGCGGCGGAAGACAGGAAGTCGAAGCAGAAGTTCCTGCAGCCGAAATGTGGACATACGCAACCGACCTTACATCGATTGCTCAGGCAAGAGCGTCCTATACGTCTGAATTCGTAAGATATGAGGAAGTTCCCGCCAATGTTGCTCAGACAATAATCGATGCCGCAAAGGCTGAAGCAGAGGAATAATCCCCCTGAGCCCGGGTATTGATTTAAATCATTCGGGGGGAGCGTTGAAACCAACGTTTCCCCCTATTTTAAGGAGAATTTGTTATGCCTTTAGTTACATCAAAAGAAATGTTTGAAAAAGCTTACGCCGGCGGATATGCCATTGGCGCGTTCAACGTTAACAACATGGAAATCATCCAGGGTATCACCGAAGCTGCAAAAGAGCTTCAGGCGCCCCTCATTCTCCAGGTTTCATCAGGCGCAAGAAAGTATGCAAATCACACCTATCTCGTGAAGCTCGTCGAAGCTGCTATCATCGAGACAGGCCTGCCGATCTGCCTCCACCTTGACCACGGTGACACGTTTGAGCTCTGCAAGTCATGCATCGACGGCGGCTTCACGTCCGTTATGATTGACGGCTCGCACCACAGCTTCGAGGACAACATTGCCCTCACAAAGCAGGTCGTTGACTATGCGCACGCTCACGGCGTTGTTGTTGAAGGCGAGCTCGGAAGACTTGCCGGTATCGAGGATGCCGTCAACGTATCCGCCGAGGACGCTTCCTACACAAACCCCGCACAGGTTCAGGAATTTGTCGAGAGAACAGGCGTTGACTCCCTTGCAATCGCAATCGGAACCAGCCACGGCGCTTACAAGTTCAAACCCGGCCAGAAGCCCCAGCTCCGCTTCGACATTCTTGCCGAAGTTGAAAAGAGACTCCCCGGCTTCCCGATTGTTCTCCACGGCGCAAGCTCGGTCATCCCCGAGTTCGTTGAAACCATCAACAAGTACGGCGGAAACATGCCCGACGCAATCGGCATCCCTGAGGATATGCTCAGAAAAGCCGCTTCGATGGCAGTCTGCAAGATCAACATCGACTCCGACCTGAGACTGGCAATGACAGCCGCAATCAGACAGTACTTTGCAGAGAACCCGGCTCACTTCGACCCGAGACAGTACCTCAAGCCCGCAAGAGAGAACATCAGGAGACTTGTAGCTCACAAGATAACGGACGTATTAGGCTGCGACGGTAAAGCCTGAATTTTCGGTTCTTCACATGTTTTGCAGGCCAAACAGTTTGCAAAGAGGCTCTTAAAAAGAGTATAATTTACATGGAAGCGGTGTGTCTGTAAAAGCATTGCAGGCACACCGCCGTGCGCTTTTAAAAACACCTTTTGGAAAGGTTTTGGTGACCGTTATGGATTACATTGAAGCTGCTGCAGCTCTCGGACAGGCTCTTGTCGAAAGCCCGCAGTACAAAAAGTTGAATTTGGCGGAGTCGGAGACTTTTACTGACAAAGAAGCTTCGAACGTGCTTGTCGAGTACAGAAAAGTGCAGCAGGAGATGGCTGCCGCGGCGAGCGGAGACGTTTCGAAGGAAGACCTTGAAGAAATCAGGTCGAAGCTCCTTGCAAAACAGAGGGAACTCAACTCAAATACGATTATAAAGAACTATCTTGACGCCAAGAAGGCCTTTGACCAGATGATGCAGGAGGTCAACAGTGTGCTGACCCACTATCTTGAGGGCAGTTCGTCAAACTGCAGCGGAAGCTGCGAGAGCTGCGGAGGATGCGGCTGACATTGGCGTGTTCAGTTTCAGTTCACTGAGATAAAGCAGAATCAATTCAAAAAAGTTTATGACTAAACCCATCGCATCAGAAGATCTCATGGCGAAAGTGACGCCGATGATGAGACAATATCTCGAAACGAAGCAAAAAGCCGGCGACTGTCTGCTCTTTTTCAGGCTTGGCGACTTTTACGAGCTGTTTTTCGAGGACGCGGAGGTTGCTTCAAGAGAGCTTGAACTTGTACTCACCGGCAAGGACTGCGGACTTGAGACGAGGGCTCCGATGTGCGGCATTCCTTACCACGCCGCGACTTCGTATATAGGGAGGCTTGTTTCGAGGGGCTACAAGGTTGCCGTCTGCGAGCAGATGGAGGACCCTGCCACCGCCAAGGGCATTGTCAAGCGCGACATCATCAAGGTTTACACGCCCGGTACAGTCACGGACGACTCGATGCTCGACCAGAAGTCAAACAACTTCATTGCCGCGGTGTTCGGCCTCAGCTCTTTCTACGGGCTTGCGTGTTGCGACATCACAACCGGTGAGTTCCGCGTGACTTCGTTTACGGTAGGCGCGTCCCTGACCCACCTTCGCGACGAGATTGCAAGGCTCATGCCGAAGGAGCTTGTCGTTAACGATGACTGCGCCGAGGCGGGCGAAATCATTGCGGCCGCGGAGACATATTCGGGAGCTTTTGCGAGCAAGATCGGCTCAGAATTTTTCGACATGGAGGACGCTGAGGCCTCGCTTGAGAGGATCGTAAGCGCAAAAAAGAAGATTAAGAGTACCGCCAAGGAACAGGCTGAGCACATTGGCGTCAGTGAGAGAGAAGGAAGGCCCGTCTCGGAGACCGAGTCATTCGACAAGGCGGACGCATGGGCAATTCGCGCCGCGGGATGCCTCATCAGGGTGCTTGAGGATACGCAGAAGATTACGCTTGAGGGCATAATCAGGCCTGTTTTCTACAAAACCAACGAGTTCATGACGGTTGACGCGCAGTCGAGAAGAAATCTTGAGATTACGGAGTCGATGCGCGACCGCAAAAAGTACGGCTCGCTGCTGTGGGTGCTTGACAAGACCGAGACCGCTATGGGCGGAAGAAAGCTGAGAAGCTGGCTTGAGACGCCGCTCATTGACAGGGATTTGATTAACGAGAGGCAGGACGCCGTCGCGGAGCTTTTTGACAAGTTCATGCTGAGAAGCGAGATGATCGAGCACCTTAAGGGTGTTTACGATATCGAGAGGCTTGCCGGCAGGGTAACGATGGGAAGCGGCAACGCGAGGGAGATGCTTTCGCTGAAGCAGTCTCTCATGAAGCTCCCGGCACTTAAGAACCTGCTGAAAGGCGCGGAGAGCGGCCTGCTGAAGAAACTTTTTGACAGGATTGACCCGCTTGAGAACCTTGCCGATCTGCTTGAAAGGGCGATCGCGGACGACCCGCCTGTGACCATAACGGACGGCGACATTATCAAGAAGGGGTTCGACGAGCAGATTGACCGTTATCGCGAGGCGAACATTGACGGCAAGCGCTGGCTTTCGGAGCTTGAGGCGAGGGAGCGCGAGCGCACCGGCATAAAGAAGCTAAAGGTCGGCTACAACACGGTTTTTGGCTATTATATCGAGATTTCGAACGCTTTCAAGGAGCTTGTTCCCGCAGATTACGTGAGGAAGCAGACCCTGACAAATGCAGAAAGATACATAACCGACGAGCTCAAAAAGCTTGAGACTGAGCTCCTTGACGCAGAGCGCAATCTGAAAACGCTTGAGGAAAAACGTTTTAGGGAGGTCAGAGAGTTCGCGGCAGGTTACTCGCAGGAGCTCCACGAGAATGCGGACGCGGTTGCGGTGCTTGACGTGCTGTGCTCGTTTGCGGCCGTTGCCGAGCGCGAGAACTACGTAAGGCCCGAAATCACTGACGACACCGTGATAGACCTGAAAAACGGCAGACATCCGGTAGTCGAAAAGATGCCCGGCTGCGACGTTTTCGTACCGAATGACGCCAAGCTCGACTGCAGCGACAACATGCTGCTCGTCATTACGGGCCCCAACATGGCCGGTAAATCGACTTACATGAGGATGGTCGCGCTGATAGTGCTCATGGCCCAGACGGGAAGCTTTGTGCCTGCCGATGCGGCTGTGATTGGCGTTGCCGACAAGCTCTTTACGAGGGTCGGCGCGAGCGATGACCTTGCCCAGGGCCGCTCAACGTTCATGGTCGAGATGTGCGAGGTCGCAAACATTGTCGAGAACGCGACAAGGCGCAGTCTACTGATACTTGACGAGATAGGTCGCGGCACGAGCACGTTTGACGGTCTTTCGATCGCGTGGGCTGTGCTTGAGTTCATTGCCGGAAATCTCCAATGCAGAACGCTCTTTGCAACCCACTACCACGAGCTCACTGAGCTTGAGGACAGGATTGGCGGCGTCAAGAACTATTGCGTTGACGTAAGGCGCAAGGGCGACGAGATCACTTTCCTCCGCAAGATCAAGCGGGGCGGGGCGGACGGCAGCTACGGTATCTCGGTTGCGATGCTCGCGGGTCTTCCCAAAGCCATCACGATACGCGCCAAGGAGATTCTCGCGACTCTCGAAGAGGCTGACCTCGGCAAGAAGGAAATGAAAAACATCGGCAGAAAAAAGGACAGCGCCGAGCCCGACCTGTTCTCGTTCGCGGCCGCCACGGCAATGCAGGACGACATCATCAGCGAGCTGAAGGAGCTTGACGTGACCAAGATGACGCCGATGGAGTGCATGAATACTCTCTACGGCCTGTCCAAACGGGCAAACGACCGCAAATGATTTTTGGCTCTTTAACGGATTACAGCTGAACGGCCGGCCTAAGACCCGCCAAAAGGGTTTCAGGGCCGGCCGCATTTTGCTTTACGGCAAACGGTTACACCACATGTCACTTGTTTGGAAAAGCCCCCGGCAATATAATAAAGTCGTGCCATATTTGGTTAAAAAGCGGAGGAATGCATGACAGTCAGGCAAAAGCTCCTTAAGTTAAGAGAATACGTCCTGAAACGGCTCCCTGAGACACTTGTCTCGGCGGTGCTTCTTGGCGTACTCCTCACGTTTTTCGTCACTGCGATGTCCAAAAAATCGGGTCTTGCGTTTTATGAGACTGCTGTCGCATTGGCGTCACTCATCCTGTTCTTCCTTTGCGCGTGCGCGTGCGTTTTTTCAATAGGAAGAGAAATAAGGGAATCGGTCGCAAAAAGAAACCCCGAAGCGTTAAGAGAGTGCGAGGGCGTGCTCCCGGAAGGGCCTATCTCGCAGAAACCACCAAGGAAACGAATCGCCGGGGACATTCTGATCATTGGCGCGTCGTGCCTTGTTTTCACCGTGATGACGATTGTTCTGACGGCTCTTATTATCTGGGCGTCCGGCAGGTCCGGCTCGTTCAGCGACGTGATCAGGTTCCGCTTCGGCACGCTCGACAGCCAGCACTACCTCTACATCGCGGAGCACGGCTACACACCGTCAACATCCGAGGACTACGGCAGGGTCGTCGAAATCGTCTTCCTGCCCGGCTATCCGCTTCTCGTCAAGCTCTTCAGCTTCGTCATCCGCGACTTCTTCGCCGCCGGCATGGTCGTCTCGTTCCTCTCATTCACCGCATCCGCAATACTTCTCTACCTCCTCGTAACGGAGGAATCCTCGCGCGAAGACGCCCTCTACTCGGTCATAATCCTTTTCATGCTGCCCGGCGCATTTTTCTTCATATCGCCAATGACAGAGAGCCTTTTCCTCGCGCTCACCCTCGCTACGGTCCTCATGATCCGCAAAAAGAAGTGGCTCCTCGCGGGACTTCTCGGGATGTACTGCGCGTTTACGAGATCCATTGGCGTCATCGTCGCTGTAATCTACGTTTTCGAACTCGCCAAGGACTTCCTCTCAGCCATCTCAAACAGAAACCCCGAAGACTCCAAGGCAAAAACCGTCGGCAGATACCTTTTGAAGCTCCTGCCGGTGCTCCTCATCGTGTCGGGCATACTCGCGTTCATGGTCTACAACAAGATACTTGACGGCAGCTTCACGGCCTTCATGGACTACGAAAAGAAGCAGTGGAGCCAGTCGGCGGGCTGGTTTTTCGACACGGCAAGGTACAGCTCTTCCAACATCGTAAAGTACCTAAGCGGCAGAATCGGCAAGTCCAGGTACGTCGGTCTTTCGGTTTTTGCGATGAATCTTGTCGCAATTTTCGGAATTTTAGGCGTGCTTTTCGCCAAGCGCAAAAAAATAAGAGCGTCGTTTATCACATACGCTCTCATATATTTCGCAATTTCGTTCGGTGTCACTTGGCTCCTCAGCGGCATCCGCTACATGGACGGCCTTTTCGTTCTCCCGCTTGCGCTTTCGGCAGGCAGCGGCAGGTACATCTGCGGCTCCGTAAAAGCAACCGATGATGCCGATGACAGAAAGCTTGCCCGCGGCAGGGCGAGAAGCGTAATACTTATCTGCATGATGTCCGTGCTGTCGGGGATTTATCTTGTGATGTTCTGTTTGAATTGGCAAATTTGGTGAGTTCGCATGTATACAAAATCGCATGTGTATTCACCCCGTCACTAAACGCGCTCCCGCGCGAATCGTTCCGGCTGTGAATCACATGACGATTTTCTAAAATTCAAGAGGAAGATATTACAACAACGCACTACCGTGCGAAGCGTTCCGAGTGCGATTCACATGACGATTTACCGAGACAAAAGCGGAAGACGATACAACGCGCTCCCTCGCGAATCGTTCCGGCTGCGAATCACATGACGATTTACTAAAACTCAAGCGGAAAACGAAACAATTCCGCGCGAATCGTTCCGGCTGCGAATCACATGACGATTTTCTTAACTTCAAGAGATATATATTCCAACAGCGCTCCCGCGCGAATCGTTCCGGCTGTGATTCACATGACGATTTACCGGGACCAATGCGGAAAGCAATATGAATCGCTCCGCTTGTACCGTAATTTGAAATTTCCTACCTGCAATTTGCAATTTGAATTGCTCTGTCATTTAATGACTCAGAACCTTATGCTGTCCCTGAAAAAGATGCCTGTGACGTCGCCCTTGGCGATAACGGTACGGTTAAAAAGCATTGTGACGTTCCTTGATTTCTCGTAGTAGCCGAGGATTCTACCCAAAAAGTCTGTGACTGTTTTGTTACCGCTCGAGTCGATTTCGTAGTAGCCGACTATCTCTCCGCTGAATTTTTTTATTGTTTCCCGCATGACTAAATACCTTTCTGCACTGAAATTATTGATAACAGCTTATGATAAGCTTTTTTCGATGATTTGGCAATCAAAATTGCGGCATTGGCGGCAAAAAAGATACGGCGCGAGAGAAAAGTGTTTTTTGAGCCTTAAAATAGGTTTTAAAAAGGCTTGATTTTGAACACGCCAAGGGTCATCCGCCTTGACGGTAACAGTGTTTCGCTGTACAATGTTGCAAGTCCTTTTGAGCCTTCACTGCGAGGCTCGCGGAATGGCCGTTAACTATTGGTTAATTTCAGGCGGCTTTGAAAGGGTGGTGACTATGAAAAAGAAAATCTTTAATGTAAGAGTTTTGGTAATTTGCGCTGTTATGAGCGCCATTGGCGTTGTGCTGGCTTTCTTCATTCATTTTCCGATAATACCGGCCGTGCCTTTCCTCGAGTATGATCCTGCGGATATTCTTATCTTTATGTCGACATACTCGTTCGGAATTCCTGTCGGACTCGCGATGACGGTTGTTGTTGCCGTCGTGCAGGGCCTTACGGTGAGCGCAAGCAGCGGTTTCACCGGCATCCTGATGCATTTTGTTTCGACGGGCGGATATGTATTGGCGGCAGGTCTTATCTACAAGCTGGTGGAAAAAGCGATGCGCAAGTCCAGCGCGCCGAGAACGGCGATGGAGATAACGAGTCTTGCCGGTTCGACTCTTGTGGGTATCGGAACCACCGTGGGACTCATGACGATCTGGAACATCTGGCTGACGCCAATATTTATGGGCATCGACAGGCAGCTGCTCATTGACAATTTCCTTTATCTGATCGTCATTTTCAATGTGATTAAGATTTCAATCAACGGTGTGGCTGCGGCAATTTATGCTGTGCCTTTCAGAAGGCTTGCATACTCGCTTACGGGCAGGACCGTTGCGGAAAAAGATTCGACCGAGAAGGTTTCGGGACACGTCGACACGATGCTTGGGTTTGGGATTATCCTTGCCGAGCTCGTTACGATCACAATTATCGTATTGGCAATAATAAAAAGCTGACCCCGGAAAACGCGGAGTGATTTCATGGCTGAAAAAGGCGACAGAGTTTTAAAAGCTAAGGCGAACAGGTTTTTCCTGGCGGGCATTCTCATTTTGCTTGCCACGGTGCTTGTCGGCGGCATTCTGGGCGCTGCCGTCACGGGCAACGTCAGGAAGAAGTCGCAGAACAGGCGCAAGGAGTGCGTTCTTAGGATTGGCGATAAGGAAGTTTCGAGGGAACAGTTTGAGCTTTTCTGCATCACTGTGATCGAGGGTTCGAGCTTTTCAACTCTCAGGGCCGAGACAGCTTCCGAGAACGCGCTGATGTCGCTCATCAAGACGAAGGCGTGCGAGTATGCGCAGCAGTACGTTGCCCTCAGAACCGAGGCCGAGAAGGCAGGTCTTTCGCTTTCGCCTCTTGAAAAGGCCATGATTGAAAAGAAGGTCGACGACATACCGAAATCTGCCAATGCAAACGACTACTACGTGAAGAATTACGGTGTGGACCGCGACGGATACGAGGACTTCCTGATCGGCTGGAGCCTCTGCGAAAAATACGTAAACAATGCCGCCAATGTCGAAAACTGCAGCGAGGAAGAGCTTCGCGCGATTTTTGACGCCAATGCGGAAAAGCTCGGCTGGGCACGCGCCGACGTCATATACTTTGGCATCAGCACGGCTGACGCAGGAGGCGCGGAGCTGAAGAGGTCGCTTGCAGAGGACATCTGCAGGACCGTCAACGGCGTGCCCGACGCGGACAAGGAGCGTATCTTCAGGAGTTACTACGACAACTACAGCGAGGAGGGCTTCGCTTCGTCAGGCATCAACGTCGAGCTGAGGGGCGACATTGCGGCTTCCTATCCGGTGCTTTTTGACGCGGTCAAGAACGCCGAGGAGAACCACTGCTACGTTGTCGATGACGGTATTGCCGTGTTCGCAGTCAGAGTGAGAGAAAGATTCATGTTTGACGAGTTCCGCGACACTACAGAGTTCCTGACGATCGTGAGAGAGTCGCTCCGTCAGAAGGCTGTGGACGATGCATTGGCGGACAGCAGGTATGCGATTTCACAGACGGCCGCGATGGGCAGCGTTGACATCAAGCCGCTTGTCACTGCGAGGAAAAAACTGGATGGACGTTAAAGATTTTGACTACGAACTCCCTGAAAGACTGATTGCCCAGACGCCTCTTGCGGACAGAACCGCATCGAGGCTTCTTGTTGTCGACAAGGTGACAGGGGCAATGCAGCACAGGCACTTCTCGGACATTGGCGAGTACCTGAAACCCGGCGACTGCCTTGTGCTGAATGACACGCGCGTCATACCGGCAAGGATTCTCGGTGTCAAAAAAGAGACGGGCGCGGCCATCGAGTTCGTGCTCTTAAAACGCCTTGATTCCGGTGCGATTAAAAATGTCCTTGGCGAAAGATCAGTCCCTAACGGGATCGCGGAAAAAGGTCTTGTCTGGGAGGTTATCCTAAAGCCGGGCAGGAGGGCAAAAGAGGGCGCCGAGTTCACTTTCGGCGGCGGTCTCCTTGACGCGAGGATTCTCAAAGTCAAAGACGACGGCAACAGAATCGTGCAATTTACCTGCGACGGGCCTTTCGAAGAGGTTCTCGACAAGGTCGGCGTGGTGCCTCTTCCGCCCTATATAAAGGAAAAACTTGACGATCCGGAACGTTACCAGACGGTCTATGCGCGTGAGAACGGTTCGGCTGCTGCTCCGACGGCGGGCCTCCATTTTACGGACGCGCTTTTAGACAAACTCAGAGCGCAGGGCATTAAAACCGCGTTTGTGACTCTTCACGTAGGCCTCGGGACATTCAGACCGGTCAAGGCCGAGAAGGTCGAAGATCACCTCATGCACGAGGAGAATTTCGAAATAACCAAGGCATCCTGCGACATCATCAACTCATGCAGAGCGGCGAGCGGCAGAATCATTGCCGTGGGAACCACATCGACAAGGGTTCTCGAATCTGTCGCGGAGCCCGACGGTACGATGAAGCCTTTTGCCGGCTCAACGAAGATATTCATCTACCCCGGCTACAAATTCAAAGCGATTGACGGGCTCATCACAAACTTCCACCTCCCGCAGTCGACGCTCATAATGCTTGTGAGCGCGCTTGCCGGCAGGGAAAACGTGCTGAATGCCTACAAAACGGCCGTTGAGAAAGAATACAGGTTTTTCAGCTTCGGCGATGCCTGCCTGTTCATTTGACATTGGCGGAACGGACAAAATCCGCCGCTTCCGTTTAAAAGCTTGACGCATTCTTAATTCAGTTGCACGGATGAAATCACTGTGCTATAATATCCGAGGTCCGGAGGCGTTTAACGGTTTTCCGCAAAACAGCTCCGGCCTGTCTTTAAAACGGCACGAGAGGCCGACAAGACGGAGGAGAATTTATGAAGGACATACTGCGCAAGTATTCTGTGTTCAGGAACGACAGGATTCCCGCTATTTCTCCGGTTCTCTTAGAAGAAGACCTTCCGGTTTCGGAAGAACTGACAATATTTCCCGGCTTTTGTGATGTGCACGTTCACTTTCGAGAGCCGGGTTTTTCTTATAAAGAGACAATCGGAAGCGGATGCAGTGCGGCGGCAAGGGGCGGTTATACGGCGGTGTGCGCCATGCCGAACTTAAACCCGGTGCCGGATTCCACGGAGAATCTTGAAAAAGAGCTTGAAATCATCAGAAAAGATGCTTCGGTAGCGGTGTACCCCTACGGTGCGATCACCGTCGGCGAGAAGGGCGAAAAGCTTGCGGACATCGAGGGCATGGCAGGGAGAGTCGTTGCCTTTTCAGATGACGGCAAGGGCATCCAGTCACGCGAGATGATGCGCGAAGCTATGCTGAGGATCAAAGCCTGCGGCAAGATAACCGTCTGCCACTGCGAAGACGAGTCGCTTTTAAGGGGCGGCTACATTCACGACGGTGATTATGCTAAAGCGCACGGCCACAGGGGTATATGCTCCGAGAGCGAGTGGAGGCCTATCGAAAGAGACCTTGAGCTTGCAAAGGAGACCGGAGCGGGCTACCACGTCTGCCACATTTCCTGCAGGGAGAGCGTTGAGCTTATAAGGCAGGCAAAGAAGGACGGCGTTGACGTCACGTGCGAGACCGCGCCGCACTACCTGCTGCTTGACGAAAACGACCTTAAGGAAGAGGGTCGTTTTAAGATGAACCCGCCGATACGCGGCGCGGGCGACAGATATGCGCTGCTTGAGGGCGTTGCCGACGGGACGATCGATATGATTGCGACGGACCACGCGCCGCACAGCGCGGAAGAGAAATCAAGGGGACTTGAGAAGAGTCTCTTTGGCGTGGTGGGTCTTGAAACCGCTTTTCCGCTGCTCTACACATACCTTGTGCGCGAAAAAATCATTACGCTTGACAGACTCGTGGAGCTCCTCGCGATAAACCCGAGGGAGCGGTTCGGAATTCCTTTCGGGGAAGATTTTACGGTTTTTGACCTTGGCGACTTCTACAGGATAGATCCGAATGAGTTTGCTTCGAAAGGCAGGGCGACCCCGTTTGAGGGAACTTACGTTTACGGAAGATGTATCATGACCCGCAGCGGCGGAAAAACGGTTTTTAAAGTTTAAGTGAAAAACGTCTTGGAGGCGACATAAAAATGGCAAAGAGAAAAGATATAAAGAAAGTTCTTATCATAGGTTCGGGCCCGATCGTTATCGGTCAGGCGGCTGAATTTGACTACGCGGGAACGCAGGCATGCCTCGCGCTCAAGGAAGAGGGCTACGAGGTAATCCTCTGCAACTCAAACCCTGCAACGATTATGACTGACACGTCGATTGCCGACAAGGTCTACATGGAGCCGCTCACGCTCGAATATGTGGCAAAAATACTCAGGTACGAGAGGCCTGACGCGATAGTTCCGGGAATCGGCGGACAGACGGGCCTTAACCTTGCGATGCAGCTTTCACGCAAGGGCATCCTCAAAGAGTGCGGCACGGAGCTTCTCGGAACGCCGGCTGACAGTATCGAGAGGGCTGAGGACCGCGAGCTTTTCAAGGAGATGTGCGAGTCGATCGGCGAGCCGGTCATCCCCAGCAAGATTACGTACAACATCGAAGAGGCTGTCGAAGCCGCCAAGGAGATTGGTTATCCGGTCGTTCTGAGGCCTGCGTTTACCCTTGGCGGTACGGGAGGCGGATTCGCAAACAACGAGACCGAGCTTGTAGAGATCGCACAGAACGGCTTCAAGCTTTCGCCGGTTTCGCAGGTGCTTGTCGAAAAGTCGGTGAAGGGCTACAAGGAGATTGAGTTTGAGGTAATGCGCGACTCGAGCGACCACGCGATCACAATCTGCGGCATGGAGAACGTTGACCCTGTCGGAGTTCACACAGGTGACTCGATAGTTGTGGCACCGATCCTTTCGCTCAGCGACAGCGACCTTAAGATGCTAAACGACTCAGCCATCAAAATCATCCGCGAGCTCAAAATCGAGGGCGGCTGCAACGTTCAGTTTGCGCTCAATCCGGAGTCAAGCGAGTACTTCCTCATCGAGGTCAACCCGCGAGTCTCACGTTCGTCAGCGCTTGCTTCCAAGGCGAGCGGCTACCCGATTGCGCGCGTCACCGCCAAGATTGCCATGGGCATGCTTCTTGAAGAGATTCCCGTTGCCGGCGGTACAGCTGCGACGGAGCCTTCGCTTGACTACATCGTTGCGAAATTCCCGCGCTTCCCGTTCGACAAGTTCACGTCCGCGCCCAATGTGCTCGGCACGCAGATGAAGGCGACCGGCGAGGTAATGGGCATCGGCTCCAACCTTGAGGAGTGCATATTAAAATCGATACGCTCGCTCGAAACGGGCGTCACGCACATAAGACTTGCCAAGTTCGACAGCTACTCGAATGACGAACTTTTTGCCTATATTTCCGAAACAAGAGACGACAACATATACGCGATCTGCGAGCTTTTGCGCCGCGGCGCGAGCATTGGCGATATCCACAAGGTAACCATGATCACCGAGCTTTTCCTCGAGAGCTTCGCAAAGATAGTTGCGATGGAGAAGAAGCTTGCCGCCAATGTCAACAGCATCCCCGTACTCTCAGAGGCAAAGAAAATGGGCTTCTCCGACAAGTACATTGCCGGCCTCTGGAATCTCACCGAAATCGAGGTCTACGAGAAGCGCAAAAAGCACGGTATCGTGCCTGTCTTCAGAATGGTTGACACGCTCCACACCGGCAAGTACATCGCTTACCTCTACTCGTCATACAGCGGAGAGAACCAGTCACGCCTCTCCAACAAAAAGAAGATCGTCGTGCTCGGCGCAGGCCCGATAAGAATCGGCCAGGGCGTCGAATTTGACTACTCGACGGTTCACGCAGTTCAGACGATCAGGCGCGCGGGCTACGAGTCGATCATTATTAACAACAACCCCGAGACGGTTTCCACGGACTACACGACGGCTGACAAGCTCTACTTCGAGCCGCTGACGCCCGAAGACGTGATGGCAATCCTCGACTTCGAAAACCCTGAGGGCGTCATAGCTTCTCTCGGCGGCCAGACTGCCATCAACCTAGCGCAGCCCCTCGTTGACAGAAACGTGAAGATTATAGGCACCGACTGCGAGGCAATCGAGAAGGCCGAAAACCGCGACAGCTTCGAAAAGATCCTCCTTGAGCTCGGAATTCCCCAGCCTAAGGGAAGAGCGGTCACCAAGATTGAGGACGGCGTTGAGGCGGCGGCCGAGATAGGCTACCCGGTGCTCGTGAGGCCGTCGTTTGTCCTTGGCGGCAGGGCGATGCAGATCGTCGCCAATGAAGAACAGCTGCGCCACTACCTGAAGACAGCCGTTGAGATCGACTCCGACAAGCCGGTTCTCGTTGACAAGTACATCCTCGGCAAGGAGGTTGAGGTCGATGCGATTTGCGACGGCCGCGACGTCTTCGTGCCAGGAATCATGGAGCTTGTTGAGCGCACCGGAATCCACTCAGGCGACTCGATCAGCGTCTACCCCGCGTTCAGCATTTCCGACAAGGTCAAGGGCACCATCCTCGGATACGCCAAGAGGCTCGGCCTCGGCATCGGAATCGTGGGCCTTTACAACATACAGTTCATCGTTGACGCCAATGAGAACGTCTACATCATCGAGGTCAACCCGCGCTCGTCAAGAACAGTTCCGTTCCTCTCGAAGGCGACGGGCTTCAGCCTTGCCGATATCGCGACTGAGGTCATCCTCGGAAACTCGCTCAAGGAGCAGGGCATCTTCTGCCTCTATCCCGAGGAGAAAAAGCGCCACTACGTCAAGGTGCCTGTGTTCAGCTTCAACAAGATCAAGGGCCTCGACGCATACCTCTCGCCTGAGATGAAATCGACCGGAGAGGCCATCGGCTACGACGACAAGCTCAACCGCGCGCTCTACAAGGCGCTGCAGGCATCCGGCACACACCTCCAGAACTACGGAACGGTGTTTGCGACCATTGCCGACAAGGACAAAAACGAAGCGCTCCCGCTCATCAGGCGCTTCTATAACCTTGGCTTCAACATCCAGGCAACTGCGGGAACGGGCCGCTTCCTTAAGGAAAACGGAATCCGCACGCACGTGCTCGGAAAGATTTCGGACGGCAGCAGCGACATTCCGGACGCGATCAGGCAGGGACACATTGCCTATGTCATCAACACGAGGGACATCGGCTCCATGGTCGAGGAGAGCGACGGCGTTGAGATCAGAAAGCTTTCGACCGAAACCAACACGACAATATTCACATCGCTCGACACCGTGAAAGTGCTCCTTGACGTGCTCGAGGAGACGACTCTTACGATATCGACAATAGACTCCTGACAGCTGTCCCTGATATAATAAGGGCGACAGAAAACCGAAAGGGATCATTACGGATGAAAGACGGATTATTTACAACTGTATCGAACAGAAAAATCGCGCAGGACGTGTATCTGGCGGAGCTTTCGGGCGACACGTCTGAGATTAAAAATCCGGGGCAGTTTGTGAACTTCGCAATCGACGGGCTCTACCTGAGAAGGCCTATTTCGGTCTGCGACTCGCGCGAAGGGCTGCTCACGGTAATCTACAAGGTTGTCGGCAAGGGCACAGCCAGGATGTCTGAGGCGGTCCCCGGAGATACTTTCAAGGTGCTGACGGGCCTCGGAAACGGCTACGACCTATCAAAGGCAGGGGAGAGGCCGCTTCTCATTGGCGGCGGCGTGGGTGTTCCGCCCCTTTACCTGCTCGCAAAAAAGCTTGTCGAAAAAGGTGCAAAACCCTGCGTTGTCATGGGCTTCAACTCGTCGGCGGACGTTTTCTTCGAGGATGAGTTTAAAAAGCTCGGATGCGAGACTAAAGTCACGACTGTTGACGGCTCATACGGGCTCAAGGGCTTTGTGACCGACGCGCTGCCTTCAGATTACACATATTTTTACACCTGCGGACCGCTTCCGATGCTGAAAGCGGTTTACCAAAAGACAAACACTTCGGGCCAGTTCAGCCTGGAGGAGAGGATGGGCTGCGGCTTCGGCGCCTGCATGGGCTGCAGCATTATGACGGCAAGCGGCCCCAAAAGGGTCTGCAAGGACGGACCTGTTTTTGAAAAGGAGGATCTGCTGTGGAAGACTTAAGAGTTACATTGTGCGGAACCGAGCTTTCAAATCCCGTCATCCCCGCGTCGGGAACGTTTGGCTTCGGCTACGAGTTTGCGGAGCTTTACGACATAAACGTGCTCGGAACGTTCTCCTTTAAAGGAACTACGAAAGAGCCAAGGTACGGGAACCCACTGCCGCGCATTGCCGAGTGTGAAGCGGGCCTCATAAATTCAATAGGACTCCAGAACCCGGGTGTCGACAAGGTCATCTCAGAGGAGCTTCCGAAGCTCAAAAAGTGCTTTTCAAAGCCCGTTATGGCCAATGTGAGCGGCTTTTCCGTTGAAGAGTTCGTCGAAACTTGCGAAAAACTCGACAGGGAGCCACAGGTCGGCTGGCTCGAGGTCAACGTGAGCTGCCCGAACGTGCACGGCGGCGGTATGATATTCGGAACAGACCCCAAAGCTGCTGCGGGAATCGTTGCGGCAGTCAAAAAGGCGGTCAAAAAGCCTGTCATCGTAAAGCTCTCGCCTAACGTCACAGACATAGTTTCAATAGCTCTTGCGTGCGAAGCGGCGGGCGCCGACGGAATCTGCCTCATCAACACAATGCTCGGCATGAGAATCAATCTTAAAACCAGAAAGCCCGTTATCGCCAATAAAATGGGCGGCTTCTCAGGTCCTGCGGTCTTCCCCGTGGCCTTGAGAATGGTCTGGCAGGTATCCGATGCGGTGAAAGTGCCGGTCGTGGGATGCGGCGGCGTGTCTACGGCTGAGGACGTCATCGAAATGATGCTCGCGGGCGCCACGGCTGTCGAAGTCGGCTGCGCGAACCTTGTAAACCCGTTCGCCTGCCCTGAAATAATCGAAAATCTGCCCTCGGCGATGAAAAAATACGGTATCACGAGGCTTGCGGATATTATCGGAGGTGCAATATAATGGCAAAAGACGTAATCGTCGCATGTGACTTTGCGGACGCGAAGACCACGATTGAATTCCTTGACAGGTTCGAAAACAACGGCAGAAAACCGTTCGTGAAGATCGGAATGGAGCTCTATTACGCAGAGGGTCCTTCAATCGTGCGCGAGATCAAAGCGCGCGGCCACAAGATATTCCTTGACCTCAAGCTTCACGACATACCTAATACAGTGAAAAAGACAATGGCAGTGCTCTCAAGGCTTGACGTTGACATCACAAACCTCCACGCGGCGGGAACATCGGCAATGATGCGCGCGGCGCTTGAAGGACTCACGAGAGAGGACGGTACGAGGCCTCTTCTCATTGCCGTGACTCAGCTCACCTCAACCGACAGGGAGGCGCTCGAAAACGAGATACTCATAAAAGAGCCGATGGAAAACGTTGTCATGAGCTACGCCGAAAACGCCAAAAACTCCGGCCTTGACGGAGTTGTGTGCTCGCCTCTTGAAGCCGCCAAGGTACACGAGGTCTGCGGCAAATCATTTTTGACAGTAACGCCGGGCGTCAGATTCGCCGACGGCGACAAAGGAGATCAGAAGCGCGTCATGACCCCGCACGAGGCGAGGGAGCAGGGCGCTGACTATATAGTTATGGGACGGCCGATAACGGCTGCGGCGGATCCGTGCGCGGCATACATGAGAGCTGTTCACGAGTTTTTGGAGGAATGAAATGACTGAAAGAGAGAGACTTATTGCGGCCGACCTTTTGAAGATAAAAGCGGTTTTTTTCAGGCCTGAGGAGCCTTTCACGTGGGCGAGCGGAATCAAAAGCCCCGTCTACTGCGACAACAGACTCACTCTCACGGCCCCCGAGGTAAGAAACGACGTTGAAAACGCGCTCGCTGAAGCTGTCAGGGAATACTACCCGGACGCCGAGGTGCTCATGGGAACTTCCACAGCGGGAATCGCGCACGCGGCCATCACGGGACACATTCTCGGCCTGCCGATGGGCTATGTCCGCTCAGGCGCAAAGGACCACGGACGCGGCAACCAGATTGAAGGCAGACTCGACAAGGGCGCCAAGACGGTCGTCATCGAGGACCTCATCTCAACAGGCGGAAGCGTTATTGAGGTTGTGAACGTGCTTCGCGAGGCGGGCGCGGAAGTCCTTGGCGTGGTCTCGATTTTCACCTATAACATGGCAAAAGGCTTCGAGAGACTTGAAGCCGCCAATGTGGAAAACCACTCGCTCACGAACTTCGACGTCATTGCCGAGGTCGCAGCGGAAGAGGGCTACGTGAGCCGCGAGGACGTTGAGCGCCTGATTAAATTCAGAAACAATCCGCAGGACGAGTCCTGGATCGGAGGTGCAAAATGAGAGGTGTCATAGACATACTTGACCTCTCGGTCGCCGAGGTTGATCAGATGATCAGAACCGCCTGCGACATTATAGACAATCCGGAAAAGTATTCGCAGATCTGCAGGGGCAAAAAGCTTGCAACTCTCTTCTTCGAGCCCTCAACGCGCACAAGGCTGAGCTTTGAGGCCGCGATGTATGAGCTTGGCGGTAACGTGCTCTCAGTGGCAAGTGCGGATTCGTCATCTGCCGCCAAGGGCGAGAGCGTCTCAGACACCGCGCGCGTGGTCTCCTGCTACGCCGACATCATCGCGATGAGACACCCGAAGGAGGGCGCGGCTTTCGTGGCATCCAAAAACGCTTCGGTGCCGGTCATCAATGCGGGCGACGGCGGACACTGCCACCCGACGCAGACGCTTGCCGATCTTTTGACTATATTTAGGGAAAAGGGACGCCTTGGCGATATCACAGTGGGCCTCTGCGGAGACCTGAAATTCGGCAGGACCGTCCACAGCCTGATCAATGCTCTTTCGCGCTACGAGGGTGTGAAGTTTGTGCTGATCTCGCCCGAGGAGCTGAAGCTTCCGTCGTACGTCAAAAACGACGTGCTCAAGAGGAAGGGCATCCCCTACACGCAGACCACGGACCTTCTTGAGGCCATGCCGGAGCTTGACGTTCTTTACATGACGAGGGTCCAGCGCGAACGTTTCTTCAACGAGGAGGACTACCTCAGACTGAAGGACAGCTACATTCTGACGCCCGAGAAACTCAAAACCGCCAAGGCAGACGCGATTGTGATGCATCCGCTGCCGCGCGTGAACGAGATTAGCGTTGCCGTCGACAGCGACCCGCGCGCGTGCTACTTCAAGCAGGTGCTTAACGGCAAGTACATGAGAATGGCTCTCATCCTTATGCTTCTGAAGGAGGCGGGAACGATATGACAGTTGACTCAATCAAAAACGGAGTGGTCATAGACCACATCACAGCCGGCAAGGGTATGCAGATCTACGAGCTTCTCGGCCTCGGCAGCCTTGACGTGACGGTCGCAATCATGAAGAACGTCTCCAGCACGAAGCTCGGCCGCAAGGACATTATAAAAATCGACGGCGACGTTGAGATAAACCTTGACGTCATCGGCTACGTAGACCCGTGCGCAACCGTCAACATCATCAGGAACAGCTCGCTCGTCGAAAAAAAGTCGATCGACATGCCTGTCCTCCTGACGGACGTCATCAAGTGCAAAAACCCCCGCTGCATAACCACAACGGAGCAGGAGCTGCCGCACGTGTTCAGGCTTGCCGACCGCGAAAACCACGTCTACCGATGCATCTACTGCGAGACAAAGGGCGAGGCCAAAAAAGGCTGATACTCAGACGGACTCGCCAATATATAAAACGGGCACCGCCCGCGGCTTTTTACCCTGCCGCGGGCGGTGCGTTTTTGTTCAGCAATAATATTTTCCCTGATAAGTGTCCCGCTCCGCCATCCGCCTTGCGATGGTGTTGAGGACCCGTTTTTTGTCACCGGACCACATTGGCGACAGAAGTATCTTTTTCGGGGCGTCGCCGGTTATCCTGTGGACCGCCATGTCCTTCGGAAGGTGCTCGATTATGTCGCAGACGGTGTCCGCGTACTCTTCAAGGGTCTGCTCCCTGAAAAGCCCTTTTTTGTAGGACCCGGCAAGCCTTGTGCCCTCCATAACGTGGAGCATGTGAATTTTTATGCCGTCCGGCCTTGCGGAACTTATGAATTCCGCGGTTTTGAGAATGTTTTCCCTGCTTTCAAGCATCAGCTCGTGACCGTCCCTGTCCCTGCCGTATTCGGGAGGGCAGGGGAGTCCCACAATCATGTGAAGCACCGTGCCTATACCCGCGTCTTTAAGCCTTTCTACCGCCTCTTTGTATTTTTCCGTGGGGCACTTCCTGTTGTGAAACTCGGCAACCGTATCGTCAGCCGTCTGAAGCCCCATTTCAACCGTCACGGGTTTTATCTTTGAGAGTTCCTTTAGAAGCTCCAGCACTTCGTCCGAAATGGTGTCAGGCCTTGTCGCAACGGCAAGCTCTGCCGCGAGCGGGTGGTTTATCGCAGCGAAAAATCGCTCTCTTAAAACGTGAGCCGGCGCGTACGTCGCGGAGTAGCTCTGAAAATACGGTATAAAAAGAGGCTTTTCGACGTTCTTAAGCTTGGAGCTTACCCTTGAAATCGCGTCAGAGATAGCTTTGTTAATCCCGCCCGCAGAAAAGTCGGCTCCTTTTGATGCAAAGTCGCCGCTGCCTCCCGTAGAGCAAAAGCTGCATCCAAGGGAGGAAAGGGTGCCGTCCCGGTTGGGGCAGGTGGTGCCGGATTCAAGGGCAAGCTTGTAGACTTTGGTGCCGTACTTTTCCCGGAGCACATTGCTTATTGAGTTGTATCTGTCGGAAAGCTGCATTGGCGGTTTCAGGCCTCGACCCTGAAGGTTCTGGGGTTGCCCTCAGTCATTGTCACTGCGAAGCTGTAGGTGAATGTGCCGTCGCTGCCGTAGGAAACAAAGTAACCGTCGTAGCCGAGCTCGGAGGCGATGTCGTAGGGAACCCATTTGTCACCGATTTTCTCATAGATTTTCGGAACCGTGAGGTTGTTAAAGCCTGTGACAACCACCGTGATGTTGTGGTCCCGCTCCCAGAAGGACTTGTAGTCGGTGTACTCCTTGGTAGCGTAGCCCGGGAGGTCTCTTACGTTGTTAAGACCGCCTGAAATTGTGAATTCGAGGGATTTTCCGTCTTCGGTGCTTATCGTGGGGACTATGTCGTCGGGGAGAACTGTTCCCTTGGCGGCATCGATCTTAATCGGGTTTTTGAGAGTGTTTTCGCGGACCATGCGCACATTGGCGTCATCCTCGGAAAAATAGGTGCCCCAGGGCATCAGAATGCACGTAAACCTGATGTGGTCGCCTTTCTTGAAAGTGGTCTTGCCGGTGAGGTCAAGCGTAAACGCCGCGGTCCCGTTGCCTTCTCTTACGACGAAGCCGCCTGTGTACGCCTTGCCGCCAATGACAATATCGTATGACTTGAGCATGAACGAGAGGTTGGAACTGCTGTCGGACCTGACGTAGGCGCCCGGTGTGGAAGTGACTTTATGGAAGTAGTCGAAGTAAGGGAAGTCGGTGCCCAGCTTTATGACTCTCACCGAGTCGAGGGACGCGTCTTCGATAACCGGATTGTTGCTGCTGTCAAGGTAGCCGAACTTTTCGTAGGGCTGGCTCATGGCGTAGAGCACCATATTCTCCGTCACGTTGTCGATGGTGACATCGCCAAGGAACTCGTAACTGACCTCATAGTAGGCCCTGTTCTCGTCGGTGTCAGGCATCTCGACGTGGCGGTAGGTCTCGTACACCTTGCCGTCGTAGGACAGATAGTTGAGAGTGATGTCCGCCAGTGTGGGACCGCTTGAAGATATGACTGTGCGGCCCGCGTTTTCGTAGGAACTGAAGTTGCCGTCAGCGTCCGTGTAGCGGAGGAAAAGGTGGGTGCCGTTGTTCGAGTGCTGGGGCTGCTGGCCGTACTTGACCTTGACTCCCGTGGGATTGCCGTTTGCGTCAACTTCCTCCACATAATCGTCTGCCCAGTATGGCGCGGAAAGTCCCCTGTGGTCCGGAAGTCTTGTCTCCGCACAGTAGAGGTGGATGCAGTTCGTCTCTGTGACGCCAAGGGAAAGGTGGTAGTAAGCCGAGTGGAACCTTATGGATGTGACCTGCTTGAGGCGGTAGTTGCCCCACTGCTCGTAAAGGTCACAGAGGGTGACTGTGTTGTCGGTGCCGCTGCCCACCACCATGGGGAACACCGAAAGACCGTATGAGTAGCTGTCGTTGTCGGTGTAGAAGAGCTCTTCGCCGTCGTGGGCAAAGTTCTTGCAGGCCTCAACCGTCACGGGGAGAAGCACTCCGTCCTTGTCCAGAAGCACAGCGCATTCAAGACATCCGCTGTCCGGGGTCTCGCCAATGATATACACCGTGCGTTTTGCGCCTTCATCGTTAACGCTGAATTTGACTTTGTGCTCGTTAAGAGGATTATTGTAGGGATCGTCGAAACCGCCGGGGCCCGTTATATTAAGTTTGTAGGCTCCTGTCAGCTGGTCGTAGCCCTTGTAGGATGATTTTTTCGAGGATCCGGAGGCGTCCACCGTTACATCCAAAGGAATGCGCTCATAGTAGGCTGCCTCAAGAAATGCGGAAAAATCGTGGTTCTCGTCGTTGTAGATGCGGCAGGCGGTGTAAATGCTGCCGCCTTTTTTGACTTTTTTACCGTTTACAGCCAGTTCCTGTGTGATGACATAATCACCGTCTTCCAGTTTTACGGTGAGCTTTCCCGCATACTTTTCGTCGGTTCCGAGTATTATTCCGAAAATTCCGGCATCTTTTATGTCAAATCCCGTATAAGCGGCGGTTTCCCAGTCCACCTCGTCAAGCGAGTAATGGGGCCCGTTGCTGTCGTTAACCACGAACTTGTCAACGGTATCCGCGGCAATTCTTGTAACCGTTCCCACGGAGCTCACCGAAGTTGTGGCATCTGTCGCAACGTATCTCACATTCTCGTGAATTTTGTCCGAATAAACGTTGTAATTGATATCAAGCATGAAGGGAGGTATGTCCTCTGAAAGCTTCACCATTGAGAAATCTTTAACATATATTTCTTCGCCCACGGCGCCTCCGCAGTCAAGGCGGAACTGTGAAATGTAGCCCTTCAGATTCTCGTTGTTGTCAAAATATACAACGTAAGTGTGGTATTCGTTGTCGGATATGAGTTTAAAGCTCATATGAGCTTCAGCGACAAAAGTGGTGAGCTTGTTGGCAACGTAGTAGATTTCGCAGCCGTTTGCAGCGGAGCATTTCAGCGTGACAACGAACGCATCGTAATCATCGACCTTGTACGTGTTTGCCGGAACTCTGAAGCACATGTAGGGATCGTAAGTGCTTTTCACAACGAATTTGTAGGACCCGTCAGCCTCCTTCACAGGCTTTTTCATGTCGTTTGCTATGAAGCAGTCGTCAATGGAGAGCTCTGCCTTGTCAACGTAATCCCCATCGCCTCCGGAGGCGAACATGTGGTCCAAAATGTGAAGGTTGTAGTAGTAGATGCCCTGGTCGTAGAGGTTTGCCCTAGAAAGAGTGGACCCGCAGAAGAACGTCTTACCCGTGTTCATGGTGACGAAAGAGTCCATGGTGTTGGAAATGTACTCCTTGCCCTTGGTGTTCTGAAGGGACTTGAGCCCGCTGAACCCGCCCTGAGGGGAGAGGGAATACTCAAGCCTCGAAACCGCATTCTCGAGAATATATGAGGATCTCCTGTTGCTGTTGTAGTACCCGTTCACCGTGTTGGCAAGCGCTGCGGCGGTTGTTATCGTGTCCCCGTAGGGCCCCGTGTAGTCCTTGTAGACGACAGGCTCCTGGGTGGGTATTTCAGGCCTTGCAGTTTCTTCCGGTGGCGCAACGGGTTTGCTGCCGCCTGTGCAGCCCGCAAGCAATGAACACGCCAATGCCAAAGCCGCCAATAACACCGCAACATGTAACAGAACTGATTTCATTTTAAAGCCCTCCGTTTCGGTATAGGTAAGGATTCTTTTCGGAATGAATACTTTGATTATATTACAGGCACAACCTTTTTACAAATAAAAAAGCCGCGCGGCCTTTTATGCCTGGCCGCGCGGGAGTTGATAAATCTCGACTATAAATTTTTTGAACTGTTAATTCGTGAGCCTTTTTATTCCGTCTTTGATACGTCTCATTGTCTCGTCATATCCGAGTATCTCGGCAAGCTCTGTTGCACCGCCGGGAGTTGCGGGAAGGCCGCTCACCGCAGTTCTTAAAGGCCAGAGAATCTGGCTGTTTTTGAGCTCGTTTTTCTCGGCAACGCCGATGAGAAACTCGTATATCGCCTGTGAGTTCCAGTTTGCCTTGATCTCCGAAGACGCCTCGAAAGCTTCCTCGGTGACCTTGAGTGACTTGAGGGAAATCTCGGTGTCCGTCTTCATCTTTTTGTGCACGTAGAGCTCATTGTCGTAGTCGGGAAGCTTTGCGAGAAAACCTGTTTTTTCGGGAATCTCAGCAAGAGTGCTGATCCTCGTCTTGACAAGAAGTGCGATCTTTTTGAGGACTTCGGGGGAGGGGACGGGCGCATTGGCGTCTTCGAACACCTTTTTAACGGTGTCGAGAGTCATGGAGAGGAATTTTTCGTCGTCCATGCGCTTTATGTACTCACCGTTCATCCACGTGAGCTTTTCAATGTCGAAAATGGCGGGGGACTTGCTGATGCCTGTTATTGTGAACGCGTTTTCAAGCTCCTTGAGCGTGTAGAACTCCTCGTTTCCGGAGGGAGACCATCCGAGAAGGCAGATGTAGTTCAAAATCGCTTCGGGAAGGTAGCCTTTTGCGACAAGGTCAAAGAATGATGCGTCGCCGTTTCTCTTTGAAAGCTTGTGGTGCTCGTCCTTCATGATGGGGGCGCAGTGAACGTAGGTGGGTATCTCCCAGCCGAATGCCTCGTAGAGAAGGTTGTATTTCGGGGTGGATGAGAGGTATTCGTTTCCTCTCACGACGTGAGTGATGCCCATGAGGTGGTCATCGACAACATTTGCAAAGTTGTACGTCGGAAGCCCGTCACTCTTAAGGAGAACCTGGTCGTCGAGCGTCTTGTTTTCAACGGTGATGTCGCCGTAGACCGCATCCGTGAATGTGGTCGTTCCGGAAAGAGGCATCTTCTGGCGGATCACGTAAGGGATGCCGGCGGCAAGATTGGCGGCAATCACGTCCTTGGGAAGGTCGCGGCAGTGCCTGTCATAGTTAAATCCCGTTCCGAGCGCCTCGTCGCTTGTCTTGAGGCTCTCAAGCCTCTCTTTTGTGCAGAAGCAGTAGTATGCCGCGCCTTTTTCGACAAGCATCTCCGCGTACTTCTTATATATGTCGCGTCTCTGGCTCTGGATGTAGGGACCGCAGTCGCCTTCCTTACCGGGGCCTTCGTCGTATTCGATTCCGGTGGCTTTAAGTGTGTTGAAAACAACGTCAAGGGCGCCTTCAACGTAGCGCTCCTGGTCTGTATCCTCTATTCTGAGGAGAAAATCGCCGCCGTTTGATTTGGCGATGAGGTATTCGTAAAGAGCCGTGCGGAGATTTCCGATGTGCATGTAGCCCGTCGGACTCGGGGCAAATCTTGTTCTGGTTTTTTTCATAAACGTCCCTCTTTTGAACTTTTTCGACCCGCCTTTTGCGGTGCCGCGCGCGTTTTTTCGCAAAATACAATTTATCATAAAACAGTCTTTTTTTCCACAGAATTTTGCGATTTACCGTTTGAACGGGGGTTTCAGTGTGTGGTAAAATATCTCACGGCGGATACCGCCAAGACCAACGAAAGACTGAAGCGAAAACTATGGCGGAACAAACCAATGCGATAAGACTTCTTAAGGACGCCGGCGCTTTCATATGCGCCTACGAGTTTGAGGGCGCCTTTACGGACGCGGGCGAGCTTGCGGAGCGCCTCGGACTTGACCCCGACAGGGTTTTCAAAACGCTTGTGACCGTCGGAAAGAGCGGCGCGAACCACGTTTTCATTGTGCCGAGCAGGGGAAAGCTTGACCTCAAAAAGGCGGCGGCCGTCTGCGGCGAAAAATACGTCGAGATGATACCGCAGAAGGATCTCCTTAAGACGACGGGCTACATCCACGGCGGCTGCTCGCCTGTGGGCATGAAAAAACAGTTCGAAACGTTCATCGACGAGACGTGCATTCTGTTTGAAAACATCTGCTTCTCCGCCGGAAAAGTCGGCGAGCTTGCGGACGTTAAAACCGAGATTTTTTTGGATAAATTCGGCGTGAAAACGGCAGACATCGTCTGAAATCCGAAGTCTTATGCCTGAAACCGCCAATGCGAGGAAAACAAAAATGAAGATTACCGTTCTTGACAGAAACACAGTTACGATGGGCGACCTTGATTTCGGGCCGCTGGAAGCCCTTGGCGAGGTCAGATACTTTGATGCTCTGCCGCCGGAGGAGGTCGTTCCCGCGTGCATGGGCGCGGATGCGGTCATAATCAACAAGGCAAAGATGACAAGGGAGGTCATAGAGGCGCTCCCGGACCTTAAATATATAGGCCTTTTTGCGACCGGCTACAACAACGTAGACTGCGCGGCGGCGAGGGAGAGAGGCATTGACGTCGTCAACGCGCCCGGCTACAGCACGGATTCGGTCGCGCAGCTCGTTTTCTCGTTTATACTTTCATACGCGACAAGCATTTCGGAGTACAACGAGTCCGTTCACAGGGGCGAGTGGGTCTACTCGAAGACGTTCGCGTACTTCCCTTACAGACTGATTGAGCTTGCCGGCAAGACCCTCGGCGTCGTCGGATACGGCGCGATAGGAAGAAAAGTTGCCGCGATAGGCAGCGCGCTCGGCATGCGCGTCATAGTTCACTCAAGGCATATTTACGACGACTGCCCGTTCGTGCAGTGCGGAAAGGAGCAGCTTTTCAGAGAGAGCGACTTCCTGTCGCTGAACTGCCCGCTGAACCCCGGAACGGAGAAGTTTGTTTCAAAGGAAACTCTCGCGTTCATGAAGGACACCGCCTTTATAGTTAACACGTCAAGGGGCGGCGTTGTCGATTCGGAGGCGCTTGCCGAGGCTTTAAACAGCGGAAAGATTGCGGGCGCGGGAATTGACGTGCTTGAGACAGAGCCGATGCGCAGCGACGATCCTTTAAGAACCGCCAAAAACTGCGCAATCACGCCCCACATCGCCTGGGCTTCGAAAGAGGCAAGGGAGAGGCTCGTCAAAATGATCACGGAGAGCCTGAAACTCTGGAAAGAGGGCAAAAAACGGTTTGTGGTTAACTGAAAAGCAGGAAAAAATCCGCCGCGGCAAAACTGAAAATGCCGCGGCGGATTGCTTTACCGTTAAACGTTAATTCAGACGGTTTCGTCAAGCACTCTGAGCACGAGGCCGACTGACGAGCCGGGGAACGCTTTTGTGAGCTTGGCGACAGTTTCGTCGAGCTCTTTTTTCGTGATCTTTTCGGTCACAAAAGCGGTCGTGCTGCCGCATGTCACGATGCGGATGTCAGCGATGCCGGGTTGGAATTCGCCGTCCGGGATGCCGTCAAGCCTGATGTAGTATTTAACAGCCGTGTCGCTTTCTATAATCTCAGCCTCGCTTGAGATGAAGCCGGGTTTAACAGCGTCGTTCTGAGCGCCCGTGAGGAGCTCGACAATGTCGCCGCAGATTGCATTGGCGGTAGGAAGCTTGCCGGCGCCGATTCCGTAGAAGAACGTGTTGCCGGTGTACTTGCCCTGAATCATTATTCCGTTGTAGGCGCCGCTTACCGAGCAGAGGTAGCTTGAGTTCATGACGAGCCGGGGCTCGACGAACGCGGCAACCTTGCCGTTTTCAAAACGAGTGCAGGCGATGAGCTTTACGCGGCCGCCGAGGGCTCCCGCAATCGCGATATCGTCCGCGGTGATCTTTCTGATGCCCGTTGTGGGAATTTTTTTGTAGTCCACAAACTGACCGTAAGCGATAGAGGAGAGGATTGCAATCTTTCTTGCGGGGTCAAAACCGTCAACGTCCGACGAAGGATTTGCCTCCGCGTAGCCCCTTGTCTGAGCTTCCCAGAGCGCCTCTTCAAACGAGAGTCCGTCCTCTTCCATGCGGGTGAGCATGTAGTTGGTTGTTCCGTTGACGACACCGATGATTCCGCTGATGTTGTTGGCGCCCATGCAGATCCTGAGGGGTCTGATGATCGGAACGCTGCCGCCGACGCTTGCTTCGTAGAGGAAACGAACGTTTTTGTCGTACGCAAGGCCTTCGAGCTCTCTTCCGTGCTCAGCGACCAGATCCTTGTTTGAAGTTATGACGTGCTTGCCGGCAAGAATTGCTTTTTTCGTGATGGTATAGGCAAAATCGAGCCCTCCGACCGTGACCACGGCAACGTCGATCTCATCGTCCGAGAGGACGTCTTTGGGGTCTTTCACAGCGTATTTCTCGTAGGGCGTGCCCGCAAGATCCCTGATGTCAAGAATCGACTTCAGCACCACCTTCTTTGAGAAGCGCGCGCTGAGCTTTTCGGACTCGCTGATGAGAATGTCCGCAACGCCGGAGCCCACGACTCCGCAGCCTATAACGGCAATGTTGAAAGCTTTATCTGTCATATATAAAATCCTCCGCTTTTTTCGGCATCATATCCGGATCCACAACTTCACTGAACCTCACCTTGCGATCGAAAAGTCCGCGAAGCGGCACGGGTACCGGGAATCCGGTTCTCTCGGAGAGCAGGGCGGAAACCTTGTCCTCGCCGATGCCTTCCGGAATGTCATTGCCGAAAAGACTCTCGGCAACGCAGGTGTTGAATTTGAACGGGCTTGCGGTCGAAACACAGACCGTGTGGCGCGCCTTGTCGGAAACCTTGCCGTAAACGCTTACGCCTACAGCCGTGTGCGGGTCGATGAGGTAATTGTACTTTTTGTACACATTGGCGATAGTATCCGAAACCTCTTCCTGAACCGAGAAGCCCGCGTCGAAGTCCTCTCTGATCTTTGCGAGCACCTTGCCGCCAATGTCATACCTTCCGACGTTCGAAAGCTGCTCCATGAAGCCCTTCACGGCTCCGCAGTCCTTCCCGAGCGCGTCGTAGATGAGCCTCTCGAGGTTTGACGAAACGAGGATGTCCATCGCAGGGGAGGTCGTGGTGAGGAACTCGCGGTTCTTGTCATAGACGCCCGTACCGAGGAAATCGGCAACGACCTTGTTGTCATTGCTCGCGCAAATGATCTTCTCAACGGGGAGTCCCGCCTTCTTTGCGTAGTAACACGCCAATATGTCTCCGAAGTTGCCCGTAGGCACGCAGAAGTCTATCTTCTCGCCGAATTTGACCGTTCCGGCGGACACGAGCTTTGTGTAGCTGAAAAAGTAGTACACGATCTGGGGAAGAAGTCTGCCCCAGTTGATTGAGTTTGCGCTTGAGAGCATCTTGCCGTCCGCGGCGAGCTTCTTTGCGAACTCTTTATCGGAAAAAATCTTCTTGACGCCCGTCTGCGCGTTGTCGAAGTTGCCCTTGATGGCAACGACGTTCACGTTTGCGCCGCACTGGGTGACCATCTGAAGTTTCTGGGTCTCGCTGACACCCTCGGAAGGGTAGAAGACCATGATTTTTATACCGGGGACGTCCCTGTAGCCTTCGAGGGCTGCCTTGCCGGTGTCGCCGGACGTAGCGGTTAAGATTGTGATCTCTTTTGATTCGCCGCACTTCTCGATAGCCTTGCGCATGAAAAGGGGCATGATCTGAAGAGCCATGTCCTTGAAGGCGCAAGTGGGTCCGTGCCAGAGCTCGAGAACCGAAAGATCCTTGTCAAGCGTTGTGAAGCCCGCGGGACCGTCCGGGAACTTTTCTTTGCGGTATGCGTCAGTGACGCACTTTTCGATTTCAGAAGCGGTGAAATCATCTGCGAAGCGGGAAATTACATTGGCGGCAATGCCCTGGTAATCCATTCCGCACATGACTCTGATTTCTTCCTGTGAGAAGGAAACGTCTTCTTCGGGCACGAAAAGACCGCCGTCGGATGCGAGACCTTTGATGACCGCCTCCGAGAAAGTTTTACCCGAGTCGCCTCCTCTTGTACTTTTGTAAGTCATTTTGATACCTCCGCGCGGCCGCAACTCAAAAGAAAGCGGCAGCTAACCTGCTATTTTAAAGTTTACGGTGCCGGGTGTCAAGATGATTGTTTGTAACGGGGCGTGCGCGCGGGAAAAGCTCTAATATATATAAATCTTTGGTTTTCTTGAAAAATGATTGAAAAAAACGCTGTTTTTTTAAAAAATGGGTGTTGACAAGGCCGTTGGAATTTTGTAAAATGCTAACTTGCAGTGTTTCATTATGGGATACTGTCGCAATCAAGGACATAATACCAAAAAAACGGTGTCTTGTCTACAGAAATTTATGTGAAAATCCGCCCCCGGCGGGTAAGTATAAATTTGAATATTTCGCTGAGAAAAGCTTTGAGGTGATTAAAGAAAATGGTTAATGTACATGAAGTCTCACACGGTAAGAGTAAGAGGTACAGCTATTCGAGAAACGAAGAAGTTTTTGAGATGCCTAATCTCATAGCGGTCCAGAAGGAATCCTACGAGCATTTCTGCAAAGTGGGTCTCAAGGAAGCGTTTCGCGATATCTCACCTATTACTGACAGCACGGGAAAACTTCAGCTGGAGTTCGGCGAGTACACAATTGACTCGAAGACCAACTATACCATTGAGCAGTGCAAAGAGCGTGACGCCACGTATTCTTCGCCGCTCAGAGTTATGGTTCGTTTTACCAACCGGAACAACGACGTCCAGATTGAGGAACCTATTTTCCTTGGCGATTTCCCCAAGATGACGGACAACGGTACGTTCGTGCTCAACGGCGCGGAGCGTGTCATTGTAAGCCAGCTTGTGAGGTCCCCCGGCGTGTACTTTGAGAAGAATGTCGACAAAGGCAAGAACCGCGAGACCATCAATATGACCATCATCCCTAACCGCGGTGCATGGATCGAGTGCGAGATAGACCACACGAACGTCGTGCAGGTGAGAATCGACAGGAACCGCAAGGTTTGCATGACGACTTTCCTGCGTGCTCTCGGCTACAGCTCCGACGAGGATATCGCAAATCTTTTCGCCATTGCCGGCAATGCGATGGTTCCTTCCGATGAGGTTGCGAACTTCGACAAGCTCGACGAAAAGATCACAAAGACGATGGAGAAAGAGACTCCCGCAAGAACTCATGAAGAAGAACTCATGAGAAAAGGCGACAGAGCTCTCCTTGAAATACACAGAAAGCTCAAACCGGGCGAGCCCGCGACAGTCGAATCCGCAAGGTCACACCTCTACGGACTTCTTTTCGAGCCCAGAAGGTACGATCTCGCCAAGGTCGGCCGCTACAAGCTCAACAAGAAGCTTGCTCTTGCCGCAAGAATCACCGGCTTCAAGGCAGCTTTCGATATCATCGATCCTTCAACGGGCGACTTCTTCGTCAAGAAGGGTGACGTTATCACAGAGGACGTTGCGTACCAGATTCAGGATGCAGGCATCAACGACGTGGTTATCGAGGTTTCCGGACTTAAGTACGTCCGCGTAATCGGAAACAACACCGTTGACATGAAGAACTTCGTAGAGTTCGATCCCAAGGAGATCGGAATCGAGGACAGAGTTAACTACACGGCTCTCTCCGAGATGCTCGAAGCTTACAAGGACGAGCCCGTCGAGGAGCAGAAGAAGATATTCGCCGAGAACATCAACGAGCTCCTTCCGAAGACTGTCACCGTAAACGACATCATCGCCTCTATAAACTACATTCTTTATATTACAGACGGCGTCGGCAATTTCGACGATATCGACCACCTCGGAAACAGAAGAATCCGCTCAGTCGGCGAGCTTCTCCAGAACCAGTTCAGAATCGGTCTTGCAAGACTCGAGCAGGGCGCAAGGGACCGTATGGCTTCGATGGACGTCAGCACGATAACGCCAACGTCACTCGTAAACATCAGACCCATCAATGCGGCCATCAAAGAGTTCTTCGGATCCAGCCAGCTCTCGCAGTTCATGGATCAGACGAACCCGCTTGCCGAACTTGCTAACAAGAGACGTCTCTCGGCTCTCGGCCCCGGCGGTCTCAACCGCGACAGAGCGACATTCCAGGTCCGCGACGTTCACTACTCCCACTACGGAAGAATGTGCCCGATCGAGACACCTGAAGGTCCTAACATCGGTCTTATCGGTTCGCTCTCGACGTTCGCAAGAGTAAACAACTACGGCTTCATCGAGGCTCCTTACCGCCGCTACGACAAGTCCAGACAGGTGGTTACAAAGGATATCGACTACCTCATGGCTGACGAAGAGGACAGGTACATCGTTGCACAGGCTAACGAGCCCCTCGACGAGGAAGGTCACTTCAAGAACTCCAAAGTGGTCTGCCGCTACAGAGACGAATTCATCCAGGTTGAACCTGAGAGAGTTGACTACATGGACGTTTCGCCGAAGCAGGTTGTTTCGGTAGGCGCAGCTATGATCCCGTTCCTCGAGAACGACGACGCATCCCGTGCACTGATGGGATGTAACATGCAGCGTCAGGCAGTTCCGCTCATCAGATCCGAGTCCCCGATCGTCGCAACAGGCATCGAGTACAAGGCAGCCGTTGACTCCGGCTCCGTGGTTCTCGCAAAGAAGGCCGGTGTTGTCAAGGACGTGACCGCAAGAGAGATCATCATTGACAATGACGACGGAACGGAAGATACGTACCACCTCCTGAAGTTCATGCGCTCCAACCAGGATACCTGCATCAACCAGAAGCCCATCGTAAAGAAGGGTGAGAGAGTTCTCGAAAAGCAGGTTATCGCAGACGGTCCTTCGACCGACAAGGGCGAAATCGCGCTCGGCAGAAACATGCTGATCGCCTTCATGACCTGGGAAGGTTACAACTACGAGGACGCTGTTCTCATCAGCGAGAAAGTAGTTAAGGAAGATATATATACATCTATACACATCAAGGTGTACGAGTGCGAGGCCAGAGAGACAAAGCTCGGTCCCGAAGAGATCACAAGCGACATGCCTCAGATTGGTGAGGACCAGAAGAAGTACCTCGACGCAGAGGGCGTCATCATGGTCGGCGCCGAAGTCAAAGCAGGCGACATTCTCGTCGGTAAAGTTACACCGAAGGGCGACAAAGAGAACGACAACTACCAGGAACTCCTGAACGCGTTCATGGGCCCGATGGCAAACGATACCAAAAACACTCCTCTCAGAGTTCCTCACGGCGAGGGTGGATTTGTCGTAAAAGTAGAGCAATATGACAGAGAAAACTCTGACGAACTCGCCAATGGTGTTCTCCGCAAAGTCTGCGTCTACGTTGCCCAGAAGAGAAAGCTCTCCGTCGGCGACAAGATGGCCGGACGCCACGGAAACAAAGGTGTTGTTTCAAGAATTCTCCCTGAGGAAGACATGCCTTACATGCCCGACGGTACGCCCGTTGAGATCGTTCTCAACCCGCTCGGCGTTCCTTCCCGTATGAACATCGGTCAGGTCCTCGAAGTTCACCTCGGCTTTGCCGCCAAGGCTCTCGGCTGGAAGATCGAGACCCCTGTATTCGACGGCGCTTCCGAGAAAGACATTGTCGAGACACTGAGAGAAGCGGGACTTCCCGAAGACGGTAAAGTTCAGCTTTACGACGGCAGAACAGGCGAGCCTTTCGACAACAAGGTCACGGTCGGCATCATGTACTACCTGAAGCTCCACCACCTCGTTGACGACAAGATCCACGCACGTTCAATCGGACCGTACTCGCTCGTTACGCAGCAGCCTCTTGGCGGTAAGGCGCAGTTCGGCGGCCAGAGATTCGGTGAAATGGAAGTCTGGGCTCTCGAAGCTTACGGCGCTGCTCACACTCTGCAGGAAATCCTCACGATCAAGAGCGACGACGTATACGGCAGAAATCAGGCTTACAAGGCTATCAAGGACGGCGCATCGCTGCCTGTTCCGGCAATTCCGGAGTCCTTCATGGTTCTCATCAAAGAGCTCCAGGGTCTTGCTCTCAGCGTGAAGATGTACACAGAAGACGGCACTCCTATCAATCTCAAGGAAGCCGAAGAAGAATATGTTAAGAATCCGAGTCTCTTCAGAGGCCGCCGCGGTGAAAGACCGAAGAAGACGCGCCTTGCCGATGACGTAGCAGCAGAGATTGAAGCTTCAGTTGACGTTGCCGTTGCCGTTGCCGATGCGGAAGACACAGGATTTGAAGACGTTCCCGATGAAGAGTCGGAAGATATTGACGAGTGATAAGGAGGACTAATGATGGCTACAGATTTCAGTATGGATTTAGGTAACGTCGGCTCCTTTCAGGTCGGTCTCGCGTCTCCTGACGAAATCAGGAAATGGGCGCGCGGCGAGGTCACAAAGCCCGAAACAATAAACTACAAAACTCATAAGCCTGAGCCTGACGGTCTCTTCTGCGAGAAAATCTTTGGGCCCAAAAAGGACAATGAGTGCCGCTGCGGCAAGTACAAGAAGGGCAAGCACATCGGCCAGACCTGCAGCACTTGCGGTGTCGAAGTAACAACTTCAAAAGTAAGACGTATCCGCATGGGATACATCGACCTTGAGACTCCTATTGCCCACTTCTGGTATTACAAGGGCATCCCCAGCCGTATGAGCATCGTTCTCGACATCCCCCAGAAGGACCTCGAGAAGATCCTCTCCTACGCGCTCTACATAGTCACCGAAGATCAGGTCCTCAACGTTAAGGACGAATTCGGCCAGCCGATCGTTCTCAAGAAGGGCGAGACCATCAGAACGGATGACTACAACGAGCTCTACCGCAGAAACGGCACACAGAAGATCAAAGTCGGCATGGGCGGCGAAACAATCCGCAACATGCTCAAAGAACTCAATCTTGACGAGCTCTCGGCTTCTCTCAGAAAAGAGATTTCGGAACTCAGCAAGGACTCCGTAAACGGAACTCCCACGAGCACGGCTCAGCAGAAGATCCTCAAGCTTTCAAAGCGTCTTGACACTATCGAGATGTTCAGAAAGTCCGGAACTTCACCCGCCAATATGATGCTCGAGGCTCTCCCGGTCATCCCTCCGGATCTCCGTCCGCTCCTCCAGCTCGAAGGCGGCCGCTTCGGTACTTCGGACCTCACAGAGTTCTACCGCAAGATTATCTACAGAAACAATACGTTAAAGAAGCAGAAGCAGTGCGGCGCTCCTTCAATCATCATCAACCAGCAGAAGAGAATGCTCCAGACCGCCGTTGACGCTCTGTTCGAAAACAGCAAGAGAGCAAAGCCGTTCACGGGCAGCGGAAACAGGGCGCTCAAGTCGCTCTCCGACATGCTCCGCGGTAAACAGGGACGCTTCCGTCAGAACCTTCTCGGTAAGCGTGTTGACTACTCCGGCCGTAGCGTTATTGTTGTCGGTCCTGAGCTGCTCATCCACCAGTGCGGCGTTCCGAAGGACATGGCGCTCGAACTCTTCAAGCCTTTCGTAATCCGCAAGCTCGTAAAAGACTACGGAAACACGGCTCCCGGCAATTCACAGCCTTTCACAATGACAAGCGCTGAGAAAGTTGTCGAGAAGGGCGAAGATCCGAAGGTCTGGAAAGCTCTCAACGAAGTTATCAAGGGACACCCGGTTCTTTTAAACCGTGCTCCTACGCTCCACCGTCTCGGCATCCAGGCATTTGAACCTGTACTCGTAGAGGGCAAGGCTCTTAAGCTCCACCCGCTCGTGTGTACGGCTTTCAACGCCGACTTCGACGGCGACCAGATGGCTATCCACATTCCGCTCTCGGTAGAGGCTCAGACTGAGGCCAGATTCCTGATGCTCTCAATCAACAACCTCCTCGCTCCGAAGGACGGAAAACCGATCACCGTTCCTACACAGGATATGGTCCTCGGAAGCTACTACCTCACGTTCAAGACAGACGAGAGCTACGACAACGCTCCTGTCTTCAAGAGTGAAGACGAGGCGAGAAGGGCTTATGACCTTGGCGTCATCAAGCTCCACACCCCGATCATCGTCCGCAGAAAGGCAGTCTGGGAGGGCAAGGAAGTCTCCGGAAGAATCGAAACGACCATCGGAAGACTCATCTTCAACCAGGCCATTCCTCAGGACATCGGCATGGTCGACAGATCAAAGCGCGAGAACATCTTCAAGCTTGAGGTTGACGAGCTCGTTAAGAAGGGCACGCTCACGACTATCATTGACAAGTGCATCAAGACGCACGGTCTCACGATTTCCGCGACTGTCATCGACAAGATCAAGGCCCAGGGCTACCAGTTCTCGACAAGAGGCGCTCTCACGGTCAGCGTTGCCGATATCACGGTTCCCGGCATCAAAGAGAAGATGATCAGGGAAGCTGAGGAGAAGGTCGAAAATCTCCGCCAGTTCTACATCGACGGTGAAATCGATGAGGAAGAGCGCTACCAGAAGACAATCGAGGTCTGGAACACCACGACTGAAGATCTCACCAAGGAACTTCAGAAGAACATGAGCCGCACGAACCCGATCTACATGATGAGTGACTCGGGCGCGAGAGGAAGTATGAACCAGATCAAGCAGCTGGCAGGTATGAGAGGTCTTATGTCCGATACCTCCGGCCGTACGATCGAAATCCCGATCAAGGCTAACTTCCGTGAAGGTCTTGACGTCATCGAGTTCTTCATTTCCAGCCACGGTACGAGAAAGACTCTCTCCGATACGGCTCTCAGAACTGCTGACTCAGGTTACCTCACAAGACGTCTCGTTTACGCGTCACAGGACGTTGTTATCAGAGAATACGACTGCGGCACGCACAGAGGCATTGAATACCGCGACGTCCGCGAAGCAGGCAACAAGGTTGTCGTTCCGCTCGCAGACCGCATCAGAGGAAGATACGTTTCCGACGATATCGTTGACCCCAAGACGGGCGAGCTCATCGTTTCGAGAGACATGCTCATCGACGACGAGATTATCGCCAAGATCCAGGCGGCAGGCATTGAAGCCGTCAAGATCAGGTCGGTCATCGAGTGCGAATGCGGCTACGGCGTCTGCGCAAAGTGCTACGGCTCCAACCTTGCTACGAACAACATCTGCAGCCTTGGCGAGGTCGTAGGTATCATCGCGGCACAGTCCATCGGCGAGCCCGGTACGCAGCTCACGATGAGAACGTTCCACACCGGCGGTATCGCAACAGCCGACAACATCACCCAGGGTCTCCCGAGAGTCGAGGAGCTCTTCGAGGCGAGAAAGCCGAAGCAGGTTGCAGTTATCTCCGAACTCGACGGTACTCTTACGGTTGCACACCGCGACAAGAAGGGCGAAGTCAGCGTCACAGTCACATCCGACGAGGGTGAGCAGTGGTCGTTCGTCTGCCTCGAAAGCATGCTCGAGAGAGTGAAGAACCCCGACGGAACAGTCCGCCAGCCGTTCGAACCTATCGGCACAGGCATGAGAGTAAAGAAGGGCGACAACATCACTCAGGGTTCGAAGGATCCTCACGACGTTATGCGCGTGCTCGGTATCTCCGCGGTTGAGAACTACATCATCGAAGAGGTACAGAAGGTTTACAACAGCCAGGGCGTTAAGATCAACGACCGCCACCTCGAGATCATTGTCCGCCAGATGCTCCGCAAGGTCAAAGTTACGGACGCAGGCGACACAGACCTCATCGCAGGCAACACAGTTGATAATGCCGCATTTATAGAGGATAACTCAAGGGCAGAGCTCGAGGGCAAGGCACCCGCCAAGGGCGAGAGACTCCTCCTCGGTATCACGAAAGCGGTTATCGCTTCCGACTCGTTCCTGTCCGCAGCATCCTTCCAGGAAACCACCAAGGTTCTCACGGAAGCTGCCATCAAGGGCAAAATCGATCCGCTCCACGGCCTCAAAGAGAACGTGCTCATCGGCAAGCTCATCCCCGCAGGTACCGGTATGGCGATGTACAACGACATCACGGTCACGGGCGACGTTCCGCAGTGCGTAACCGAGATCCGCAAGGCTCAGGAACTCATCAACAAGCAGAACGAAGAGAAGCGTCAGGAAGAACTCAGGAACATGAGAAAGCTCGAACGCAACGGCGCGAGAGGCGAGCTCCTTGGCGATATCGAGAATCCGGAGCTTGGCGATGACGGCGAACCGATGCTCGGAAACTACGGCACGGACTTTGACGACGAAGTTCTTGCTCAAGAAGGCTTCTCAATCGTTGACGGCGACGGCAACTACTACGAGGAAGAGGAACTCATGGGCGGCACCGACATGATGGGCGACGACCTTGACAATCCCGACCTCTACGGAGACGCAACGGGCGACGTTGAGGATGACGACGACGTTTTCGAGGAGCAGGACGACGACTGATCCCGAATTGAATTAAATTTACGAAACGCGATGACTTTGGACATGTCCTAGCCGTCGCGTTTTCTGTGTTGAATTATAAATTGGCGGCAGTTATAATTATCGTGTCGGAATTTTTCCGAAAAGGAGGGCATTGGCTCATGATTAAGGTTGTCAGAATCACCAAAACAGAAGAATTGATGACACTGATCGCGGATCAGAACTACCGCAAGGAGATTGACAGGTACCGCAGCATGTACGTCTACAGGGGCGTGCCGGACGCGGACTACCACATGACGACGAGCCTTTACAGGAACTGCAAGCACCTGCAGAAGCAGCTCGAGCCCGCCATCCTGAACAACTTCAAAAAATACGCCGTCCTGAACGACCCCTCGGTTGAGCAGTCGGTCTGGATGCAGATGATACTCGGCCAGCACTACGGACTGCCGACAAGGCTCCTCGACTGGTCCCACTCGGCCCTCGTTGCGCTTCACTTTGCGGCGACGGAGATCGACATGGACAAGATGGAGGACCACGACTGCGCGGTCTGGCGTATCGACATGCCGGAGATCCACTCGCTCCTCCCCGACAGGTACAAAAAAGTTCTCAGCGAATCCACGACAAGCATCTTCTCGGTCAAATCGCTCAGCAGCGTCACGGACAGCCTTGAGCAGTATGACATGGACATGAGAGGCGACTCAATGGTCGTCATCGAGCCCCCGTCAATCGAGCAGAGAATCGTGAACCAGTACTCGTTCCTCTCAATCGTTCCGATGGGCATCTCGGACGTTGAGCAGTTCCTTGACGAGAAGACTTCCAACACGGTCAAGTACGTAATCGACGGAAAACTCAGGTGGCGCCTCCGCGACATGCTCGACCAGCTGAACATCAGCGAAAGAATCGTCTACCCCGGACTTGAGGGCCTCTCAAGCTGGATCGCACGCCACTATTTCGTAAAAGAAAAGGACGTTCCGAAAAACTGATTTTTCACGTAAAAAAGCGACAGTTTACCGCCAATGAAACCGCGCGCGCAAAACCCGGAATCAAGCCGCGCGCGTTTTACAATCCGACCGTTCATAAAAGAGGATAAAACAATGAAAGTAACCCTGGAAGGCATAACCAAAGTATTTCCGCCGCACAGCAAAAAAGAATCACCCGTAACAGCCGTCTCGAATTTCAATCTCGAAATTCCGGACGGAAAACTCGTCGCTCTCCTCGGCCCGTCAGGCTGCGGCAAGAGCACGCTTTTAAACATGATATGCGGCCTTGAGGCACCTACGTCGGGCAGCGTCTTCTTTGACGAAAACGACGTGACAAAGCTCCCGCCCGAGAAAAGGGGCGTCGGAATGGTGTTCCAGAACTATGCTCTCTATCCTCACATGTCAGCCAAAAAAAACATACTTTTCCCGCTCGGAAACCTTAAGGGAAAGGCCAAACTCACCAAGGAAGAGAAGAACAAGCGCATGCTCGACGCGGCTCGCATTGTCCAGATCGAGAATTTGCTTGAAAGAAAACCCGGAAATATGTCCGGCGGCCAGCAGCAGCGCGTCGCCATCGCAAGGGCTCTTGTGAAATACCCGGGAATACTTCTCCTTGACGAGCCTCTCTCAAACCTCGACGCAAGGCTTAGACTTGAGACCAGGGAGGAAATCAGGCGCATCCAGAAGAACACGGGCATCACGACCGTGTTCGTAACACACGACCAGGAAGAGGCGATGAGCATCTCGGATATCATTGTCCTCATGAAAAAAGGCGTCTTCCAGCAGAGCGGCAAGCCGCAGGACGTCTACGACAACCCCGCCAATCTGTTTGTCGCCAAGTTCCTCGGAACGCCCGCAATCAACGTTTTCAAAGGCAGAATTGAAGGCGGCAAGGTTTACATTGGCGATGAGGCAGTTTCGGACGTGCCAGGCTGCGGTGACAGGGAAGTTTTCGTCGGCATCAGGCCCGAGGGTTTCATTCCGGACAAAAACGGCCCGCTCACGTGCGATTTCAGGTCGATTGACGTGCTCGGAAGGGACTATATGATCGTTGCGGCGCACGGCGAGGCTGAGGCGCCTGTTATCAGGGCCATTGTCGACTCCGAGAACAAAATTGAGGAAAATCCGGAGAAGGTTCGCTTCTCGTTTAAGAAAAACAAGTTTTTCGTGTTTGACGCCAAGACCGAAGAGAGAATCTACGTTGGCTGAGGCAAGGACTGCGGAGGGTTAACTGATGAAAAAGTTTGGTTTAAAAGCCTGGCTGTACCTGCTGCCTGCGATACTGTTCCTTGTCGTGTTCATGGTGTACCCGCTGATCGACGTTGTCATCTACTCGTTCGAGGAGGGCTTCACGACGACTTCACAGACCGCGACGGGCGTCGGCCTGGGCAACTTCAACACTGTTCTGCGCGATCCGTACTTCATCCAGGCGCTTAAAAACACGTTCATACTGGTTGCGATAACCGTGCCTGTTTCGACCGGCCTCGCTCTCCTTATCTCGCTCGGCCTTTCGTCCATCAAAAAGCTGAGGGAGTTTTTCCAGACAGTATATTTTTTGCCTTACGTCACAAATACATTGGCGGTAGGCCTCGTGTTCATGATGCTCTTCAACAAAAACGAGTCCTCGGGCTCGGTCGGAATGATCAACACGTTCATCAGGTTCTTCGGAGGCCCCACAATCGACTTCATCAACGGTCCGTACTGGGCCAAGATGCTCGTTTTGTGCCTCTACACCGTCTGGATCGTCCTGCCGTTTAAAATTCTGATACTCACAAGCGCGCTCGCGTCCGTCAAGAAGGACTACTACAATGCCGCCAAGGTCGACGGCACCTCAAAACTGCGCACATTCACGCACATCACGCTCCCCATGATATCGCCAATGCTTTTCTACCTGTTCATCACGGGCTTCATCGGCGCTTTCAAGGCCTACAGCGACGCGGTTGCGCTTTTCGGAACAAAGCTTAACGAGGCCGGAATGAATACTATTGTCGGCTACGTATACGACAAGCTCTACGGGGACAGCGGCGGATATCCTTCGTACGCCTCCGCGGCGGCTCTCATACTGTTCTTTATAATCCTTACGATCACGGTTATAAACCTCATTGTGAGAAACAAACTGACTTACAAAGGGGGTGGCGGCCGTGCGTGACAGACATCCGAAAGATCTGAAAAAACAGTATACGTTTGGCGGTATTGCCGGAAAAGCGGGCGTCTACTTCATGCTCGCGCTCTGGGCTGTCATGGTGCTGTTCCCCTTCTACTTCATGATAATCACGTCGTTCAAGAGCTACGGCTCGTACAGCGCGGAGATTACGCCTGCAATTGTGCCTAAGACGTGGACGGTTGCAAACTACTCGAGTCTCTTTGGCGACAGCAGCGTGCCGCTCCCGAGATACCTTCTCAACACGGCGTTTTTTGCGATAGTGACCACCGCAATCATGGTCGTTGTCATCGTGCTTGCCGCGTTTGCGTTCGCAAGGCTCAGCTTCAGAGGCAAGAATGCGGTTTTCGTGCTCTTCCTGTCGCTCATGATGATTCCGTCGGAGCTCGTGATCATCACAAACTTCGTGACAATCACGGATTTGAACATGAGAAACACGTACCTCGGACTCATATTGCCGTCAGTCACGTCGGTCTTCTACATTTACCTGCTCAAGGAGAGTTTTGAACTGGTGCCCGATGAGGTCTACAAAGCCGCCAAGGTCGACGGCACGTCCGACTTCAAGTTCCTCATCAGGATCATGGTTCCGATGTCGAAATCGACGATCATCACAGTCGTTATACTGAAGGTCATCGAGTGCTGGAACTCGTACGTATGGCCGAGGCTCATCACGAGGGACCCGGACCACTACCTGGTCTCGCAGGGTATCCAGGAAATCAGAGAAAACGGATTCGGCAAGGAAAACGTGCCGGCAATGATGGCCGCAGTCGTCATCATATCCGTCCCGCTGATCGTTCTGTTCCTCATCTTCCGCAGAAAGATAATGGAGGGCGTTTCGAGAGGAGGCACGAAGGGATGAAAAAGATTGCTTTTAAACGCATTGGCGTCCTGGCCGTTGCCGCAACAGTTCTCCTGGCGTTTGCGCTCACGCTCGGCGGCTGCCACAGGGCAAGAAAAGTCGCCTCGTTTGACCTCCCGCTCACTTTTGACGAGGATAGGATCTACGAGATCACTTTCTGGGCGAAGAACGACAGCAATATCACGCAGAAAAAGATTTACCAGTCCGCTATTGACGAGTTCGAGAAAATCTACCCCAACATCAAGGTGACCATGAAGTCGTACTCGGACTACGGCCAGATTTTCAACGACGTCAGGACGAACATCGCAACGAGAACCACGCCGGACGTGTGCATAACGTACCCCGACCACATCGCAACCTATCTCACGGGTGAGAACGTTGTTGTGCCTCTTGAGCAACTCGCCAATGACAGCCGCTACGGCCTTGGCGGCAGCGAGGTCAGGTTTGAATCCGTGAAGAGGGAGGAAATTGTCGACAAGTTCCTCAAGGAGTGCTGCGTCGGCGGCTCGCTTTACGCGCTCCCTTACATGAGGTCCACGGAGGCCCTCTACATCAACAAGACCTACGTTGAGACGATGGGTTACGAGATTCCGGACGTTCCCACGTGGGAATGGGTCTGGGAGGTCTCCGAAAAGGCGCTCGAAAAGGACCCCGAAAATCCTGACCTTTACAAGGCAAACGGCCAGAACGTCATGATCCCCTGCATCTACAAATCTACCGACAACATGATGATAACCATGCTGAAGCAGAAGAACGCAGGCTACTCTGACGAAAACGGAAATATATATATCTTTAACGATACAACGAGAGAGCTTTTAAAAGAGATCGCGGTTCACGGAAAATCGAGAGCTTTTTCGACATTCGGTATCTCAAGCTACCCGGGCAACTACTTCAACGCCGGCAAGTGCCTCTTTGCGATTGACTCGACGGCGGGCGCGACCTGGATAGGCTCCAAATCGCCTCTCTCGGACATTCACGAGAGCGAAATCAGGATTTTTGAGACCGTCGTGAGGCCCGTTCCGCAGTTTGACACCGAAAACCCGCAGATGATCTCTCAGGGCCCGTCGCTCTGCCTTTTTAACAACGGAGACAACGACAGGGTGCTCGCGGCATGGCTCTTCATGCAGTTCCTTCTCACAAACGACGTGCAGATTGCGTACTCGAAGACCGAGGGCTACGTACCCGTGACCGAAAAGGCGCACAACGACGCGACATACATCGAGTACCTGAATTCCGCGGACGAAAACAGCAGCGAGTTCTACAGCGTCAAGATTGATGCCGCCAAGCTCCTCCTTGACAATATCGGCAATTCATTCATCACGCCTGTCTTTGACGGCTCGACGGCTTTAAGGTCCGCCGCCGGAAACCTCATCGAATACACTGTTAAAGGTGTGAGAAGGGGAGAGACGATGGACGACAAGGGCATTGACGATATTTACGACAAGCTCATTAAGCTTCACAACCTCGACCTTTCAGAGAAAAAGCAAAGCACGGGGAACACTTCGCAGGGCGGAGACCAGGGTTTCATTGGCGTGTTCGATCCCGGCCGCGCCTCTTCGGCACAAAGCTCCGGGCCGCTCCCCGCAGAGTCGGTTGCGCTGCTTGTTACATTGGTTTCAATATGGGTGGTTATCGGAACGGGCTTCCTGATTCACGTGATACTAAAAAAGCGCTTGAAAAAGTCCCGCTGATAATGTATACTCCCAAAAGTGTGGGTTTCCCGCACACGTTTGTTATTTTAGGATTTCATGATGAATGAAACGGAGGCAAAAGACAATGAAAAAACTAATGGTTTTATTTATAGCCATTTTGATGCTCGTCGGCGTTGCCGCATGCACCAACAATGACGGAAAAACAACAGAGCCTACGAAGGCACCTTCAGAAACTGCAGCACCCGAAACTGCAGCACCCGAAGAAAAGTCCGAAGGCGTCATGACTTATGCAGAATATATTGCAGCCGCCAATGACACCCAGGTAGTTGTTGAAGTATACGTTCAGGATCACCAGTCCTGGTGGGACAACAAGATCACAGTTTACGCTGCTGACGCAGACGGCGCTTACTTCCTCTACAATATGGCCTGCACCGAAGAAGATGCTGCAAAGCTCGTTCCCGGAACAAAGATCAAAGTAACAGGCTACAAGGCCGAGTGGTCAGGCGAAGTTGAGATCACCGACGCAACCTTCGAGTTCGAAGAGGGCAGCTTCATCGCAACACCCGTTGACGTTACAAATCTTCTCGGCACCGACGACCTGGCTGCAAAGATGAACGCAAAAGCATCCTTCAAGAATCTCGTAGTCGTTGCCTCCAAGGTTTCCGGCGATGAAAAGGACTACGCTTTCCTTTATAAGTGGGACAACTCGGGCGAGCAGGGCGATGACCTCTACTTCAACGTTTCCGACGGAAAGAATGTTTACACATTCACAGTTGAGTCCTACCTCAGAGGCAAGGACACAGACGTTTACAAAGCTGTCGAAGGCTTTAAGATCGGCGACGTGGTTGACCTGGAGGGCTTCCTCTACTGGTACAACGGCGTTAACCCCCACATCACAGCAGCTGCGGTTAAGAGCAATGTCAACACAAAATCCGAAGGCGTTATGACCTACGCTGAGTACGCGGCTGCCGCCAATGACACCCAGGTAGTTGTGGAAGTTTATGTTCAGGATCACCAGTCATGGTGGAATAACAAGATAACTGTCTACGCTGAGGACGCCGACGGCGCATATTTCCTCTACGAAATGGCTTGCTCTGAGGAAGACGCAGCAAAGCTTGTTCCCGGAACAAAAATCAAAGTTACGGGCTACAAGGCCGAGTGGTCGGGCGAAGTTGAGATCATCGACGCATCATTTGAGATCGAAGAAGGAAAATACATCTCTGTTCCCACCGACGTTACAGCTCTCCTCGGAACCGAGAACCTCATCAACAAGATGAACCGCAAGGTTGCTTTCAAGAACCTCACAGTTGCCGCTTCCAAAGTTAACGGCGACGAGACCGAGCATGCTTTCCTTTACAAGTGGGACAACTCCGGTGAGCAGGGCGACGACCTTTACTTCAACGTTACCGACGGCAAAGAAACATACACATTCACAGTCGAATCCTACCTGAGAGGAAAAGACACCGATGTTTACAAAGCTGTTGAGGCTCTTAAGGTCGGCGACACCGTTGACCTGGAAGGTTTCCTCTACTGGTACAACGGAGCAAATCCGCATATCACAGAAGTTACAGTAAAATAATCAGTTAAAGCGATTGCCGGCGGGGTCTTTAGGTGCCTTGCCGGCAATTTCTGCATATAAACGCAAACCTTGAAGACTTACCCCGGTATTTCGGGAATCTGACTTGCGGGAAACCGCATTGGATACTGTGTGCCTATGGATATTGTTATCAAAGTAATTTCCCTTTGCGGCGGCCTTGCCATGTTCCTCTACGGAATGAGGCTCATGAGCAACACCATAAAGGAAAGCTCCTCGGGAGCGTTGAAAAAGGTACTTGAGACAGTTACAAACAATCCGATCAAAGCTTTTCTGCTCGGCTTGCTTGTAACTGCTGTTATACAGTCGTCGACCGCGACAATCGTCATCACTGCGGGTCTTGTTTCCGCGGGCGTGCTCAAGGTCAGACAGTCGGTGGGCATCATCTTCGGCGCCAACGTCGGAACGACCATCACCGGCCAGATCATCAGACTGATCGACATCAATTCAAACGGCTCTGCGAGCTGGCTTGACATTTTCAAACCGTCGACGCTTGCACCGATTTCGCTTACCATTGGCGTCATCTTCTTCATTTTTCTCAAGTTCAAAAACTCTGATAAAACAGGCTCTGTCCTCATAGGCTTCGGCATTCTTTTCTCAGGCCTCAACAGCATGTCGCTTGTCGTCAATTCGATCAACTCGGATTTCTTCAAGCAGATTTTCTCAAGCTTCGGCCACAATCCGTTCCTCGGCTACTTTGCCGGCGCGATTGTATCGTTCATACTTCAAAGTTCTTCGGCGACCATCGGTATTCTGCAGACCCTTTCGTCCTCGGGCGCACTGACGTTCAGCGCGATAACCCCGATCATCGTTGGCGTTTACTTTGGCGACAGCGTCACAACAGCAATCGTATGCTTCATTGGCACGAAGGCGGACGCCAAGAGGGTTGCCGTCACAAATCTCATCTTCAACTTCCTAAAGTCAATCCTCGTCATCATAGGCATTGTCATCGCGTACTACACGCATCTGCTTGACGGAATCTGGAATACGACCGTGAATGCCGGCGTTATCGCCAATACGAACTCGATCTACAACGTGGCAACGGCGCTCCTGCTCCTGCCCGTCGGCGGCATCATGGTGACATTGGCGTGTAAGATTGTGAAAGACGACAAGGTCAAAAAGGGCAGGTACGACGAAAAGCTCGACGCCCTCAGCCCGGTCTTCTTCTCAACCCCCGCGCTCGCCTTCAAGAGCTGCTACGAGGTGCTGCTCGCGATGTTCATGGCCTCGAAGAACAACATCCACAAGGCAATCGGCCTGCTTGACGTTTACGACTCTGAAATCGCCAAGGAAATCGAAGAGGAAGAGGACAACGTCGACGTCATGGCCGACCGCGTCTCCAACTACCTGGTCCAGCTCTCGCCTCACATCTCGACCGACCTCCACGTCAGGATCCTTGACGAGTACTACAAGGTCGTCACCGAATTTGAGCGCCTCAGCGACCACTCGATGAACATAAAAGAGGTTGCCGCAGAGCTCCATGACAACAACACGGCTTTCTCCGACGACGCAAAGCTTGAAATTGCCGTCCTCTCCGACGCAATCTACCGCATACTCGACTACGCCCAGGCCGCGTTCGAAAAGCGCGACGAAGTTGCCGCCAAGCACATCGAGCCTCTCGAAGAGGTTGTCGACGACCTCGTCAACGCCCTCAAGGAAAACCACCTCGCAAGGCTCCGCGCAGGCCGCTGCAACGTCTACATGGACACAGGTTTCTCAAATCTAATGTCCGACCTCGAAAGAATCTCCGACGTCTGCTCGAACATCGGTGTCGCAACAGTCGTAAGAGCCGAAGCCAAGCTCGAAATCAACTCGCACGACTACATCTCAAGGCTCCACTCCGGCCGCGACGAGGAGTTCAATGACGAATACACGGGCGCCCACCTCGAGTTCTTCAAGAGGCTTGCCGACATCTCGGCCGCATCAGCTGCCGCCAATGCCGCTCTCCCGTCCGGGGCACCAACCGAAGCCTCAGGTCCCGTCACCTCAGTGAAAAAAGCTGCCGCGAAGTAAGCCCCGCTCCCGGATCTCGCTGAACGGTTGATGTGGCATGATACTAAGTGAGGTGATTCGAAATGAAAATAACGAAAAACGAAAAACTATTAAGACAAGAATTAAAATCATTCAAGGTTTTATTTGGTGTTAATATTGTTAATTTCGATTACAATGATAAAGTGTTTGGAAACTATATGTTTGATCTCGTTTGTGAAAATGAGACATTCAACTTTATTTCGGACAGGGGAAGCCTTCTGATTAATCATGAAATGGCAGGTGATGCTTCATCTTATGATGAAGTCCTACAGGAAATGACCTTGATCTGTGCAAATAAAAGGTCAAATGATAGGATAACATATGATCAATGTGTTAAGATGCTTGGCAGCAACAACTATTTAATGCGTGCTTATGCTTCGTTCTTTTTTCCTCTAAACGCTACGGTTTCGATTAATGACCAGATTGGTTTG
>Ga0310696_10000306_pt1 | contig 81591 bp, 62 predicted proteins | sample AusTroGonzalo_MG_4_FD_203885 | JGI IMG/M metagenome (GOLD analysis project Ga0310696, IMG submission 203885) | Bovine rumen microbial communities from tropical cattle in Woodstock, Queensland, Australia - Gonzalo_02 (v2) (version 2) | ecosystem: Host-associated > Mammals > Digestive system >...
AGGCCCAATACAAGGGCGTGGGGCGCACGGACGACAACATCTTCACCCGGTTCGCGGTGAAGATCAAGTCGGACGGCGCAAAGGACGACAAGACCGGATCGGACATCGCGGACCGCTACGCGACCGAGACCCTGGCCGAAATCTTCGCGGAACAGGGCTGTGTGGAGGAGGCGAGGCGCATTTATTCCCGTCTGATTTTGGAAAATCCGGAAAAAAGTGCTTACTTTGCAGCCCTTATCGACAAATTGAATTAAAAGTTAGTAAGATATGAACGTCGCATTCACCATCCTGGTCGTCCTGATTGTTCTCGCGGCCATCCTGCTGATCGTGGTCGTCCTCCTGCAGAACGGCAAGGACGGCGGCCTCGCCACCAACTTCACTTCCGCGAACCAGGCCCTGGGCGTCCGCCAGACGGCCACCATCCTCGAGAAAGCCACTTGGTGGCTGATCGGTTTCATCCTCGTCCTCGCCATCGCCAGCACGCTGGTCATCAGCCGCGGCACCGGCAAGAGCGCGAGCGAAGCCGTGAGCTCCGAGATCCTCAACCAGTCCGCCCCGGCCTCCGAGACCCCGGCGTTCCCGGTGGAGATTCCCCAGGCCGATCCGACCCAGGAGTAATTGCGAGGGCTGACAATTTGTCAGTCATCCCGCCAAAGGAATAGCGTTTGAAGATAGCCGTTTGCCCGGTCGGGCGGACGGCTATCACTGCATACCCGCCGGGCGAAAAGGAGACTACAACTATGGCAAATAACGAAAACTCTTTTCTGCAGCGGTTCGCAGTGAACCTCAACGAGCGCGCCTCCCAGGGCAAGCTCGACCCGGTCATCGGGCGGGACGACGAGATCCGCCGGGTGCTCCAGATACTGTCCAGACGAACCAAGAACAACCCCATCCTGGTGGGAGAACCGGGCGTGGGCAAGACGGCGATCTCCGAAGGGATCGCCCAGAATATCGTGTCCGGCCACGTGCCGGAGAACTTGAAGTCCAAGCAGGTGTACTCCCTGGACATGGGCGCCCTCATCGCGGGCGCGAAATACCAGGGTGAATTCGAAGAGCGGCTGAAGGGCGTCGTGAAGGAGGTCGTGGACTCCGCCGGCGAGATCATCCTGTTCATCGACGAGATCCATACGCTCGTGGGCGCGGGACGCACCTCGGGCGCGATGGACGCGTCCAACATCCTGAAGCCGGCCCTGGCCCGCGGCGAGCTCCGCACCATCGGCTCCACCACGCTGGACGAATACCAGAAATACTTCGAGACCGACAAGGCCCTGGAGCGGCGGTTCCAGATGGTCATGGTCGACGAGCCTTCGCCCGCGGAGTCCATCGCGATCCTGCGCGGCCTGAAGGAGCGTTACGAGAACCACCACAAGGTGCGCATCGAGGATGACGCGCTCATCGCGGCCGTGAACCTCTCACACCGGTACATCACTTCCCGGTTCCTGCCGGACAAGGCCATCGACCTCGTGGATGAGGCCGCGTCCAAGCTGCGGCTGGAGATGAACTCCGTGCCGGAACCCATCGACGACCTGAACAGCGCCATCCGCCAGAAGGAAATCGAGAAGGAGGCCATCAAGCGCGAGGGCGTGTCCCTGAAGATGGAGAAGCTGGACGCCGAGCTCGCGGAGCTGAACGCGAAGCGGGACGAGCTCATGAAGCGGTGGAACGAGGAGAAGGACATCCTCGCCGGCCTGCAGACGGCCCGCCAGGAGATGGAGAACTACAAGATCCAGGCGGCGAGCGCGGAGCGCGCGGGCGATTACGGCCGCGTCGCGGAGCTGCGCTACGGCAAGATGGTCGCGACGCAGAAGACCATCGACGAGCTCACGGCGAAGGCGGCGGCCATCAAGGAGCCCATCGTCACCGAGGCGGTCACCCCCGAGGATATCGCCGAGGTCGTCGCGAAGTGGACGGGCATCCCCGTGAAGCGGATGCTCGAGAGCGAGAAGGAGAAGCTCCTGCGGATGGAGGCCGAGCTGCACAAGCGGGTGGTCGGCCAGGACCGGGCCATCCAGGCCGTGTCCGACGCCGTCCGCCGCAACCGCGCAGGCCTCTCCAACGAGAAGCGCCCGATCGGTTCGTTCCTGTTCATGGGCACGACCGGCGTCGGCAAGACCGAGCTGGCGAAGGCCCTGGCGGAATTCCTGTTCAACGACGAGAACATGATCACCCGGATCGACATGTCCGAGTACCAGGAGCGGCATACCGTGTCCCGGCTCGTGGGCGCGCCTCCGGGATACGTGGGTTACGACGAGGGCGGCCAGCTCACCGAGGCCGTGCGGCGGAAGCCGTATTCGGTGGTCCTGCTGGACGAGATCGAGAAGGCCCATCCGGACGTGTTCAACGTCCTCCTGCAGGTGCTGGACGACGGCCGGCTCACCGACAACAAGGGTCGTACCGTGGACTTCAAGAACACCATCCTCATCATGACCTCCAATGCCGGATCGGACATCATCCAGAGCTACATGGAGCGCCTGCCGGAGGTGGACGGGGTCGATGCCCAGGCCATCGCGCAGCGCCGGTCCCTGCTGGACGAGTGCGGCGGCAAGGTGCTGGACGTCCTCAAGCAGACAGTCCGGCCGGAGTTCCTGAACCGCATTGACGAGATCATCATGTTCGATCCGCTGTCCAAGGCCGACATCCGCGACATCCTGCACATCCAGATGGACGACCTGCGCCGCAAGCTTTCCGAGAACGGTATCACGGTGGTCTTCACCCCGGCCTTCGAGGACTACATGGTCGAGCACGGCTACGAGCCGTCCTACGGCGCCCGTCCGATCAAGCGGCTAATGCAGCGCGAGCTGGTGAACCTCCTGGCGAAGGCCATCCTGGACGGTACCGTCCATCGCGACAGCGCCATCACCGTCGACTCCGCCGGCGGCCAGATCCTCCTGCGGAACTAAAGAAAAAGCCCGGTCGACTCGACCGGGCTTCTTGTTTAGCAGTAGAGGCCGCCGTTGACGGCGATGACCTGACCGGTCACATAAGACGAGAGGTCGGACGCCAGATAGAGGGCGGTGTTGGCGATTTCCTCGACGGTGCCGCCCCGCTTGAGCGGAATGCTCTTGATGTATTCCTCGCGGACAGCTTCCGGGAGAGCGTTGGTCATCTCGGAGACGATGAAGCCCGGGGCGATGGCGTTGGCCCGGATGCCGCGGGAGCCCATTTCCTTCGCGACGGTCTTGGCCATGGCGATGAGGCCGGCCTTGGAGGAGGCGTAGTTGATCTGGCCGGGATTGCCCATCTGGCCCGCGATGGAGGCCATGTTGATGATGGAACCGCCCTTCTGGCGGGCCATCGACGGGATGACGGCGTGGATGAAGTTGAAGGCGCTCTTGAGGTTCACGGCGATGACCGCGTCCCACTGCGCCTCGCTCATCCGGAGCACGAGGCCGTCCTTGGTGATGCCGGCGTTATTGACGAGGATGTCGATGTGTCCGAACTCCTTGAGGATTTCCTCGACGACGGCGTGCGTCTCGTCGAAGCTGGCGGCGTTCGAAGCGTAACCCTTGACTTTGTGCCCGAAGGCGGCGATTTCAGCGATGGTTTCCTCGGCGGCCTCGTTGATGACGAGGTCGGTGAAGGCGACGTCGGCGCCTTCCTGCGCGAATTTCAGTGCGATGGCCTTGCCGATGCCGCGCGCGGCGCCGGTGATGAGGGCCACCTTTCCGTCTAACATACCCATAAGTTCAGCGTTTTAGTAAATGGACTGCAAAGATAGGAAAATACTCCGGAATTCGGTAACTTTGCAGCCTTGAAACACCATGCTTATGTCCAGTCACATCCGAGACATCAACCTGTGGGAAAGCGGCGCGCTGAAGATCCAGTGGGTCCGTGACCACATGCCCCTGCTTGCGGGCATCGAGAAGGATTTCATCGAAACGAAGCCCTTTGCCGGCATGAAGGTCGCGCTGAGCGTCCACATGGAGGCGAAGACGGCGCGCCTGTGCCTGTGCCTGGCCGCCGGCGGCGCCGAAATGTACGCCACCGGCTGCAATCCGCTGTCCACGCAGGACGACGTGGCAGCCGCGCTGGTCCATGAAGGGTTGAACGTGTTCGCCATCCACGGGGCCACCATGGACGAGTACGAGGCGGACCTCCGCCGCGTACTGGAGGTGGGCCCGAACATCATCATCGACGACGGGGGAGACCTGGTGACGCTGATGCACAAGGAGTTCCCGGAACTCATCCCGAACGTGATCGGCGGCTGTGAGGAGACGACCACCGGCATCCTTCGCCTGAAGGCGATGGACCGGGCCGGCACCCTGCGGTTCCCGATGATGCTCGTGAACGACGCGGACTGCAAGCACCTGTTCGACAACCGCTACGGCACCGGCCAGAGCGTGTGGAACGGCATCAACCGGACCACGAACCTCATCGTGGCCGGAAAGGATGTCGTGGTGGCGGGCTATGGCCTGTGCGGCAAGGGCATCGCCCTCCGCGCGAAAGGCCTCGGCGCCCGCGTCATCGTCACGGAAGTGAATCCGGTCAAGGCCCTCGAGGCCGCGATGGACGGCTTCCGCGTGATGAAGATGGCCGACGCCGCCCCGCTGGGCGACCTGTTCATCACCGCGACCGGCTGCAAGGACGTCATCACGGCGGATCAGCTGCTGTCCATGAAGGACGGCGCCATCTGCTGCAACGCCGGCCACTTCGACGTGGAAGTGGACGTGGCGTGGCTGCGCGAGAACGCCGTTTCCAAGCGCGAAGCCCGGCAGAACATCGAAGCCTTCACCCTGGAGAACGGCCGTACGGTCTATATCCTGGGCGAGGGCCGGCTCGTGAACCTCGCCGCCGGCGACGGCCATCCGGCCGAAATCATGGACATGTCCTTCGCCATCCAGGCGCTCAGCGCCCGCTACCTGGTCCAGCACCAGGGCACCCTCCCGCAGAAGCTGAACAACGTCCCGGCGGAGATCGACACGGAAGTCGCCTTCCGCAAGCTCGCCTCCGAAGGCATCACCATCGACACCCTCACCCCCGAGCAGCACCTATACATCTACGGGGAGTAAGAAACACATAAAATACATACTGAAACAACACGAGTTATCCACAACCCGTGTTGTTTTTTATTTCTGTGGCCTAACTTTGGGACCCCACCCCGGAGTGGAATCCGACGGAGGATCTATGCAACAATGCGGATGATAGATTTTGTCATCGCCCTCGGCGATCTGATTATGCCGCGGGCATGCCTGGCCTGCGGATGCAGGCTGGGCATGCGCGAGCGGCACCTGTGCCTCTCGTGCGCGGCGGATGTGCCATACACGCGTTTTTGGCTCGCGCCGCACAACCCGCTCGCGGACCGCTTCAATGCGGTCCTGGAGCGCCATCGGGGGACCGAGCCCATGGATTATGCCTACGCGGCTGCGCTCATTTATTACAAGGGAGCATACCGGTCCATCCCGCGCGCCTTGAAGTACCAGGGCGACCTGGCGGCCGGGCGGCACTACGGCGCCCTCCTGGGCCGCCGCCTCGCCGCCGCTCCGCACTTCGCGGACATCGACCTGGTCATCCCCGTCCCTCTCCATTGGACCCGCCGCCGCTCCCGCGGCTACAACCAGGCCGAAGTCCTTGCCCGCGCCCTGGTCGACGCCTTCTGCGCCGCCCCCGCCTCTGGTGCCTCCGCCGCGCCCCCTTCTTCCGTATCCGAGAGATGGCCGGTCGCCGCCGGCCATGACGAAGGAGCCGCCCCCACCACCGTCATTCCGGGCTTGACCCGGAGCCTCCCCGAGGTCAGGACGGACCTCCTCGTCCGAGCCCGCCGCACCCGCACCCAGACCCGCGTCTCCGTGGACCAGAAGGCCCAAAACGTGGCCTCTGCTTTCCAAGTGCCCGAACGCTTCTCCCCCTGGGCCCGGTTTGTTTCCACATGGAAAGGAGAAGTCCCGGAATCTCCGGCGGGGGTCCTCGCATCGGCCCGCCATATCCTCCTCGTGGACGATACGTTCACGACCGGCGCCACGTTGTACGCCTGCTACGCCGCCCTGCGCCCCTTCACCACAGCCCGCATCTCCATCGCCACCCTCGCCGCCGTCGAGGGCACCCCTTCCTCCGCCCCTTTCTCCGGCCCCTGAGTGGCGCGAGCACGCGGCGGCGCGCGAATAAGTCACCAAACGTTCCCTCAGCCGTGCTGGAGCACACGAGAGGGCACGCTAACCCAATAATACGTTCCCTCGGCCGTGCTCTCACGAACTTTGACAAGAACAATCCCTGCGAGGAGCCGGGAAAAGAAATAGATCGAAATGGATAAAAGACAGAAAAGAAGAGCTGAGTACAAATCCTGGAAAAAGGGTTATTATCATCTATGTACGGATGGAAAGAAAGGGACGATCTGCCACGACGAAGCGGAATACGTGTATCTCGTCAACACGATATCCCTGCTGGACCTGATGTTTCCCGTGAAAGTGCACTTCTACGAGGTGATGCGAAGTCATGTCCACCTGCTCCTTTCAGGGCGGGGGGCCGATTGTGTGGCCGTTTTCGATTATGTCAAGAGGCGGATCAACAAACGGTTGATCGAAGATGGACATCCGCCGCTTCCGGATGACTATGATTTCCGTCTTATCCCAGTGGAAAACGAGGATCAGATGCGGAATAATGCCGTGTATATCGCCCGCAATGCTTCGGAAGTCCTGAATATCCGCCCGGGCACGTATCTGTTCGGATCCTCTTTGGTTTTCTATTCCGAGGCGTCTCGTCTCTTCGAAACCGTCCGGGCGGGGGACCTTTCGGCGCGGGCGTTGAGGAATATGTTCAAGACGTGGTCGCCCATCCCTCCCGACCGGCCGATCCATCCGGGTTTGGGGATGGCCTTGCCTCAAGGTTTTGTCGATTTCGATGTGCTGTACAAATTATTCCCGACGGCGAAGGAATATGAGACGCGTCTTGTGAAAGACTATGAAGCATTCGTCGAAATTGCAGACCAGGTGGGGGAAGAGATTGTCTTCTCCGTGGAGGAGGCCAGGGATATTGTCGATATGGAATTGTTGAAGTCGGGGCGGTCGCTCTCTTCGCTTTCTCCCGATGAAAAATGCGAACAGGCCGTGCAGTTGAACCGGCGGTTCCGGTTGGATGCGCTGACCTTGTCTCGCGTGCTCTTCATTCCTGCCCGTGTCATTTCCCAGGCAATCCGCTCCAAACGTTATAACAAGTAAGGGCGTGTCGTGAGCACGCGGCGAATAACAAAAAGGGCTCAAAATGTCATCTCCGCCGTGCTCCAGCACGTGGGAGATAACAAAAACGCCAAAAAACGTTATCCGCGCCGTGCCAGGGTCGGTGCGGATAACGAGGAGAAGCTCGGAGAGGAGGGCGAGGCCCTTCCTCAGCGTGAAGCGACGGGGGACCTCACACCTTCAACGCGCGCATGGCGTTGAGGACGGCGAGGACGGTGACGCCCACGTCGGCGAAGACGGCCATCCAGAGGGTGGCGAGGCCGAAGGCGGCGAGCAGGAGGACGAGCACCTTGATGCCGATGGCGAAGAGCATGTTCTCGCGGGCGATGGCGAGGGTGCGGCGGGCGATGCGGACGGCCTCGGCGACCTTCGAGGGTTTGTCGTCCATCAGGACGACGTCGGCGGCCTCGATGGCGGCGTCGGAGCCGAGGGCGCCCATCGCGATGCCGAGGTCCGCGCGGGCGAGGACCGGGGCGTCGTTGATCCCGTCGCCCACGAAGGCGACCGCTTCGGCAGGAGAGAGCAGGGCCTCCACGTGGGCCACCTTGTCGGCGGGGAGGAGGCCGGCGTGGTAGGTGTCCACACCGACGGCGGCGGCGACGGCGGCGGCGATGGCGGGCTCGTCGCCCGTGAGCATCACGGCCCGGCGGACGCCGGCGCGATGCAGGGCGGCCACCGCCTCGGCCGCATCGGCCTTCACCCGGTCGGAGATGACGATGTGCCCGGCGTAGGTGCCGTCGATGGACACGTGCACGATTGTTCCCTGCAGCTCGCAAGGATGCGATAACGCCCCTTCGCGCGCCATCAGCTTTTCATTGCCCACGGCGACGCGGCGACCGTTGACGGTCGCGATGACGCCGTGACCGGCGGTCTCGATGACATCGGTGATGACGCAGTCGTCGTGCTCGTTGGGATAGGCGTTGCGCAACGCAGCGGCGATGGGATGCGTGGAGTGGCGCTCCACATGGGCGGCCAGGTGCAGAAGTTCCTTTTCGTCAATGAGTTCAGGATGCACGGCCGTCACTTCGAAGACGCCTTCCGTGAGCGTGCCGGTCTTGTCGAAAACGACCGTCTTCACGCGGCTGAGCGTATCCAGGAAGTTGGCGCCCTTCACGAGGATGCCCTTCCGGGAGGCCCCGCCGATGCCGCCGAAGAACGTGAGCGGCACGGAAATGACGAGGGCGCACGGGCAGGACACCACCAGGAACATCAGCGCCCGGTAGATCCACGTGGCCCATTCTCCCGTCACCAGCGAGGGGACGACGGCCAGCAGGACCGCCAGGCCCACCACGATGGGCGTATAGACCTTGGCGAACTTCGTGATGAAGCTCTCGCTCTTGGACTTGCGCTCCGCGGCGTTCTCCACCAGGTCCAGGATCTTCGAGGCCGTGGACTCGCCGAACGCCTTCGTCACGCGAACCCGCAACACGCCCGACAGGTTCACGCAACCCGAGAGGACTTCCTCGTCCGGGCCGATGCTCCGGGGCACGCTCTCACCCGTGAGGGCGACCGTGTCCAGGTTCGAGCGGCCTTCCAGGACGACTCCGTCCATGGGCACCTTCTCGCCGGGCTGGATGACGACGATTTCCCCGGGCGCGACCGTCTCGGGCGCGACCGTCTCGAGGACGCCGTGCCTTTCCACATGGGCCGTATCGGGCCGGATGTCCATCAGGTGCGCGATTGATTTGCGGCTGCGGCCTTCCGCGATGCCCTCGAACAGTTCGCCCACCTGGAAGAACAGCATGACGAACACCGCCTCGGGGAACTGCGTCTCGGCGCCCGGCAGGAAGCCGATGGCGAGCGCGCCCAGCGTGGCGACGGCCATGAGGAAGTTTTCGTCCAGCGCCTCGCCGTGCACCAGCGCCTCGGCCGCTTCCGTCAGCGTCTCCCAGCCGACAATCAGATAGGGGATCAAGTAAATGAGGAGGTAGGCCCAGGTCGGCCAGTCCGTCTTCTTCTCGAGGATGACCGCTGCGACGAGCAGCACGGTCGCGAGCGCGATCTTGACGACGGTCTCCTTGACGCCGCCCTCTTCGTGATGGTGCTCGTGATCGTGCCCATGGTGCTCATGATGCTCGTGTCCGGAGCAATGCTCACAGGCTTCTTCGTGATGGTGGTGATGGTCTTCGTGTATCATAGTTCAGTTCATTTTCCGAAGGCAAAGGTACGGCGCCCCGCGTGCAACCGGGTTGCAATATTCGCGTGGATTGGCTAACTTGCACGGCCAAACAAACTGAAACTATGCGAAAAAACACACTCTGGTGCATTCCCTGCGCCTTTTTCCTGGTCGCCGTCGCGCTCAATCTCCTTGGCTGCATCCAGGGGACGAAGCTGGCGGCGATGGTGAAGCCGGCCCTCCTGCCGCTGCTCTCCGCCACGACGCTGGCCTACCTGCTGGGCCATGGGCACCAGAAGGATACGGCGGGAATCGCCCTCCTGCTGGCGGCCCAGCTCTTCGGGTGCACCGGGGATATCCTGCTCATGCCGGACGGCTTCTGGCTCTTTGTCGGGGGCATCGTGGCGTTCCTCATCGGCCATCTCTGCTACATCACCCTTTTCGGCGGACAGTCCTGGCGGGGCCTGACCGGATGGCAGTGGGCCGTTTCCGTCTTCGCGATGGCCGCCATCGTCTTCGCCCTGGTGAAGGCCATCGGCATCTCCGGGGAGATGTTCTGGCCCATGACGGTCTATGGCTTCGTGCTGATGCTGCTGATCTTCAGCGCCTTCGCCGGCGTGATCCGGATGCCGCGGGGCCGCCGGGCCACCTGGTGGATCCTCCTCGGCGGCGCCCTTCTCTTCACCTTCTCCGATTCCTGCATCGCGATGGGCACGTTCGGGGTGATGACCTTCCCCCTGCGCCATTTCGTGGTCATGGTCACCTACCTGGCCGCCCAGTCCCTGCTGGCGGTCGGGGGAGTGCGTCTGATACTGGGGAGATAGTTATTCCTTGTTCTTCGTGTCGATGCAGATCGTCACGGGGCCGTCGTTGACCAGGGCGACCTGCATGTCGGCGCCGAAGGTGCCGGTCGGGACCGGCTTGCCCAGCGCCTCCGACAGGGCGGCGCAGAAGCGCTCGTACAGGGGAACCGCCACTTCGGGCCGGGCGGCGCGGATGTAGGCGGGCCGGTTGCCCTTTTTCGTGGACGCCAGGAGCGTGAACTGGCTGACGACGAGGATGTCGCCGCCGGCGTCGCGCACATCGACATTCATCACCCCGTCCGCATCGTCGAAGATGCGCAGGCCCGCGATCTTCTTCACGAGCCAGTCGATGTCTTCGGCCCCGTCCTCATAGCCGATGCCCAGGAGCACGAGGAGGCCCGGGCCGATGGCGGCCGTCACCGTGCCGGAAATGGACACGGAGGCCTCCAGGACGCGTTGGATGACGACTCTCATAGGTGTTCGGCGAGTTTCGGCAGCAGGCCGTAGTCGGCCGGGAGCCAGTGGACGGAAGCCAGCTCGCCGGCGGAGAGCCAGCGCGCCGCTTCATGTTCATTCAGGTGCGGCGCCTCCCCGTCCAGCGCGCACAGGAAGCAATGCATCGTGAGGTGGAACTCCGGGTAGTCCCATTCGACCGTATCCAGGAGGTCGCCCACGAGGATGGAGCAGGAGAGCTCTTCGGCGATTTCCCGACGCAGGGCGTCCTCCCGGCTTTCGCCGGGCTCCATTTTCCCGCCGGGGAACTCCCACCAGTCCTTCCAGGGGCCGTAGCCCCGCTGGGTGGCGAAAACGCGGCCCTCCTTGACGATGAGGGCCGCGACGACTTCGATCCGTTTCAAGGGATTACAGGTCGATGACCAGGTCCTCGAGGGGCTTGCGCTGGTCGTGCAGTTCCGTGGGCTTGCCTTCGCCGGCGGCGGGATGGCCGATGGCGAGGAGGCCGTAGATGCCATGTTCCCGGGTCTCGGGCAGGACTTCCCGGATCTTGCTCGGGTCGAAATCCCAGATCCACATGTTCGCGAGGCCCACGTCCGTCGCGGTGAGCATCAGGTGCGTGAGGACGACGGCGGCGTCCGTCTTCGCGGCGTTGATGCCGTCGTACGGGCGCACCCAGGCTTCCTCGTTCCGGCATCCGACGATGAGGACGACCGGCGCGCCGTAGCAGGGATGCACCTGGTGCAGCTTGGCCAGGGCTTCCTCGCTCTTGACCACCCAGATGCGGGTGGGCTGCAGGTTCGCGGCCGACGGCGCCATCCGGCCGGCGTCCAGGATCATCTGCAGCTTGGCGTCGGAGACGGGATGGTGGGTGAAAGCGTGGCAGGAATAGCGGCTTTCCAGGATCTGCATGAAGGCGTCGGAGCCGTACTTGTATTTCTTGATCTGGTGCTCCATGTCGGAGAATGCGGCACGGCGGGTGATCTTGGAGAGGTCGTTGAGTTTGTTCAGGAGTTTGCTCATCGGGTCATAGTTTTGTGCAACGGGGACAAGATAGTAAAAAAACGCGAAAAAATATTGCTATCTTTGTGGGAAACGACACGACGATGGCGGCTTTTCTGAGAAAAGTTTGGCTTTTCTACCGGGATGGCTTCAAGAACCAGACCTGGGGCCGTCCGCTCATCTGGCTGGTCGTCCTGAAATTTTTCATCCTCTTCGCCATCCTCCGGCTCTTCTTCTTCCGGCCCGTCCTGGGCGGGAAAACCGATGCGGAAAAGAGCGAGACGGTGGGGGAGAACCTGACCCGCAACCACCGACACACCGAAACTATTAACCTGACTGAACAACCATGGACACAATCTTCTGGTCCCGGCTCCAGTTTGCCGTGACTGCCGCCTACCACTGGCTCTTCGTCCCCTTGACGTTGGGCCTGGCGTTCGTCATGGCCATCATGGAAACCCTGTATGTCGTCAAGAAAGACGACTTCTGGAAAAAGACCGCCCAGTTCTGGATCAAGGTCTTTGCCATCAATTTCGCCGTGGGCATCGCCACCGGCATCATCCTCGAGTTCGAGTTCGGCACGAACTGGAGCAACTACTCCTGGTTCGTGGGCGACATGTTCGGCGCACCGCTCGCCATCGAGGGCATCCTGGCCTTCTTCATGGAGGCGACCTTCTTCGCCGTGATGTTCTTCGGCTGGAACAAGGTCTCCAAGCGGTTCCACCTGGCATCGACTTGGCTCACCGGGATTGGCGCCACCATCTCCGCGTACTGGATCCTCGTCGCGAACGGCTGGATGCAGAACCCGGTGGGCACGACCTTCAACCCGGACACCGTCCGCAGCGAGATGGCGTCGGCCCAGGCTTTCTGGGAAGTCGTCTCGAACCCCGTGGCCGTGTCCAAGTTCTTCCACAGCGTCACCAGCGGCTGGGTCACCGGCGGCGTCTTCGTCGTCGCGGTGAGCGGCTGGTACCTGCTGAAGGGCCGCGAGAAGGAGTTCGCGCGGAAGAGCATGCTCATCGGCGCGATCGTGGGCCTCGTCGGCACCGGCGCCGTGATGCTGTCCGGCGACTCCTCCGGCGTCCATGCGGCCAAGTACCAGCCCATGAAGCTGGCGGCGGCCGAAGGTCTCCGGGACGGCGGCCCCCGCGCGCCCTTCTCCATCGTCCCGGGCGTCGAAGTCCCCGGCATGCTGTCCATCCTCGCCACCCACGACCTTGACGGCGTGGTTCCCGGCATCAACGACATCCTGAACGGCTACACGGACAATGAGGGGAAGGTTGTTCCTCCCGTCGCCGAGAAGATGGCGCGCGGCCGCAAGGCGCTGGACGCCCTGGCCGTCTATCGGGAGCTCCGCGAAAGCGATCCCGACTCCGCCGCCGTCGCCCGCGCCGTCCTGGACGAGAATGTCGAGTACATGGGCTACGGCCATCTGGAGAAACCGGAGGACGTGATCCCGCCCGTCCCCGTGGTGTTCTGGGCCTTCCGCCTGATGATCGGCTTAGGGATGCTTATGGCCCTGCTGCTCCTTCTCGCGCTCTGGTTCGCCTGGAAGGACAAGCTGGAGAAGAAGAACTGGTTCTATATCGCAGCGCTCTGCTGCATCCCGCTCGTGTTCCTCTGCGGGCAATGCGGCTGGATCGTCGCCGAGGTGGGCCGCCAGCCCTGGACCATCCAGGGCCTGCTGCCCGTGAACGTCGCCATCTCCAGCCTCAGCGCCGGAGCCGTGAAGACGACGTTCTTCCTGTTCCTCGCCATTTTCGCGCTCTTCCTCGTGATCGAGATCCGCATCATGCTGGGCGCCATCAAGAAAGGACCGCAAATTACGGAGGGTTAAGCCATGACGTACGAATTCCTGCAGAACTACTGGTGGTTCCTCGTCGCCCTGCTGGGCGGCCTGCTCGTGGCCCTGATGTTCGTCCAGGGCGCCAACATCCACCTGGTCAACCGCCGCCTGGACGATGTCCAGAAGCGGATGGTCCTCAATTCTACAGGCCGGAAGTGGGAACTTACCTTCACCACCCTCGTGACCTTCGGCGGGGCGTTCTTCGCCTCTTTCCCGCTGTTCTACAGCACCAGCTTCGGCGGCGCCTACTGGGTGTGGGTGCTCCTTCTGGTGACTTTTGTCTTCCAGGCTGTCTCTTACGAATTCCAGAACAAGAAGGGCAATCTGCTGGGAGTAAAGGGATTCCGCATCGCCCTGTTCGCGAACGGGGTTCTGGCCCCGTTCCTCGTGGGCACGGCTGTCGGGACCTTCTTCACAGGCTCCCCGTTCACCGTGGACAAAGCCGCCATCGCAAACCCGGCTTCCCCGGTGATCAGTACCTGGCAGAGCCCCTGGCACGGCCTGGAGGCCCTCGGACAGGGACATGCCGTCCTGCTGGGCCTCACGGTGGTTTTCCTCGCGGTCATCCTGGGCGCCCTGTACATCCTGAACAATGTGGATGACCACGACGTGCGGAGGCAGATGCGCGGTACCCTGAAGATCGCCGCGGTCCCGTTCCTGCTCTTCTTTGTGGCCTGGTTCGTGATCCTGATGCTGAAGGACGGCTTCTCCGTGGACGCTGACGGCGTCGTGTCGATGGAACCCTACAAATACCTGCAGAATCTGTTGCACCAGTGGTGGCTGTCCGCTCTGTTCGTCGTCGGCCTTCTGCTCGTCCTGGCGGGACTGTACATCGGTGTGTTCACGAAACTTCGCCGAGGCTTCTGGTTCGCCTTCCCCGGCACGGTCCTCGTGGTGATGACCGTCTTCTTCCTGGCCGGTTTCAACGGGACGGCCTACTATCCTTCCCTGACCGACCTCCAGAGCTCCCTGACCATCCGGAACAGTTCCTCCAGCTACTTCACGTTGAAGGTGATGTCCTGGGTCTCCCTCCTCATTCCGTTTGTCGTAGCCTATATCGCCTTTGCCTGGCGCGCGATGGACCATCGGAAGATTACCCGGGAAGAGATTGAGAAAACAAGGCACAAATACTAGATTCCATAAATCTATTGCTATATTTGCACGATAACCGCAAATAACTGACACGAAACGATGACCGAAACCTTCCTGCAGAACTACGGGTGGGTGCTTGTATCCCTGCTCGGCGGACTGCTGGTCGCCTTGATGTTCGTGATGGGCGCCAATCTTCTGTTGGGTAGTGTGAACCTGGACCTGCTCCGGAAACGGGCCGTCTTTAAGGCGGCAGGCCGTAAATGCGGATATGCCTTCCTCTCCCTCCTGGCTTTCGGAATCACGTTGTTTCTCGCTTTCCCGGTGTTCTTCCATACCGTCTTCGACAGCGGTTGCCGGGTGTGGATGGTCCTCGTGGCCGCCTTTGCCGCCCAATGGACCTCCTATGCCATCTGCTGCTGGACCGACGGGAAGCTGCTGGGCAGTGCGGGATACCGCATTCTCCTGATGGTGATCGGCTTCCTGGCTCCGTTCTTCCTGGGGACGACCATCGGCACCTTCTTCACCGGCGCCGAGTTCACGGTGGACCGGTCGGTCACACCTGCGGAGGGCCTCTGGAACGGCCCCTGGCACGGCCTGGAAATGCTCCGCCATCCGCAGGCGGTTCTCCTGGGCCTTGTCCACGTGTGCCTGTCCTTCCTGCTCGGCGCCCTGTACGTCATCCGCGTCGTGGACGACCATGCCGTCCGGAAGCAGATGCGCCGCACCGTCCATATCCTGTCGGTCCCGCTCCTGGTCCTGTCCGTCGTCTGGGTCGTCTTCCTGATGCTGCGCGCGGGTTTCTCCGTGAATTCCGACGGGGTCGTGTCGATGGAAAAGTACAAGTACCTCATGACCGTCCTGCATTACCGTCCGGTACAGGCGATGTTCATCCTGGGCGCCCTCCTTTTCGCCGGAGGCCTGTATTTCGGCGTCTTTACGAAGTCCCGCCGGAAAGGGTTCTGGCTCACCGGGGCCGGCACCGTCTTCGTGGTGATGGGCATCTTCTTCCTCGCCGGCTTCAACGGTACGGCCTACTTCCCGTCCCTCACCGACCTCCAGAGCTCCCTGACCATCCAGAACAGTTCCGCCGATTTCGGGACCCTGGAGTTGCTGTCCTGGGTCTCCCCGATCATCCCGGTAGCGGTCATCGGCCTCGGCTGGCTCTGGCACCGGGCCGACCATAAAAAGAAGATTACGGTGCGCCGGATGCTGCGCGAAGAAGGCCGTCGATAAGCTTTCGATTTCAAAGAAAGTTTTAAAAAACCGTTCATTTTCCTTAAAAAATCGTATCTTTGCGCTTCGTGTACGCGCCTTAAACCGCCAATCCGGTTACGAATCGACAGATTTTCAACCGTTTTGGAAGTTTAGGCGCGTGCATGATAAAGAGGAAATGAGTACAAGAATACTTATACCAACCAAACCATTTTTAAACTTAACCAAACAGCACATGAAAAATCTGTTCATCAGACTTACCCTCGTGGCCGCCCTCCTCGCAACCGGACTGATGTCCTATGCGCAGACGACCGTCAAGGGTACTGTGAAGGATGCGGCCGGTAACGGCGTTATCGGCGCGTCCGTGTTTGTGCAGGGAACCCACAACGGCACGGTCGCCGACCTGGACGGTTCCTACACCCTCACCAATGCCAACGTGGGAGACAAGATCGAGTTCTCCTGCATCGGCTATTCCTCTCAGGTCATCACCTGGAACGGTGGTACGCTGAACGTCGTCCTCGAGGAGGACTCCGAAATGCTGGAAGGAACGGTCGTCACCGCCCTCGGTATCCGCAAGGATGAGAAGAAGGTCGGTTACGCCGTGAGCTCCATCTCCGCCGAGACCCTGAACAACACCGTGGCCCCGTCCCTGGGTTCCGCCCTCTACGGCAAGGCCTCCGGTGTCCGCATCAGCACCGCCCCCGGCGGCGCCACGGGCGCTATCTCCATCCAGGTCCGCGGTCTCAGCTCCATCACCGGTTCCAACCAGCCGCTCATCGTCGTGGACGGTGTTCCGATCCGCAACGGCGAAGCCAACAACGGCGACTACTGGTCCATGCAGCGCATCCAGTCCAACGGCCTGACCGACATCAACGTGGAGGATATCGAGAACCTCACCATCCTGAAGGGCGCTTCCGCGACCTCCCTCTATGGTTCCGAAGGCGCTAACGGCGTCGTCCTCATCACCATGAAGCAGGGCAAGCGCAACAGCGGTGTCCATGTCGAGTTCGGCGCTTCCGTGCAGGGTGACTTCGTCGCCTACATGCCGAAGTACCAGACCACCTACGGTCCCGGCGCCCGCAACGGCGCGTGGGCTTCCAACGGCTACACCGACGAAGGTTTCTACTATCGTGATGACAAGAACGGCAACAAGGTCCTCGGCGTCCCGTCCGCTACCGCTTACTTCGGTGCGAAGTACGACGGCCGCGACGTGTACTACTTCGACGGTACCATGCGCAAGTTCAACCCGATCAACGCCAACCCTTGGAGCGACCTGTTCCGCACCGGTCTCACCCAGCAGTACAACTTCGCCGTGACCGCCGGTACCGACAAGGGCAGCATGCGTTTCTCCTACACGTTCTTCGACAACATGCCCAACCAGTACAACTCTCACCTGGGCAAGCATAACTTCGCGCTCTCCGGCAGCCAGAACCTCAGCGCCAACGGCGCCCTGAAGCTCGGCTACTCCATCAACTACATGAACCAGAACGTGAAGAACCGTCCTTACCGTATCTCCCGTCTGACCAACAACTTCTCCGGTATGTTCGGCGCCTTCGACGATGTCGCCTACGTCCGTGAGCACACCGTCACCGCCGCCGGTTACCAGAACCGCAACTACAACAGCAGCACGCACGAGAATCCGGCCGAGGGCTGGGCGTACGGTCTCTCCTTCGGTTCCATCGTGGACGAGTACCTGTGGAACATCCTGGCCCGCACGCAGCTGGAGAACAACCAGCGCCTCATCGCCAGCGTGACCCCCAGCTGGGAGATCGTCAAGGGTCTCACCCTGAAGGGCAACATCGCGACCGACTACACCGGCCAGAAGATCGAAAACATGGACCCGACCAAGACGTCCAACGCTTTCGGCAGCTACTCCGGCGGTTACAGCGTGTCCAACAACACCTACACCACCATCTACGGTGATGCGATGCTCAACTACAGCACCCAGATCACCGACAAGTTCGGCCTGGACGCCGTCGTCGGTTATTCCGCCCGCAACGAGCAGATGCTCAACTCCTCCGCCAATACGGAGGGCGGTCTCACCGTGGAGAACTGGTTCCACCTGAACGCCGGCGCCAACACGCCGAAGGGCAACATGGGCAAGTCCGAGTTCCTCAAGCAGGCCGTCTTCGGCACCCTGTCCCTGTCCTATGGCAACTGGGCTTTCCTCGAGGGTACGATCCGCAACGAGACCGTGTCTTCCCTGAAGACCCCGAACAACTCCTACTGGTATCCGTCCGTGAACGGTTCCATCGTCTTCTCCGAACTGTTCGACATGCCGGCCGCCGTGGATTTCTTCAAGGGCCGCCTGTCCTACGGTGTCGTGGGTAACGCTCCCGCCGCCTACACCGCCGCGATGACCTACACCCAGAAGTCCTTCACGATCGACAGCCAGAACTACACCTACAACAAGATGGAGACGGGCCTGAACAACGACGCGCTCCGTCCGGAGACCACCTACGAGTTCGAGGCCGGTCTCGAGGGCAAGTTCTTCAAGAACCGCCTCGGCTTCGACCTCTCCTTCTACAACAAGAACATCAAGGACCAGATCCTGCAGACCACGGCCCCGATGTCCGCCGGCGGTTCCTCCATCTGGATGAATGTCGGTGAGCTCAACAACAAGGGTGTCGAGTTCAACGCCTACGCCACCGTCGTGGAGAACCGCGACTGGAGAGTCGACATCTCCGGCAACGTGGCCTGGAACACCAGCAAGGTGGTCAAGCTCGCCGACGGTCTCGACCGTCTGCAGCACCGCAGCCTGGACGGCGGCGCCGTCTATCTGTACTCCGACGTGGGCCAGAAGATGGGCGACCTCTACGCCTATGCCCCGCTGACCAACGACAAGGGCCAGGTCATCGTCTATTCCACCCTCGGCGACCCGCTCGGCGACGGCTTTGCCAAGCTGACCCCGGAGCCCGTGAAGGTGGGCAACGCCCTTCCTGACCTGATCGGCGGCTTCTCCTTCTCCGTGAGCTACAAGCGCCTCACCCTGGACGCCAACTTCAACTACCAGATCGGCGGTGACGTGGTCAATACCCCTTACGAGTACATGATGGGCCGCGGTACCCTCGAGGATTCCATGAAGTATCGTGACGAGGCCCACGGCGGTCTGGCCTACTACTTCGACGCCAACGGTTTCTGCGTGCCTGCGAAGCACACCGATGCCGCCGGTCCCGCCGGCCAGAAGATCTGGCACAACGGTATGATCGTGGAAGGTGTCAAGGAAGACGGTTCCGTGAACGACCAGATCATCAGCTCCGATGTCTGGTACAACTGGACCTACAACTGGGGTGTCGGCGATCCGACCTACTACTCCCACGCGATCTTCAAGAACACCTACCTGAAGTGCCGCGAACTCACCCTCACCTACGCCCTGCCCGAGAGCCTGACCAAGGGCTGGTGCAGCGGCCTCAAGGTGTCCGTGTTCGCCCGCAACCCGTTCTACATCTACAAGAACCTCCCGATCTGGGATGCCGAGGCTTCCGACTCCACCGGCTGGACCAACCAGGCCTTCCTCGAGGGTTCCACCAATGCGACCCGCACGTTCGGCTTCTCGCTCCGTGCCAACTTCTAACCGATCGTGAACTTTTAAAGGATAATGACAATGAAAAAGATATTTGCACTTACGCTTGGTCTCACGGTCCTGATGTCCCTGTTCTCCTGCTCCAAGGAGGACTTCGACAGCAAGTATTACAATCCGTCCAAGACGACGACCGTGACTTGCGACAAGCTCCTCTCCGGCGTCCTCTATGTGGGCTGCGAGCAGTACAAGAGCTTCGGTTACAACACGTACTGGCGTCTGTATACCTGGGAGGGTTTCTTCGCCCAGCTGACCCAGCAGAGAGGTTTCAACAACAACTCCGGCGGCGTGTACTTCATCCAGGACGGTTGGGCGACCGACCGCTGGAACAACTTCTATGAGACGCTGGCCCAGTTCCGCCTCCTCCAGGATACCTATGAGAAGAGCGCCGACCAGGAGACCGACGGGATCTTCGTCGCCTGCGCCGAGGTGTTCGTCCTCGACCAGCTTTCCCAGCTGGTGGATGTCTTCGGCCCCGTGCCTTATTCCAAGGCCGGCTACCTGGGCATCACCGGTGACCTCGCTTCCTCCTATCCCGCCTATGACAACGACGAGGAACTGTACGGCATGATGCTGGACCGTCTCGGCGAGCTCTACAACACCATCAACGGCTACGCTTCCAGCCCCAGCGCCATCGTCTCCGCCAAGATGAAGGCCCAGGATTTCCTGAACAAGGGTGACCTGGACAAGTGGCTCCGCTACGCCAACTCCCTGCGCCTGCGCCTCGCGACCCACGTCGCCGCCCAGGGCAGCCTGACCGGCAAGGCCAAGACCGTCATCGCCGAGTGCGCCGGCCGCAAGCTGGCCGACTCCATGGAGAACGGCATCTTCGGCGCGGTCGACGTGCTGACCAACAACTCCGGCATGTTCTGGGAGTGGTACCGCGACGGTTTCGCCGGTGACGGCAAGAACGTGACGGCTTCCCAGAAGCTCATCGACGCCATGCAGATCACGGGCAGCGACGACCCGCGCCTGAAGGTCATCTACAACCCGAACGCCGCCGGCAAGTTCGTCGGCAAGCACGTGGGTGAGAAGAAGGCCGACCAGGACGCCGCCGACACCAAGGGCTGGAGCGACCGCGTGTACGCGACCCTCGACTCCGTGACCTTCATGACCAACAGCTGCATGAAGAACCCGGTGGTCTCCCCGGCCGAGACCTGGTTCCTCCTCGCCGAGGCCCGTCAGGCCTATGGCCTGAGCGGCAGCGCCGAGCAGGCGTTCAAGAACGGTGTCCGGCAGTCCATCCTCGAATGGTACGACCGCAACATGACCAGCAAGGCTCACAACATGAACCCGTTCACGCACTTCAAGGCCACCTCGGTTCCTTCCGATTCCGAGATCGAGGCTTACGCCAGCGCCGTCTGGGGCAAGTACAGCAACAAGCTCGAGGCCATCATGACCCAGAAGTGGGTCCACATGGGCCTGATGAACGCGCACGAGTCCTGGACCGACATCCGCCGTACCGGCTTCCCGGCCCTGACCTATCCGGAGGATTCCCAGTCCCAGACCAACCGGACCATCATCCAGCGCGTCCTCTATCCGATCGTGGAGAAGACCAACAACAAGGCCAACTACGAGGCCAACACCCTCAAGGATGACAACAGCACCGTCCTCTTCTGGGCGAAGGAGCTGAAATAATCCTTCTTGGCTGAACAATCCTGCGGGCGACCCTTTCGGGCCGCCCGTTTTCGTAGGAAGCAGGGAGGTTTTCCCGGATTATGCCCGGAAATGGGTCATTTTTAAAAGAAAATGACGATTTTTTATAGAAGAATCGTGAAATTCAAGAATAATTCTTTATCTTCGCTTATTATAAGGGAGAAAATTAAAGAATTTAAGAATTGGCGGCCTTTTGTCGACAAATCGGAACCAAGAGATAACGATTCGGTCGATTGCGCAACAAAACAAGATTTTTAGAACCTAAATCATAACCAACCTATTTCATTAACCAACAAAACCAACGCACATGAAGAATCTGTTTATCAGACTTTCCCTCGTGTTCGCTCTTTTGGCGGCAGGCTTGACGGCCTACGCGCAAACGACCGTGCGGGGAACTGTGAAGGATGCGGCCGGCAACGGCGTTATCGGCGCTTCCGTGTTTGTGCAGGGGACCCAGAACGGCGCCATCGTCGACATGGACGGCTCCTTCGCCCTTCCGGGCGTGAAGTCCGGCGACGTTCTCGTCGTGTCCTGCATCGGTTACGCAACCCAGAACATCACGTGGACGGGCGGTCCCGTCAACGTGGTCCTCGCCGAGGACGCTGAGATGCTGGAGGGAACGGTCGTCACCGCCCTCGGTATCCGCCGCGACCAGAAGGCCCTGGGCTATGCGGTGACCGAAATCAAGAGCGACCAGCTCAACCCGAACCTGATCAACCCGGTTTCCGCCCTGCAGGGCAAGGTCGCCGGTGTCGAAATCAACGCCTCCGACGGTGGTATGTTCGGCCGTAACAAGATCCTCATCCGCGGCGCCTCCACCCTCGGCAAGAACAACCAGCCGATCTTCGTCGTGGACGGCATCATCCTCGACAACGACGTCGTGGACCCGTCCGCTGACTGGGATGCCGATAACCTGGACTACGGTAACTCCCTGAAGAACCTGAACCCGGACGACTTCGAGTCCGTGTCCATCCTGAAGGGTGCTGCCGCTACGGCCCTGTACGGTTCCCGCGGTCTGAACGGCGCCATCATCATCACCACCAAGAGCGGCAAGGGCTCCCACGGTCTCGGTGTCTCCGTGACGCAGACCATCGGTATCGACAAGGTGACCTCCGGCCCGAAGTTCCAGAACGTCTTCTCCGAGGGTTATCCCGCCGGTTACGGCCAGTACTTCGACTGCGAGTCCCGCTGGGATGTCCACCGCATGAATGTGTGGGCCGACGGCCATGAGGGGACGGTTCCTTCCCTGCTGAAGATCTACCGCGACATCGCCGGCTTCGGCATGTCCTTCGGCGCCCGCTTCGACGCCTATGACCAGGTCGAGTGGGTGGACGGCAACCTCGTTCCGTTCCAGGCGAAGGAGAACAACTTCGTGGACGCGTTCAACGCCGGCTTCAACACGAACACCAACATCACCCTCTCCGGCGGCAACGACCGCAGCTCCATCTATGCTTCCATCTCCGAGAAGTATTCCACCGGTACCCTCCCGAACAACAGCTTCAACCGCTTCAGCACCCTGCTCAAGGCCAGCCACAAGCTGAACGACGCCATCGAGGTGGAGAGCTCCGTGACCTTCACGAACTCCGAGCCCCGCAACGCCCAGCCGAACATCGGCTCGCAGTTCATCGGCGAAGGCGAATTCGACCGCACCTATGACGCCAAGTACTTCCGCGACAAGTACAAGGGCGACCATGGCGGTATCGCCAGCACCGCCCACGGCGACAAGTGGGGCAGCATCCCCGGCCGCGGCGTGTGGTGGAGCATCTGGGAGAACGAGACCGTCCAGAAGGAGACCGTGGTCCGTCCGAACCTGAAGATCACCATCAAGCTCGCCCCCTGGCTCAAGTGGGTCACCGACGGCAGCTACAACTACTACTACACCCGCAGGGAGCAGAAGACCCCGGATTCCAGCTATGCGAACGCCGGCGGCGGCGGTGGCTACCGCCTCGAGAACAGCACCCAGGAGCAGACCAACCTGAACACCAACTTCCTGTTCGACTTCCACGTGAACGAAGACTGGCAGCTGGGCGGTTTCATCCGCGGTGAATACTTCAACAACTATCAGGAGGCGACCGCAGCCTGGACCGACGGCGGCCTCGTGGTTCCGAACCGCTACTTCCTGTCCAACTCCAAGAACCCCGTCAAGGGTTCCGGTTCCGTCAGCGGCACCAAGCGCATGCTCTCCCTCGCGGGACAGTTCACCGCTTCCTTCCGCGACCTCCTCTTCCTCGAGGCGACGGCCCGTAACGACTGGTCCTCCGCCCTCGTGTATGCCGACAAGCACGGTAACTATTCCTACTTCTATCCGTCCTTCAGCGCCTCCTGGCTGATCCACGAGACGTTCGACATGCCCAAGGCCATCTCCTTCTGGAAACTCCGCGCTTCCATCGCCCAGGTCGGTAACGACACCAGCCCGTACACCATCAATACGGCCTACTCCATCAGCAACTTCCTGCATGACAGCGAGTCCGGTACCAACTACATGAGCATTCCGGGGTCCGTCTACGACCAGAACCTGCGTCCTGAGCGCAAGACCTCCTGGGAACTCGGTACCGACTTCCGCGTGCTGAACAACCGCCTCGGCCTGGACGCCACCTTCTACAAGGAGAACACCCGCGACCAGATCATGAGCGTGACGCTGCCGGGCGCCTCCGGCGTCTCCAGCGCGTTCATCAACGCCGGTAACATCCAGAACATGGGCTTCGAGGTGGCGCTCAACACCACCCCGATCGAGACCCGCAACTTCGCCTGGGACCTCAACTTCACCTGGACGAAGAACTGGTCCAAGATCATCGAGCTTTCCGACCTCGTCGCGAACTACATCAAGCTCCAGGGCGATGCCGACTATGGTAACTACCGCGTCGGTTCCGTCGCCAAGGTGGGCGGCACCTACGGTATCTTGATGTCCGATGCCGCTCCGCTCAAGGACTACACCTACGATGAGGAAGGCAACATCACCGGCGGTTCCGGCCTCCCGGTCCTCTACAACTGGCAGTCCAACTACGGTACGACCCTGTATCGCCGCAGCGGCAAGGTGGAGGAAGTGGGCAACTCCGTCCCGGACTTCCTCGGTTCCATCAACACCGGCCTCCGCTTCAAGCGCTTCCAGATCCGCGCTTCCTTCGACGCCCGCTTCGGCGGCTACGTGGCCTCCTACCCGGCCCACTACGGTACCGCCTACGGTTACATGTATACCGCCCTCGAAGGTGCCGACGCCGCTCACGGCGGTATCAGCTACACCTCCCGCTGGGACGGCATCTCCTATGACGACGGTGTCATCCCCGAGGGTATCTTCCCGGCGGGAACCAAAATCCCGCAGCCCAGCGGCGATCCTTACGTGGTCGGCGAGGGCCAGTGGGGCACCGGCGAGACCTTCCGCGAGGTGTACGAAAAGGGTGGTGTGGATCCCTGCCACGCTTCCTCCTGGACCTATTTCACTCACAGCTGGAGCAACTTCACCCTGCGTGACTCCTGGTTCACGAAGCTCAACTACATCGCCTTCCGTGACCTCTCCGTCTCCTGGGCGATTCCCGACAAGTGGGCCAACGCCGTCAAGTGCCAGGGTGTCACCCTGCAGGCCAACGCCCACAACCTGGGCTACCTCATGAATTCCCTGCCCAACAAGGAGAATCCGGAAGCCGTCCGCGGTACTGCCGCCGCCGAGTTCCGTATCCGTAACCTCCAGGGCGTGACCACGTACTTCACCTTCACCATCAACGCAAGATTCTAATCCGGGAAAGTACCATGAAAGCTACCAAAATATTCATTGCATTGTCCCTGTTCGCGGTGGTGGGCCTGACCTCCTGCCGTGACAAGTTCGCCGAGCTGAACATGAAGCCGGACGCCGTGACCACGGCTGAGCCGTCCTTCCTGGCCACCCGCGCGATGACGCTGTTCGAGATCAACGACTATCTCTTCTGGTTCTACAACCAGAGTTACTACTACCGGTGGACCCAGATGGGCAACTCCGGTGTCTTCTCCGAGGGTTCCTACGGCATGGACGCCAGCGTGGTGCACCGCCAGACCGGCTACATCACGATGCTCTCCTACAAGAACGACATCGAAAGCTTCATCGAGGCGAACGACCGCCAGGATGCCAAGGCCTATGCCGCGATGTGCGGTGTCCTGGCCGTCTACGGCGCCATCTACGCCATCGACATCACCGGCGACATCCAGTACACCGAGGCCTCCAAGTACCGCTACGGCGGTCCGCTGACCCCGAAGTACGACCACGTCGAGGACCTGTTCGACCTCTTCGTCGAGGAACTGGACGAGTACATCAAGATCTTCCAGGATGACACCCAGGTCGTCGTCGCGAAGCAGGACATCATCTACAACGGTGACATGAAGAAGTGGGCCAAGCTCGCGAACACCCTCAAGCTGAAGGTCGCCGTCCGCCTCCTGGCGAACAACTCCGCCAAGGCCGGACAGATCGCCCAGGGCGTGCTCTCCAACAGCGCCGGTTACATCGACAGCGTCGATGACGCCTTCATCTTCCACAAGGCCGATGCCGGAACGGGCGGGGACCTCGCCTACCAGACCGGCAACTCCGTCTCCATGATGGGCGCCAGCCAGAACGTGATCGACTTCATGATCGATTCCCGCGACCCGCGCGTGCGTTTCTTCTACACCAAGAACGGTTTCAACTCCAAGATCATCCAGGAGTTCATCACCGAAGGTCTCTATGACAATCTTCCTCCGTTCGTGCAGGAGAACATCAACCTGGACGCCGACGGCAACTTCGAGTCCTACAAGCTCGGCGAGCCTTGGAACCGCTATCAGGGCCGTCCCGTCGTGTGGGAGATGTCCGACGAGTACGAAGCCATGAAGGGCATCTACTTCGACTACACCGACCGTTACCAGCTCACCGTGGGCGAGGCGAAGAAGTCCTACAGCATCTTCTCCTCCCTGACCGAAGAGATGATCCGCGGCCGCGTGGACTTCACGCTCCCGACCATTCCCGGCGGTCCGACCATCCGTGACAACGATGACGTTCCCTGGTGGGGCATGTACCTCGGCGCCGGTGAGACCAACCTGTACCTGGCCGAGCTGCGTCAGCTGGGCGTCATCAGCACCGGCTCCGCGCAGAACTACTACGAGCGCGGCGTGACCCTCTCCGTCCAGGAGTGGGACAAGGTCGCCGGCAAGAACAAGATCCCGTACTACGGTACCACCTACGGCTACGACCCGCTTGAAGAGAGCATCGAGCTGAAGGATGGCGAAATCGAGGCCATGCTCGCGACCGACGCCGTGAAGTGGGACGGCTCCATGGAGAAGATCTATCTCCAGCAGCTGATGAACTTCACGATGCTCGCGGACGAGATGTACGTCACGGCCCGCCGCTCCGGTTACCCGAAGGTGGGATCCGATTATCTTCCGTTCGTGAAGTTCCAGAAGGCGGAGCTCGCGGCCATCCCGCGCCGCTTCGAGTTCTCCGAGCCGGCTCCGACCGACATCATGCACGACATCCGCATGGAGAGCCTGAAGGAACAGGGCCTGACTCCGGGCAAGAACCAGTCCGGCATGGGCTTCGCCACCACCACCGTGCTCAACACCGAGCGTCTGTGGCAGGACAAGAACGCCCCGCAGTGGGGTTCCGGAAAGTAACCGGATGGCTTGATTTTTGATGGATTTGGGGGTGGTGTCATAGGGATGCCACCCCCATTTTATCGCTTATGAAACATTTTATTATCAGCCTGATAGCCCTTGTGTCCGTCCTCCTGCCGGTCTCGGCCCAGAGCCAGAAGCAGGAGTCGTTCCTCTTCCCCGACTTCGTCCGGGGTCATCTGGTGTTCGCCAACGGTTCATCCGCCGACGCGGAAGTGGACTTCGACACCATCCGCCAGACGCTGTACTACATCCGGGGGAATGACGTCATGGAACTGACGAACATGCAGGACCTGCGCACACTCACGATCGGGGACCGGACGTTCGTCATGCACGACGGGCTCCTGTGCGAAGTCTATGACCTCCAGGGGAACAAGGTCCTGGTAAACTGGAAGTTCCGGAACGTGAACAAGGGTTCCAAGGGCGCGATGGGCGCCACCACGCAGAACCGGGTGGACGTCCTCTGGACGGCCGGGAGCCATGCCACGGCGGACGACCGCACCGGCGAGCATTCGCTGGACATCTGGTCCATCCGTTGCGAGAACACCTATTTCCTCACGGTGGGCGGCCAGGATTTCAAGGCCAGAAAGCTCAAGGACCTGTACAAGGCCTTCCCGGCCCAGGCTCCGGCGCTCAAGGCCTATGCCAAGGAGAACCGCCTCCTGATGACTTCCGCGGAGGACTCCTTCAAGCTCTTTTCCGAACTGTACCGCCTGCTCGGCGAATAAAGAAACAATCCACGACTGATCTATGAAACGCCTTTTCACCTTTGTCGCCCTGTGTCTGATTCCGACCTTGGCGATGTCCCATGCCTGTCAGCCCAAGGATGACGGCCACCCTGAATATCAGGATAACCAGGACAATCAGGAAAAACAGCCCAAGGCTGACCCTTACAAGGCCGACCTCAGCACCCTCGAGGGTCAATGGCGGGATTCCGTCCATACCGCCCTGTCGTATGCCTATCAGGATGAAGTCCTCAGGATCGGCCAATACAAGATGCCCATCTGGTGGAAAGTCTTTGGCAACAAGCCCGCGGACGGGCGTTCCCTGTACATTTCCCTGCATGGGGGCGGCGGTGCTCCGGCATCGACGAACAACCAGCAGTGGGAGAACCAGAAAAGGCTCTACGAGCCCAAGGAAGGTGTGTATCTGTGCCCCCGGGCGATCACGGATACCTGGGACCTGCATTTCCGTCCGGAATCGGACGGCTTCTATGAGCAGATCATCCAGATGGCCGTGGTGTTCCTGGACGTGAACCCCAACAAGGTGTACATCATGGGCTATTCCGCCGGTGGCGACGGTGTGTGGCGCATCGCTCCGCGCATGGCAGACCACTGGGCCGCCGCGTCCATGATGGCGGGTCATCCGGGCGACGTGTCGCTCCTGCCGCTGCGGAACCTTCCGTTCATGATCTGGTGCGGTGCCCTGGATGACGCCTATAACCGGAACAAGGAATGTGAGGCCCGCATCAAGGAGATGGATGAGCTGCAAGCGAAGGATCCGGAAGGCTACATCCATTCCGGTCACATCGTCGCGGGGAAGCCCCACTGGATGGACGGTGAGGACCGGGCCGCCGTTCCGTGGATGGCGAAATACACCCGCAACCCCTATCCGAACAAGGTGGTCTGGGTCCAGGGCGACGTCAACAAGGAATATTTCTACTGGCTGGGCGTTCCGGTCAAGGAAGCCAAGAAGGGCAGCGTCCTCTATGCCGATATCGACGGAAACACCGTCACCATCGGCAATTGCGACTATTCCTCCGTCCGGATCTATCTGAACGAGAAGATGGTGGACCTCAGCAAGCCCGTCAAGGTCGTCCACGAGGGCAAGACCCTCTTCGAGGGCAAGCTTACTCCTTCCGACGCCCTCCGCAAGAAGACCCTCTACACCCGCAACGACCTCTCCTACTCCTTCCCCTGCATGGTGGAAGTGAAACTCTGACCGGGTTGTTCCGGTTGAATCAAAAGAGGCTCTAAGGGGCCTCTTTTTTTGCTTTGTTATGGAAAATGTTATATATTTGAAAAAATGTTATCAAGATGGCTGAGACAGTAACACGCGTCCAGACGGCTTTTAGATTTGAGCCGGAACTGCTGGAAAGAATGAAAAGGATGGCGAAAAAGAAAAAAGTCTCCCTGAATCAACTGGTAGAGCAGACGATGGATCGGGAAACACGGCTGGAACTGCCTGCCTTTCTCGAGGGAGACCAGATTTCCGATGAAATCAAGCAATTACATTGCCTGAACCTGACCCGTCCGACCGAAGAGGAGTTCGCCGCCGACCCTAGACTGGAATACCTGTGGAATAAGTATGTTGAGTATTAAGGTTTTTCTGGACACCAATGTCCTCATAGATGTGTTGTCCGCCGTAAGACGCCCTTCCACGGACTATTCAGACCGCATCTTCCAAGAAATCAGAAACTGCCGGCTGGAGGGGGTCATGACCATTCAGAGCATCGTCGATGCGTCCTATGTTTTCCGGCGTGACAATAACTCTCTGGACCTGTTTCGCGACAGAATCCTTCAAATCCGGAATTATGTGAACCTGGAGCCCCTGGATTATTCCGATCTGACGGATGCTTTGCTTTCCGGCCTGTCAGATTTTGAAGATGAGCTGCAGTGTTATCATGCGGAAAGTGTCGGGTGCGATTTCTTCATAACGTCTGACCGGAAACTGAAAAACAGGCCGACGAAAACCGGGATGCAATTCTGCACCCCGGAGGAATTTGTCCGTATTTTGGACGCTATGCCGGTTAGGCAACAGTCACGGCCTTTCCTGGTGCCCCAGCGTGGGCTATAGGCTGAACTTCAACGCGACGGGCTCTTGCGCCAGCCCCTTCGGAAGCTTGACCGTCACTTTACCGTCCTTGACGATGGCTTTGACTTTCTTGCCGTTGTTGAGGACGGTTACCTTTCCCTTCGGGAGGTTGCCGGTCCAGGTGAGTTCAGCCGGGAGGCTCTCGCCGTCGGGGAGGGCATAGATGGCGTAGAGCGTCTTGCCGTCCTTGGAGGCGTTGAACCAGATGTTGCCGTCGTTGTAGTGGTCCGTGATGCGGGTGCTGTAGATGGCCTCGCCGCAGCGGCGCAGCCAGGCGCCGATTTCCTGCAGGATGACGATGGCCTTGTCTTCGATGACGCCGTCCGGGGTCGGGCCCACGCCGAGCGCGAGGCAGCCGCCCTTCGCGGTGATTTCAGCCAGGGTGCCGATGACCCGGCGCGCGGTCTTGAAGCGCGGGTTCGGGGTCCATCCCCAGTCGGTGCCGAGGGTCATGCAGGACTCCCAGGGGTGCTTGAGCTGGGTCTTCGGGACGGACTGTTCCGGAGTCTGGTAATTCTCGTTCGGGCCCTGGATCGTGCGGTCCACGCAGATGAGGCCGGGGCTCACTTTCCGGGCCTGGGGCAGGACCTCGTTCAGGCCCACCTGGTCGCCGGTAATCCAGCCGCCGTCCAGCCAGAGGATGTCCAGCTTCCCGTAGCGGCCGCCGGTGAGTTCGCCCAGCTGATTCTTGGTGAAGTCCACGTAGTTCTGCCACCAATCGGGGTGCATGTCCACCTTGTAGTTGATGCCGCGGCGCGGGGTGGCGTAGTAGGGGTTCCAGAACCACTCGCAGTGCCAGTCGGGCTTGGAGAAATACGCGCCGATCATGAATCCCTTCGGACGGAAGGCGTCAAAGACGTACTTGGCGATGTCTTTCTTGGGATTGCCGGAGAAAGGACCGGCCTTGGCCACGGAGAAATCCGTATATTCCGTGTCGAACATGCAGAAGCCGTCGTGGTGCTTGGTCGTGAAGATCATGTACTTCATGCCCGCATCCTCGAAGACGTCGGCCCACTGCTCCGGATTGAAGCGGACCGGGTTGAACACCTTGGACAGGCCCCAGTACCACTGCTTGTAGCCCTCATACGTGCTTCCTTCCGGACGGACGATCCAGTCCTCGTTGCACAGGTTCCAGGATTCCACGATGCCGGGGACGCTGTACAGGCCCCAGTGCATCAGGACGCCGAACTTGAGGTCCTGCCACTGGTCCAGCTTCTCGAGGACGGCCGGGTCGTCCGGCCAGACGTAACCGTCTGACTGTTCGTGGACAAAACTGTTCTGGGCGAAGAGGGCGGCGGCGGCCAGGAGCCCCGCCAGGGAAAGAAGGATCCGTTTCATAGTGGTCTGCATTTACACAAATATCGGCATTTTTCCCGGAAAAAACCCTATCTTTGTTCCCCAAACTATGATAAACATGAAGAAATCGATACTCCTGGCGGCTGTCGCCGCCCTCCTCGTTTCGGTGTGTCTGGTGAGCAGCGCCCGCGGTGCCCGTCCCGCGCAGGCGGCCCCGGCCGACACCCTCGTGATCAACACGACCGAACTCTGCAAGGACGTCATCGGCTATGACGGCCCCACGCCCCTCGTCATCAAGGTGGTCAATGGCGTCGTCGCCAAGGTCGAGGCGCTTCCGAACACCGAATCGCCCAGCTACTTCGAGCGCGTCATCCAGGGCGGCCTCCTGAAGGCCGTCGTGGGCAAGAAGGTGAGCGATGCCGCCAAAATGAAGCTCGATGCCGTCTCCGGCGCCACCTACAGCTCGGAGGCCGTTATCGAGAACCTCCGCGCCGGACTCGCGGAAGCCGCCCGGAAGTAATTTCATCTTTTCCCGAAAAGTTCTATCTTTGTGGAGATGGACCGGATAGCGGTCGGTCTCCACAAGTGATGAAACGTATCTTACTGCTGCTCTTGCTCTTCGCGGGCCTTTCCGCCTTCGGCCAGGAGGCCAAGGGTGACATCCCCGCCGACGTCTTCTACCTGCTGCCGGAATTCCGGCAGGGGATGGTCTATTTCTCCGACCAGCGGCCGGCGCAGGGAACGCTGAACATCTGCGCCGTGGACCAGACGCTGCGGTTCATGGACAAGGACCAGGAGCTCTCGTCCGGCGCCGACAACATCAACCGCGTCGTCGTGGACGACCTCGTCTTCGTCCGGATCGACGGCGCCTTCTACCGGCTCTATCCCATCACTGACGACCTGACGCTGGCTTTCCGGCGGGACGTGGAGATCCTCCGCGATGTCAAGCAGGGAGCGTATGGGACGCAGTCCCGCACCAGTTCCATCCGGGAGGTGGGCTCGTTGCAGGCCGATGGGATGATGTACACCCTGCAATCCTCCAAGAGCTATCCGTACAACGTGACCGAGTCCTGTTTCCTGTACCAGGCCGGCAGCGTCACCCCCATCAACAAGCGCAGCCTCCGGAAGCGCTTTCCGCAGCGCAAGGACGAGCTGGACGCCTGGCTCAAGTCCCACTCCCTCCCCAAGACCCTCGAGGATACCCGTGCTCTCCTTTCCCGCCTGAACAGCGGGGAGGAACTGTGATATGAAAACAACCCCTGGCATGAAAAGAAGATTCCTGCTCCTGGCCGCCTTCGCGGCCCTGACTGTCTGCGCCGCTGCGCAGGAGGTCAAAATCGGTATGGTCAATGAAGGGACCCGGCGGTTCCTGGAGGAGGTGGATTACTCCGTCGACACCGCGTATGTCGTTTCCTTCGCCCGGGAATACCGGAAGAACCTGCACGCGACGGACCGGCCGAAGCCGGTGACGGTCGCCTGGCCGGAAGGAAACGCCGCCAAGGTGCTGGTGTCCCCGTCTCCGCTCTTTGAGGCGGCGGTAGAGGTTCCGGTCGAAGCGAATGTCGCCGAGATCTATAACCTGGTCCCGGGCGTGAAATACTACTACAAGGTGCTGGACGGCGACGGGAAGGTCCTGTCCTCGGCCAGCTTCACGCCGGTCGGCCCGCTGCGCATGATTGCCGGGGTGGTCTCGAACATGCGCGACCTGGGCGGCTGGAAGGCCGACGGCGGGCACATCGCCTATGGAAAACTGTACCGCGGCGCCGCGCTGAGCAGCCGCCGGACGACGGACAGCGCCAAGGAGATCTTCAAGAACGACCTGGGCATTTCCGTCGACCTGGACCTCCGCGGCATCAAGGAGAGCGAGGCGAATGTGGGTCCGGTCGTGGAAGGCGTGGAATATATCAAGTTCCCCGTGGAGAAGAATCTCGGCCGCGGCACCGGCAATACGCAGGAGCTGTACCAGCAGGCGATCCGGGCCATCATCGGCTATCTGGGCGAAGGGCGGTCGGTCTTTTTCCACTGCGCCGGCGGCGCGGACCGCACGGGTACTTTGGCCTTCCTGATCGAAGGGCTCCTGGGCGTCTCCGAAAGTGATATGTCCAAGGACTATGAAATCACGACCTTCGCCGGGCCGAACACCCGCCTGCGGGATTTCCGCGACGACGGGAAAGAGACGCATATCCTGTACGAAGCCGTCCAGCATCTGCGCAAGTTCGGCTGGCCGGAAGTGACGGACATCCACCAGCTCATCTATAACTGGGCGACCACCCGGCATTCCGCCAGCGTGGACCCGCTCACGGCGGAGGAAATCGCGCGCCTGCGGTCGTATCTGATCGAGAAGGAAACCGTCGGCGTCCTCACCGAGCCGAAGCCCGCGACCACGAACCAGCCCGGTCAGACGTTCCCGAAGGTCAATCCGGACCTGACGGCCGTTTTCCGCAACAACTATCCCGAGGCCCAGTCCGTCGCCGTGAACGTGGGCGGCAAGAACTATCCGATGGTGAAGGGTGAGGACGGCGTTTGGGAAGCCACGACGGAGCCCCTCGTGCCCGGTTTCCACTATTACACGTTGAATGTGGACGGGAAGCGGGTTTCCGACCCGAACAGCCGGCAGTTCTTCGGTTCGGGCTTCTGGTCCAGCGGCATCGAGATTCCCGAGGCGGGGGTGGACTATTACCTGGAGAAGGACGTCCCGCACGGGGAGATCCGCATCGAAAAATACAACTCCGCCCTGACGGGGGCGGAGCGTACCTGCTATGTCTATCTGCCGCCGCAGTACGCGTCAGAGCCGGCGCGCCGCTTCCCGGTGCTGTACCTGATGCACGGGGCCGGCGAGGATGAGACCGGCTGGGCCACCCAGGGCATGATGCGCGACATCATGGACAACCTGATCGCGGAGGGCTCCTGCGAGCCGATGATCATCGTCTGCGAGCATGCCGTCGCGACGCTCGCCGGCGCCCAGCCCGCAGGCGGTTTCAACCTGTTCAACTTCGACGCTTTCGAGAAAGTGACGGTCGAGGAGACTCTCCCGACCTTCGACGCCCGCTTCCGTACGCTCACGGACCGCGACCACCGCGCCATCTGTGGCCTGTCACTGGGCGGTTTCCAGGCCTATACCATCGGCCTGGACCATCCGGAACTGTTCGGCTGGATCGGAGGTTTCAGCGGCTCCGGCCGCGGCCCGGGCGACCGCCGCGACGCCGAGATGTATCCGCAGTCCCTGAACGAGGACTACCACCTGCTGTACATCAGCATCGGCACGGACGAACCCGCCCAGATGTACGCCGGCATCCGCGACCTGCACCTCGCCCTGGACAAGCTGGGCATCAAGCACTTCTACTACGAATCCCCGGGCACGGGTCACGAATGGCTCACCTGGCGCCGCTCCCTCCACCAGTTCGCACCGATGCTGTTCCGGTAGGGGAGGAGACTACCTGCTCTCCAGCAGGGAGCGCAGGTAGTCGATGTCGAAATACTTCGAGTAATCCTTGACCATCAGGGAGTTCTCTTCGGAGAGCTTCACCTCGACCCTCCCTTCGTTGTCGATCGGGATGTCCGGGGTGACGCCGCTGTCGATGTTGTCGCCGTCCAGCGAGTTCAGCCGGGCGCGGAAGGAGGAAATCTGGAAGCAGAAACCGTCGGCCGTGCACATGGCCTGGATGGCGCAGGCGCCGCCGCCGGAGGTTGCGCCCAGCACGGGAACGCCGTTGTCCTTGAGGATGGACGGGAACAGGTTGCCGCAGGAGAAGGACATCGGAGACGTGAGGACGGCGAAGTTGAGGTCGTAGCGGACATCCTTGTCCGCCGCGTCGAACACGCCGTTGAAATTGCGGTCCACCTCGTACTCCACGATCGCCCGCTGGCCGGTGAGGCTGTTGTCCTGGCTGATGTAGCTCTTGTCCAGGATGAGGGAGGTCATCGCCAGGACGATGTCCGCGGAGCCGCCGCCGTTGGCGGTAATGTCGATGACGAAGTTCTTCACCTCGGGATCGGCCGCGGCCTTCTTCAGCGCGTCCAGGAAGATGACCATGTCGTCGTTCGGCGCGTTTTCGACCGTGGGCATCGGGCCGGTGCCGGCGTAATAGTCCTTCCAGGCCTGCTCATTCCGCTCGTTGAACGAGTCGAACACGCAGACGGCCGTATCGCCCTTCTTGACGTAAGTCACGCCCTCGCCATAGACCTTCGGGCGCAGCGCCTCGACGGCCTGGCCGTCCGCCACCATTGCCCGCATTTCCATGACGGCGGACATCACCATCGCCATGACACCCTGGTTCGCCATCAAGCCCGCCTGGTATTCCTTGTACAATTCAGGATGGTCCGTGATCTTTCCGAGGGCGGAGGAGATGTCCATGGCGGTGTGGCCGTCGAAGTAGACGCCCGTCAGGCCGACCATCCCCAGCATGTAGTCGGAGAATTTTTCCGAGAGCAGGAGCTTCTTGATGGCGGGACCGCTCTCGATATCCTCTTCAAGGGCCTTGTCCAGTCCCTTGGCCTTGAGCGCGTCATTGTACTTGATTCGGCCGGGATAGCCGTAGAAATGGTCCATCGCGAAGCACAGCTCCTTGTAGTTGAAGTCCGTCAGGTCGGCCGGGCGGATGGTCCGGGCCACGAGGGGCTTGTTGTAGTCGGAGTCGATCTTCTCGAGGCCCACTTCATTGAGCGACAGGTTGGCCACGACCTTCTCGCCGTTGAAGCCGGCGTGGTGGTAGTAGAGGTCGGTGTACATGTCCGCGAGCGTGGCGAAGGGGAAGTAGACCGCGCCCTTGCCGTCGGCGTGGAGGTCGATTCCATAGGCACCCATATCGAGCGTCGTGGTCGCCTTGAGCGGGAAGTAGGAGACCTTCTTGTAGCGGACGAACGGCATGCCGTCATAATAGACATTGGCCATGCCGGGCTGCAGGAGGCCCATCTGGTTCGTGAACGCCTCGAAGCCGTCGGTCACGAATACGTCGTCGTTGATGTTGACGGTCGCCGTCGCGTCTGCGTTGGTCAGGGTGTACTGACCCGCGCCGGTGTGCGTGACGGTCATCGTGGAGCCGGGCAGGACGATGGACTGGAAGTCCGCCGCCGAGATGTAGGCGACATTCGGCATGCTGTCATAGAAGCGGAGCGTCACCTGCCCGTCCGGGGCGATCTGGGTCACCACGGGCACGACCCGTTCGGTGTAGCTGCCCCCGTCGGGCAGTTCGTCGGCGACACGGTTCCGGCTGGCGTAGTACTTCGGGCTGCAGGAGACCATCGCCACGAGGCTCGCAAGCAGCAGAGGGAGGAATCTGGTTTTCATGACTTATCTTTCGTTTGTTTTGTGTACTAGTTCAGTAATACACCGCAAAGTTAAGGATGTTTTTCCAATATCCAAGAAAAAGTGCGAAAAAAAGGAGGCAACCCGGAATGGGGCGCCTCCGTTTGACGTTCGATGGACCGGCGGTTATATCGTTTCCGCCTCGCTGATGGAGAGGGGAACCAGGAGATTGATCTGAGCCCTTTCGTCGGCCGACAGGTCCTGCAGGCGCTTGCCATAGACTTCCTGCGCCTTTTCGTCCCGGACTTCCTCATAAACCTGCTTCAGCAGGGTCTGGATGCGTGTGTAGGCGCCATAACCGGTTCCGCGGTCGTGATGGAGTCCGAAGTGGGTCTCTTTGCCGTGTTCCTTCAGGAATGCCTTTCCGAGGCGGACAATCTCCGCATCGTCCTGGACACGCCGGTTGCCCAGCATGTAGGCGCCGGCGGAATTGATGCGGATCATCATGATGGTCTCCCGGTCCACTCCCTGGAACATTTCGTCCAAGGTTTTGGCGACTCTTACTTTTCCATTTTCGGGAAGGGGTGGCATATACCGGGTAATCCCTTCCCGGCTGGAAGCCGAGGCATAATTGACCTTCAGGGACTCCAATTTGCGAAGTTCGTTCTTCACATCGTCGATGGTGCCCATAAGAACATCGTCCGCCGCCAGGATCGTCACCGTCGTCTGGGGCTGACCTGCAGCATGGGGCGGAATGATGTCTTTCAGCTGTGACAAGGTATAAACCTTGCCTCCGCTTTCGATCGTTCCATCCTTCCGGATGTTCAGGACTACGGGAGAAGGGGTTTTCGATGACGTCCGAACCATGAAAACGACGGGCTGGATGAATGACATTTCGACGGGTTTCCCGTCTTTCATGGCCGGTGTCCATTCGGGAGACTTCGCGATCTGCTGGGCGACGATTCCGTCCAGCTGTTCGGAAACGCTCCAAAGAATGGTAATGTCTTTGACTTTTCCGTCGGTTCCGACCGTGAACTTCGCCAGGACCGTACCGTCATCGGTCTTGGCCTCGTCCGGATAGACGAGGCGGGTGTTCAGCCACCAGCTGAAATTCTCACTGCAAATCGCCTCCGTGTCCATGTCCGGGTTCTTGATGGACGGCAACGCATCTGCCTCCAGCGATTTGTGATGGCGGGGAGCTTCCTGGCCGCCATAGCCGATGACCACGATTTCAGAAAGATAGCCCCGGGGCTTTTCATCGGAAACGTTTTTTTCACTATCTTTGTCCATGGGGACATAGACAGTCCTTGCCTGCAGGCCGATGGCCAGGCAGACGAGCGGGAGCAACCAGAGCGCCCGCAGCCCTCTCGTAAGAGGGGATCTGGATTTTGACATCATAGTAATACGATTTTTAAGGATACTGTGATTAAAGCTGTTAGCAACTGAGTAGCCGCTCTTGCTGACAGCTTTTCTTATTAGCAGATACTGGTATTCCCGGAGGTTGGTGCCGGCGCGGAGCACGGCGTCGTCGGCCTCGTACTCGTGGAGTTCCTTGAGATCCGCGCGGAGCATCCAGATGGCGGGATTGAACCATTGGAGGGCCGACAGGACATCGACCAGGAGTATTTCGATGGAGTGCCCATAGGCGATGTGCGCCTTCTCATGGGTTAGGATGGATTCGTGCGGGATCTCCCAGTCTTTCCGGGACAGGACGATATCTTTCATCCAGCTGAACGGGTCGATGTCCCGCTCGGTGACGAGAATCCGGCAGCCGTCTTCTTTTCGGACCGGTTCGCCCTGACGGATGATGCGGAGGATGGACAGGATGGAGATAAGCACCCGGGCCAGGACGAAAGCCACGCCAGCCCAGAAAAGGATGGTAAGCGCAACGTGCCACCAGGGCTCGGAGACCTGAACCAGCGGGGCCAGTTCCTGTTCCGGCAGTTCGGCGACCATGGCGGGTTCCGTCACGAGGGGCGCTGCCGTCTCCATCGGCTTATGGATGGTGATGATGCACAGCGGCAGCAGGAACGACAGGACTGCGGTTCCCACCAGTACAAAGCGGTTGAACCTGTGGAAGGTTTCCTTCTTCAGCAGGAACCGGTAGAACAGGTAGAATACCAGCAGCGCAACCGCCACCTTGGCATCGTAAATCAGGAACGCCATCATTGCTGTTCTCCTTTTTCGACCAGGTCGATGAGCTCTTTGAGCTGCTCCACCGTGATCTTCTCCTCCTTCACCAGGGCCGACACCGCGCTGAGGTAGGAGTTGTCGAAATACTTGTCGATCAGCCCGATGAGCGACCGCTGCTTGTACTCCTCCTTGGTGACTTTGGCGAAATACTGATAGGTGGGGCCGTAGGCTTTATGGTCGATGAAGCCTTCTTCCTGCAGGTTGCGCACCTGGGTGGAAAGCGTGGAGAAATGGGGCCTGGGTTCCGGGTAAAGCTCGCGTAACTCCCTGACAAACAAGGGGCCCTTCTCCCAGAAGTGCTCCATGATGATCTCTTCTTTCTTGGTCAGTCGTTTCATGATCGTCCTCCTTTTTCTGCAAATATAGCTATATTTTTTAGCTACGCAACTATTTTTATATAGTTTTGCGCTTATTTTTAATAGCTATAGGAGGACGGTCCGGAAAGACCGTCGGGATTACCGGGCGTGGTCGGCACCCACGTCGATGCCGTTCCAGGCCTTCCTGGAGGTCCAGTCGGCGTCGGGACGGTTCCAGAACGGATCGGATTCCGGGAGTCCGAGGGGGAGGAAAGCGGCCATGCACAGGTAGAGGCTGCCGGTGTTGATGTACTCTTCGCCCATCCGAGGCTGGCTGCCGGCGAAGCCCACGCGGAGCCAGCCGTTTCCGTCGAAGGTGCCCGGCGCGGCGGCCTGCCGGCGGATGACGCTCCCGAGGGCGCAGCGGACCTGGGCCGGGTCGATGCCCTCCGGCAGGATATGCAGGAGGGCCGCATCGGCCAGGGCATGGAAGGCCCCGAACCGGTAGGCGATGGAGCGGCCGATGACGGGGAAGGTTCCCTCGGGAGAAATCAACCGCTCCAGTTCGGCGGCGAAGCGGCCGTGCCGGCGCAGCTGTTCCGGCAGGAAGTCCGCCTCCGGCAAACCGTGCTTGTCCAGCACCTGCAGCACCTCCGTGAGCATCGGATGGATGACCAGGCTGTTGTAATAGTCCAGGTGGTAGTCCTCGCCGTCTCCGTACCAGGCGTCCCCTTTGTACCACTTGTAGCGGAACCGGGTCACGCCGTCATACAACCGGTCCGGCTGGCAGTCGCCGGTGAACTCCAGCAGGGCCGCCTCGATGATGGACGCGAACAGGAGCCAGTTGCTTTCGTACGGGCGGATGCTCCGCGAGGTCTTCCAGGCATCGACCAGGTTTTGGCGGGTCCGGGCGTCCAGCCGCCCCCAGATCTGGGTCGGCGCCCGGAGGACGCCCTCCGCCAGGAAAGCCGCGTCCACGAGGGGCTGGGTATGCCGGTTGTCGAACACCAGCCGGTCCGGACCGTCCGGATCGACGGCCTGCTGGAAGGCCCTGATCGTCAGGTCGATATATTTCGCGCGCAGGCGCCCCTCCGGCGTCTCGTCCGGCCCCAGCTCCAGCCAGGGCGCGATGCCGCAGACCGTCCGCCCGAAGGCCTCCAGATAGGAGACTTCCTTCCGGAGCGGATCCTTGGACAACGACTCGAACGGCATATTTGCCTTCAGGTTCCCCTGGGCCAGGTTCTCCAGGACCGTCCCTGCGATACGGGTCATCTCTTCGACCCATTCCGCCCGGCCCTGGGCCCCGGCAACCGGTCCCAGCAACAGCGAGGCGAGGAGAAATAACCAGAGACGCTTCATACTATTGGACAGGCTTGAGCCGCAGGATGGCGATGGCATTCTCCGGGAGGGTGAAGTCGAAACTGCCCTTCACGGCGCCCAGGGCCTTGGTGTGCGGGACCACCGGCTCGTTGTACTTGACGCGGCGGCCGAAGCGGAAGGCCCTTTCGCGGAGGCCCGGGCGCTCGGCCGCGCCGGGGCCAACACCGGGGGCCGGCGCCGCGTAATCCGGATGGCTGGAGTAGTAGTTCTGGTCGCCCTGGTTCTTGATGGAGGTATCGGGAGACGAGACGAACTCAAGCGTGGCCTCATAAGTCAGGCCCGTTCCCGTCTGGACGGTGAAAACCTTGTCCACGGCCTCGGCATTGACCATTTTGATAAAGATCTCGCCCGTCTTCGTGTCGATGGTGGGGGAGCTGTAGATGCGCTCGTCCACGGCGTCCCCGTTCATCGCCGGCGACATCGCGAAGGCGCGGTCGCCCGCCACGGAGAAGAGCTGCTGGTACCAGTAGTTGCAACTGCGCCACATTCCGCGGTTGTCGAACCAGATCAGGTTCGAGTTCCATTTGTTGAAGCCCTTCTTGCAGAAGAGCGGGGCGTAGGCCGCCATCACGACCATGTCGGAGTTGCGCTCCAGGCTGGTCCAGTAGGCCGCCTCGGCCATGGCGGAAGAGTAGGCGTTGTTGGCACGGTTGTTCGCGAATTCGCCGACGAACACGCGCGTCGGTTTCGAGCGGTCGTAGGTGTTGCCGTCCTTGCCGCGCACCTTGCCCGCCTCATAGCGGTCGCCGTGGGAGTAGAACCAGTCATCGCCCTTGTAATAGTGCTCATCCACGATGGTGTCGGGGTATTTCGCGTCGATTTCCGACATGTTGGCGTCGAACTCGCGGCCCGCATCGGCGGAACCGGCGGTGGAGACGATGACAATCTCCGGATGGGCGGCCTTGATGGCCTTGTACATGATGTCGAAGCGCTCCCAGAACTCGGGTCCCTGGTTCTCGTTGCCGATGCCCAGGTACTTGAGGTTGAAGGGAGCCGGATGGCCCATCTGCGCCCGCCTGGCGCCCCACTCGGTGTCGGTCCCGCCGTTGCAGAACTCGATGAAGTCGAGCGCGTCCTTGACGAAGATGCTGTAGAAGCGGTCGCGGTCGGCCTTGGTCTCGAGCGGCGCGATGTACTGGTGGCCGGCGAACTGGCAGGTGACGCCGTTGTTCAGGACCGGCAGTGGCGTGGCACCGAGGCCCTCCGCCATCAGCAGGTACTCATAGAAACCGATGTACTGCGAGGTCCAGTAGGCCCAGTGGTTGCGGAACCCCACCCGCTCCTCGCGCGGGCCGATGGAATTCTTCCAGAACACCTGCCCGAAGTAGTTGGTTCCCTCGGAGGCGCAGCCGCCGGGGAAACGCATGAAGGTCGGATGCAGGGCCTCCAGCGCTTCCAGGAGGTCCTTGCGGAAAGGACCGTACTGGCCGCCCTTCCACAGTTCGGAGGCTTCCGGTACCAGGGTGACGAAGTCCAGCCAGAAAGTGCCCTTCGCGTCGCCCACGATGACCAGCCGGCTGTCCACGGAGCGCTCCGCCTTCAGCGTGCCGGTGTACTTCGTCCAGTTCTTGGCCGGCCGGGTGATGGCGACGATGTTGGAGTTGATGTTCCCCTGCGCGTCCTCGAGATAGACCGAGATGGTTCCCCGGTACTTGTTTGCCTGCAGGTACAGGCCCAGGTCATAGCTCACGCCCTCCTTGGCGGGGATGGAGGCCGTCTGCGTGTTGTTGGAATACAGCTGGCCGGGGCCGCGCTTGTATTCGGAAATGCCGTAGCCGTTGGCGGCGATGCCGAAGCCCGCGCCGGGATCCTGGATGTCGAAGCGCACGCTGTACTGGGCGTAGCGGAGTTCGTCGTCGTATTTGTCATTCGGATCGAAGTCATACCAGCGTTTGAGCTTGGGAACCAGCGGTTTGTCGGCCACGGCGCGGGCCGTTCCGATGGCGCCGTCCTTCCGGACCACCGTCCAGCCGAAGAAGACCGTGTCGCTCTGGGAGAACTCATTGTCTCCCGGCGCATCGGGAACGTTGTATGCCTGGAAGGAATTGTTCTGGATGAGCTGGGCGCAGATGCCGCCGTCGACGCTCTGGTTGATGTCCTCGAAGAAGATGCCTGCGAGGGTGGGGCTGACCTGGATGCCCAGCTGGTCCAGATGCAGGGCCAGGGTGCGCTTCTCGGGCTTTTTCCAGCCTTCGAGCTGGAGCATCTTGTCGGCCATCCGGTAGCCCATCAGGCGCATGCCTTCGGTGCTGAAATGGAACTGGTCGCCCGTGCTCTCGCAGCCCAGGGCGGAGATGATGTGGGCGTTCGGCATCACTTCCGGCAGGTGCGGCAGCACGACGTCGTTGAAGGCGGCGCAGACGCCGTCCAACTCGGCATACTTCAGTTCGCCGGCAAGGAGCGGGATGTCGTCGGGGTTGAGGCCCAGTTCGGCGCACAGGTCGTCATGGATCTTCTTCACGCGGCCCGGCCAGGCGGCATCGTCCGGGTTGGACTCGCCCTGGTGCAGGAGCATTCCCTTGATCACGCCGTCCTTCTGGGCGATGCGCGCGATTTCCAGCAGGCGGTGGTAGGGGCTGCCGCCGTACTGCGCGACGATGGCCTTCATCCAGTCGCGTTCTCCGTCGATGTACTCCTTGTACGCATCCTTGTCCCAGAGCTCCAACTTGGCGCCCGCGACGGACACGTTGATGACGCCCACGCGGATGTTCGGCGGCAGGTTCTCGATCATCTTGCGGCCGAAGAAATCAACCGGGCCCAGGTTGTTGCCTTCCCGGCAGATGGGCGGCGTGGCCGTGTACCAATGGCCCTTCTCCCGTCCGTAGCGGGGCATGTCGACCGCCGCCATGAACTGGAAACGCGGGTCGTTGAAGCCCTCGTCCTGCGGCGCCGGCCGGGCCCCGGCCTCCATGTTGGACTGTCCGAAGCAGAGGTAGATGTGGAAATCGGGATCGGGTTCCTGCGCAAAGGCCTGCAGGCCCAGCGCCAGCGCCGTTAAGCCAAGAATGAGACGTCTGAACATATCGATGTGGATGAGTGAGTGTTGCTTATGCACGTTGTGTTACAAAAATACGCACAACGGGGCAAAAATGCAAAGCCGGACAGAAAGGATAAAACTGAATAATTACTTATCTAATATTCAGATTTATTCGCTAACTTGCCTTGCAAATTGAAACCGGACCTATGCACAACCGCCTGTCATACCTTCTCGCCTTCTGTCTGCTGCTGCTGTCCGCCCCCTGGCTGGCGGCGCAGAAAGGGTTCACGGTCACCGGCGTCGTCACGGACGCGGAAGGTGAACCCGTCACCGGTGTCAGCGTCGTCTGCGGCGCCAACCGGCAGGGAACCATCACGAAGGGGGACGGGACCTATTCCATCCTGGCCGCTTCGAAAACCGCAGAACTGGAGTTCTCCTTCCTCGGGATGAAGACGCAGGTGGTCCGGGTCGACGGGCGGAGCCGGATCGACGTCGTCCTGGAAGATGATGCAGAGACCCTTGAAAACGCTCTCGTCGTGGGCGCCTACGGCGTCAAGCAGCGGCGCGAGGATATGGTCGGCAGCGCTTTCCAGGTGAATTCCACCGACCTCCAGTTCAAGCCCAAAGCCCGGGTGGACAACCTGCTCGAGGGCCTCATCCCGGGCATGAGCATCGAGAACTCCTCCGACTCGGGCGGCAGCACGCGCGACCGGTTCAATGTCCGAATCCGCGGCCAGTCCTCCCTGTACGGCTCCAGCGCCCCGCTCTGGGTGGTGGACGGCGTGCCCCTGTACACGGGATCCGCTTCCGGGCAGATGCCCGGCGTCTCCCAGACCGTGTCTCCCATCGGGATGCTGGACCCGAACGACATCGAAAGCATCACCGTCCTCAAGGATGCGGATCAGACGACCATCTACGGCGCCAACGCGGCCGGCGGCGTCATCCTCGTGACGACCAAGCGGGGATCGGCCGGAAACGAGCCGCTCAAGCTCAGCGCCACGCTCAACTACGGCGTGTCCATGCCCGACAAGAGCACGATGGTGAAACTGATGAACGCGGAGCAGTACATGGAGATCGCGAAGGAAGCGTGGACCAACGCCGGCAACTCCCTGTCCAGTTTCCCGTACCAGGACAACGATTACAATTCCTACAGCACCACGTCCACCGACTGGTTCGACACCTACATCGGCCTGGGCTCCACCCTGTACGCCTCGCTTTCGGCCACCACCGGGACCAAGAAGGCGAAGACCTACGTGACGGGCTCATACTACCGCAACGCTAACATCATCCAGTCGGACCTGAGCCAGCGGTATTATGTGCGCATGAACAACACCTACAACCCCACGGACAACCTCCGGGTGGGACTCTCCCTGGGCGCCATCCTCACGGATGACGACATGTTCCAGATCGGCCACGACTACATGGACATCCTCCCCATCTTCTCGCCTTACCTCGAGGACGGGAAGACGTACCGGCTGTTCAACAAGGTCTGGGATGACACGAAAGGGGAGTGGGTGATGAAGAAGCATCTCGACAACAAGCTTCCCGACCGGGAATACAACCAGAACAACCAGCGCTCCGTGAAGACCACGATGAATGCCGACGTGGACTGGGAGATCGTCAAGGGACTCAAGCTGAGCAGCACGTTCGAGATCGACTACCAGCACTCCCATGAGGATGTGTACGACTCCCGGAAGACGCTGGACGGCCTGGGGGACAACCTGCAGCCCCGGGGCTATTCTGCGAAATACGAATCGGGTTTCATGAACTGGACCAATGTGGACAAGGTCTCTTACGAAAACACCTTCGGGCACCACAAGATGATGCTGTATGCGGGCCTTGAGCTGCACGAGGTGCTGCGCAAGTCCACCTCCGCCTCCGGCAGCGGGTTCATGAACGACAACATCCGGGAAATCAGCTTTGCCGACGAGAGCACGCGCAAGGGAACGTCCTCCTACTCCATGAGCCGGACCATGTCCTATTTCACCCGGGCGCAGTACTCCTTCGACTCCCGGTACTACCTGTCCGCCAACTTCCGGCGGGACGGCAGCTCGGCGTTCAGTATCTACCAGCAGTGGAACAACTTCTGGTCGGTGGGCGCGTCCTGGAACATCCACAAGGAACCCTTCTTCCATGCCGACTGGGTCAAGATGCTCAAGCTCAAGGGCTCCTACGGCATCGTGGGCAATTCCCGCGTGGACAATTCCTACCGGGCCGGCACCTATACGTATTCGAGCTCCTATTCCTATGGGGCGTCGGCGGGCGCCGTCCTTTCCACCGTCCCGACGGAGGGCCTGACCTGGGAGACCGTGAGCCGGAGCAACGCCGGCCTGACCTTCAACCTGGGCGGCATCCTGGACGGCGAGATCGAGTACTATTACAACAAGACCAGGGACATGATCAGCAAGATCTATGTCTCCCGCATGATCTCCGACGACCGGCTCTACGCCAATGTGGGCTCGATGCAGAATACGGGTATCGAACTCAACCTGACCAGTCACAATATCAAGACGGCGGACTTCTCCTGGTCCACGACCCTGAACGCCACGCACAACGAGAACAAGATCCTGGAACTGCACGGGGACATGACCACCGGGTTCTTCACCTACCTGTATGCGCCGGGCTACGATTCCCACACCTGGTACCTGGTCAAATGGGCCGGCGTGGACCCGGCGGACGGCATGCCCATGTGGTATGACAAGGAAGGGAACGTCACCAAGACTTTCACCTATGACAACCGGGAGATCACGGGCCTTTCCCGCACGCCCATCGTCTATGGCGGCCTGGTGAACAGCTTTACCTGGAAGAACTTCTCCCTTTCCTTCCAGATCAATTACAACATCGGCGGCTGGGACATCCCCACGTATGCGGCCATCTACTTCAGCGACGGGTATGACATCTTCTCGCAGAACCAGGCGGTCGAAACCTACCTGTACCGCTGGCGGCAGCCGGGAGATGTGTCCACGTATCCGCGCGTGTCCACTACATCGACGAAGTCCAACATGGACTCCACCCGGAACCTGTACAGCATGACCAAGTTCAACCTGACGAACCTCACGCTGAGCTGGAACCTGCCCCGCCGCTGGTTGAACCGGATCCACATGGACAGCGCGTCCATCTCCCTGACCGGATACAATGTGTATCTCTTCACGCCGGACCAGAGCCGGACGCTCAACTCGTACAAGACCCTCTCGAACGGGTTCCCGGTCAACCGGAACTTCACCCTGGGCCTCAACGCATCATTCTAGGAGGACTGCCGTATGAAGAAGACCATCCGAACCATCGTTTTGGCGCTCTGCCTGCCGTCCTTCCTCACGGGCTGCCACTTCCTCGAGGTGGAGCAGCTGGGAAAGAGCGACATCCAGACCTATTTCTCGGACATCGAATCGGTGGATCCGGCCATCCTGGGCGCGTATAACCTGCTTTTCAGCCTGTATGACCATTACGCCGTCATGTATCCGGAAGTCACGGGCGACCTCCTGTACCTGTCGGCGACGAACACCGAGTGGTGGAAAACCTACGAGTTCACTTCCACCTACGAGGAGGAATCCTCGCCGGTGGGCCTGATCTGGAAGCGGGGATACAACCTCATCATGGACCTGGACTACCTGCTGTACTTTGTCCCGAAGCTCCGGGACCAGGATCCCGAGCTGGTGGACAACACGCTGGCCCAGGCCTATCTGGTCCGGGCGCTGGCATTCTTCCAGCTGTGCAACGTGTACGGACAGACGTATACCTTCACCCCGGACGCCTCCCATTGGGGCGTCGGCCTGATGACGTCTATCCCGAGCATCACGGACCATATGGTCAGGTCGACTACGAAAGCCACCTATGAACAGATCCTTTCCGATATCCATGCGGCGCGGGAGCTTTTCACGGACAACTTCAAATTCGACCGCTACAAGGCCTCTCCGGCCGCCTGCGATGCCCTGGAAGCCCGGGTCCGGCTGTATATGGGCGACTATGAAAAGGCGCTGGAACTGGCCTCCAGGCTCATCGGCCGCTTCTCCCTGGCGCCCCGCGACAAGTACGTGGCGATGTTCTGCACCCGGGCGGGGAGCCCCGAGGAAGACATCTTCCGTCTCAACGGCTATTACCAGAGCGGCGGTTCGCTCGGGAAGTGGTTCCGGTATGACAACCCGTCGGCCCGGCCTTCCCAGAAGCTGAAGGCCCTCTACAAGGCGGGAGACGTGCGCGCGGACCTGTTCAGCTATTACGGCAAGGACGGGAACGGGCAGATGAAGCAGTTCTCGGACATCTGCATGAAGTATTACTGCACGGAGGACATCGCCGACGTGGAAAGGCACTACGATCCCGTCGTCTTCCGGGCGTCGGAGATGTACCTGATCGCCGCTGAGTGCGCCTGCGCGCTGGGCCGCCTGCCGGAAGCCGAGGAATACGTCCGCAAACTGGAGGCCCGGGCGCTCGGCGTGGCCGAATCGGCCGTCCCGCTCTCCTATTCGGGGAAGGACGGACTGATGGAACTCATCGGGCAGGAACGGATGAAGGAGCTCTGTTTCGAGGGCCACCGGCTGTACGACATCACCCGCCGGCACGAGGACTTGAAGCGGGACGCCGGCTACAATACCCAGGTCCTGACCGTCCGGTATCCCGACTACCGGTTCGTCCTCCCGATCCCGATCATCGAGACGGAAACGAATCCGGACATCCAGCAGAACCCCACCAGCAACGCCGGCCTATGAAACTGAAGCACACCCTCTTCCTCGCGGCGGCCATTCTCCTGACGGGATGCGCCAAGAACGAACTGCCGCTTTTCAACGAACCCTTCGTATATGTGGAAACATCCACGGGGGCCGATGTGGCCGTGGTCGGCGCCGACATGCAGGCGACCGTCACCTACTACATCGGCATCAGCTGCCCGGCCTTTACCGAGCCGATCGGCGTGAACTTTACCGTCTCCTGCGGAAACGGCCTGGCCGAAGGGGTGGACTATGCGGTCGTTACCCCGGGCAACACGGTCTCTTTCCTGCCCGGCATCTGGCGGATGCCCGTCCGCATCCAGTGGAAGGACCACGCCATCGACGAGTCCAGGGACAATACGGTCACCATTGCGATTACCGGCACGTCCACCGGAACCTTCACCCTCGGTTACCCCGGCCCGGCGGCGAAGGGGAGCAAGCTCGTGATCACCAAGAAGAATCTTTAACGCTATAAAACGAATGCTTATGCAAAAGAACAGATTTTGGGTCGTCGCGGCCGCCCTCGCAGGCGCCGTGGCGTTCTCTGTCTCCTGCCAGGAGAAGGAGGTCATCAATCCGCCGTCCCTGACGGCGTTCAGTTTCAAGGCCGCGGACAACGCCGTCCTTTCCGAGGACTACGTGGCGACGGTCTCCGGCACGGACATCAATGTCGCCCTGCCCGACGTGGACAAGACGGCCCTTGTGGCCACCTTCGCCGTGGCGGAGGGCAACATCGTCAAGGTGAACGGCGCCCAGCAGACCAGCGGCAAGACCGTCAACAACTTCGAATCCGCCGTTACGTACGTGGTGACGGATTCGCACGGAGAGAATCCCGTTTCTTACAGGGTCAACGTGAGCCTTGCTCCGGACAAGCATCCGGCGCTGACCTTCTTCTCCTTCGACGGGGACAAGAATGCCAAGGCGCTCGGCAAGACCCTCGTCGGTGAAATCAAGGGCGCCGAGATCGGCGTCGCCGTTCCCCAGCTTGCCGACGTCACCGGGCTGGTCGCCTCCTTTACGACCGGTGCGGGCAACAAGGTGACCGTGAACGGCGTGGAGCAGGTGAGCGGCGTGACCGTCAACGATTTCTCCAATCCGGTCGACTACATGGTCACGAACCTGGACGGCTCCGTGAACGCCATCTTCTCCGTCACCCTGAACCGCCAGAAGGGCGAATGGGTGGCCGCTCCCACCTACGAGGCCGTTCCGGTCCATGCCGGCGCCCGCATCCTGGTGAATCCCGCCGATGACGTCCCGTTCGTCGCCTTCAAGCGCCACCAGCCGACCGAGGCGGAGGCCCGCGATCCCGAAAAGGACGAGAAGATGTACGCCATCAAGTTCGTGGACGGCGCCTGGCAGGCCATCGGTGAAGCCTTCAGCGACAAGGTGGGTTCCGACTACGACTTCACCATCTCTCCCGCCGGCACGCCTTTCATCGCCTTCAAGAACGGCGCGGTCAGCCCGCAGGTGACGACCGTGATGACCTATTCCGGCGGCTCCTGGAAAACGGTCGGCGAGAACATCGGTACGGCCGCCACGAGCAAGATCCATCTCCACGCCATCGCCGACAACAAGGTGGTCGTGTGCCAGATCATGTCCAACAAGACCTTCGTGGGCCTCTGGGACGGTTCGTCCTGGACCACCGGCGGCATCGATGCCCTGGCGGGGAATCCGCGTCCTTATGAGATCCGGATGGCCGGCGACGGCGCCAACGCCTACCTGTTCAGCATCAACCGCGCGAAAGCGCTGGACGGTGTGAACTACGGTCATAACGTGATGAAGTTCGACGGCACTTCCTGGTCCGGCCTCCGCCAGAACTACCTCCGGGAAGGGGCGACCCAGACCAGCATCGTCGGCTATGACATCACCGTGGCTCCGGACGGAACGGTCTATCTCGTGACCGGTGACAACGCCGAGGACAACGAGAACTACCACCACCGGGTGGAGAAGTACAACGCGGACGGCACCTGGTCGCAGGTCGGCAGCACCATCGACTATGTCCTGAGTTCCCGCTGCTACTCCAAGATCGCCGTGGCTCCGGACGGGACGGTTTTCGTCGCCTATCCCAACGAGGGCGTTTCGCCCAAGACCATCGACGTGGTGTATTTCGATGCTGCGACCAAACAATGGTCCGCTCCGGTTTCTCTCGGCAACGGTGACGGTGTCGAATACACCGGCGACCCGAACCTGAGCTTCGTCTTCGATTCCAAGGGCAAGGGCTACTTGACCTGGATCGAGGACAGCAAGCTGCTGATGTACCATTTCCAGTAGCGGATGCTCCTGACGCGAATCAGGCCGGGCGTCATCCCGGCCTTTCTGACCGCCGTGCTCCTCCTGGCCGCGCAGCCGGGGGGAGCACAGCGGCTTCGCGTCGCATTCGTGGGCGATCCGCAGGTGGACAGCGAAGCGGAACTCGCCTATGCGCGGAAGTCTGTCTATGGCGAGCTGGGAAGCCGGAAAGATGTGGATTTCGCCATCTTCCTGGGCGACCTGGTCAATGACAGGATGGACCTTCTGGCACCTTCCCGCGCCGTGCTGGATTCGCTGCCGTTTCCCTGGGCCTGCGTCCCCGGAAACCATGACCGGGACGTGTATGGCCGGGGCCGCAGCCGGGACATGGCTTCCTACCGCCGGGTCATCGGCGCAACCGATACGACCTTTGTCCGGGGCGGCGTCCGCTTCATCCTGATGGACGATGTCCGTGGAAAGGGTACCCAGGGCTATGAGGCCGGTTTCCGGGAGGACCAGAAAGCCTGGCTTTCCGCGGTCTTGGCCGAGACCCCGCCGCAGTCGCTGGCGGTCCTGTCGGCCCATATCCCTTTCTCCGAATTCAAGGCGCTGGATTCCCTGGAGACCCTCCTTTCCCGGCATCCCCGGCTCCTGCTGATGAGCGCGCATACCCATACGATGGCCCGCCATACCCTCGTTTTCCCAGCTGGGCTGGCCGTCGAGGAAGTGCTGGCGGGGGCCACCTGCGGTTCCTGGTGGCGGGGTGTACCGGATGAACGGGGCATTCCGCGCTCCTACCAGAATTGCGGCGCCCCGCCATGCTATTATCTGGCCGATTTCACGGGAGGGTCCTATCAGCTGGATTACAAGACCATCGGCCGGCCCGATTCGGAAAAAGCCTCGGCCTGGCTCGTCGATTCCACGCGGCTGGTGTTGAACGTCTATGGCGGCGCTGCCGGCGGCACGGTCCGGGTGAAGCTGCCCGGCCGGCTTCGCTGGATCGATGTCCCCTCCAGCGCGGAAGCGGCCCCCGAACAGTTTGTCGTGGACCGTTTCAACCAGACGTTGGACCCCCGGGGACGCGCCCGGAATCCTCTCCACATCCCCATGCGTCTCACCGCCTCCCCCCATGTCTGGGCCATTGACCTGAGTGGCTCCCCCCGGCTTCTTTCCGCCCTCCGGCGTGCCCCCGGGAAGCGGGTGAAGGTCCGTTACAGCGACTCCTCCCTGTCTTTTTCGACCAGCGTGGTGGTTTCCGTACAGTAACCGCTCTTGGGGTGCCGTTGTTTGCAGAGGTAAAGAATTCTTATTACCTTTGATTACAAATACTTGATAATTATGAAATTAGGAGCCATACGCCTGCTTTCGCGCCTGCGGTTCCGCCAGTTCTTCCGCCAGAAGAACAAGGGCCTGGTGGGGAAGATCATCATCATCGCCTACTTCTGGTTCCTGGAACTGATGTTTTTCTTCATGATCCGGGAGGAGGGGGGCACGGGTTTCCCGCCGCTGCTGCTCGCGTTCATCTTCCTGGGGGCCATTGTCCCCGATGCCCTCATCAAGATCATCTTCGAGCATGACCAGACCGTGATGGACCCGTTCATCCGGACCCGGCCCATCTCCCAGAGCAGCTGGGACCGCTTCCAGTCGGTTTCCCAGTTCTGGAGGGCGTCCAACTTGGCGATGCCGCTCATCATGGCTCCGGCCTGCCTCCTGTTCATGCCAATCGGATGGGGGCTTGCCACTTTGCTGGTGCTCTACCTGTTCTCCGTGTTCGGCGGATTTCTGGTGATGCTGTTCAAGCACCGGGGCAACTATCCGTTGGAGAAGCGGGTTTCCGCCAAGACCGCCCGCTCTTTCCGGCCGGGGGGCGGACACCACATCTTCGGCATCCAGTCCCGGAGTTTCCTTCGGTCCAAAAGACTGAAGACCAGCGTGTTCCTGCTGACGGGCGTCTTCTTCTTCCAATTCATTTCGCAAGGACTCGGCAGCATCGGTCATTTCGATTCCATCTTCCTGTGCTTCACGATCCTCTATCCGTCTATCGTCCTGGCCCAGTGGGGGATGAGCATCGAGGCCAATTCGTTCAGCGCCATCTGGACGAAACCGGTTTCCATCAGCCGGCTGCTGACGGACAAGTTCCTGTTTTCAGCCCTTATCGGCGTAATCGCCGCCCTCATCACCCTGCCGTTCTGCGTCTGGTTCAAGATTCCGCTCTATGCGCCGCTCGCGTATGCCCTGTTCAACACGGGAGTCGGTATCCTGTTCATCTTGGTGGATGCCTACAATTGCATGCCGTTCGACCTGTTCGGAAAGACTTTCTTCAACTATCAAGGTTCCGCCAGCACCTTCAAGGCCAGTGCCTTCCTGGCGATCCTCGTGGTGATGCTCCCTCCGCTCATCCTCCCGTTCATCCTGCCCGAATGGGTCACCCTCCTCATCCTGGCGGCCTGTGGCCTGGCCGGACTCCTTCTCCATCGGCCCTATTTCCGTTGGGTGGAGCGCAAATTCCTGAATAACAGATATAAATACATGGAAAAATACCTGTCGATATGATTACCCTCTCGAACCTGAGCAAACAATACAGCGGCGTCACCGCGCTGAATATCCCGGAACTGACGCTCGAAGAGGGGGAACTGGTGGGCCTGGTCGGCAACAACGGCGCCGGCAAGACGACGATGATGCGCCTGATGCTGGACCTGATCCAGGCCACCAGCGGATTTGTCACCATCGACGGAAAACGCGTGGATCAGGACGAGTCCTGGAAAACCTTCACGGGATCCTTCCTGGACTCTACGTTCCTGATTGATTTCTATACGCCCGAGGAGTTCTTCGGCTTCATCGGCGAGGTGTATGACATCCCCCAGAGCGAAATCCAGCTGCGGCTGCAGCACTTCGAGGCCTTGATGGGCGGGGAAATCCTGGGCACCGGGAAGCTGATCCACGACTTCTCCAACGGCAACCGCCAGAAGATCGGCATCATCGGGGCGATGCTCATCCAGCCCCGCGTCCTGGTCCTGGACGAGCCGTTCAACTACCTGGACCCCAGCTCCCAGATCGTGGTCGCGCGGCTGATCCGGGAAATGAACCGCGACCGGGGCACGACGGTCCTCGTCTCCAGTCACAACCTGAACTCCATCAGCGACATCTGCGGCCGGATCCTGCTCCTGGAAAAGGGCAGCCTGATCATGGACAAGCCCCACGTCCCCGGCAGCATGGACCCGGAACTGGAAGCCTATTTCCTCGAGGCGGTGAAATAGCCTGGTGTACCATCAGAATGTCATTTTCGGAAGAAATACCCTATATTTGCGAAAACTAGTAACTCTCAGTCCATGAACCAGCTCCATCTCAAGCAGGAAGCCGTCCGTTGTCTGCTTTGTGAAAACGCCCCTTGTACCGCCGCCTGCAGCCAGGGGGATCCCGCCCGGGCCGTCCGGGCCGTTTGTTTTGACAATCAAGTCCTGGGCGCCCGCCTGTTCGCGGCCTGCAGCGAGGCGGACCTGGAGGCCGCCGAGAAGGCCTGCATCCACTACGACCGGCCCGTCCGCCTGCGGGAGATCGCCAAGTCGCTGCCGGCACCCACGCCCGAGACGGAGCGGCCTTCCCTGGAGATCGACTTCTGCGGCCTTCACTGCGAGAATCCCTTCTTCCTGGCTTCTTCCGCCATCTGCACGAACTACGAGATGGTGGCCGCGGCCCTGGAAGCGGGCTGGGCGGGCGTGTTCTACAAGACCATCTGCCTGCAGGACATCCAGGAGGTTTCTCCCCGCTTCGACGCCGTGAAACGGGCCGACAGCAGTTTTGCCGGCTTCCGCAACATGGAACAGCTCTCGGAGAATCCCGTGGAGATGGACTTCGACATCCTCAAGCGGCTCAAGCAGAACTATCCCTCCAAGATCATCGTCGCCTCGATCATGGGGCAGACGGAGGAGCAGTGGATCGAGCTGGCGAAGATGGCCGAGGAAGCCGGCGTCGATGCCGTGGAACTGAATTTTTCCTGCCCGCAGATGCGCCTCGCCGGCATGGGCAGCGACGTGGGCCAGAACCCCGAACTCGTCACCTTCTACACCGCCTATGTCAAGCGGTCCGTCAACATCCCCGTCATCCCCAAGATGACGCCGAATGTCGCGTCGATGACCCAGTTCGCCCTGGCCGCCCATTTCGCCGGGGCCGACGGCATCTCCGCCATCAACACCATCAAGTCCGTGACCCTGGGCGCCGAGGTGAACGGGCAGCGGATCGTTTCCGGCTACTCCGGCTCGGCGGTCAAGCCCATCGCCCTCCGGTTCATCCTGGAGATGGCGAACAACCCCGTCATGCCCGGCCTCCAGCTCTCCGGCATCGGCGGCATCAGCACCTGGCGGGATGCGCTGGACTTCATCCAGTTAGGCTGCCAGAACGTGCAGGTGTGCACGGCCGTGATGCAGTACGGCTACCGGATCATTGACGATCTCATCGACGGATTGCAGAACTACATGGCTTCCCGCGGCGTTCCCCACGTGGAGGACCTGGTGGGTGAAGAGCTTCCGTATTTTGTCCGCACCGCGGACCTGGACCGCACTACGGTCGTTTACCCGGTCATCAACCGCGACACCTGCATCGGCTGCGGCCGCTGCTACATTTCCTGCCGGGACGGCGGCCACCAAGCCATTACCTTCGGCGAGGACCGCCAGCCCCATATCGTGGGGAGCAAGTGCGTTGGCTGCCACCTGTGCTACCTCATCTGCCCCACCGACTCCATCGGCCTGTCCAAGCGCGTTCCTAAGCGGAAATAGCCGGGAGGGCTATTTCCGCTCCAGCGCTATTTCCGCTCGAGTTCGAAGTAGAAGGGCTTGTCGAAGTGACGGCGGGCGTAGTAGGTGACGGACCGGTCGGTCAGGTTCATGACCATGGTCCAGGCGGTCCCCAGCCAGTTTTCCTGCGCCTGCGGCTGGGAGACGGAGGCGATGGCCGTGGTCAACTGTCGAAGATCCATCTTGCCGCCCGCTTCCTGCAGCTGCTGGCGCAGGAAATCATACCGGCGGTCTCCCTCTTGCAAGCCGGCATTCAGCTTCTGCTCGCACAGGTAGTGGTTGGTAACGGCGGGGGAGTCCACGACTACGAATTCATTGTCGACATATTCCACCACGACGCTTTTGCCGGAGGCATCGGCGATGGCATAATGATGGGCGGCACCGATGTCCGAGTGCATGTCGATGCCCCGCAGGAGTTCCAGCGCTTCATCCACGGTGGCGGCGTTCTTCAGCAGGTAGCTGATGGCCGATGTCGTCGTCAGCGCCGGTTTCCCGGTTTCCTGCTGCGTCACCGCGTCGTCCCCGGCCATCAGGTCCGCGACGGCGAGACCTTTCTCGTTGATGCCGTCCAGGGCGAAGAAGAGGCTGCTCAGGGCCATGTACTGATTGACGAACCCTTCGGGTTTCCAGTCTTCGCCAAAGCCGAAGAATTCCACGTTGAAGGTCGTGATGGTCTCGTACCCGCGCTTGGGAACGGTGTGCAGGACCAAACCGGTGGCGGAGGAGAAATCGAAGTTCCGGCCCATCAGGACGCCGTTTTCCGGCGTGTGCGTCGTCAGCGCGGAGCAGCCATACTGCGCCGGCACCGGCGAGACTGACGGGTGGTAATAGCCCTTCGACAGGAAGTACATGGCGTATTCCGCCAACTCCCCGGAGTTCCGGCCACCACCGCGGGCCATCAGCTCGTCAAAGCCGTCGTCGCCCCGGTATTCCATATAATACAGGCCTTCGTCCAGTTGCTTGACGGACATCGCGCCTTTGACCAGGGAACCGAATTTCGACCACGCACCGATTCCGGCGAGGAGCACCAGGGCGAGCAGGCTCCATAAGACTATTTTGAGGATTCTTTTCATTTCCCGGAGGATAAGTATTCTTGCAGGGCGTCGACATAGCCTCGGAAGGCCTCCTGGCCGGCCGGGGTGATTTGGCAGGTGGTGCGGGGCATCTTGCCCTTGAAGCCTTTTTCCACCGTGATGTAACCGGCGGCGGTCAGTTTGTCGATCTGCACGCTGAGGTTCCCGGAAGTCGCGCCGGTCTGTTTCTTGAGGTAGGTGAAATCGGCCTCGTCCACCCCGGCCAGGATGGACATCACTGCCAGCCTGAGCTCCGAATGAAGGAGCGGGTCCAACTTGGGAAACATGGCTTACTTGTTCTGAAGTTTCATGAGGGCGCCGGTGACGAGCAGGAGAATGCCGCCCAGCGTGAAGATCAGCAACTGCGCTTCGCTCTTGACCAGCATGGCGACGACGGCGCCGCCCACGCCCAGAAGAAAGCCGCAGACGATGATGGGCCAGTTCTTCAGCAGGACGCCGGACATGCATTCGGCGAGGCCCAGGATGATGACGATGATGAGCGAAACGTTCATGGGCACCAGGCAGATGGCCACGACGCTGAGGGTGATGGCGAAAACGCCGAAGACGCGCCAGACACCGGTGAGCATCTTGCTGACCTCGTTCTGCGGGACCGCCACGTCATACTTGCCCATCAGCGCGGCAAGGGGATAGCCGATGGCCGGCATGGCGAACCACAGGAAGTTCCACTGCGGCTTTCCGGTCAGATTCCAAAGCAGGTAGATGACCAGGGAGATGGCGGTAAGGAGCGCGCCCCAAAGCAGGAAGTACTTGGCGCTGTTGCGAAGGATGCCCTTGCGGCTCTTGTTGAAGGTTTCCGTGATGATCTGAAGGCTCTGCTGAGCGCTCATTTCGTTGTTCTGTTCCATTGTATCAAGGATTTAACTGGTTTTCGGAGTCCGTTGCGGCTGCGCAGTCCGTCCGAACCCCGATGCAAATATAAACAAGTTTACATTATAAACCAAATTTATTTGAATAATTATTGGCCCCCAACCTGGAGAGGGGGTCGGGGACCATAATAAACATCGCGCGTGCCGGTCAGATCCTCGGCTTCTGGATTACGCGGATGATCAGGGAGATGAAGTAGACGATGAAGCCGTAGAAGGTCGGAATCAGGGTCACTTTCAAGCCGCCGCAGAGGACGGCGGGACTGACATCGCCGAACATCTGCAAGACGTTCAGGATCTGGAGCAACCCCATCAGCGTTCCGAAGATGGCGAAGATGAGGGCGCCGATGCCGATTTCCCGCACCCAGCGGGGCGCTTTCCAGGCGGCGATCAGCATGGCGATGAGAAACAGGGAAATACCGATCATCCAGCCCAGGCCGCCCTCTACGAAGAGTTGCGGAAGCGTCACGCGGGCCCGTTCGATGGTTTCCGGATGGGAGACTCCCAGGGAGTCCACGACATAGTAGGTTTCTTCAGAGATCATGGCGTTTGTGTTTTTTGGTTTGATGCAAAGGTACGGTGGATGCGGGGAATTCTCCAAAGTAGAAACCATCCGCAGGCCTGTCAAATCCCACTGCAAGGCTTTTCAACTTGTTTACACAAGGGTTTTTGCCTATTTTTGTCTTGCAATGAGACTGCTCGGAAAGATCGCCTACTGGCTCGCGGCGCTCACGCTGCTCTCGGCCATCCTGGTCAGCCTGGACTATTCGCTGGTCCAGGCGGTCCTGATCAGCCTGATCTTCTGCCCCTGCGCCCTGGCGCTCGAATACCTGATGCCCAAGGCCCGCCAGCCGATGGACAAGGTCTACCTGTCATTGGCCGTCCTTGTGGCCGTCGTCGTCCTGATCCTGTTCCTCCATTATGCGGTCTGGTCCAGGATCAACCAGCTGGGACAATCGGACACGAAGAACGTTGCCCCCATGCTCATCAACCCGGCCTTCCTGGGACTGATCCTCACGGTGTTGTCCATCGGCGATTACTTTTGGTCCAAGTGGTTGGACAAGCGTTTCCGGAAACAAGACCGGACCGTCACCTTCTTCTCCGAACGGAAAAGCGTGACGGTCCGCCTCTCTGACATCGCCTACGTGGAGTCCAATGACACGGAAGTCCGCATCGTCACGACCGCCGGCGACGCCTATCGCAACAAAACCGGCATCTCCCAATGGGAAAACCTCCTGGGTGACGGTTTTCTACGCATCCACCGTTCCTTCCTGGTCAATGTGACCCTCGCTTCCCCAGGCGCACAAGATACCGTCACCGTCGGCGAAGTCCAGCTCCCGGTCTCCCGGAAATACAAGGAAAACGTCAAGGCGGTGTTGGCGGCGGAACAAGCCCTTTGATTATTTGAAAACCGTCCGCAGGAGGGCGTCGATGCCCTCGCCGCGCATGCCTTGCTGGACGATCTTGCCGTCAGGGTCGAACAGGAACAGGTGCGGGATGGCCGACACGCCGAACTCCCCGGCGAGGGAGATGGAAGGATCCAGCAGCTGCGGGTAGTAGATGCCCATATTGGCCATCGCTTTCTGCGTATTGGGCTGCTGGTCCCGTACTGCGACGCCCAGGACGACCAGGCCTTTATCCTTATAATCGTTGTACGCTTTCACCACGTAGGGCGTCTCTTCGCGGCAGGGGCCGCACCACGATGCCCAGAAATCGACCAGGACATACTGGCCCTTGCCCACAAAATCGTCCAGGCAGCCCGTGGCCTCGGAGATGGTCCCATCGGCCTGCAGCTGGATGAGGGGTCCCTTGGTCGAACGCGGGGTGGCGGAGTAACCGGCCGCCGCGAACATCAGGCCGGCGGCGAGGAGAAGGAAGATTCTTTTCATCATACGGGCGGATTAGAGGGATGCGTTGTAGCTTTCGTTGATCAGGTTCATGCTCTTGAGGAGCTTATGCAGAAAGACGAACGGCCCGATCAGGATCAGACTTCCGAGGACACCCCAGCCCCAGAAATCGCCGGCTCCGAATTCATAGCCCAGATTGCGGGCCTTGAGCTCGTCGCCGATCCGGTTCGACAGTTGATGGTTCCAAATCAGCGTATAGATTCCGAGCGTGATGGGCCCGAGAAAGAAACACACCAGCAGGTAATTCATGGTGTTCTTGTGGTCCCGCGGCGAGGCGATGGTGTCGATTTCCATCGAAATATGGGTCATGACGACAATGCCGTAGATCCCGAAAGTGATGAGGGAAAGCAGCAGGAATTTGAGGAGGCCGCGATTGGTTCTGAACATGGCGATATGGTTTTAACAGGTTACTGCAAAGGCAGATGACAAAGCTGCGATGTCACGCAAAAATACGCACATCGCAGCAATAATCCAAAAAAGCTTCCCGCGAAGGGGCCGCCCTCAGATCCGCGGCTTCTTGATGATGCGGAGGAAGAGGGAGACGATGTAGACAATGATGCCGTAAGCGGTCGGGATCAAGCCGACTTTGACTCCTCCCCAGATGACGTTCTGGGATAAATCCCCTTGTGATCGGATGAAGTCGGCCGCTTGTATGAAACCGATGAAGGTTGCCAAGAATCCAAAAGCCAACGCGAGAAGACCGATTTCCTTGATCCAGGCCGGGGCTTTCCAGGCGGCGAAGAACAGGGCGACCAGCATGAGCGTGATGATGGTCATGAATCCGGCGCCGGCCTCGACAAATAGTGTGAAGATATTGCCTGACAAAGGTAACATGGTAAAAGTAATTTAAGGTTTGACAATGGGTTCGGAATTCCTTGTTGCAAAGGTAAGTAGGAACCGGTGAAAAATGCAAAGTCAAATCCGTACGGTCGGGTGTCAAATCCGTTCAGAAAGCCCTTTCGGACTGACGGGAGCCTTGTAATCTCCAAAGATTCCGTATTTTTGCAGGGGAATGAAGAAGGTGCTCATCATGATTGCGTATTGGATCGCCGCCATGCTGGTGACGGCGCAGATCCTCGTCAGCCTGGACTATGATCTGAGGCAAGCCACGATGATGAGCCTCGCGTTCCTGCCGTCGGCATTGGCCTTGTCGTTCTTCCTGCCCAAGGTGGACCGGACGTTGGGGCGGAAGGAACGCATCCAGGACACGGTCTTCATCGTCCTGGGCGTCATGTCGATGGCGTTCCTGCTCCTTTTCCTGCTTCAGGTGATCCTTTTCTCCTACCTTTCCGACAGCAGCCGTATCTGGGATTTCCCGTCGATGCTGCGGAATCCTTTCTTCATCGCCGCGATCCTCGCCCTGCTCGCCTATGGGCATTACCTATTAGAGAAATGGCTGGAGAAGCGGTTTCCATCGACATATCCGATTACCTTCAATTCCGAACATCGGAAGATCTCCCTGAAAAAGGACGACATCCTTTATGTCGAATCCCGCGATTCCGAAGTATGGATCGTAGCGCGGGACGGCCAGACCTACCGCAACCGGAACGGCATCACCCAATGGGAAAACCTCCTGGGCGACGGTTTCCTGCGCATCCACCGCGCGTTTTTGGTCAATGTGGCCGCCTCCGTGCTCGCCTCGCCGGATGTCGTCCATGTCGGTGAAACCCAGCTCCCCGTTTCCCGGAAATACAAGGAAAACGTCAAAGTGGTCCTGGCTTCTTCCCAAGCCAAAGGACCCGAGCCTCCCGCAAGTAACAAAAACCCCTGAAAACGTTCCCTCCGCCGTGCTGGAGCATCCCGCGGGGAACAAAACAGGTCGTTTTTGTCACTTGCCACGTGCTGCGAGTCAGATTCTTCTCTTGTTTCTCCGAGAGGTGCCCGTATAGGTCCATTGATTGGACCTATACGAGCAAAAAGGGCGAAAAACGCTTGTACAGGTCCACCGATTGGACCTATACAAGCACGCGTGCGGTCGAAAAACGGATAATCGTCAGCGGCGGGGGGTGGAGGCGCCCATGGGCGCGAGAACGCAGGCACAACGGTCGATAAACAGAAAATCGTTAGCGCAACGGGAAAACGGTGACGGGAGGGGGTCTGGGGGTCTTCCCCCAGTCGCCCCCTTGGGGGCAGCGGCGAAGCGGCGGGGGGTGATAGGGCCCATCTGGGCACCAAAAAAGACCGCTTGCGGCGGTCTTTTTTGCGTGCCCAGAGCGGGGCTCGAACCCGCACGTCTTTAAGGGACACTGGATTTTGAGTCCAGCGCGTCTACCAATTCCGCCATCCGGGCAGGGATGGTCTCGAGGAGAGACGGATTGCAAATGTACCTCAAAAATGGGGAATTGCCAAATTTTTCAAGTATCTTTGTATTCTTATGGAGAAGGAGTATATCGTTACCGTCGATGGGAAGCCGGCCGGCCGGGTGGTCGGCCGCGAACGGCTGGGGGAGATCGCCCCGCTGGTGGCGGAAGAGCCCGAAGTGTTCGTCGTTTACGATGCGAACGCGGCGGAGGTGGCGGCCGAGGTGATCGAGGCCGTGCCCGGCGTCCGCGGGAGCATCGCCATCGAGACGTCCGAGGAGGACAAGTCCATGGACACGGTCCTGCTCATCGAGCGTTCGCTGCTGGAGGCGGGGGCGTCCCGGAAGGCGCTGGTGCTCGCCGTCGGCGGCGGCATCACGACCGACCTCGCGGGTTTCGCCGCATCCATCTACAAGCGCGGCGTGCGGTATGCCAATGTCCCGACCACCCTGCTCGCCCAGGTCGATGCGGCCGTGGGAGGCAAGACGGGGGTCAATTTCGACGATTACAAGAATATGCTGGGCGTGATCGTCCAGCCGGTCTTCACCTTCGTATGCGCCGATGCGCTGCGCACGTTGCCGCGCCGTGACTTCCTGTCCGGGGCGGCGGAGCTGCTGAAGACCTTTATCATCGAGAACGAAGACGACCACTACGGCCGCGCGGTGCGCTGGCTGGCCGAAGGCGGCGCCGCGGCCGAGCTCCAGGAGCTCGCGCTCGCCGCCGCCGGCGTGAAGGCCGCCATCGTCTCGCGCGACCCGTTCGAGGCCGGCGAACGCCGGAAGCTCAACCTGGGCCACACGTTCGCCCACGCCATCGAGCATGAGGCGCTCCGGCGCGGGGACGACATCACGCACGGCGAAGCCGTGGCGATGGGCATCGTCCTCGCCACCCGGCTTTCCGACGCGCTGGGCGTGTCGGCCGGCCTGGAGGCCCGCCTGACGGCGGACTTCGCCGCTGCCGGCCTCCCAACGCAGGCCCCCTACCCGGTGGAAACCCTCGCCGGCGCCATGGACAAGGACAAGAAAGCCGAGGGCTCGCTCGTGCACTTCGTCCTTGCGGAGCGCATCGGCTCGGTCATCATCCGCGACCTGACCGTCGCAGAAGCGCTTAAAGCATTGACATTATGATTTGTACATCCATACAAGGCAAGACGCTGGAAGAGATCCTGGAGATCCTGGAAAGCGGGGAAGTGGAGATGGCGGAGATCCGGCTGGACCTCTGCGACCTGGATGAGGAGGAGATCGAAGAACTCTTCACACAGTCCGACGTGCCGCTGATCGCGACGTGCCGGATCGCCAGCCTCGCGCAGCGCGTCGCCGCGGAAGGCGACCTGCTGGACGACGCCGGCAAGGTGCTCTCCGAGCAGGGACTCTATGCGTCCCAGCCGCGCAAGGGCCGCAATCCGGCCGAGGAACTCGCTGAAAACCAACTGCTCAAGGCCATCGAGGCCGGCGCCAAATACGTGGACCTGGAAGTGGAGGCTCCGCCCATGATGGGCCGCAAGATCCGCCAGGCCTGCCAGGAATACGGCACGATGCTCATCCGCTCGTTCCACGATTTCGAAGGCACGCCGCCGGAGGCCACGCTCCTGTCCCTGCTGGAAAAAGGCCGCCGCTTCGGGGGCGAAGTGGTCAAGATCGTGACCACGGCCACCTGCAAGGCCGACGCGGACCGCGTGATGGCCCTCTACCGCGAGACCGTACCTGGCACGCTCGTGGCGTTCTGCATGGGCCCGGAAGGCCGGGAATCCCGGCTGGAGGCCCTCAAGCAGGGCGCGCCGTTCACCTACGCCTGCCTCACGGCGGAAGAGGCCACGGCCCCGGGCCAGTGGACCGCCTCCGAGATGGACGAAGCCGTCTATGGCGACTTCCGCTTCATCGGCACGGACGAGACGCTCGAGATGCCGGCGTCCAAGAGCTTCGCGCAGCGGGCGATCATCGCCGCGGCGCTCGCCCAGGGCACCTCGCACCTCACCGGCTATTCCCCCTGCGGCGACAACGAATCAGCCCTCGCCGCGGCCCGGAAACTGGGCGCGCGGGTGACCGTGAACGGCTCCGAATTGGAGATTACCGGCATCGGCGCCTTCGAGAACTGCCTGTCCATCAGCGAGATGCCGGTGGGCGAGTCGGGTTTCCTCACCCGGATGATCATCCCGGTCCTGTCGGCCATCGCCGACGGCCCGGTCCGTGTCACGGGTGAAAAGACCCTCCTCGGCCGCCCCCTCGCCGGGGCGCACGACATCATGGCCTCGTTCGGGGTGCGGCTCGTTCCGGAGAACACTCCGGAAGAAGGCCGCAAGGGCGACTGCTTCATTCCCCTGACCGTCAAGGGACCGCTGGTCCCGGGCCGGGCCGACGTGTCCGGCAAGGGGGGCTCGCAGCTCATTTCCGGCCTGCTGGCGGCCCTGCCGCTCGCTGGGAACCGGTCCACGGTCTATGTCCATGATCCCCGCAGCATCCCTTACATGTTCATCACCGTGGACGTGCTCCGCAAGTTCGGCATCGAGATCGGCTCGGAGATGGAGGGGGGCGACGATTTCCTGCAGACGCAGGACTGGACCCTGTGCACCGGCCTGACCTTCAAGATGCGCGGCCAGCAGCACTACCGCGCGGCGGACTTCCGCATCGAGGGCGACTGGTCCGGCGCCGCGAATTTCCTCGTGGCGGGCGCCATCTTCGGCGACGTGGAGGTGCAAGGGCTGGACACCCAGTCCCTCCAGGCCGACATTTCCATCATGGACATCCTGATGGACGCCGGGGCGAGCATGTCCCAGCTGGAAGGCGAAACGCCCACAACCGGTCCCATCCACGTGGCCCGCGCGCCGCTCTGCGCCTTCGAAACCGACCTGAACAACTGCCCGGACCTCTTCCCGATCGTGGCCGTGCTGGCCGCCTTCTGCCCGGGCGAGAGCCGCATCCGCGGCGTGGAGCGCCTCCGCCACAAGGAGACCGACCGCGCCGCCGCGATCGTGGACATGCTCACGCAGATGGGCGTTCCCGTCCAGGTCGACGAGGACGAAATGACCATCGAAGGCATGGCCCTCCCGCAGCGTCTCCTCACCGGAAACCTGCTGAAGGGCGGCCGTTATACTTCTCATGCTGATCACCGGATGGTGATGGCCCTCAAGGTGGCCGCGCTCGGCGCGGACGGCCCCGTGGACATCGACGACACGGCCTGTGTCGCCAAGTCCTTCCCGGGTTTCAACGACTTATTTGACAAACTATGAACGCTTTTGGCAACATATTCAGAGTAAGCATCTTCGGCGAATCGCACGGAGAGCAGATCGGTGTCGTCGTGGACGGCCTCGCGCCGGGCATTCCGCTCAGCGAGGCGGATTTCACGGCGGACATCGCCCGCCGCCGGAGCGGCGCGAAGGGCACGACCCCGCGCGTGGAGGCGGATGAGCCGCAAATCCTCAGCGGCGTCTATGAGGGGTATACGACGGGCGCCCCGCTCGCCATCGTCTTCCACAATACGAACACGCACAGCCAGGACTACGAGGCCCTGCTGAACGTCCCGCGTCCGGGTCATGCGGACTACACCGCGAACCTCAAGTACGGCGGCTTCCAGGATCCGCGTGGCGGCGGCCATTTCTCCGGCCGCCTGACGCTCCCGGTCGTCGCCGCCGGCGTCATCGCGAAGAAACTGCTCTTCGCGACCATCGCCGGCGCCACCCGCGGCCGCGTCCAGTTCCGCTGCGACGCCCGCCTCGTTGAAATCGGCGGAATCGCCGACCAGGCGCAGTGGGACGCCGCTTTGGACCAGGCGCAGAAGGAAGGAGATTCGCTGGGCGGCGTCGTGGAGTGCGTTGTTTCCGGCGTCCCCGCCGGGCTCGGAGAGCCCTTCTGGGACAGCGTGGAATCCCGCCTCTCGCACGCCCTCTTCGCCATTCCCGGCGTCCGTGGCGTGGAATTCGGCGACGGCTTCGCCGCCGCCCGGATGAAGGGTTCCGAACACAATGACGTGTACGCCCCCGCCGGCTGCGGCGGCCATGGTCACGGCGGTTGCCACGAGCACGGCGCCGACCATGAAGGCTGCTGCCACGAGCACGGTGAAGGCGAAGGCTGTTGCCACGGTGGCGAAGAGCACGACCACGAAGGAGGTTGCTGTCACGGCGGTGAAGGCCACCACGAAGGAGGTTGCTGCGGCCACCACCGCAACCGCCTGGTGACGCCCGCCACGAACCACGCCGGCGGCGTGAACGGCGGCATCACCAACGGCAATCCGCTGGTGTTCCGCGTCGCTTTCAAGCCGACCTCCAGCATCGCCAAGGCCCAGGAGACATACGATTTTGCCAAGGGCGAGATGACATCCCTCCAGGTCCCCGGCCGTCACGACACTTGCTTCGCCCTGCGCACGCCGGTGATCGTGGAAGCCATGGCGGCCATCGTCCTGGCGGACCTGGTCGGCATGGCCTGAGCCCATGTCTGAAAAAAACACTATCTTTGTTCATTGCGCCTGAAAGGCGAGGATTATGAGCGATAGCGAAAAAGTCATACAGGAATTCACCTCCGGGGAGTACAAGGAGGGTTTCGTGACGGACGTGGAACAGGAATTCGTTCCCAAGGGCCTGAACGAAGACATCATCCGTACCATCTCCCGCCTCAAGGAGGAGCCGGACTGGCTCCTGGAATTCCGCCTGGACGCGTTCCGGAAATGGCAGGCGATGGAGATGCCCCGCTGGCCCCATCTGGACCTGCCTGAGATCGACTTCCAGGACATCATCTACTATGCCGCTCCCAAGAAGGACAAGGACCGGCCGAAGGAGATCGACCCGAAACTGGCCGAGACCTTCGAGAAGCTGGGCATTCCCCTCAAGGAGCGCGACGTGCTCGCCGGCGTGGTCGCCGTCGACGCCGTCTTCGATTCCGTCTCCGTCACGACGACCTTCCGCAAGACCCTCGCGGAGAAGGGCATCATCTTCTGCTCGTTCTCCGAGGCGGTGAAGGAGCATCCGGACCTGGTCCGGAAGTATCTCGCCACGGTGGTCCCGTCCGGCGACAACTATTTCGCGGCCCTGAACAGCGCCGTGTTCTCCGACGGGTCCTTCTGCTACATCCCCAAGGGGGTGCGCTGCCCGATGGACCTGTCCAGCTATTTCCGCATCAACGCGAAGGGCACCGGCCAGTTCGAGCGCACGCTCATCGTGGCCGACGAGGGCTCCTTCGTGAGCTATATGGAAGGCTGCACCGCGCCGATGCGCGACGAGCAGCAGCTCCATGCCGCCGTGGTGGAAATCATCGTGGAGAAGGATGCCGATGTCAAGTACTCCACCGTCCAGAACTGGTATCCCGGCGATGCGGAGGGTAAGGGCGGCATCCTGAACCTCGTCACCAAGCGGGGCATCTGCAAGGGAGACGGGGCGCACCTGAGCTGGACCCAGGTGGAAACGGGTTCCGCCATCACCTGGAAGTATCCGTCCACGATCCTGAAGGGCGACAACACCGCTTCGGAGTTCTATTCCGTCGCGGTCACGAACAACTTCCAGCAGGCCGATACGGGCACGAAGATGGTCCATCTCGGCCGGAACACCAAGAGCCGCATCGTCTCCAAGGGCATCTCCGCCGGCCGCAGCCAGAACAGCTACCGCGGCCTCGTGCGGATGGGCGCCGGGGCGAAGAACGCCCGCAACTATTCGCAGTGCGACAGCCTCCTGATCGGCTCCCAGTGCGGGGCCCATACCTTCCCGGTCATCCGCTCCGACAACCCGACGGCGATCGTCGAGCACGAGGCCACGACCTCGAAGATCAGCGAGGACCAGCTGTTCTACTGCAACCAGCGCGGCATCGGCCCGGAAGAGGCCGTGGGCCTGATCGTCAACGGCTATGCCCGGGAAGTCCTCTCCCGCCTGCCCATGGAGTTCGCGGTGGAGGCGCAGAAGTTATTGCAAGTATCACTTGAAGGGTCTGTAGGATGATGGATTGGATCGATATCGCCCTGTTCGAACTCGGCGGGAAGCCGGTGCTCCTGGTGGACCTGATCAGTTCGCTGCTGGGCTTGACGACGGTTTTCCTCGCCGGCCGGAACTCGAAATACAACTTCTGGGTGGGCTACCTGTACACGGCTGCCCTGTTCTTCCTGTTCTGGTCCCGGAACCTGTACGCGAACCTGCTGCTCCAGCCCATCTCCCTTGCGATCAACGTGTTCGGCCATTGGCGCTGGACGCATCCAAAGGAGGAGGAACGCTCTTCCGAGGACGCGAACAAACTGAAGGTCAGCATGCTGTCCTGGCCGCAGCGCGGATTCACCGTCGCGGCGGTCCTCGTCATCGCCCTCCTCTGGGGCTGGGTGATGAAGACCTTCTTCCCGGCCAATCCGGCCCCGTACCTGGACTGCTGCGTGACGGTCCTCATCCTCACGGCGCAGCTCCTGTCGGCCCTCAAGAAGTGGGACTGCTGGCTCGCCTGGCTGATCGTGAACGTCACCCAGATCATTCTCCACATCAGCGTGGGGAACGTGTTCATGCCGATCGTGTGCGGCCTGTATCTGGTGAACGGCCTGTGGTCGCTGTATTCCTGGATGAAATTGTACAAGAAAAATGGATAAACTGCTCGAAATAAAGAACCTGCACGCCCGGATCGGGGAGAAGGAGATCCTCCACGGGATCGACCTTTCCATCGGCCGGGGCGAAATCCACGCGGTGATGGGCCCGAACGGGGCGGGAAAGTCCACCCTGAACGCCGTCCTCACCGGCCGCCCGGATTATGAAGTGACGGAAGGAAGCATCGTCTATGACGGGAAGGACCTCCTGTCGATGACGCCCGAAGAGCGCAGCTGGGCGGGCATCTTCCTGAGCTTCCAGTATCCCGTGGAAATTCCCGGGGTGACGATCACGGCCTTCATGAAGGCGGCCGTCCAGGCCCGCCGGAAGGCCCAGGGCCTGCCCGAGATGAAGACGCCCGAGTTCCTGAAGCTCCTCAAGGAGAAGATGGCCTTCGTCCAGATGAAGCCCGAATTCGCCAAGCGCGAAGTGAACGTGGGCTTCTCCGGCGGCGAGAAGAAGCGCAACGAGATCTTCCAGATGGCCCTGCTGGACCCGACCCTGTCCATCCTGGACGAGACGGATTCCGGTCTGGACGTGGACGCCCTCAAAATTGTGGCGGACGGTGTGAACGCCCTCCGCTCACCGGAGAAATCGGCCATCATCATCACGCACTATCAGAAACTCCTGGAGTATGTCCGGCCTGACGTGGTGCACGTCCTCAAGGACGGCCGCATCGTCCGTACGGGCGGCCCCGAGCTCATCGAGGCGATTGAAAAACAAGGCTTTGACCAGTTCTGATGGGGTACGGTAATTACAGAGATCCTTTCGTCGGGCGCCGTCCGGACCATGTTGTCGGGGCGGGGGAGAAACTCGAACTGACGTTCGTGGTGCTTCCCGGGGAGTCCCGCGACATCGATGTCGCCATCGACCTGGTGGGCGAAGGGGCGGAAGTGTCCCTGAAAGGCTTGTACCTGTGCGGCGGCGAGGAGCGGGTGAATTTCCGCATCCTGATGCACCATCGCGCGGGCGGATGCATCTCGCACCAGCTGTTCAACGGCATCGCGGGCGGCACGTCCCGGGTGTCCTTCGACGGTCGGATCATCGTGGCCCCGGACGCCCAGCAGACGGAAGCCTACCAGGAGAACCACAACATCGTCCTGTCCGAGGGGGCCCATGTGGAAACGACCCCGCAGCTGGAAATCTATGCCGACGACGTGAAATGCTCCCACGGGGCCACCACCGGCCGTCTGGATGAGGACGCGCTGTTCTACATGCGCACCCGCGGCGTCCCGGAGGCGGAAGCGAAGGTCCTGCAGATGATCTCCTTCCTCGCGGCCGTCACGCCTGAGGACCGGAAGGAGGAAGTCGAAAAGGCAGTCATTCAAATCGTCTAGTTATGCATTGGAGAGGGCTGGGTATTGCCATGGCGCTTTTCGCCATCGCCTGTTCCAAGGTGGAAACGGAACCGGGGGCACCGGCACCGTCAGTCCATACGGTCCGGGCCGGTTTCGCAGCCGGGAATCCGGAAACCCGCTCCCGGTTGGATTTCGGAGAGACCCAGGCTCAGGTCCTCTGGTCCCGGGGGGATGCTTTCAGGATGCTGGCTTATTCCCCGAGCGACGGGAAACTGTACGGCAGGACCTACACGACTCAGGACGATGGTGTTACGCAGGCTGAATTCACGGCTTCTTCCGCTCTCTCCGGACGCTTTTTTGCCAGCGGATATCCGGCTTCCTCTTTCGGTCGCGTGGGCTCCCATGACACGGAGGATGATTCGTTCGTCCTGATTACGCCGGTCCCTTCCAACCAGGAGGCCGTTCCCGGCGGCGTCGCCGAAGGTTTGAATCTCGCCGCTTCCTGGTCCACCACGCCCGATGCCGACCTTCATTTCCATAACTTGCTCTCCATGGTCCGTTTCCGGCTGGAAGGGGACGTCGTTCCGTCCTTGACTTCCGTCGTGTTCGACGCGATGACGACCGTTGCCGGTCAGGCTTCCGCCTATCTGAAGGATGGAGAACCGGTCATGGACTTTTCCCATAACTGGAGCGAGAACGGGGTGCCCCGTTCCACGACCATCACGCTCTCCGGTACTTTCCAGGAAGGGCTGGATTACTGCATCGCCTTGGTCCCGGCGCATCTTCCGGGCGGATTCAATATGGTTTTCCGGGATGGAGAGGGACACGAGCTCTTCAAGCATTCTTCCAAGGCTCTCACGCTCGGCCGCGGGCGGATCGTCGACTTCGGAACGGTCCATCTGGGAGATTCCTGGGAAGAGGAGCATACGGAAGTCATCGAATATGTCCGCCAGACGGCAGGCCGCAAGAAGAATGTGATCGCCGTCCTGGCTGAAGGATACACCGAGCAGGAATTGGATTTGTTCGAGGTGCGGGCGAAGAGCGGGATCGATTACCTGTTCAATACGGAACCGTTCAAGTCCTACAAGGAGTATTTTACCGTCTATCTCTTCCGCGCGGTTTCCAATGAATCCGGCGCGAGCATCTCGGACGGGAGCGGCAATATTGTCACGGCGAAAGATACGCGGTTCGGCGCCTATTGGGGCGAGGATTCCTATGATGACATGCGGGCCGACACGGCCAAGATCAGGGGGTTCCTCCGGGAGAACTGTCCGGAGATCCTCGCTGGAGAACTGCGGGACCGGGATGTCCCGGCCTTGTTGCTGGTCAATGACGAGCGCTATGGAGGCCGGTGTATTTCCAACGTGAACGGCTGGGGTTATTGTCTCGTCCCTTTCCAGAAGAATGGCCTGCCTATCAGCTGGGGGTTCCCGAATGACCAGGCCGTGAATCCGAGGGACGATTCCGAGGGCAGCCGCAAGACGACCGCCGCGGAGCGGGATGCCTTCGGGCGCCATACGGGCGATTGGAGGAACACGCTCCTGCATGAGTTTGGCGGCCATTGCTATTCCCGGCTGGCCGATGAATACTGGGGAACCTCGTTCGTTTCGTCCCCCAGTGCCATCAGTTACCATTCCTGGGCGATTCCATATGCCCTGAATGTTTCCGGACTCTACGATTCCGTCCCGTGGAAGTCGACGCTGTTGGACCATCTGGATGAATGGGTGGATTTGAACCCGGATTATGGGCGGACCGGCATTTATCAGGGGGCTTCTTCCTCCCTCTATTTCCGTTGGCGCAGCGAGCCGGTCAGCTGCATGATTGACAATCGGCCCTACTTCAATACCTGGTCACGGATCCTGATTGTCCGCCGGATCCTGGAGAAGGCGGGGGAGGCGTTCGACCTGGAAATGTTCAAGGCGAAGGACGTGACTTGCGATCCTGTGCGCCCGCCAGTGGATGCATCCCCGGCCATGCTGCGGCAGAGGGCGCGGGAGGCGGCGCTCGTGCCGGTGATGCCGATGCTTCTTCCGCCCGTCCTCGAGGAGGATTAGTTATCCGTTTTTTGTTCGTATCTTTACGTCATGCGAAATCTTTGGCGCATAAGTCTTTGGCTGGCAGTCGTCCTCGGGGCGGCTGCCTGCAGGCCGGCGCCGCGCCCGGACCGGGCGACACAGCAGCTCCTGCTCGAACTGGACGGCTACATCAGCGCCAGCAATATGTATGTGGCCCGGAAACTGGACCAGATGGACGCCCTGGGCAAGCTGGCCCGTTCCACGCGGGATCCGCTCCGCCGGTACGAACTGGAGATGAACGTCGCCCGGGAGTTCTTCCCCTTCAGTTTCGACTCCACCCAGGTGTACCTGAAGCATTGCCAGGAACTGGCGCAGGAAGTGCTGGGCGACCAGGACCTGTACAACGAGGCGTCCGTCCAGCTGGGGCATCTGTATGCCAAGGCCGGCAGTTACCTCGAGGCCTCCCAGCTCCTGTACGGCGGGGTTGACACGACCACTTTCTCCCCGTCCCTGATGGCGGAGTACATCTGGGACCTGTACGATTTCAGCAAGGACCTGGCGGGCAATTCCGGGATGGTGGAAAAGCTGTCCATCCCCCCGGATTCGTCGTTCCGTCCCCGTCTGTACCAGCTCCTGCCCAAGGACTCCGACCGCTGGCGCTCCGTGCTGCGGGACGACTTCATGGACCGGGGCAACCTCGCTTCCGCCGACAGCGTGAACCGCCTGCTGCTCGCCACGGTGAAGCCGGAGGACCGGAATTTCGCCATCTTCGCCTTTTTCCAGTCGGAAATCGAGAACCTGCGGGGCAACCAGCCGGAACGGATGGCCTGGCTCATCCGCTCCGCAGAATGCGACATCGTGAACGCGGTGAAGGATTATGCCTCCCTGACGATGGTGGCGCAGAACATCCTTCCCCTGGACGTGGACCGTTCGTTCCGCTATCTCCGGATGGCGCAGGAAGATGCGGTGCTGTACAATGCCAAGCTGCGTCCCTGGCAGATTTCCCGCTTCCTGATGGAAGTGGAGAGTGCATACTCCGTCCGGCAGGACCGGCAGAACAAGGCGAGCGTCATCTCGTCCATCCTGCTGGCCGTCCTGGTGCTGGTGCTGTCCCTGATCGCCTATTTCCTGGTCGTCCGCTCCCGGAAACTGACCCGGATGCAGAAGGCCCTGGCGGACAGCAATGTCCAGCTGGCCGCGGCGAACGAGGAGCTCAGTGTCCTGAACCGGCAGATTTCTAAGGCTGACAAGGTGAAGGACGCCTATATCATGGACTTCCTGCAAGGCCTGTCGGAGCAGGTGGCCCTGATCCGCTCCCAGGACAACCGGTTCCGGAACCTGTTGAAGCAGGGCAAGTCGGACCAGCTCTTCCGCGAACTGGCCATTTCCGAGCGCTCGGAGAAAGCGCTGGAAGATTTCTACCGAAAGTTCGATGAGACCTTCCTGGCCCTGTATCCGGACTTCGTGGACCAGTTCAACGCCCTTTTGCAGGAGGATGCGCGCCTCGTTCCGCCTCCCGGCCGGCTCACGACGGAGCTCCGGATTTTCGCCCTGATCCGCCTCGGGGTGGACGATTCCAAGAAGATCGCGACCATGCTGGATTACTCCGTCAGTACCATATATAACTATAAGGTCTCGGTCAAGAATGCGGCCCTCGGGGACCGTGACAAGTTCGAGGAACGGGTAAAAATGATCGGAAAGTAGTGGATGATTGATTCCCGTTCCACTACTTTTTTGCCCTATTAAAAACTTTTAATTAGCTGTCTTATAATAAGATGGCTACTACTTTGCGGTACTTTTATTTTCTTATGCGCGTGGGATATGCTTGCCCGGTGTAATTTTGCGGTGGACCTTGTGTCAGAACACAATTCATTTAACAATAACCAACGCACAACCAAACCCATCGCGTATGAAAAAATTTGCTTCCCTAATCCTTGCATTAGGATTGAGCCTGGCAGCATGGGCGCAGAACGTCACCGTCAGCGGTGTCGTCCTCGACGATGCGCGCCAGCCGATTGTCGGCGCCTTTGTCGTCGAGCAGGGAACCACCAACGGTACCGTGACCGGTGCGGACGGAGCCTTCTCCTTCCGCGTCGCGCCGAACGCCGTCCTGGAGATCTCCTGCATCGGCTATGTGACCCAGACCGCAGCGGCCGCCCCGGACCGCATCATGGAAATCCTCCTCGCCGAGGATGCCGAGATGCTGGAAGAGACGGTGGTCATCGGTTACGGTGTCCAGAAGAAATCCGTGGTGACGGCCTCCATTTCCTCGGTCACGGCCGATGACCTGAAGGTCCAGTCCCAGAACCGGGTGGACAACATGCTCCAGGGCATGACCTCCGGCGTCCAGGTCACCCAGAACTCCGGCGCCCCGGGCGCCAGCTCCACGGTCATCGTCCGCGGTGTCGGCTCCATCAACCATGCGTCCCCGCTGTACATCGTGGACGGCATGCCGGCCGGAAGCATCGACTACATCAACCCGAACGACATCGAGCGTATCGACGTCCTCAAGGACGCCGCTTCCGCCGCCGTTTACGGTGCCCGCGCGGCCGACGGTGTGGTCCTCGTGACCACCAAGTCCGGCTCCGAAGGGAAGACCGTCGTCAACTACAACTTCTCCTACGGCATGCAGAATCCCTGGCGCAAGCCCTCCGTGCTGAACGCCACCGAGTATGCGATCATGATGAACGAGGGCCAGCTCAACGCGGGCAACGCGCCCATCTATGACGATCCCTATTCCCTCGGAAAGGGCACCGACTGGGTGGAAGCCATCTTCGACAAGAACGCCCCCGTCGTCAAGCACGACCTGAACGTCTCCGGCGGCAACAGCCGGATCAATTACAGCGTTTCCGGCGGTTACCTTTCCACGAAGGGTACCATCGGCGGCCGTTTCGACCAGTCCTACTATGACAGAATGACCCTCCGCGAGAACATCGGCATCACCCTGTTCGACCACTCCGCTTCCCGCAACTGGCTGAACAAGCTCACGGTCTCCAACCAGGTCTCCTTCGCCCACATCAAGTCCGCCGGCATCTCGGCCAACTCCGAGTACGGTTCCCCGCTGGGCTCCGCCCTGGGCATGTCCCCGCTGGATCCGATCTATGCCGACGAAGCCGAAGAGGCGCGTTACCGCTCCCTCTACCCGGCCGGTTATCCTTATATTATCCGCAATGACAAGGGTGTGGCTTATTTCATCGCCGACGGCGGTACCTACAACGAGCAGGCCAACCCGATCGCCATGCTGGACCGCCCGCACGGCTACAGCAGCACCGACAAGATCGTCGGTGGCCTGACCACCGAGCTCCAGCTCATCGACGGCCTGAAGTTCCGCAACGCCGTCACCCTGGACCTCTCCTATGTGTATGGTCACAGCTACACCAAGCAGTATTTCCTGACCTCCAAGAGCTACAGCCTGGATACGGTCACCTCCACGACCGTGTATGACAAGGACGGAAAAGCTTCGACCGTCGACAAGATCAACTACGGTTCCTCCGCTTCCCAGAGCATGAACCGCTACTACAGCTATCAGGTGGAAAACACCCTGACTTATGACAAGGTGTTCGGCAAGCACGCCGTGAACGTGGTGCTCGGCCAGTCCGCCTACATGTCCTCCTCTTCCTATCTGGGCGCTTCCGCCCTCGGCCTCGTCTATCCGGACGATCCCTGGAAGATCAGCGTGGACAACACCCTCGGCCAGCAGAAGGACGGCGACCGCAACGGTTGGGGCCGCTGGAATTCCATTCCTTACAGCATCCTTTCCTACTTCGGCCGTGTCTCCTACAACTTCGACGAGCGCTTCCTGGCGCAGGCGACCGTCCGCCGGGACGCTTCCTCCCACTTCGGCCCCAGCAACAAGTGGGGTACCTTCCCGTCCGCTTCCCTGGGCTGGAACATCAAGAACGAGGAGTTCCTGAAGTACAACACCTTCGTGTCCATGGCCAAGCTTCGCGCTTCCTGGGGCATCAACGGTAAGGACAACCTGGGCGACTTCCTGTATGCCGTGTACTCCCAGTCCGGCAACAACTACGTCTTCGGTTCCGGCGCCAACGGCACCGAGAGCATCAACATCGGTGTGAAGGCCTCCGGCCTCGCGAACCCGAACGCCAAGTGGGAGCAGTCCATCCAGACCGACTTCGGTGTGGACCTGGGCTTCCTGGGCAACCGGATCACCGCCACCCTCGACTACTACATCAAGGATGCCTCCGGCATGCTGATGGAGATGCAGGTCCCCACCTACGCGGGCGACTCCGCCCCGACCGGCAACGTGGGCACGATGCGCAACCACGGTATCGAGATGGACTTCGGTTTCCGCGGCGCCATCGGCACCTTCAACTATGGCATCAAGGCCAACGCCTCCTACAATGTCAACAAGCTCACCAAGCTGGCCGACGACTCCTCCTACATCATCACCTCCAGCCACAAGATCGGTTCCCTGACCCGCGGCGAAGTGGGTGAAGTGTTCCCGTACTTCTGGGGCTGGAAGACCGACGGCGTGTTCCAGAACTGGGACGAGATCAACAGCTACGTGAACGCCGAGGGCAAGAAGATCCAGCCCAATGCGCAGCCCGGTGACTTCCGCTGGAAGGACATCAACAACGACGGCGTCATCAACGACAACGACCGCACCAAGCTCGGCAAGGGCATTCCTGACTGGACCTTCGGCCTGACCCTCACCATGGACTGGATGGGCTTCGACTTCAGCATGCTCCTCCAGGGCCAGCTCGGCGCCCAGACGCTCAACGTCACCCGCCGTACCGACCTGTACTACATCAACCTCCCGAAGTCCATCCTCAACCGCTGGACCGGCGAAGGTTCCACCAACAAGTATCCGCGTTTCGCCTTTGATTCGGCCAACGAGAACTACCGCGTCTCCGACTACTGGATGGAGGATGCCTCGTTCCTGCGCGCCCGTAACATCCAGCTGGGTTACACCCTGCCTCAGAGCCTCACCAAGCTGGCCTTCGTCTCCCGCCTGAGAGTGTATGGCCAGGTGGAGAACGCTTTCACTCTCACCAAGTACACCGGTTGCGATCCGGAAGTGTCCGGCGGTTTCCGCGAAGTGGGTGTGGACCGCGGTGTCTATCCCCAGAACAGGACCGTCACCTTCGGTGTCAATGTAACTTTCTAACAGACTACGGACATGAAAAAGATAGTTTTTGCACTCAGTGCCCTCGCCGTCCTGCTGACTGCCTGCTCCAAGGATTTCATCAATCCCCGGCACAACAGTTCCGAACCGCTTGACGAGTATTTCAACACGCCGGAGCGCCTCTTCCAGTGCCTGGTGGCCGCCTACGACCCCCTCGAATGGTACGACTACGCCTTCGGCCAGTATGACAACCTCCACCTCATCTTCGACGTGATGGGTGACGACGTGTACGCCGGCGGCTCCAACGAAGGCGACCAGCCGATCATCGTGAAGACCCATTACTACACCGCCACCTCCACGGACCTTCCCAACCAGATGTGGACGGTCAACTATTCCGGCATCAACCGCGCCGCCACGCTCATCAAGTACATCGACAGCGCCGAAGGCGTGCCCGCCACCACCAAGAGTCTCTATGTGGCCGAAGCCAAGGTCCTGATGGCCTACTACTACAACATGCTGTGGAAGCTCTGGGGCAACGTCCCTTACTGGGAGGAACTCCTGGAGGCCCCGTACATCGCCCCGCAGCTCAACCATGACGAGGTGTATGAGAACTTCATCAAACTGATCGAAGACGCCATCGCCAGCAACGTCCTTCCCATGAAGGCCAATGTCGGTGACGAAGGCCGCGTGACCAAGGCCATGGCCTACATGCTCTACACCGAGGCCGTCCTGTACCAGAACGACCAGACCCGCTACCAGACCGCCCTCAATTATATGAAGGAGATCATCGACAGTGGCAAGTATTCCCTCGTCGACGATTTCGCCGGCATCTGGGAAGAGAGTGGCGAATGGGGTCCCGAGTCCATCTGGGAGATCAACTACATCTCCGAAGGCGGTATCCGCGACTGGGGCAACTCCATCGCGACCGGCGGTCAGGTGAACTCCATCCTCACCGGCATCCCCGCCCCGAAGAACGTGCCCGACTACCACGAAGGCTGGGGCTTCGGCACCATCGCCAAGAGCGCCTATGACATGTATGACGACGACGACATCCGCAAGGATGGCGGCATCCTGAACTTCGCGAAGTACGCGGAGGAGCACCCCGGTGCGGAATACACCCCGCGTTGGCAGGATACCGGCTACTGGAACCGCAAGTACATCGCCCGTGAAGGCGGCAACCACGGTTACAAGGCTTCCGACAACGTCAACTACTGCAACAACGAGCGCATCTACCGTTACGCCGAGACCCTGCTGAACGCCGCCGAGCTTTCCGTCCTCCTGGGACAGAATGGCGAGAGCTACCTCCAGCAGGTCCGCGACCGCGCCCACTGCCACGACACGGGCGCGACCCGCGAGGACATCATCCAGGAGCGCCACAAGGAGTTCGTGGGTGAGGGCAAGCGCTACTGGGACCTCGTCCGCAGCGGCCTGGCTCCGACCGTCCTCAAGGCGGCCAACCACGAGTACCGCACGACCGACTGGACCGAGAACAAGAAGTACTGGCCCATCCCGCAGGGTGAGATCGACAAGGATCCGAACCTCGTGCAGAACAACTATTAATACCCGGCAACGACCATGAAAACAATCTGGCAATACATCGCAATCGCGGCGCTGGCTGTTTCCGCTGCCGCCTGCACTCCCGAGTATCCCGTGCCCACGCAGGCCGGCCTGCCGCAGGCCTCCGACCTGGACGTGACCATCACCGTGGACCAGGAGACCAACTACGTCACTTTCGTGATGAACAACAAGGGGGTTGTTCCCGTGTGGATCTTCGGCGACCAGAAGATCGACGGCAAGGCCTCCAAGAAATACTCCTATACCGACAACAACGTCACCCTCCGCTTCCGCGAAGCCGGTGAGCACACCGTGGAAGTGAAGGCCTACAACGCCAACGGTATCTCCCAGGGTTCCCTGGTGAAGACCTTCACCATGGACAACACCTACCGCGACCCGTTCGATCCGGCCCCGTACGTCAAGGCCATCTCCGGCGGCGAATCCGTGGCCTGGGTGTGGAACAGCTCCGAGAACGGCCACTTCGGCTGCGGCCCCGTGGGCAACCCCCTGGGCTGGTGGTCCTGCGAAGCCAACGGCAAGAAGGGCTTCCTGTATGACGATGTGATGACCTTCGACGCCTCGGGCAACTACACCTTCGACCCGGGCGACGGCCAGGCCTACGCCAACAAGGGTTCCGAGTACAAGTCCGAGTACAAGACCGCCGACGAGGATTACCTGTTCGCGACCGAGGAAAAGACGACCAAGTACACCTTCGAGAACAACTGGAACGACGCCGGCATCGAGGAAATCTTCCTCGTGCTGGAGGCGGGCAGCGAGCTCTCCTATGTTCCGCACAAGAGCATCGTTTCCGAGCCCCGCTATCAGGTGATGGAGACCAAGACCTCCGAGATGAAGAAGAAGATCAAGCTGATGGCTACGGTCTTCACGCCCGACAACAAGGACGGCATCTCCTGGTACTATGAATTCGTTCCGTTCGGCTCCAATCCCGATGCGGCCGATCCGCTGTTCGGCTTCGAGAGCAAGACCTGGATCCTGGACAACGACGCCCAGGGCTACATGGGCTGCGGCTCCGGTCTCGGAAATCCGACCGAGTGGTGGAGCGCCGCTCCGCACGACAAGGACAGCTTCGGCGTGACCGACGACGAGGTCACCTTCTTCAAGAACGGCAAGTATGTCTTCGATCCGGGTGCCGACGGCCTCGTCTACTGCAACTGGGAAACCGGTTACCTGCCCGAAGGCCACAGCTATTCCGGCGACGGCAAGACCGACTACGACGCTCCCGCCGAGCGCAAGGAATCCACTTATGTCCTGGGCGCCGACAACAACGGTGAATACATCGAGCTCCCGGCCGGCGTGTTCTTCACGTATGTCCCGAGGCCCGAGGTGTTGACCGAGCCTACCAAGCTGTACATCAAGGAACTCACCGCGGACAAGCTGGTCCTGGTGCCTTACTTCGAGGGCAAGATCGCCTGGCAGCTCATCTTCAAGCCGAAGGACGGCCAGGTAGGTCCGGGTCCGGACGTGCCGACGGTCGAACCGCTCGATCCGACCAACTATGACCTCAACGGCGAAAGCAACCTCTGGAAGGCTGCCACGCTGGATGTCGAGACCTGGTACTCCCCGGGCGACTGGTCCGGTGGCATCACCCCGGATTATGAGGTCACGGCCGGCAACGGCATCAAGGTGACCATCCCGGACGGTGTCGGCGGCAGCGAATGGATGGGCCAGACCAAGCTCAAGAGCCACATCGCCTCCTCTTCCGACAAGGCTTACGACCTCAGCGTCACCCTCCTGGCCGACGAGGATATGACCGTGACCATCAAGCTCACCAACGATCCGGAAGAGAGCGACGACATCCACGCCTTCTTCTATGACGGCCAGGTGAAACTGACCGCGGGCGAGCCGTTCACCTACCGTCGCTCCAACCTCAAGCAGAGCGTGTCCGGCGACAACGTGATGCTCATCTTCGACTTCGGCCGCAGCCCCGTCGGCTCCACGATCGAAGCCAAGGACATCATCTTCCAGGAGCACAAGGACGGCAACCTGTGGGCAGGCGCCACGCTGGACGTGGAGACCTGGTACTCCCCGGGCGACTGGTCCGGCGGCATCACCCCGGAATATGAGATCACGCCCGGCAACGGCATCAAGGTGACCATCCCGGACGGTGTCGGCGGCAGCGAATGGATGGGCCAGACCAAGCTCAAGAGCCACGTCGCCTCCTCTTCCGACAAGACGTACGCCCTGAGCGTGAGACTTACTGCCGACGAGGACATGACGGTGACCATGAAGCTTACCAACGATCCGGAAGAGAGCGATGACATCCACGCCTTCTTCTATGACGGCCAGGTGAAGCTGACGGCGGGAGAAACCCTCCTCTACGTCAAGCATGGCCTCAAGCAGAGCGTGTCTGGCGACAACGTAATGCTGATCTTCGACTTCGGCCGCAGTCCCATCGGCTCGACCATCGAAGCCAAGGACATCATCTTCATGGAAGAATAGTCCATGAAGGGGTTCTCCAAAATGAAAGGGTTGCTGCTGCTTTGTGCAGCAACCCTTCTCAACTTCTCCTGCGGGTGCGGGTCGGAGCCGGTTCCGTCGGTCTCCGAGGCCACGTTGACGGTCAGTCCCGCCGCCGTGAACACCACTTTCGAGGCGCAGACGGTGACCCTTACCGTCAACGCAACCGGAGACTGGGGCGTGGCGGCTGCCGACAAGGACTGGTGCACGGTGTCTCCTTCGGGCGGCATCAAGGGCACCTCGGAGGTGAAGGTCAACCTCGCCACCAACCGGACCGGCAAGGAGCGGGAGAACACCATCACCTTCCGGTACGGGTCCAAGACGCTGGAAGTCCCTGTCAAGCAGGGATTCAGCGAGGAAGACCTCCCGCCGGATCCGGGTGAGATCGTGGTTCCCGACGGCTATGTGCTGGACTGGCACGAAGAGTTCGAGGACGACGGGAAACCGTCGCTCGACGACTGGTGGTACGAGACCGGCGGCGGTGGCTGGGGAAACAACGAGGAACAGGTCTATGTGGCCGGTTCCAAGAACGGAACCGACCTGGCCTTCATCTCCGACGGGACGCTGAAGATCCAGACCCGGAGAATCGGTACCGAGATCAATTCCATCCGGATGAACACCCACCGTGCCTGGCAGTACGGCTGGTTCGAGGCCCGCATCAAGGTGTCCGACGTGAAGGGCAGCTGGCCGGCCTTCTGGATGATGCCGAAGAACTTCAAGACCTGGCCCGGCGACGGCGAAATCGACATCATGGAGTACGCCATCAGCACCCAGGGCAAGGACAAGAGTTCTTCCAGCATCCACTGCAACGCCTACAACTGGCCGGCCGGGACCCAGAAGACCCATGTCCAGCCCGTCAGCAAGGCGGCGACCGAGTTCCACGTCTATGCGTTGGAATGGACGGCCTCCGAGATGAAATTCTATGTGGACGGACAGTTGCACCTGACCTTCAAGAATGATGGGAAGGGGTACAACTCCTGGCCGTTCGACGCCCCCTTCTACCTCAAGTTCAACATGGCCTGGGGCGGAAACATGGGCGGAACGACGGATCCGGGTTCTCTTCCGGCCACCTATGAAGTGGACTATGTCCGCGTTTTCAAGCAGAAATAAACGATGAAACCTATCCGCATCCTTTTCCTGGCGTCCCTGTTGGCGGCGACCCTTTCCTGCACCGAACGCAAGCCCTCCACCGTGGGGGCGACGCCCGAGGTGGAGCGCCGCGTGGACCAGCTCCTTTCCCGGATGACCCTGGCCGAGAAGATCGGCCAGATGAACCAGGTCTCCGCCGGCGGGGAGGTGGCCAACTATGCCGACGCCCTCCGCAAGGGCCAGATCGGGTCCATCCTGAACGAGGTGGATCCCGTGAAGGTCAATGAGTTCCAGCGCATCTGCGTGGAAGAGTCCCGGCTCGGGATTCCGCTCCTCGTGGGCCGGGATGTCATCCACGGGTTCCACACCGTGTTCCCCATTCCGCTGGGCCTGGCGTCGACCTTCGACCCCGACCTCGTGGAGGCGGGCGCCCGCGTGGCCTCCGTCGAGGCGACCGGGCAGGGGGTCCGATGGACCTTCTCGCCCATGCTGGACATCGCCCGGGACCCGCGCTGGGGCCGGATCGCGGAAGGAAGCGGAGAGGACACCTGGCTGGACGCCCGGATGGCCGAGGCCATGGTCCGAGGCTATCAGGGAACGGCGATGGACGCCACATCCATGGCGGCCTGCATCAAGCATTTCGCCGGTTACGGTGCCGCGGAAGGCGGGCGGGACTACAACAGCACGTTCCTGACCGAGCGTCAGCTGCGCAATGTGTACCTGCCTCCTTTCGAGGCGGCCGTGAAGGCCGGCGCGCTCACGCTGATGACCTCCTTCAACGACAATGACGGAGTCCCTTCCACGGGCAACGTCTTCCTCGTAAAGGACATCCTCCGCGGCGAGTGGGGTTTCGACGGCCTCGTGGTCACCGACTGGAATTCCATGGGCGAGATGATCAACCACGGTTTCGGCG
>Ga0310696_10000307_pt1 | contig 81587 bp, 63 predicted proteins | sample AusTroGonzalo_MG_4_FD_203885 | JGI IMG/M metagenome (GOLD analysis project Ga0310696, IMG submission 203885) | Bovine rumen microbial communities from tropical cattle in Woodstock, Queensland, Australia - Gonzalo_02 (v2) (version 2) | ecosystem: Host-associated > Mammals > Digestive system >...
CATCCGGCGGGCTGCAACTGCGCCGCCTGCGCGATGGAATACGGCTCGCTGCTGGACCGCAGCCTGCGCCTCACCCTCGCCGAGGCGGCTTCCGGCTGGCTGGACGCCGAGCTGGAGAAACAGCTGCCGCAGGGCTCGCCCGCCCGCATCGTCAAGCCGGCGGCGGGCTACGCCTCCTGCCCGGACCACAGCCTCAAGCGCGACATCCTCGCCCTGCTGCCCGACGGCGCCGGGCTGGACATCCGCCTGACGGAGTCCTGCGCGATGATTCCCGACGCCTCGATCTGCGGGCTCGTGTTCGCGCACCCGTCGGCCTCCTATCCCGAAATCCGGCAGCTCGACAGCGCCGTACTCGACGCCTACGCCGCCCGCCGCGGCTTCAGCCCCGACGAGCGACGGCAGTTCCTGGGTCATCTAGATGCCGGCTCCGTCCGTGAATAACGGCTGTTCGGTCGCGCGCGACTGCAGGATGCGGGAGCGCGGCGGCACGCTGTGCGTGAGCCAGACGTTACCGCCGACCACGGTGTCGTGGCCGATGGTCACGCGTCCGAGGATGGTCGTGTTGGCATAGACCGTCACGTTGTCTTCCAGAATGGGATGGCGCGGCTCGTCGATCGGACGGCCGTCGGGGTCGTATTTGATGTTCTTGGCGCCGAGGGTGACGCCCTGGTAGAGCATGACGTGGTTGCCGATCACGGTCGTGGCGCCTACGACGACGCCGGTGCCGTGGTCGATGGCGAAGTACTCACCGATCTGCGCGCCCGGGTGGATGTCGATTCCGGTGGCGGAATGGGCCATTTCCGTGAGCAGGCGCGGCGCCACGGGAATCTCCAGATACAGGAGCTCGTGTGCCGTGCGGTAGTGCAGCATCACCTTGATGCAGGGATAACAGAGCACGATCTCCGTCCGGTCGGTCACGGCCGGGTCGTTGTCCGCGATGGCTTCCACGTCGGTGTGGAGCAGGCGGGAGATCTCCGGGATGCGCTCCATGAAGGCGTCGGCGCGCTTGTCGCCGGCGATCTTGCGGAGCACGCTCCGGATGGACATCATATCCAGCGCGCGGTCCTCCTGCCCGAGGTACTCGGGGAAGACGGTCCGGCGCATCAGCACCATCAGTTGGTTCAGCAATTCTTCCATACTCCAAAGTTAAGAAAAATAAGCAATAACGAAAACTGCCGGTCCATCGGGGCCGGCAGTCTTCTATAGCGTATTCAGGATTTACAGCTCGTTGAGCTCCTGGTTCAGTTCGTCCTTGCGGCCGACGATGATATCCTGGTAGTTCTTCAGACCGGTACCGGCAGGGATGAGGTGACCACAGATCACGTTCTCCTTGAGGCCCTCGAGGTGGTCGACACGACCGCGGATGGCGGCCTCGCTGAGCACCTTCGTGGTCTCCTGGAAGGAAGCCGCGGAGATGAAGCTGTCGGTCTTGAGGGCGGCACGGGTGATACCCTGGAGGATCAGGCGGGCCGTCGCAGGCTGCGTCGGACGGGTGACCATCAGCGGCTGGCCCTGACGCTCGAGCGAGGCGTTCTCGCTGCGCATCTCACGGGCGCCGATGATCTGGCCGGCCTCGTACTTCTGGGAACCGCCGGCGTCCACCACGACAAGCTTGCCGTAGATCTGGTCGTTGACGTCCATGAAGCGCCACTTGTCCACCATTTCCTCGCTGAGGAACTCGGTGTCGCCAGGGAAGGTGATCTCGACCTTGCGCATCATCTGGCGTACGATGATCTCGAAGTGCTTGTCGTTGATCTTCACACCCTGGAGGCGGTAGACGGCCTGCACCTCATTGACGATGTACTCCTGCGCCTTGACCGGACCGAGGATGGACAGGATGTCGCTCGGCGACACGCCACCGTCGGACAGCGGGGAACCTGCGCGGACATAGTCGTTGTCCTGCACGAGGATCTGCTTGGTCAGCGGAACGAGATAGGACTTCTTGGCTCCGGACTTGTTGATGACGCTGATCTCGCGGTTACCGCGCTTGACGCTGCCCATCTTGACCTCACCGTTGATCTCGGAGAGAATGGCGGGGCTGGACGGGTTGCGGGCCTCGAAGAGCTCGGTGACACGCGGCAGACCACCCGTAATATCGCTGGCCTTACCGATGGCGCGCGGGATCTTCATGATCACGTCACCGACCTTGACCACGTTGCCGCTCTCGGCCATGACGTGGGCGCCGACAGGCAGGTTGTACTGCTTGAGGATGTTGGCGTTCTCGTCGACGATGAGCATGACGGGGCTCTTGGTCTTATCCTTGGATTCGATGATCACCTTGTCGGTGCTGATGGAGAACTCGTCGGCGGCGTCCTTCTGGAAGGTGGAGCCTTCGATCATGTTCTCGAAGCGGACCGTACCGGCGGTCTCGACGATCGTCGTAGCGTTGTAGGCATCCCACTCGCAGATCATGTCGCCCTTGACCACCTTGTCACCGTCCTTCTTGTACAGCACGGCGCCGTAGGGGACATCGTACTGGGAGAAGGTGATGCCGGTGTTCTCGTCCATGATGCGGAGTTCGGCCATGCGGCTCACGACCACGCTCTCGATGGTGCCGTCTTCCTTGACGCGCTCGATGGTACGGAGTTCGTCGAACTTGAGGACGCCCTCGTACTTGGACTCGATGGAGGAGTCGGCGGCGGAGGAAGAGGCGGTACCACCCACGTGGAAGGTACGGAGGGTCAGCTGCGTACCAGGCTCACCGATGGACTGGGCGGCAATGACGCCGACCACTTCGCCCTTCTCGACCATGCGGGAGGTAGCCAGGTTGCGGCCGTAGCACTTGGCGCAGACGCCCTTGCGGCTCTCGCAGGTGAGCACCGAACGGATCTCCACCTGCTCGATCGGCAGGGAGTCGATCAGGTCGGCTTCCTTCTCACGGATCTCCTCGCCGGCCTTGATGATGAGCTCGCCGGTCAGCGGGTTGAAGATGTCGTGGACGGAGGTACGGCCGAGGATACGCTCGCCGAGGGACTCGACGACTTCGTCCTTGTTCTTGATCGCGGTGGCGATCAGACCGCGGAGCGTGCCGCAATCCTCTTCCGTGATGATCACGTCGTGGGACACGTCCACCAGACGGCGGGTCAGGTAACCGGCGTCAGCCGTCTTGAGGGCGGTATCGGCCAGACCCTTACGGGCACCGTGCGTGGAGATGAAGTATTCGAGCACGGTCATACCCTCCTTCAGGTTGGACACGATCGGGTTCTCGATAATGTCCGCACCGGAGGCACCGGCCTTCTGCGGCTTGGCCATAAGGCCACGCATACCGCAGAGCTGTTTGATCTGGGTGGTGGAACCACGGGCACCGGAATCCAGCATCATGAACACGGGGTTGAATCCCTGCTGGTCGGCGGAGATCTGCTTCGTGACGATGCCGGTCAGGCGGTTGTCCACGGAAGACCAGAGGTCGATGACCTTGTTGTAGCGCTCGTTGTTGGTGATGAAGCCCATGTCGTAGTCGTCGCGGATGGCGGCAACCTGCTTGTAGGCCTCGTCCACGAGGGTGGTCTTCTCAGCCGGGACGAGCACGTCGCCCAGGTTGAAGGAGATACCGGCGCGGAACGCCTGGTCGTAACCGAGGTTCTTGATATCGTCGAGGAAGTGGGCCGTACGGGTCACACCGGTGTGCTTGATGACGTCGGTGATGATCTTGCGGAGGGCCTTCTTGCCGAGGACCTCGTTGACGAACGGGACTTCTTCCGGAACGTACTGGTTCACGATGATACGGCCTGCGGTGGTCTCGACCATCTGCGTGCCCTTGGAAGCGTCCTGCTTGTCCTTGGGCAGACGGACGCTGATCTTGGCGTGCATGTCGAGGGCCTTCTCGTTGTAGGCCACGATGACCTCCTCAGGGGAGTAGAAGCTCTTGCCCTCACCCTTGGCGCCCGGACGGATCTTGGTGATGTAGTACAGACCGAGAACCATATCCTGGGACGGGACCGTGATAGGCGCACCGTTGGCCGGGTTGAGGATGTTCTGCGAACCGAGCATCAGCAGCTGGGCCTCCATGATGGCGGCGTTGCCGAGCGGGAGGTGGACAGCCATCTGGTCACCGTCGAAGTCGGCGTTGAAAGCCGTACAGGCGAGCGGATGCAGCTGGATGGCCTTACCCTCGATCATACGCGGCTGGAAAGCCTGGATACCGAGACGGTGCAGGGTAGGAGCACGGTTGAGGAGCACGGGATGGCCCTTCATCACGTTCTCGAGGATGTCCCAGATGACCGGGTCCTTGCGGTCCACGATCTTCTTGGCGGACTTGACCGTCTTGACGATGCCGCGCTCGATGAGCTTGCGGATGATGAACGGCTTGTAGAGCTCGGCAGCCATGAACTTCGGCAGACCGCACTCGTGCATGTTGAGCTCCGGACCGACGACGATGACCGAACGGGCGGAGTAGTCGACACGCTTACCGAGGAGGTTCTGGCGGAAGCGGCCCTGCTTGCCCTTGAGGGAGTCGGACAGGGACTTGAGGGCCCGGTTGGACTCGCTCTTGACAGCGGAAGACTTCTTGGAGTTGTCGAACAGGGAGTCGACAGCCTCCTGAAGCATACGCTTCTCGTTGCGCAGAATCACCTCAGGAGCCTTGATCTCGATGAGTTTCTTGAGGCGGTTGTTGCGGATGATCACACGACGGTAGAGGTCGTTGAGGTCGGAGGTGGCGAAGCGGCCGCCGTCGAGGGGGACGAGCGGACGGAGGTCCGGCGGAATCACCGGGATAACCTTCATCACCATCCACTCGGGACGGTTGATGCCCTTGGACTCCTGGAACCACTTGACCACCTGGAGGCGCTTGAGGATCTCGGCCTTGCGCTGCTGGGACCCTTCGGTCAGCATGCGCTGGCGGAGCTCCTTGCCCAGCTCCTCGATATCGATCTCACGAAGCAGGTCGTAGATACCTTCGGCACCCATCTTGGCGATGAACTTGTCCGGATCGCTGTCCGGCAGGTTCTCGTTGCCCGGGATGCGGGCGAGGGCGTCGAGGTACTCATCCTCCGAGAGAAGCTCCATCTTGTTCACGTCGCTGGCACCCGGACGCACCACGATGTATTTCTCGTAGTAGATCACGGACTCGAGCTTCTTGGCCGGCAGGCCGAGGAGCGCGGAGATCTTGTTGGGCGCACTCTTGAAGTACCAGATGTGAGCCACCGGAACGGTGAGGGCGATGTGGCCCATGCGCTCGCGGCGAACCTTCTTCTCGGTCACTTCGACGTTGCAGCGGTCGCAGACGATACCGCGGTAGCGGATCCTCTTGTACTTGCCGCAATAGCACTCGTAATCCTTGGTCGGACCGAAAATCTTCTCGCAGAAGAGGCCGTCACGCTCCGGTTTGTAGGTGCGGTAGTTGACGGTTTCCGGCTTGAGGACCTCGCCGCACGAACGCTCGGTGATGTCCTCCGGCGACGCAAGCGAGATGCTGATCGTCTGGAAGTTGCTCTTTACCTTATTGTCTTTATTGTTGAAAGTAGGCATATTACGTTTCGTTCAAACCAATTTAATCCAAAGTAACCTTGAGACCGAGTCCACGGAGTTCGTGGAGAAGCACGTTGAGGGACTCGGGGATGCCTGCGGGCGGCATCGGGTCGCCCTTGACGATCGCCTCGTAAGTCTTGGACCGTCCGACGACGTCGTCGGACTTGACGGTCAGGATCTCCTGCAGGGCATTGGCTGCACCGAAGGCCTCGAGCGCCCAGACTTCCATTTCACCGAAACGCTGGCCACCGAACTGGGCTTTACCGCCGAGCGGCTGCTGGGTGATGAGGGAGTAGGGACCGATGGAACGGGCGTGCATCTTGTCGTCGACCATATGGCCGAGCTTGATCATATAGATGACACCCACGGTCGCGGGCTGGTCGAAGTAGTCACCGGTACCACCGTCGCGGAGCTGAGTCTTACCGAAACGGGGAACGCCTGCCTTGTCGGTGTAGGCACAGATCTCGTCGATGCTCGCACCGTCGAAGATCGGGGTGCTGAACTTCAGGCCGAGGCGGGCGCCGGCCCAGCCGAGCACCGTCTCGTAGATCTGACCGAGGTTCATTCGGGAAGGCACGCCCAGCGGGTTCAGCACGATATCCACAGGAGTACCGTCCTCGAGGAACGGCATATCCTCCTGGCGGACGATCTTGGCAACGATACCCTTGTTACCGTGACGGCCGGCCATCTTGTCACCGACGGTGATCTTGCGCTTCTTGGCAATGTACACCTTGGCAAGCTGCATCACGCCGTTGGGGAGCTCGTCACCCACCTTGATCTTGTCCATCTCACGCTTGCAGATCGCCTGCTCGGTCTTGAGGGCGATGCAGTAGTTGTTGATCAGGTCGCGGATCAGGAGGTTGGCGTCCTTGTCGGTCGTCCACTTGGCGGACGTGATGTTGGTATAGTCGATGCTCTTGAGCATCTCGGTGGTGATCTTCTTGTCCTTCGGGATGATCTCGACGCCGTAGAGGTCGGAGATACCGGCGCTCTTGCGGTTCTTGGTCAGGATCACCAGCTTCTGGATGAAGTCGGCGTAGAGCTTCTCGGCCTTGCGGTCGAACTCGGCCTGACGCATCTCCAGGCGGGTCTTCTGGTCGTTCTTGGCCTGGCTCTTCTTGCCGGTCTCCTTGGAGAGCTTGGCATAGAGCGCGGTGCCGACGACAGTACCGCTCAGGGACGGGTTGGCCTTGAGGGAAGCGTCCTTGACATCACCGGCCTTGTCACCGAAGATGGCCTTGAGGAGCTTCTCTTCCGGAGAAGGATCGCTCTCGCCCTTCGGGGTGATCTTACCGATCATGATGTCGCCCGGTTCGATGTGCGCACCGATGCGGACGATACCGTCTTCGCCGAGGTTCTTGGTGGCGTCCTCGCTGACATTCGGAATGTCGGAGGTGAGCTCTTCCATACCGCGCTTGGTGTCGCGGACCTCGGTGAGGTACTCGTCCACGTGGACGGAAGTGAGGACATCCCACTTCACCATCTCCTCGGAGAGGACGATGGCATCCTCATAGTTGTAACCCTTCCAAGGCATGAAGGCGACCATCAGGTTGCGGCCGAGGGCGAGCTCGCCCTTCTGGGAAGCGTAGCCCTGGGTCAGCACCTGGCCCTTCTCCACCTTGTCGCCCTTCGCCACGATCGGCGAGAGCGTGATGGTCGTGCTCTGGTTGGTCCTGCGGTAGATCGGGAGCTTGTAGACAGTCTCCTCGGGGGAGAAGCTGACGAAGCGCTCGTCTTCGGTCTGCTCGTAGCGGATGCGGATCTCGTTGGCGTCCACGTAGGTGACCTCGCCACGGCGCTCAGCGATGAACTGGGTGCGGGAGTCGAGGCAGACACGCTCTTCCAGACCGGTACCCACGATCGGGGACTCCGGCTTGAGCAGAGGCACGGCCTGGCGCATCATGTTCGCACCCATGAGGGCGCGGTGCGCATCGTCGTGCTCCAGGAACGGGATGAGGGAGGCGGCGACCGAAGCCATCTGGTTCGGAGCCACATCCATATAGTTGACCTCCTCCTTGGTGACGACCGGGAAGTCAGCCTCGAGACGGCACTGGATGCGGTCCTCGAGGATGTTGCCCTCGTCGTCCATATGGACGTTGGCCAGGGAGACAAGCTTGTTCTCCTCCTCCTCGGCGCTCATATAGTGGCAGCCGGCGGCGGAGAGATCGACCTTGCCGTCCTTGACGTCACGGTAGGGAGTCTCGATGAAGCCCAGGGCGTCGATGCGGGCATAGACGCACAGGGAAGAAATCAGACCGATGTTCGGACCTTCCGGCGACTCGATAGGGCAGAGGCGGCCGTAGTGCGTGTAGTGCACGTCTCGGACCTCGAAGCCCGCGCGGTCACGGCTCAGACCGCCAGGACCGAGAGCGGAGAGACGACGCTTGTGCGTGATCTCCGCCAGCGGGTTGGTCTGGTCCATGAACTGGGACAGCTGGCTGGTGCCGAAGAAGGAGTTGATCACCGAAGAGAGCGTCTTGGCGTTGATCAGGTCGATCGGGTTGAACTGCTCGCTGTCGCGGACGTTCATGCGCTCGCGGATCGTACGCGCCATACGGCTCAGACCCACGCTGAACTGGTTGGCAAGCTGCTCGCCGACCGTGCGGACACGGCGGTTGGACAGGTGGTCGATATCGTCGACCGAAGCCTTGGAGTTGATCAGCTGGATCAGGTACTTGATGATCTCGATGATGTCGGTATTGGTCAGGACCCGGGTGTCCGGGGCGATCGACAGGCCGAGCTTCTTGTTGAGACGGAAGCGGCCGACGTTGCCCAGGTCGTATCTCTTCTCGGAGAAGAAGAGCTTGTCGATGACGTCGCGGGCCGTGCTCTCATCCGGCGGTTCCGAGTTGCGGAGCTGCTTGTAGATATAGTTGACGGCCTCGATCTCGGTATTGGTCGGGTCTTTCTGCAGGGTGTTGAAGATGATGGCGTACTCGTTGGAGTTGGCCTCATCCTTCTGGACAAGGATGCTCTTCTCGTCGGCTTCGAGGATGGCGGCGATGTTGTCGTCGTCGAGGATCTCGCCACGGTTGACGATGATCTCGATACGCTCCACCGGGGTCACCTCTCCGGTGTCCTCGTCGATGAAGTCCTCGAACTTGGTCTTCAGCACGTTGTTGGCGAGCTTGCGGCCCTTGGCGGCCTCGAGGTTCGCAGGGGAGACCTCGATCTCGTCAGCCAGGTCGAAGATGTCGATGATATCCTTGTCGGCGTTGTAACCGATGGCCCTGAGCAGGGTGGTCACAGGCAGTTTCTTCTTACGGTCGATGTAGGCGTACATGACATTGTTGATGTCAGTCGCGAACTCGATCCAGGATCCCTTGAACGGAATGATACGGGCGGAATAAAGCTTCGTTCCGTTGGCGTGCATGCTCTGGTCGAAGAACACACCGGGGGATCTGTGGAGCTGGGACACGATGATACGCTCCGAGCCGTTGATCACGAACGTGCCGGCGGGCGTCATGTACGGGATGTTCCCGAGATAGACGTCCTGGACGCGGGTATCAAAGTCCTCGTGCTCCGGGTCAGTACAGGAAAGGCGGAGTTTTGCCTTGAGCGGGACGTTGTACGTCAGGCCGCGCTGCAGGCACTCCTCGATGGAATACTGAGGGGGATCGATGAAATAATCGATGAACTCCAGTTTGTAGTTGTTCCTCGTATCCTCAATCGGGAAGATCTCCTGGAATACCTGGTACAGGCCTTCGTCCTTACGGTTCTCAGGCGTCGTTTCCAGCTGGAAGAAGTCCCGGAAGGACTTGAGTTGCACTTCCAGCAGGTCCGGATATTCCAAGATCTTGGATGTTGCGAAGTTAATGCGCTTGTTTGTTGCCTTTTTTGACATATTCTGCCGTTGGAAACGTTGGAAATTGGAGAAAAACTTAAATACGGAAAAAAGGTTTAGAGCCTGTTAACCCGGCTCTAAACCTGTTTGTCCCCGTTAGCAGGGAGAGGTTGGTCTTATTTAATCTCAACCTCAGCACCGGCCTCCTCAAGAGCAGCCTTGAGGGCCTCGGCCTCTGCCTTGGAAATCTTCTCTTTCACCGTGGCGGGAGCACCGTCAACGAGATCCTTCGCTTCCTTCAGACCGAGACCGAGCTCTGTCTTCACGACCTTGATCACATTGAGCTTGGCCTGGCCAGCGTTCTTGAGGATGACGTCGAACTCAGTCTGCTCGGCCTCAGCGGCACCAGCGGCACCACCTTCAGCGGCGACGACCACAGCGGCGGCTGCAGGCTCGATACCATACTCTTCCTTGAGGATCTTTGCAAGTTCCTGGACGTCTTTTACAGAGAGGTTTACCAACTCTTCTGCAAGGGCTTTAACATCTGCCATAATTCTATAATTTTTTAATTGTTAATATTTTGCTTATTCTGCTGCAGGAGCCTCAGCTGCCGGGGCTGCCTCTTCGGCGGCCGGTGCAGCCTCTTCTGCGGGAGCGGCCTGGGCCTCAGCGGCCGGAGCCTCAGCTGCCGCGGGCTTCGCGGACGCGATCTTCTCGTCGTCCGCCTTGCCCTCGGATGCGTTCTGGAGACCGCTGACGACGCGCTGGATCGGGCTCTGGAGGAGGGCGATGATATCGCCGATGAGCTCTTCCTTGGTCTTGATTGCAGCGAGCTGGTCGAGTTTGTCTTCACCGATGAAGACACAATCCTGCACATAGGCGCCCTTGACCACCGGCTTGTTGAAGCCTTCGCGCTGGAGCTTCTTGATGAGCTTGCCAGGAGCGGACGGGACGTTGGTGTACATGATCGCGGTGTTGCCGACCAGGGTCTCGGAGAGGGTCTTGATCTCCTCGTTCTCCAGGCCCTTCAGGACATGGGCGAACAGGGTGTTCTTGACAACGCTCAGGACGATGCCCTCGTTGAAGCACTCACGACGGAGTTTGCTAGTCTGTCCAGCATTCAAGCCAGCAATATCCGTGATGTAAAAGTTGGGATACTGCTGAAGCTGTGCTGAGATGCTTTCAATAATTTGACCTTTGACTTCTTTTTTCATAATATTGAACTTTTACTCAGCACTGTTGAGGAATGCTTTGATATCGATTTTGACACCGGGGCTCATGGTGGAGCACAGGGCTGCGCTCTTCATGTAGGTACCCTTGAGGGACTGCGGCTTCAGCTTGGCGATCGCGTTGAGCACTTCAGCTGCGTTCTCGCAGAGCTGCTCAGCGGTGAAGGAAGCTTTGCCGATGCCCGTGTGGACAATACCGGTCTTGTCGACCTTGAAGTCGATCTTACCGCCCTTGGAGGCTTTGACGGCGGCGCCGATCTCCATCGTGACCGTACCGGTCTTGGGGTTCGGCATGAGGCCGCGGGGACCGAGGACTTTACCCAGGGCACCGACCTTGGCCATCACGGAAGGAGTACAGACGATGACGTCCACATCCGTCCAGCCACCTTTGATCTTCTCGATGTACTCGTCGAGACCCACGTAGTCGGCACCGGCTTCCTTGGCCTCGTTCTCCTTGTCAGGAGTACAGAGGGCGAGGACGCGGACCACCTTACCCGTTCCGTGAGGAAGGGTGACCACGCCACGGATCATCTGGTTGGCCTTACGCGGGTCAACGCCCAGATTCGCGGACAGCTCGACGGTAGCGTCGAATTTGGTGTAAGTAATATCCTTTACAACCTGGCACGCCTCAGCGAGCTGGTACAGTTTGTGAGAATCGAACTTCTCAGCAACTGCCTTCTGATTCTTAGTCATCTTTGCCATAACGCGTGTCGATTTTAAAGGTTCTCGGGGAATTCACCGGTCACGGTGATACCCATGCTTCTAGCGGTGCCTGCCACCATACGCATAGCGGATGCGAGGGTGAAGCAGTTGAGGTCCGGCATCTTGCCTTCGGCAATCGTCTTGATCTGGTCCCAGGTGACGGAGGCGACCTTCTTGCGGTTCGGCTCACCGGAAGCCTTGTCGATCTTGGCGGCTTCTTTCAGGGACACAGCCACAGGCGGCTGCTTGACTTCGAAGGTGAAGGACTTGTCGGAATAGACCGTGATCACCACGGGCAGGATCTTGCCCGCGCTGGCCTGCGTGGCTGCATTGAAAGCCTTGCAGAAATCCATGATGTTCAAGCCTTTGGAACCGAGTGCAGGTCCTACCGGAGGTGCAGGATTAGCAGCTCCGCCTTTGATTTGGAGCTTGATGAATCCGGTAACTTCTTTTGCCATGTTGAATGTTATTCTTTAGTTACTTGAGTAAAGCTGAGCTCGAGTTGTGTCTTCCTTCCGAAGATCACGACAATTACCTTGACCTTGCTGCGGTCTTCCAGAATCTCGTCGACCACGCCGCTGAAACCGCTGAACGGACCGTCCGTGATGCGCACGGACTCGCCGATTTCGTAGTTGACCAGCGTCTCTGCCGCGTTGTCGGCGTTTTCATCCTGGACACCGAGAATCCGCTGCGCCTCTTCTTCACGGAGAGGCACGGGAATCCGCTCGAACTGGGCGCCCGTCGTGGCCTTCTTTTCCGTGAGGAAACCGGACATGCCGGGGACAAGATTGCGGATGATGTTCTCAAGTTTCGCACTCAGCTCGGCCTGGATAAGTACATAACCAGGGAAAAGCAGTTTGTCGACTGCCTTTCTTTTGCCGTTTTTCGTGACAATTTCCTTTTTGACGGGAACGAGTACTTGAGCTACTTGATCCTGAAGTCCACTTCTTTCAATCTCTTTTTCGAGATAATCCTTGGCCTTCTTCTCCTTCCCTCCTGCTGCCCGCAGAACGTACCATTTCATTTCGCCCATAACGAGTCAAGATTACAATGTGTAGATTCCGGTCATCACAGATTGGAAAGCGTAATCGATCACCCAGAGCACGGCAGCCAGGATGACGGTCGTGACAATGACGAGGAGCGCGGAGCTTTGCAGCTTCGTCCAAGTCGGCCAAGTCGTCTTCTTGGTGAGCTCGGTGAAAGACTCTTTGCAGTAATTGATAAACTTTCTCATCTTTACATTTAATGGACGCCGCGAAATGGAAGCGGGAGGGCGGCGTCTGTTAAACAATTACCAAATCGTAACCTTTGATATTTAGCAGGGGAAGCAGGAATCGAACCCACATTGACGGTTTTGGAGACCGCTGAATTACCATTATTCTATTCCCCTGTATACGGAGCGGGTCTTGCTCCCGCTCCGTTGAACTAATCGGAATTAGTCGAGGATCTTGATGACCTGACCGGCACCGACCGTACGGCCACCCTCACGGATAGCGAAACGGAGGTTCTCGTTCAGAGCAACCGGAGTGATGAGCTGGACGTCGATCTCCACGTTGTCACCAGGCATAACCATCTCGACACCGGCCGGGAGGGTGATCTCACCGGTAACATCCAGGGTGCGGATGAAGAACTGAGGACGATACTTGTTGTGGAACGGCGTGTGACGGCCACCCTCTTCCTTCTTCAGAACGTAGATCTGACCGAGGAAGTGCTTGTGCGGGGTAATGGAACCCGGCTTGGCGATAACCTCACCACGCTTGACTTCCTTCTTGTCGATACCACGGAGGAGGAGACCCACATTGTCACCAGCCTCACCCTGATCGAGGAGCTTGCGGAACATTTCGACACCGGTAACGACAGTGCTCTTCGGCTTGTCGTTGAAACCGACGATCTCAGCGGCGTCGTTGACGTGGATGGTACCAGTCTCGATACGGCCGGTGACCACGGTACCACGACCGGTGATGGAGAAGATGTCCTCGATAGGCATCAGGAACGGCTTCTCGTTCTCACGGACCGGGAGGGGAATGTACTCGTCAACAGCGTCCATGAGCTCCATGACCTTGGCCTCCCACTGCGGCTCACCGTTGAGGGCGCCGAGAGCGGAACCACGGATGATCGGGGCGTTGTCGCCGTCGAAATCGTACTTGCTGAGGAGGTCGCGGACTTCCATCTCGACGAGGTCGAGCATCTCCTCATCCTCCACGAGGTCAACCTTGTTCAGGAAGACGACCATCTTCGGGACGTTCACCTGCTTGGCGAGGAGGACGTGCTCGTTGGTCTGGGGCATCGGACCGTCAGTGGCGGCGACGACGAGGATAGCACCGTCCATCTGGGCAGCACCGGTAACCATGTTCTTCACATAGTCAGCGTGACCCGGGCAATCGACATGCGCATAGTGACGATTGGCGGTCTGGTACTCGACGTGAGCGGTGTTGATGGTGATACCACGCTCCTTCTCTTCCGGGGCGTTGTCAATCTGATCGAAGGACTTGACCTCGCTCAGACCCTTGGAAGCGAGCACCTTGGTGATCGCAGCGGTCAGAGTGGTCTTGCCATGGTCAACGTGGCCGATCGTGCCAATGTTGACATGCGGTTTATCCCGCTTGAAAACTTCTTTTGCCATAATATTACGTTTAAAAGTTTGTTTACAAAATTAAACCGGCTTTTCAACCGGCTTTTGAGCCGATGATGGGATTTGAACTCATGACCTCATCCTTACCAAGGATGCGCTCTACCCCTGAGCTACATCGGCAATATTTTGAGCGGGGTAGGAGAATCGAACTCCCATTTCCAGCTTGGAAGGCTGGCATAATAGCCATTATACGAACCCCGCTTGGAGGAAAAGTCGTCCGACCTTATCCGCTTTATTTTGTGGGCAAGGATGGATTCGAACCACCGAAGGTAAAACCAGCAGATTTACAGTCTGCCCCATTTGGCCACTCTGGTACTTGCCCAATTTTTCTTACATTGCTGATCGTGAGCCGATGGAGGGAATCGAACCCACGACCTTGAGATTACAAATCACACGCTCTAGCCAACTGAGCTACATCGGCAATGTATTATTTCAAAGTCCCCAGTTTTTGGGACTGCAAAGATAGGAATAAAATCCTATTCTGCAAAAACTTTTTTCAAACTTTTTTCAATCCCTGCCGCATCGATTCCGCATTCGGCGTATTGCTCGGACTGACGCGCGTGCGGGATGATCCGGTCGGGGATGCCGATCCCCTCCAGGGTGGCGCCGGTGCGGTGGGCGACAAGCCATTCACTGACCGCACCGTAGAGGCCGCCGGCCAGGCAGCCGTCCTCGACGGTGATCAGGTGCTTGTAGTGTCCGGCCACGTCGGCCAGCATCTGTTCGTCCAGCGGCTTGAGGAAGCGCACGTCGACCACGCACACGCGGCCGGGCCAGGCCTGGGCGGCTTCCAGCGCACGGTTGACGACCGGGCCGAGGCCCAGGACCGCGACCGTGCCGTCGCCTTCCAGCAGCGTCTCGGCGCGGCCGGTCTCCAGGACCGTGCCTTCCGTCTCCTTCCAGGGACGGCCTTCGCCCATCCCGCGCGGGTACCTTATAATAAACGGACCCGTTTCGTGCTTCCAGGCGGTATACATCAGGTGCTTGAGCTGGATCTCGTCGCGCGGGGAGCTGACGATGACGTCGGGGATGCTCCGGTAGGCGGCGAGGTCGAAGGCGCCGTGGTGCGTGGCGCCGTCTTCGCCGACGAGGCCGGCGCGGTCGAAGCAGAGCACGACCGGCAGGCGCTGGAGGGCGACGTCGTGGATGATCTGGTCGTACGCGCGCTGCGCGAACGCAGAATAGATGTTGCAGAACGGTTTCATCCCGCCGGCGGCGAGGCCGGCGGAGAAGGTCACGGCGTGCTCCTCTTCGATGCCTACGTCGAAGAAGCGCTCGGGGTGTTTGGCGGCCAGGCGGTTCATTCCGCAGCCCTGCGCCATCGCGGGTGTGACGCCGACCACGAGCGGGTCGCGTTCGGCGAGCTCGACGAGCACCTCGCCGAAGACGTCCTGGTAGCGGTCGCGCTCGTGCGGAGCGTGGACGCGTTCGCCCGTGGCGGGGTCGAAGCGGCCCGGCGCGTGCCAGGTCACGGGGTCGGCCTCGGCCGGGGCGTAGCCCTTGCCCTTGACCGTGAAGCAGTGCAGCAGGCGCGGACCCTGGAGCCCGTGCAGCTTGCGGAGCGTGCGGACGACTTCGTCGATGTCGTTGCCGTCGATCGGACCGAAATAGCGGAAGCCGAGCGACTCGAACAGCGCGCCGCCGGGCTTGCCCACGAACCACGACTTGAGCGCCCGGACCCAGCGCTGCAGGAAGCGGCGGAAAGGATTGTCTCCGAGGAGGTTCCAGATGCGGTTCTTGAAGCGGTTGTAGGACTGGCTGGTCGTGATGTTGAGCAGGTAGCGGTGCATCGCGCCCGTGTTGCCCTCGATCGACTGGTTGTTGTCATTGAGGATGACGAGGAGGTCGGCGCGGCTCGCGCCGGCGTTGTTGAGCCCCTCGAAGGCGAGGCCGCCCGTCATGGCGCCGTCGCCGATCAGGGCCACGACCTTGTCGCGGCGGCCCTGCATCCGCGCCGCCTCGGCGAGGCCCAGGGCGGCCGACACGGAAGTCGAGGAATGTCCGACGCCGAACGCGTCGAACGGGCTCTCGCTCCGCTTGGGGAAGCCGCTGATGCCGTCCTTGGTGCGCATCGTGCGGAACGCCTCGCGGCGTCCGGTCAGCACTTTGTGGGCGTAGGCCTGGTGGCCCACGTCGAAGACAAACTGGTCCGCCGGCGTGTCGTAGACGTAGTGGACGCCCACGATGAGCTCCACGGCGCCCAGGCTGGCGCCCAGGTGCCCCGGATTCTTGGCGCAGGTCTCGATGATGTACTGCCGGAGCTCCGCGCACAAGGTGTGCAGCTGCCCGGTGGTGAGACCTTTGATGTCGGCCGGCGATTCTATCTTGTCCAGGATTTCGTACATGTCATTGTCTGTTGGGTGTGTCGAGCTCCAGCTCGGGATGCATCCGGGAGGAGCGGGCGAAAAGCAGGGCGGTGACCACCGCGGCGACGCACAGGGCGCAGAACATCAGCTCCACGCTGACTGCGCCGCCGAGCGTGTCGCCGGCGTCGTTCAGAATGCGGCCCGCCACCATCTTGAAGCTGAGCAGGCCGAGATTCTGGACCCAGTACACCAGTGCAAAGGTGGTGCCGAGGACCTTGTCGGGGACGATCTTGGGCACGGAAGGCCACAGGGCGGCCGGCACCAGCGAATAGCCGAAGCCGAGCAGCACCATGGCGAGGTAGCCGAAGGCCGGCACGCCCTGCGGGGCGAAGGCCAGCAGCAGGTGCGCGAGCAGCGCGAGCAGCGAGCCGAGCAGCATCCAGCGGGTGCCGCGGCCATAACGGTCGACCAGCAGGCCGAAGAGCGGCGCGAAGACGACCGTCGCGAAGGGCAGCATCGAGACCATCCACCCGGCGGTCTCCGCCGGAATGGCGAAACGCGGGATCAGGATGGCGCCCGCGAACTTCTTGAAGGCGATGATGCTGCTGTAGAAAAGCACGCAGAGGAGGCTGACGAGCCAGAAATTCTTGTTTTTGAGGACGCCGAGCACGTCGGCGAAACGGAACGCGTCCTTCCCGTCATCCCCGACTTGATCGGGGATCTCTTTCTTCCTGTCGCAGCGCGCGTCCATCGCGACGAACAGCGCCCACAGGAGGATGCCGGCGGCCATCAGCCCCAGCCCGAAGACGGCCGGACGGGCCGTCTCGGAGAGGCTGTAGACGTGGCCGGCGTTCTCGACCACCAGGCGCGGGGCGACCACCAGGGCGAGCGCCGTGCCCAGCCGGGCGATCGCGAGCTGCAGGCCCATCGCCAGGGCCATCGGCCCGTGGCGGAACCATTTGGCGATCGAGCGCGTGACCGCCGTGCCGGCGATCTCGCTGCCCAGGCCGAAGAACATACAGCCGACGTAGGCGATGCGCAGCGAGCGCTCCGGCGCGAATCCCGCCGTGATGGCGTACAGCACCGTGGCCGCGCCCGCGGCCATCATCCCTACGAAAATGGATCCTGTGATCCGGACGCCCCACTTGTCGAGCAGGATGCCGCACACCACCAGTCCGCCGAAGACGCACAGCACGGAGTAGCCGCTGGCATACAGGCCGTATCCGGCCGCATCCCAGCCCAGCTGCGTGCGGGCAGGATCTTCAAACAGGTAGGAGATCGTCGAGAACATGTCGTCGAAGAAGTACGATGCGAACATCGGTACGACGAGACAAGCCAGGGCGATCCAGCAGGCGGTTTTGCGTGGGGCCGTCCGTTCCATGGCCGGGAATTACTTGATGTTGGGTTCTTCCAGGCCGAGGTGTTTCTTCTTGTCCACCACCTTCAGCACGAGGCCGAGGATGAGGGCTGCCACGCCGAGGCAGGCGAGCATCACGAGCGGGGCGGTGTAGTTGAACTGCGTGGGGTCGGTCACGCCCGGGTTGGTCTTGTCGAGCACCTGGCCGATCAGCATCGGGAAGAGCCACAGGCCGATGTTCTGGATCCAGAAGATCAGCGCGTAGGCCGAACCGATCACCTTGGCGTCCACGAGCTTCGGCACGGAAGGCCAGAGGGCGGCGGGGACCAGCGAGAAGCTGGCGCCGAGCACCAGGATGGTCGCGTAGGCCACGATGACGCCGGCGGCGCTACCCTTGAAGGTGGGCAGCACGAAGGCGAAGGTCAGGTGGCAGGCGATCAGCAGGATGGAGCCGAGGACGAGCATCGAGGCGCCCTTGCCGTGGTGGTCGAGATAGTTGCCGAGGATCGGGGTGATGAGCACCGCGAGGAGCGGGAACACCGCGAAGATGGACTCTGCGGACTGGCGCATGAAGCCCATATAGCAGTAGGTGATGAGCGCGAGGACGGAGATGCCGAGCAGCGCGTACTGGTTGGCCTTCTTCTTCTGGAAGTTGCTGGCGAAACCGGCCGCGGCGACCAGGAGCATGATGACGTACTGGATGATGGTGACGTTGCCGCCGGCCCAGAAGGAGCTGGCGTCGGGCGGCGTGAGGGTCAGGTTGCACTGGAGCATGTTGACCGCATACTTCTGGAACGGGAAGATGGCGCTGTAGTACAGCACGCAGAGCAGGGCCACGATCCAGAATCCGCCGTCGGAAAGGATCTTGCCGATGTCGCTGACCTTGAACGGGTCGTCCTTCTCTTCGGCTTCGCCGGTCTGGCTGTCGAGCTTCTTGTCCATGAAGAAGTAGACGATCGTCATGATGAGGGCGATGCAGAGGAGCACCACGCCGAAGGCGACCGAACGGGACACTTCCACCTGGCCGCCGAGCTTGGCGAAGAACGGCGAGAAGATCATGCACGTGGCGACGCCAAGGCGGGCGAGGGCCATTTCGGAACCCATCGCGAGGGCCATCTCGCGGCCCTTGAACCACTTGACGATACCGCGGCTGACCGTGATGCCGGCCATTTCGCAGCCGCAACCGAAGATCATGAAGCCGCAGGCGGCCAGTTTGGCCGACGCGGGCATCCCGCGGTAGAACGGCGACACGCCGAGCTCGTCGAAGCCCGGGATGTAGTTGAGGTTGTCGGTGAACCAGGTCTCCAGCCCGCTGCCCGCGAAGGACGGTGCCACGGCGTACCACTTGATGCAGGCGCCGACGAGCATCACGCCGGCCGAGAGGACGGCGGTGAAGCGGACTCCCATCTTGTCGAGGATGATACCCGCGAAGATGAGGAAGAAGACGAATACGTTGAGGAACACCTCAGAGCCCTGCATCGTGCCGAATGCGGTCGAATCCCAGCCACGGGTCTCCTGCATCAGGTCCTTGATCGGGGAGAGGATGTCCATGAAAATGTACGAACAGAACATCGCCAGCGCGAGCAGGAGCAATGCGGTCCAGCGCATTGCCGCGGAGTCGCGCAGCGTCTTTTGAATCTTGTCAGACATAGATCAAAAATGATGGAGGGATACTAGAACGGGAGATCGTCGGTCGGGCCTTCGTCCATGACGGGTGCGGCCGGAGCCTGCGGCGCGGCCTGCGGGGCCGGCTGCTGATAGGCGGGCTGCTGCGCCGGCTGCTGATAGCCGCCCTGGCGCTGGTAGCCGCCGCCCTGCTGGTAACCGCCGTCGCCGGCGCCGTCGCTGTCGCGGCGACCCAGCAGCTGCAGGGTGTCGACGTTGATCTCGGTGGTATATTTCTCCTGGCCGTTGCGGTCCGTGTATTTACGGGTGCGGAGGCGTCCCTCGATATAGAGCTGGGTGCCCTTGCGGACGAAGCGCTCGCAGACGTCGGCGGGCTGGCCCCAGGCGACGATGTTGTGCCATTCCGTGTTCTCACGGGTCTCTCCGCTGCGGTCGCGGAAGCGCTCGGACGTGGCCAGGGTGAATGTTGCGACTTTCCGGCCTTGTGCGCCGGGGTTGTTTCCTTCAAGGTAACGTACTTCGGGGTCTCTTCCAACGTTACCGATCAGCATTACTTTGTTCAGTGACATAATCGTAAAAATTTAGTGTGACAAGATAGGGATTTTTTGGCGAATTGCGTGTATATTTGTCCGGCAACTTACGCAAAAATGACAATCTCCCTGACCGGTTTCATGGGCTGCGGAAAGAGCAGCACCGGCCGCGAACTCGCGGTCCGGCGCGGTGCGCGTTTCGTGGACCTCGACGAGGAGATCGTCGCCCGCGAAGGGCGGAGCATCCCGGACATTTTCCGGGAAGGCGGCGAGGCTGCGTTCCGCGCCGCGGAGCTGCGCGCCCTGCGCGCCGTGCTCGACGTCTCGGACGCCTCCGCGATGGATACCGTCCTCGCGCTGGGCGGCGGCGTGCTGACCGTCCCCGCCGCGCGGGAGCTCGTCTTCGCCCGCACCCGCTGCGTCTTCCTGCGCACCCGGCTGGAGACCATCCGCGCGCGGCTCGGCGCCGCCGACGCCTCCCGGCCCCTCTTCGCCGATGCGGAGAAACTCTTCGCGGAGCGCGCCCCCCTCTACGCCCAGGCTCCCTTCATCGTCGATACCGACGAAAAAACCCCCGCCGAAGTGGCGGAGGCTATCATGAAGCTGTTCTAAGCATTAAAGCCCCAGCATTGCCGCAGGGGTGATGCCCAACGTAGCGCAAAGCCGGTTGGCGATGCGCAACGTCGGCTCCGCCCGGCCGGAGACATAGTCGTTGATACGGGAAGGGCTGACGCCGATTCTCGTGGCTAGCTCCTTTTGCGTCAACCGCTTCTCGACCAGGGAGGCCTGGATCAACTCCGCAGGGGTCGGTTTCTCAATCGGGAAGTGTTCCTTTTCATATTCGATGACGATATCGGAATAGATGGAGAGCTCCACGGCCTTCTCCTCGTTCGGATCATCACCGCTGACCAAAGGAAGCAAGTCCTCGATTCGCTCCAGAGCGTACTGATATTGCATTTCCGTAATTCGTCCCATATCCTAAATATTTGAAGCGTCAATCTTATCGTATTCCTGGTGCGTGCCGACAAAACGGATATAAATATATCCCATTACGAACTTGGCTACGACAACCAGGCGGTATTTGTTGCCGCCGATGTTAAAAACATAATGTTGGTTTCCTACGTAATCCGTTGCCGAAAAATCCTTCCGGATATCCGTCAAGCCTGTCCATTCCGCCTCTTCCGCAATCGCATACCAGCGCTCCAGCGGAGCCTTCGCATCCGCGCGCCCGGCCTGCGAGTAGAACTCCTTCAATTTCTTATGCGACACGATTCTCATCTCCATCTCTTTTTCGCAAAGATAGAGAAGAAATTTGAAACACAAAATTTCAGAGTAGGAAAATATTTAATTTAAGAATTATTTGAACCGCGGGCGAACCTTGACCTTGATCTCGCTTTCGGTGGAGACGCGGGCGCTGGACGCCCTGTCGCGGAGGTCGAAGAAGACTTTTACGGTCGCCGTCCCTGCCTTGATCCCTTTGACTTCTACGGTCGCGCGGCCGTCCGGACCGGTCCGGACCTCCGGAGCGGAAACGGAAAGGACGTCCTCGTCGGACGAGGAGACGCTGATCCGGTAGTCGTCCATCACATAGCGGTCTCTCGTGTCCGTGAGCAGCATTTCCAATCGGGAGACTTCGCCCTCGCGGATATCTGATTGCAGTTTCAATTCTTTGAAATGGACCGGCATCGGCTTGTAGCAGACCCAGAGATTCGCGTATCCGCAATAAGACAGCGTGTGTGCTTCATAATAGGCCAGTTGCGCATCGACGCCCTGTTGCTTTTTGGCTTCCTCCTGGTCGAACGAAGGAAGGAATATCTGACCTGCGTCATTCACTGCGTCCACGACGAAAATGCCTGCATCCGTGAGAACGTCCGTTTCCCGCTGGGTGATCGATACGGCGTAATTTACCTCCGGCATCCCGGCAAAGGCGTTTTTTATCTTTTCCCTTGCGGAAATGGAGAGAATCTTGAAATCCGGCCCTGCGGAATGGGTACTGTATAGCTTTTTATCCTCATCACCGGTGATAACCTCCACGGTGATGTCCGCGTGGGCGTTGAAGGGTTCAAAAAAGACCCATTGCCCTCCGATCTTGAACCTGCGGGCGCCCTCCAGCAACATATCCGATGCCTCGAGCTCGTCGAACATCTTTTTCGCGGCTCCGGCTTCGTCCTTGGTATTGGCGAGACAGGAGATATACGCGCGCATCTTGCTCAAGAGAGATTTATTATCAAAATACGTCGCGCTTCGGTTTTCATAAACGGGCCGGATGGGCGGACGGGCAGTTTGCGCCCGGGCTGCCAGCGGCAGCGTTACGGCCAGAAATAGGAGAAACTTTTTCATAGCCATATGTGTCAAGGATGGATTAAAGTTCGTAGAGGTTGAGGCCGGTTTCGGGGTCCAGGCGGCGGCCGGCGGAGGTGTCGCCGAACTTGTCGACCAGCAGCTCGCAGGCGCCGTTGATGCGGGCGCTGAGCAGGTGGCCGCCGATGCAGCCGTAGTCGGCGCGGCTGCAGGTCGCGTGGACGTGCAGGTACGGCTTGCCGTCCTTCTCGGAGATATTTCCGGTGAGGTTGGTGACTTCCATTTGCTCGGAGAAAGTCTTGTCGACATACTCTTTCGTGGCCGGGTCATACATCCGGAACGTGGCCTCGCACACGGCGCCGATGCCGCGCACCTGGCCGCAGAGGATGCGTTTGTCCGTGCAGAAGGCGGCGAGGCCTTCCATGATCTCGACGTGGTTGTCCAGGCTGACGATGAAACGGGGATTCGCGTCCTCGAAGAGGTTGCTGCTGATCCTCCGGACTTTCTTGTATTTGTACATGATGGGTGAAACAGGCCTTTAAAGTATGTCTTCCCGTTCGCGGATGTCCCGGACGCGCAGCTGGATGGAGGCGGAGCCGCGGTAGTAGTTCTCCACGATGGCGTAGCAGACGTCGATCGGATTGCCTTCGCGGATGTAGTCGTAGTAGTCGGCCATGTTGAAGGCGATCGCGGGGATCTGGTGGTAGGGCTGGGACTCCTGGATGAGGTCGAGTTTGAGGTGCACGCCGCCACCGCCGACCTTGCGGCCCGTGCCGGCGTCATAGACGTTCTCCGTCATGAAGATCGGATTGTTGTTGCCGGGGCCGAAGGGCTGGAACTGCTTGAGGATGCGGGAGAATTTGGGCGTGATCTGCGCGAAGTCGAGCTTGGCGTCGATCTCCACCACGGGGATGAGCATCTCGGACGTGATCCGGTCCGCGATGTAGGTGTCCATCCGGCGGGCGAACTCCTCGAGGTTCTCCTCCTTGAGCGTGAGGCCGGCGGCATAGACGTGGCCGCCGAAGTTCTCCAGCAGGTCCGCGCAGCTCTCGATGGCCTCGTAGAGGTCGAAACCCGCGATGCTGCGGGCGGAGCCCGTCACGAAGCCGTTGGACTTGGTCAGCACGACCGTGGGCTTGTAGTAGGCTTCGACGAGACGGGAGGCGACGATGCCCACGACGCCCTTGCTCCACTTGGGATTGTAGACGATCGTGGCGTTGCCCTGCGCCAGGCATTTGCCGGACTGAACCATTTCCAGGGCCTCCTGGGTGATCTCCCGGTCGATATTCTTGCGGTCGTTGTTGTTTTCGTTGATCTTCTCGCCGATGCGCATCGCCGTCATCGCGTCGGTGGCCTTGAGGAGCTCCACCGCCAGGCGGCCGGATTCCATCCGCCCCGCGGCGTTGATGCGCGGGCCGATCTTGAAGACGATGTCGTCGATGGAGATGTGCCCCGGCTCCAGGTTGGACAGGGTGATCATCGCCGCGAGGCCCTTGCAAGGGTTCTCGTTGAGCTGCTTGAGGCCGAAATGCGCGAGGATGCGGTTCTCGCCGACCATCGTCACGAGGTCCGAGGAGATGCTGACGACCAGCAGGTCCAGGAGCGGGATCAGGGTCTCGAAGGCGATGCCGTACTGCTGCGAGTAGGCCTGCACGAGCTTGAAGCCGACGCCGCAGCCGGACAGGTCGTCGAAGGGATAGGTGCAGTCGGAGCGCTTGGGGTCCAGCACCGCGACGGCCTCCGGGAGGGATTCTTCCGGCAGGTGGTGGTCGCAGATGATGACTTCGACGCCCTTGCTGCGGGCGTATTCGACCTTGTCGATGGCCTTGATGCCGCAGTCGAGCGTGATGATCAGCTTGAATCCGCCGTCCGCGGCCCAGTCGATGCCCTTGTAGGACACGCCGTAGCCTTCGTCGTAGCGGTCGGGGATGTAGAAATCGACCTGGTCCGTATAGCGCTGGATGAAGGAATAGACGAGCGCGACGGCCGTCGTGCCGTCGACGTCGTAATCGCCGTAGACGAGGATTTTCTCGCCGTCCGTGATGGCGCGGTGCAGCCGCTCCACCGCCTTGTGCATATCCTTCATCAGGAAGGGATCGTGGAGGGCGTCGAGATTGGGACGGAAGAATGAGCGCGCCTGCTCGAAGGTCTCCACGCCGCGCTTGACGAGCAGCCCGGCGAGGACCCGGTCGATGCCGACTTCGGTCGCGAGCCGCTCGACCTTAGCGGGGTCGGCGGGCTCTTTGAGTACCCATTTGCATTCTTTCGCCATATCATACAAAGATAAACAAATTATTTTGTACTTTTGTACCATTATGGCAGAATATAGCGAACAAGAACAAATCCGCCGCGATTCGCTGGCGAAACTGAGAGAATTGGGGATTGAGCCGTATCCCGCGGCCGAATACCCCGTCAACGCCACCGCGGCGCAGATCCTGGCAGAGTTCGACCCGGAGAAGGGCAACCTGCAGGAAGTCTGCATCGCCGGACGTCTGATGAGCCGCCGTATCATGGGCGCCGCCTCCTTCGGCGAGCTCCAGGACGAGACCGGCCGCATCCAGATCTATGTCAAACGTGACGAGATCTGCCCCGGCGAGGACAAGACGATGTACAATACCGTTTGGAAGAAGCTGATGGACATCGGCGACATCGTGGGTATCAAGGGCTTCGCCTTCATCACCCAGACCGGTCAGCTGAGCGTCCACGCCAAGGAACTCACCCTGCTGAGCAAGTCGCTGCGCGTGCTCCCGATCGTCAAGGAGCAGGACGGGCAGGTCTTCGACGCGTTCACGGATCCCGAGCTGCGCTACCGCCAGCGCTACGTGGACCTGATCGTCAATCCGCAGGTCAAGGATACGTTCGTGAAGCGGGCGAAGATCATCGCCACGATGCGCGAGTATTTCAACGCGGCCGGCTGCCTCGAGGTCGAGACGCCGATCCTGCAGGGCATCCCGGGCGGCGCCACGGCGCGTCCTTTCGTGACGCACCACAACGCCCTGGACATCCCCCTCTACCTGCGTATCGCCAACGAGCTCTACCTCAAGCGCCTCATCGTGGGCGGCTATGCAGGTGTGTATGAGTTCGCCAAGGACTTCCGCAACGAGGGTATGGACAAGACCCACAATCCGGAGTTCACCTGTATGGAGATTTACGTAGCCTACAAGGACTACAACTGGATGATGAAGTTCGTGGAGACGATGCTCGCCAAGGTCTCCAACGCCGTCAACGGCACGACCAGGGTGAAGATCGGCGAGAACGAAGTCGACTTCGGCGGAGAGTACCGCCGCCTCCCGATCCTGGACGCCATCAAGGAATACGCCGGCGTGGATGTGAAGGGGATGGACGAGGATGCGCTGCGCGCGACCTGCAAGCAGCTGCACGTGGACATCGAGCCTTCGATGGGCAAGGGCAAGCTGATCGACGCCATCTTCGGCGCCTATTGCGAGGACAAACTCATCCAGCCGACTTTCATCACGGACTATCCCGTCGAGATGTCGCCGCTGACCAAGCGCCACCGCACGGACCCGACGCTCACCGAGCGTTTCGAGCTCTTCGTCTGCGGCAAGGAGCTGGCCAACGCCTATTCCGAGCTGAACGATCCGGTGGACCAGCTGGAGCGTTTCGAGGAGCAGGCGCGCCTCAAGAGCAAGGGCGACGACGAGGCGATGTATATTGACCTGGATTTCGTCCGGGCGCTGGAGTACGGTATGCCGCCGACTTCCGGCCTGGGTATGGGTATCGACCGTCTGACGATGTTCATGACGGGCCAGACGACCATCCAGGATGTGCTCTTCTTCCCGCAGATGCGGCCGGAGAAGGTCCTGAAGAAGGAAAACAAGGAGCAGGCCGAATAATTCCGACCGCCTATGCCGGAGACCATCACATCTCCTTCGAATCCGAAGATCAAAAGGCTCCTCGCGCTGCAGCAGAAATCCTCTGCGCGGCGCGAGGCCGGTCTTTTTGTGGTCGAAGGACAGCGGGAACTCCAGCATTGCATCGATTCCGGTTTCGAGATCGACTCCGTCTTCTACTGCCCTTCGCGTTGCGGAGACGCTCCCCTGCAAAACTTCGCTTCGCTCATCCCCCCCACTGCTGCGCAGCGGGTCCCCCCCATTTACGAGGCCATGGGTGGCCACGGTTTTGCCGGGGAGGTCTCCGCAAACGCGAAGTTGTTCGAGGTCTCCGAGGAGGTGTATGCGAAGATCGCGATGCGGGAGAGTACCGAAGGGGTGATCGCGGAGGTGCGGGCGAAGGAGCGGAAGCTGGAGGAGCTGGAGTTGCCTGAGAATCCGCTGGTGGTCGTGCTGGAGCGCGTCGAGAAGCCCGGCAATTTGGGCGCGGTGCTGCGCAGCGCCGACGCGGCCGGGGTCGACGCGGTCCTGTTCTGCGATCCGCTGACCGACCTGTGGAACCCCAACCTGATCCGCGCGTCGATCGGCGCCGTGTTCACGGTTCCGTGCGTCGCTTGCAGCTCGGCCGAGGCCATCGCCTTCCTCAAGGCGCGCGGCATCCGCATCCTGACGGCGCAGCTGCAGGATTCCTCCCTCTATTATGATTGCGATATGACCGTCGGCACCGCCCTCGTGATGGGCACGGAGGCCACCGGGCTGACCGACGCCTGGCGGCAGGCCGCCGACGCGCACATCCGCATCCCGATGCTGGGCCGCCTGGACTCGCTCAACGTGTCCGTGTCGGCCGCCATCCTCCTTTTCGAAGCCGTCAGACAGCGCCAGAATGGATAAGTTCGGTCTCATCGGGCACCCGATCGCCCATTCGCTCAGCCCCGCGCTGTTCACCGCCGCCTATGGCGGCAAATATGTCTACGACCTGATCGAGACCCCCGATTTCGACGAAGCCTGGCGGCGTTTCCTCGCCGGCTACAAGGCGATCAACGTCACCGCGCCCTTCAAGGGCGACGCCTTCGCGCGGGTGGACTGGCGCAGCCCCGAGTGCGAGCGCGCCGGCGCGACCAACCTCGTGGTGAAGACTCCCGAGGGCACGAAGGCGTACAATTCCGACTACCGGGGCGTGAAGGCCCTGCTGGAACCGCTCGGCTGCCGCTCCGCGGCCGTGGTCGGCTACGGCGGCGCCGGCAAGGCCGCCCTCGCCGCCGCCGAGGACCTCGGCCTCGACACGCGGCTCTACCGCCACGCCGAAGTGGCGGGCGGCGTGCAGGCGGACGTCATCATCTACACGCTTCCGCGTGCCGTCGAGGGCATCGACCGCCTCGACTGCGCCCATCTGCTGGAAGCCAACTACAAGGATCCCTGCCTGGCAGGCCGCCCGGGCTACATCCCCGGCTCCGCCTGGCTGCTGATGCAGGCCGTGACGGGCTACGCCCTGATGACCGGCGAAGAGCCGGACCCCGCGCCGATGCGCGCGGTCTTCCCGCGTTAAGGGGCGCCGGGATGGAATTCTCGATGGAATTGCTTATATTTGCGTAAGACGCGCAATTCCTTAGGGTATGAAAAGACTCCTGATCCTCTTTGTTGTACTAAGCCTGGCCGCCTGTTCTCCGGCTTCCCGGAAAGCCCTGGTACGGGCGGAACAGCTTTGGGAGTCGCGGCCGGACAGCGCACTCGCCGTCCTGGACCGGATCCCGGAAGGGAGCCTGCGGACCCCGTTCCTCCGCGCGCGTTACGCCCGGCTGCTCACTTCCGCGCAGTACAAATCCCGCACGCTCGGGGCCAGCGATTCGCTGATCGGCCCCGCCTACGAATACTATCGTCATTTCGGCACCCGGAACAACCGGATGATGACCGCCTACCTGCGCGCGATCGTCAAGCAGAACGCCGGCGAGAACATCGAGGCCGCCTATCTGTTCTATGAGGCGGAGTCCCTGGCGAGGTATCTCGGGAAGAAACATTATCTCGGCCTGATCTACGAGCACCTGTGCTCCCTGTACAGCAACAATTACGACCCCCAGTCGGCCTACGAGTGCGCGCAGCGCGCCGTGCAGGCCTTCGACGAGGCCGGCGAGACCCTGTCCGCCGACTTCTCGCGCCTGGACCTGGCCGGCCTGCTCTACCAGTTGGAAGAGAAGGACCGGGCGGCCCGGATCGTGGACTCGCTCCTGGCGGCGCCCGCGGTGGCCGATCCCGGCCTGCGCTTCAGCCTGCTCTCCCAGAAGGCGAATTACAGCTTCTGGGCCGGCGAGTATGCCGAGGCGGAGTCCTATTACAAACAGGCGAAGGCCTACGGGTTCCCGCTCGATATGTCCTCGCGGGGCTGCGAAGCCGTCCTCTATGAGCGGCTCGGCAATTCCGCCGGGGCGGACAGCACCCTGAACCGGATGCTGGAGGAGATCGCGCTTCCCGTCGACAGCGCCATCTTCTACATCAGCAAGAGCTCGGTCGACGAGCTGCGGGGCGATATGGAATCGGCCTACCTGCACCGTTCCGAGGCGGTGGCCATCCAGAACCGCGCCGTGTCCGCGATGCTGGACCGCTCCATCACCCACAGCCAGCGCTCCTATTTCGAAGACCGCTACGCCTCGGAGCGGGCGCAGAAGTGGACGATCATCCTGCTTTCCACGCTGGTGGGTCTCTGCCTGCTGATCTTCATCCTGTTCACCCTGGTCCTCCTCCGCAAGCGGAAGATGCGGATCATCGAGGAGATGGAGAAGGTGGAAGGCATCAGCCAGGACCTGCGGCTGCTGCAGGACAAGCAGAAAGGCGCCGGCGCCATCCTGACCTCCCTGGTGCAGGACAAGATCCGCGGGATGCAGCAGCTGACCGACACCTATTTCTCGTGGACGGACGAGGCCCTCTACTTCCGGGAGCAGAAGCACGGCAAGCCGACGAAGGAAGACGTCGTGTCCGAGTTCCGGACCGCGCTGCGGTCGCTGCGGAACGACGACCACTTCATCCCGTCCATCGAGAAGACCCTCGACATCAGCAGCCAGGACCTCATCGCCCGGCTCCGCGCCACCTTCTCCGGCGCGTCGGAGCACAAGATGAAGGAGATGGACTTCAACCTGCTGACGCTGCTTTTCGCCGGTTTCACGCCCAAGAGCATCAGCTTCATCATGGATATGACGGAGGAGTCCGTCCGCACGCGCAAGTGCCGCTACAAGAAGCTCTTCGTCTCGATGGGAGAGGCCGGTTCCGACTTCGCGGAACGCCTTCTGTAAGATTTCGAGGAGCCTTGTCACGCAATTTTTTTCATTACAATTGATAATCAATAAGTTACAGATGCATTTGTAATGCGCTGTAAGACGTTTTTTGGTGTTTTCATCTTACTTTTGTGATAGAAACAAACATCACAAAAAAGCATGAAGAAGACACTCATCCTGTTGTTAAGCGTTTTCGCTTTCGCCGTCTCCTCCTTTGCCAACACCGGAGGTGACGCTACTCATTTCCCGATCAACGTTTCGATTCCGGGCCAGGGGGTCCCCCGTCCTACGGTGTATGTCTCGGCCCAGGTCCAGATGGACTTCGAGATCGGTGTAATCCTGGTCACGGCATCGCAGGAGGCGCCTGTCCGAATCAACGTGGTGAGACTGGAAGACGGTGCGATCCAGATGATCCACCACAACCAGTCTGCTGTCGTCTGGCTTCCTTCGACGGTCACGGTGGAATACCTCATCGACGAAGGGAACGGAGAGATGACCCTGCTCTGCACCAGCCTGTCCGAATGACTGCTGCAGCCTTAAAATTTGAAGAACTTTACCGCGAAGCGCGGTCCTGCTACGAGGCCGGAAAGCATCGGGAATGCGAAGCATTGCTGGAGCGGCTTTCCGGTCTCCGGGTAGGACTGTTCCGGCGGCGCAGGGCCGCCAACCTGATGCTGGATTTCGCCTACCAGACCGACCGCCGCGAGGATTTCCTGGCAGCGCTGGACTCCCGCTACGTCGCGCGGAGCCTGGGCGGAACGAACTATGATTATTGGTGCAGGCTGTCCTCCCTGCCGCTCACGGAGACGGTCTGGCCGGGCAAGTCGGTCACGCTGCCCCTCCAGCAGGTCGGGCCTGCGGACCGCTGCCTGTACGGCGTGGAGGTGGCGGTGAACGGCCGCCGCCTGCTGGCCGTGATCGACAACTGCGCGGCGGATTATTGTGATATTACGACGGACCTGGCGGTGCAGCTGGGCGTCCGGCCGATTGGAAAAAAGATCAGGCTCAACGGAAACCGGCGGAAACGTGCGTATATCGGGATGGTGGATACGCTGGCTCTGGGCGGCCTGGTCCTGAACAATGTCCTCTTCTCCGTCTCGGACCGCAACGAGGCGCTGGCGGAGGAATACCCTTTTGACGTGATCCTCGGGGCGAACGTGCTGCGCCGGACCGGGGACCTGATCCTCAACAATGCGGCGAAGACGGTCACGTTCTCCCCGAAGACGCTGGACCTGCCGCAAAATGTGTTTTGCGCCTATCCCGGACACGGATACTATGTCGACGGACTCCTGGATGAAAAGGAAATCTCGATGCTTCTCGACTTTGGCTGTACGAATACTAACCTGAACAAGCATTGCTACAGCAGCCAACTGAAAGGCACCGCTTATCCGGAGTCCTCGACTACTTCCGTGATCACCTTGAATAACACTCGCTTCGCGTTCTGCGGAGCCGTCTGCGAACTGCCGCGCGTAAATATCCTGCTCAGGGATTATGGTGCGGAGAACCTGTCCGGTAAGTTGGGAACGGACATCCTTCGCCGGTACCGTCTTGTCGTGTTCAATGCCCGCAAGCAGTACTTGAAACTATTCCCGGAATAGCCCTCTCTGGGCCGCAGTCCGCAAAAAAGCCTCCCGTGACGGCGGGAGGCTTTATCGTTTGTACGCGGACGTCTAGAAGAGCGTCGGCTCGTCGAAGAGGTCGCCCGGGAGGTCCGGGACTTCGTCGAGGGACTCCGGAGACTCTTCGCTTTCGCTCAGCATGACAGGGGTCGCGCCGCCGTCATTCGGCGTGGCCGGCGCATCTCCCTCCTCCGGTTCGACCGGCACTTCCTCCTCTTCCGGCTCGTCGACGACGAGCGGCTCGATGAAGCGGACGGACTTGACCTCGCCGCGCTCGGCGCATTTCTTGCCCTTGGCGGCGATGCCCTTCTTGCCGATCCACTCCTCGGCCTCGATGGCCTCGGGCTCCTTGTCCGAGAGCTTCCAGACGATCTCGTAGCGCGGGTGGCGGTCGCCGCTGAGCTCCACGAGATAGGACTTGGGAGCGTCGGAGATGAAGCTGACCGGGGTGTTGTCGCTGGGCACGAAGGAGAAGCGCTTGACATAGAAGCTCTTGACGCCGCCGTCCCAGTAGAGGGCGGTGAAGGTCTTGTCCGGATCGAATTTCTCGATCAGCAGCACGTCTCCCTGGTAGCGGTTGACCAGGTCGTAGGAGGTGGTGTAGAAGGTACCGTTCTTGAACACGGCGAGCACCTTGTCGTCGTCCTTGAACTGGCCGAGCCAGATGCCGTGTCCGTCGTCGTTGAGCTTCTGGATGTCGGTGTCGTACCAGATGTCCTTGCCGGCGATGGTGCTGACACCCTTGCTCTTGAGCGTGATGCGGCTGATGACGTTCTTGCTCACCAGGTTGCCGCGGGCCGTCTTCGCCTTGACCGCGAGCGCGGAGAAGTCGTACTCGAAGTTCGTCTTCTTGAGCTTCGGCTTCGGGCGCAGCTGCACGCGCACGGTCTCGGCCTCGCCGTTGTGGTTGGCGGAGAACCAGCAGATCTGCGAACCGGCGGCGCCGGTGGTGATGTCATATTCCTTGTCGCGGGTCACGGACGTGATCGCGAAACGCTTGGCGTAGTAGATGGAGGTCTTGCCCTCGCGGTAGATGACGTTGTAGATCGTCCGGGAATCGCCGCGGTTGAACAGGCCCACGTAGAGCAGGTCCTTGCCGAAGAAGGCCTTGTCCTCGACCTTGGTGATGCGGTACTTGCCGTCCTTGCCGATGACGATGATCTCGGAGAGGTCGGAGCAGTCGCAGATGAACTCGCCGCCGTCGTCGCGCTTGAGCCCGATGCCCACGAAGCCCTCGGCCAGGTTGGCCTGGAGCTTGGCGTTGTTGTTGATGACCTTCGTGGCCGTGATGGTCTCGAAGCCGGTCAGCTCGGTGCGGCGCGGGTAGTCCTTGCCGTATTTCTTCTTCAGGGACTTGAACCAGTCGATGGTGAAGCGGTCGATGTGCTCGATGTTGTCGCGCACGACGGCCATCTGCTCCTCGAGGGCGAGGATCTTCTCGTCGATGGCCTTGGTGTCGAACTTGGAGATCTTGCGCACCGGCTTCTCCACGAGCTTGAGGATGTCGTCCAGTACGATCTCGCGGCGGAAGAGGTCCTGGTACATCTTCATCTGCGTGAAGATGTCCTGGATCTGCGTGTCCCAGTCCTGCTGGTCCTGCTCGAGGACCTTGTAGATGCGGTTCTCGAAGAAGATGCGCTCCAGCGAGCTGTAGTGCCAGTCGGCCTCCAGCTCGTCCAGCTTGATCTGCAGCTCCTGGAGGAGCAGGTCGCGGGTGTGGTAGGTACCGTATTCGAGGATCTCGTTGACCGTGATGAACACCGGTTTGTTCTCCCGGATCACGCAGGCGTTGGGCGCGATGTTGATCTCGCAGTCCGTGAACGCGTAGAGCGCGTCGATGGTCTTGTCGGGGGAGACGTCGTTGGGCAGGTGGATCAGGATGTCCACCTTGTCCGTGGTCATATCCTCGATCTTCTTGATCTTGATCTTGCCCTTGTCCTTGGCCTTGAGGATGGAGTCGATCAGGTCGCGGGTGTATTTCCCGTAGGGGATCTCCGTGATCGCGACCGTGTTCTTGTCGATCTTCTCGATGCGGGCGCGGACCTTGACGGAGCCGCCCCGCTTGCCCTGCATATATTTGCTGCAGTCGGCGAAGCCGCCCGTCGGGAAATCGGGATAGATCTCATACGGACGACCCTCCAGGATGGCCACGGAGGCGTCGAGCAGCTCGTTGAAGTTGTGCGGAAGAATCTTGGAAGCGAGGCCCACGCCGATGCCTTCCGTGCCCTGCGCGAGCAGGAGCGGGAAGCGGACCGGGAGCTCGGTCGGCTCCTGGTTGCGTCCGTCGTAGGAATTCATCCAGTGGGTCACCTTCGGATCGAAGACCACCTCCTTGGCAAACTTGCTGAGACGCGCCTCGATGTATCGCGGGGCGGCGTTGGAGTCGCCCGTGAGGATGCTTCCCCAGTTACCCTGGCAGTCCACCGTGAAGCCTTTCTGGCCCAGCTGGACGAGGGCGCCGAGGATGGACTGGTCGCCGTGCGGGTGATACTGCATGGCCTGGCCGACGATGTTGGCGACCTTGGTGTAGGCGCCGTCGTCCATCTTGTACATCGCGTGCAGGACGCGGCGCTGCACGGGCTTGAGTCCGTCCACGATGTGGGGGACGGCCCGGTGCAGGATCACGTACGACGCGTAATCCAGGTACCAGTCCTTGAACATCCCGGAGAGCTTGAACTTGCGCGCGTCGCTCTCGAGCAGTCTGTCAAAGCGCCCCGAGGAGGGACCCTCCTCTTCGATGATTTTCTCTTCTTCTACGGTTTCTTCGGGGGTGATGATATTCTCTTCTTCCATAGGTTTACTCTTCGTATCCGAATTTGCGCAGCTCACGCCGGCTCTCCCGCCAGTCGGGATCCACCTTGACGTAAATCTGCAGGAAGACTTTCTTCTGGAAGAAGTCTTCCATCTCGATGCGGGCCTGGGTGCCGACCTTCTTGAGGGCGGCTCCCTGGCGGCCGATGATGATGCCTTTCTGCGACTCGCGCATTACGTAGATGACGGCGCCGATGTCATAGCGCTCCGCGCCCTCCTTGAAGGACTCGATGCCCACCTCGCAGCAGTAGGGGATCTCCTCCTTGTAGTTGAGGAGGATCTTCTCCCGGATGATCTCCGAGGCGAAGAAGCGGAGGTTCTTGTCCGTGAACGCGTCCTTGTCGAACCACGGCGGGCACTCGGGCAGCCGTTCGAGGACGGCGTCCAGGATGCTCTCCAGGTTGAAGCGTTCCTGCGCGGAAGCCGGGATGACCGTCGCCGCGGGGAGCTTCCCCTTCCAGTAGTCGAGGAGCTCCACCACGCGCGCCTGGTCGCTGACGTCGATCTTGTTGACGACCACGATCACGGGGCAGTCCACGCGGGAGAGCTTGTCCACGTACTCGCTGTTCTTGTCGGGTGTCTCGACCGTATCCGTGACATAGAGGATGATGTCGGCGTCGCCGATGGCGCCGTCGACAAAATTCATCATGTTCTGCTGGAGCCGGTAGTTGGGCTTGAGGATGCCCGGCGTATCGGAATAGACGATCTGCCAGTCATCCCCGTTGACGATGCCCATGATGCGATGGCGCGTCGTCTGCGCCTTCGCAGTCACGATGGAGAGCTTCTCGCCCACCAGCGCGTTCATCAGCGTCGATTTCCCGACGTTCGGGTTGCCGATGATGCAAACGAATCCCGACCGGTGCGCCATTATACGTAAGCCCCCATCTTCAGAATGTTGGTCTCGCCCTCGGTGAGGTAGCGCCACTCACCCTTCTTGAGGCCCTTCTTGGTCAGGCCCGCGAAGTAGACGCGGTCCAGCGCCTTGACGTTGTAGCCCAGGGTCTCGAAGATGCGGCGGACGATGCGGTTCTTGCCGGAGTGGATCTCGATGCCGAGTTTGCGCTTGTCTTTCTCGTCGATGTATTCCAGTTCGTCGGCCTTGACTTCACCGTCGGTGAGCTCGATGCCGGCGAGGATCTTGTCGAAGTCCTCCTGGCTGAGCGGACGGTCGAGGGCGACCTGGTAGATCTTCTTCTTGTCGTAGGAAGGATGCGTGAGCCGCTCGGCGATCTCGCCGTCGTTGGTCAGCATCAGCACGCCGGTCGTATTCTTGTCGAGACGGCCCACCGGATAGACGCGGGCGGGGCAGTTCTTGACGAGGTCGACGACGGTCTTCTCGGCGTGGGGGTCGCTGGCCGTGGTCACGAAGCCCTTGGGCTTGTTCATCACGATGTAGACCTTCTCCTCGCCCTTCAGACGCTCGCCGTTGAAGCGGATGTCGTCGGTGAAGATGTTGACTTTCGTGCCGAGTTCGGTCACCACCTCGCCGTTGACGGTCACGACACCGGCCTGGATGAGGGTGTCGGCCTCCCGGCGGGAGCAGACGCCCGAGTTGGCGATGAACTTGTTGAGGCGCACGGTATCCTGAATCGGCATCGGATACGGAGTCTCGGTGCTTTCGCTGCCGTTCACGACGGGGCGGCGGCTGATCATCCGGTTGATGCCTTCCGTGGATTCGCGGGTGAAGTTGGGTTTGCGGCCCGGCTTCTTGCCGGGCTTCGGCTTGCCGCCCATCGGCTTGCGCGGGCCGGCGTTGTAGCCGCCGCGGTTCTCGCCGTAGCTGCTGCGGCCTTCGCCGTAGGAACGGGGACGACGGTCGCCGTAGTTGCCGCGGCTCTCGCCGTAGGAACGGTTCTCGCCGTAATTGCTGCGGCCCTCGCCGTAGGAGCGGCGCTCGCCGCCTTCGCGGTTGTCGCGGTCGCCATAGCTGCGGCGCTCGCCGTAGCCGCCACGGTTGTCACCATAGCCGCCGCGTCCGCTGAAACCGTGGTTGTCGCGGTTGCCGTAGCGGTTGTTGTTGTCGCGGTTGCCATAGTTGCTGCGGCCTCCGCCGTAGCTGCTGCGATGTTCGCCACCATTCCCGCGGCTCTCGCCGTAAGAATGCTGGGGACGGCCTTCGCCGTAATTGCGGGGTCCGGAATACTCCACTTTCTCGGAGCTGGGACGGGGACCCGCCGTCTTTCTAGGTCTAAGTTTTCGGCCTTCTTTGGTAAATTGGTCCATCACTACTTGAGATTAAAATGATAAGTTATTGTGCCCTCCTGCATCGCCGGCGCGTCAGCACTCATATTGAAATGCGTTTCGAGCGCTGCCTTGCGTGCCGCCGCCAGCAGGGACTTGTCCAAAACGGTGGTGCCGTCGCCTCCCGGCACGGCCTTGACTACGTTGCCGTAGTTGTCCACCCAAATGTTAACGACCACGACGCCGCTTTCCTGTACGTTATACACGGGTCGGGGAATGTTGCCCACGGTGCTCCGTCCCTGGACGTGCGCGTTGGGCTTGCCGTCTGTGCGGCCATGTTCCGTATTGCCCTGCGGTTGACCGGCCTTGAAGGCCGCGTCCGCCTCGGCGGCCGCGTGCGGCGCCGTGCGGGTCGTGTCTTTGCGGGACATCCCGGGGAAGGAGGCCCTGGGGTCCAGGGCGGGTTCTTTCTGTTCCGGGGTAGGCACCTCTACGTCGCCGACCGGGTCGGGTTGCGTCTGCGGGGTCTCGTTGGGCTTCTGGGCCACATAGGGAGACTCGCTGCGCTGCGCCAGCTCGACGGGACGCGTGAGGTCCACTTCCTCAGCGAGCGGTTCCTGGCCTTTCGGCTGCTGGACCAGCTCGGGAGCCTCGCTGAAATCGATCAGCATCGGCTGCTCCTGGGGAGGGGGGTAGATGTACTTCAGACCGGACATCGAGACCAGGACGAGGGCGCATACGTGGGCGGCCACCGACAGGATGATGCCGGTGATCTTGGCGTTGCGCTCGCGTTTAAGTCTGATGAGCTGGTCGTTCTGCATGGTTGATTATTCCGGCTGCGTAGCCAGGATGACTTTGTAATGGTTTCGCTTGGCGATGTTCATCACCTGGACGATCTCGCCGATGGGGACGCTCTCGTCGGAGAAGATGGAGAAGGTCGGGTCTTCCTCGCTCTGGAGCAGGCCCACCAGCTCGTCTTCCACCTCGGCGAAGGCCACGGGGTCCTGCGCGCCGTTGATGTGGTAGGTGTAGCGGTCCTCGCCCCAGTCCTTGATGGAGACGCTCACCGTGGCCTTGGCGCCCACCTGGCCGGTGCTCTTGGGGAGCAGGAGCTTGAGGGCGTTGGGATTGACCAGGGTGGAGGTCACCAGGAAGAAGATCAGCAGCAGGAACACGATGTCCGTCATCGAGGACATCGCGATGTTGGGATCCGCTTTGGTGATACGCTTCAGGGCCATCGCTATTCTTCTTTAGCCGCTTCGGCGACGGGCTCGCCGAGCATGTCCATAAACTGGATGGTGGCGTTCTCCATGCTGTACACGAGGTTGGAGACGCGCGCCGTCAGGAAGTTGTAGCCGAAGTAGGCGAGGATACCCACGATCAGACCGCCGACCGTGGTGATCATCGCGGTGTAGATGCCGCTCGACAGGAGGGTGATGTCGATGTTGTTGCCGGCGTTGGACATATTGAAGAACGCCTGCACCATACCGATCACGGTGCCGAGGAAACCGATCATCGGGGCGCCGCCCGCGATGGTCGCGAGGTAGGGAAGCCCCTTCTCCAGGCGGGCCACTTCCACATTGCCCACATTCTCGATGGCGGCCTGCACGTCGGTGGCGGGCTTGCCCAGGCGGGCGATGCCGGCCTCGACCATCCGGGCGACGGGCGCGTCGTACTTGGCGCAGAGCGTGCGGGCGGACTTGGTCTTGCCTTCGTGGATATAATCGCGGATGTCGTTGATGAAATCCTTGTCGATCTTGCCGGCCTGGCGGATGATCCACCACTTCTTGCCGAAAATGTAGATGGCGATGATCGAGAGGGCGAGGAGGACCCACATCAGCGGGCCGCCCTTGGCTGCCATCTCGATAAGCGAATAGGACATCTCCTGCTGCACGGGAACAGCCGGCGTGATGTCTGTCTGGAGGAGAATCGGTAACATATCTGGTTTCGTTTTTTAACCAACAAATGCAAATAATTTGCCCATTTGGGCATAATCGTACAAATATACGGAGATTTTTGGGATTTTTCGCCGTTTCCGGCCTGATAATCAAGAAATCTGTAACTAATATTCCACCTCGCTGAGGAAGAGGGCCTCCGCGGGGGCGCTTTCGCCCGCGAGACTACGTCTCGATACCTTGGCGCCGGACTGGTCGAAATCCGGGGGCAGGACGAGGGCGGCGAAGTCCTCGACGCTGCGCTTGCCGCGCCCGACTTCGAGCAGGGTCCCGACCACGGCGCGCACCATGTTGCGCAGGAACCGGTCGGCGGCGATGCGGAAGTACCAGTAGTCGTCGCCGCCCTCCCGGCCCGTCAGGGCGAGGTGCGTGGGCGTGTAGCGGTGCCAGCCGGCTTCGAACACCGTGCAGAGCGAGGTCTTGGAGTCGGCGCCGGTCTTCTCGAAGCAGCGGAAATCGTGCTGTCCCAGAAGCGCTTGCGCGGCCCGGTCCATCGCTTCGAAATCCACCCCGGGGAAGGTGTACAGATAGGAAAAGGCGTCCACGAACGGGTCTTTGACGCGATGCAGAAAATATGTATATTCGCGTCTCGTGGCGTCGAATCTGGCATGGAATTCGGGAGACGTTCCGGCGATCTCGTGAATGACCACGGAACGGGGCAGGATGGCATTTAATTTGTAGCGCAACTGCTTCGTGTCAAGCTCCCCGGCTGCGTCGAAATGCGCGACGTAGCCGACTGCATTGACGCCCGTATCGGTCCGGCCCGCGCCGGTCACGGACACGGGGGCGTGCAGCAGGGTCGACAGGGCGCTCTCGAGCGCCTGTTGGACACTCGGGGCGTCGGGTTGGACCTGCCAGCCGCAGAAATCCGCACCGTTGTAGGAGAGTTTGACGAGATACCGCATAACCGACCGCAAAATTAATGAATTATATGGAAAGTGTAAACATCAAGGAGCTCAACGACCGCATCCAGAAAGAGAGTGCGTTCGTCGATCTCCTGTCGCTGGAGATGGGCAAGGTGATCGTGGGACAGAAGCACCTCGTGGAGAACCTGATGATCGCGATGCTCGCCGACGGGCACATCCTGCTCGAAGGCGTGCCGGGTCTGGCCAAGACCCTGGCGATCAGCACCCTCGCACAGGCCGTGGACGGCAAGTTCAGCCGCATCCAGTTCACCCCCGACCTGCTGCCGGCCGACGTGACCGGCACCCTGATCTACTCCCAGAAGAAAGAGCAGTTCGAAGTCCATAAAGGTCCCGTTTTCGCCAACTTCATCCTCGCGGATGAAATCAACCGCGCCCCGGCCAAGGTCCAGTCCGCCCTGCTCGAAGCGATGCAGGAGCGCCAGGTGACCCTGGGCGACCAGACCTACCCGCTGCCGCGTCCCTTCCTGGTGATGGCTACGCAGAACCCGATCGAGCAGGAAGGCACCTACCCCCTCCCGGAGGCGCAGGTGGACCGTTTCATGCTGAAGGTCGTCGTGGGCTATCCCAAGAAGGAAGAGGAGAAGCTCATCATCCGGATGAACAACAGCGGGGAGTTCCCCAAGGCCTCGGCCGTCGTGCGCCCGGAGGATATCGTGCGGGCCCGCGACGTCGTGCGCGAAGTCTATATGGACGAGAAGATCGAGCGCTATATCGTCGACATCGTCTATGCCACCCGCACCCCGGAGGACTACGGGCTGAAGGGTCTCAAGGACCTGATCGCCTTCGGCGGCTCGCCGCGTGCGAGCATCAGCCTGTCGATGGCCGCCAAGGCGTATGCGTTCATCAAGCGCCGCGGCTACGTCATCCCCGAGGACGTGCGTGCCGTGTGCCCGGAGGTGCTGCGCCACCGCATCGGCCTGACCTACGAGGCCGAGGCGGAGAACGTCACCCCGGAAGAGATCATCGAGCAGGTCATCAATGCCGTCATCGTCCCGTAATACCAGCGCGACCGAGCTCCTGAAGAAAGTCAGGAAGATCGAGATCAAGACCAAGGCGCTCTCCCACCAGATTTTCGCCGGCGAGTACCATTCGGCCTTCAAGGGCCGCGGTATGGCCTTCAGCGAGGTGCGGGAGTACCAGTGGGGGGACGACGTGCGCGCGATGGACTGGAACGTCACGGCGCGCCTCCGCTCGCCGTACGTGAAAGTATATGAGGAGGAGCGCGAGCTGACCGTGGTGCTGCTCGTGGACGTGAGCCGCTCGGGCCTGTTCGGCACGGCGGCGGGCACCACCAAGCGCGAGCGCCTCGCGGAGATCGCGGCGGTGCTCTCGTTCAGCGCCATCCTCAACAACGACAAGGTCGGCGCGCTGTTCTTCTCCGACCGGGTCGAGAAATTCATCCCGCCCGGAAAGGGCCGCTCGCACCTGCTGCACATCATCCGCGAGATGCTGGAACTGCAGCCGGCCTCCGACGGCACGGACATCGGCGCGGCGCTGAAGTTCCTGACGGGTGCCATCAAGAAGAAGTGTACCGCCTTCCTGCTCAGCGACCTGCTGGACGCGGACGTGCAGGGCAACCCGCGCTACGAGGAAGCGCTCAAGGTGGCGGTCAACCGCCACGACCTGAGCGTCATCCAGGTGCACGACCCGCGCGAGCGGTCGCTGCCCGCCGTGGGCCTCGTCCACGTCAAGGACAGCGAGACCGGCGCGGCCGCCTGGATCGACACGGACCGCCGCCAGGTCCGCGCGGCCTACGAACGCTGGTTCGCCGACCTCGGGACGCGGCAGCGCGCGCTGTTCAACAAATATCAGGTCGACCACGTGGACATCGCCACGGACGACGACTATGTCAAGGGCCTGATGGCCCTGTTTAACCGCAGATGAAAGTGTTGACATTCATACTGGCCGCGATGCTGGACCTGGTGCCGGCAGGACCCGCCTGGCTCAGGCAGGTCCAGCCCCGGGATTCCATCCTGATCGCCGACCAGGTCGAATACGGATTCCAGCTGGACAGCGTGCCGGAGGGGACCCGCCTGCTGCTGCCTGATTTCTCCCAGGCGTCCAATGACACGCTGACCCTCGTTCGCGGGTGGCAGATCGATACGACGAAGCGTTTCCGCATCCGCCAGCCCGGCAGCAAGGACCGCCTGAAGATGTACAATCTCCGCGGCAGCATCGTGCTCGCCCCCTTCGAGGAGGGCAACTACCGGCTGCCCGACCTGCCCGTGCTCCGGAACGGAGCCGACACCCTCGTCTTCGAGGGCCTGGAGATGGAGGTGAAGACGATGCCCGTCGACACCGCCACCTTCCGGATCCACGACATCAAGGGCCAGATGCTTTACCCGGTCACGCCGCAGGAAATCCTCCCCTGGATCCTGCTCTTCTGGCTGGTGGCCGGCCTCATCATCCTGGCCGTCTGCCTCGTGATCGTGCGGCGCCGCCGCGCGGCCGGCGTCTCCCAGCACCGGGATCCCGCCTACATCGTGGCGCTGCGCGAACTGGACAAGTGGCGCGGCGACAAGTTCTGGGCGGCGGACAAGCAGAAAGGATTCTATTCGGGCATTACCGATGCCCTCAAGTTCTATATCGAAGACCGCTTCGGCGTGGATGCGCCGGAGATGACCACGGCCGAGCTGTTCGACGCGCTGAAGGGCGCGGAAGACCTCCCCGCGGACCTGCGCGAAGAGCTGCGCGGCGTCTTCGAATGCGCCGACTTCGTCAAGTTCGCCAAGCACGTCGCCTCCGACGAGGAGAATGCCCGCGCGCTGCCGACGGCCGTCCGTTTCGTGACTTCCACCTACCAGACCGTGCTTGAGGAGGAGCAGAAACCGGATGAACTTTGAGTATCCCGCGCTCCTGTGGCTGCTGCTCGTGCCGCTGCTGCTCGTCGGCCTCTATCTCTATAGGGAGCTGGCGGAGCGGCGCCCGCACCTGCGCGTCGCGACGGTCGCGCCCTGGCTGCAGGCCGGCCGCTCCCTCAAATCCGTGCTGCGCCACGTCCCGATGGTGCTGCGCACCGCCGCGCTCTGCCTGATCGTGGTGGCGCTGGCCCGTCCGCGCTCGACCACCGAGGTCGAGAAGCGCGACACGGAAGGCATCGACATCATGCTGGCGATGGACGTCTCCACGAGTATGCTCGCGCGCGACTTCACGCCCGACCGCATCAGCGCGGCCAAGGACATCGCCATCGAATTCATCGCCCAGCGGCCTACGGACCGGATGGGCATCGTGGTCTTCGCGGGCGAGAGCTACACGCAGTGCCCGCTGACGACCGACCGCGCCACCCTGATCAACCTGATGAAGGAGGTGCAGACCGACCTCATCGAGGACGGCACGGCCATCGGCAACGGCCTCGCCACGGCCGTGGCCCGGATGCTGGATTCCGACGCGCCGAGCCGCGTGGTCATCCTGCTCACGGACGGCGTCAACAACAGCGGCGACATGGCCCCCCAGATGGCGGCCGACATCGCCAAGACCTACGGTGTGCGCGTCTATACGATCGGCGTGGGCGCCAACGGCCTCGCGCCCTATCCGGTGATGACGCCCTGGGGCGTCGAAATGCAGAAAATCCCGGTCGAGATCGACGAGGAACTGCTCAAGGAAATCTCCGAGACCACCGGCGGACGCTACTTCCGCGCCACGGACAACACCAAGCTCGCGGAGATCTATTCGGAAATCAACAAGATGGAGAAGGCCCGCACGTCGGTGGACAGCTTCCCCGTCTACAAGGAACTGTTCGGGCGTTTCGGTGTGGCGGCGCTCATCTGCCTGCTGTTCGAACTGCTGGTCGGACTTTTATTGAGGAGGATGCCGTAGTATGTTGCTGTTCGCCCGTTCCCAATTCCTGTGGCTTCTGCTGCTCGTGCCGCTGATCCTGGTCGGCTATGCGTTGCTGCGCGACGCACGCCGCCGGCGGATGCGCCGTTTCGGCGACGAGCGCCTCGTCGCCGCCCTGATGCCCTCCTGGTCTTCCTCCAAGGGCTGGTGGCGGACCGTCTTCTTCTGCCTTGGCTTCGCCTGCTTCGCGGTCGGCCTCGCCCGCCCGATGCTGGGCGCCAAGCTCGTCGAGCGCGAGACCAAGGGCGCCGAGATCATGATCTGCCTGGACGTGTCCAACTCGATGCTGGCGCAGGACTATTCGCCCGACCGCCTGTCGCGCGCCAAGCTCGCCATCTCCCGCATCGTGGACCGCCTGGACGGCGACCGCATCGGCCTGATCATCTTCGCGGGGACTTCCTTCGTCCAGCTGCCGATCACGACGGACTACGTGTCCGCCAAGATGTTCCTCGGCTCGATCGATACCCATTCCGTGCCCGTGCAGGGCACCGCCATCGGCGACGCCATCCTCACGGCCGCCAAGAGTTTCAGCGCGCAGAGCGAGAAGAGCCGCGCGATCATCGTGATCACCGACGGTGAGAACCACGAGGACGATCCCGTGGACGCCGCCCGGCAGGTGGGCGACGCGGGCATCCGCGTCTATACGGTCGGCGTGGGCTCGCTGCGCGGCCAGCCGATCCCGCTGGACGGCGACCTGATGAAAGACAAGGACGGCAACATCGTCGTGACCCGCCTGGACGAGGAGACGCTCAAGCGCGTCGCCGCGGCGGGCAACGGCGCCTATGTCCACGCGGGCGGCGAGGAGTTCGGGCTCAACCCCATCCTCGACGAGATCCGCAAGCTCGAGGACGAGCGTTTCAACAACACCGTCTTCGAGGAATATGACGAGCAATATATGTATTTCTTTGCGGCCGCGCTGTTCTTCTTCGTATTGGAGATGCTGATCGGCGAGCGCCGCGCCAAAAGGAGGTTGTTCGATGAGAAATAGCATATTGGCCATCCTGCTGCTCTTCTGCAGTCTGTCGGCGTACGCGCAGGCGGACCGCAGCGACGTGCGGGCCGGCAACCGCAAGTTCCGCCGCGGCGAATACAAGGAAGCGGAGATCGACTACCGCAAGGCGGTGCTCAAGGATTCCACTTCCGTGACCGCGCAATACGACCTCGCTTCCTCGCTGTACCGGCAGGAGGACAACGCGGGGGCGCTGAAGGCGCTCTCGAGCATCAAGCACCCGTTCGTGCCGGCGCAGTTCTGCTACAACGGCGGCAACGCCGCCGCGCAGCAGAAGGACTGGCAGGCGGCCGTCAACCTCTACAAGCAGGCGCTGCTGCGCGACCCGTCCGACCTGGAGGCCAAGGAGAACTACATCTACGCCAAGAAGATGCTGGAGAACCAGCAGGGCGGTGGCGACGGCCAGCAGGACCAGGACCAGAACCAGGACCAGCAGGACCAGAACCGGAATCAAAACCAGAATCAGCAGAATCAGAACCAGGATCAGGACCGGAACGACGACCAGAGCAACGACCGGGACAACCAGGACAAGAACCATGACGGCAATCCGGACCGGCAGTCCGAGATCTCTCCGCAGGAGGCCCAGCGGATGCTGCGCGCCATCCAGGCCAAGGAGAAGGAGACCCAGGACAAGGTGAACAAGGAAAAGGCCGCGCTGCTGAAGTCCCGTCAGAAAGAAAAGAATTGGTGATGCGCAAGTTTATTTTCGCCCTCATCGCGGCCTTCAGCGTGATGGCCGCCTCCGCCCAGACCACGATCAAGGTCGAGGCGCCCAATATCGTCGGCGTGAACGAGCAGTTCAACGTCCGCTTCATCATCAGCGGGGAGGACGGCCCGAGCGAGTTCCATTGGGAGCCGGGCGGCGATTTCCAGCTTGTCTGGGGGCCCCAGAAGGGCACCTCTTCCTCGACCCGTTACGTCAACGGCACGCGCACGCATACCGCGCAGACTTCCTATACGTATATCCTGCTGCCCAAGAATACCGGACGCTTCCAGCTCCCGGCCGCCGAGGCTACGGTCAAGGGGGAGAAACTCGTTTCTTCCCGGGCGACCGTCGAGGTGGTGACGGACGGCGCCGCGGCGCAGGGCCAGGGCGGCGGCCAGGCCGCGCAGGGGAGCCGCCAGAGCGAGGCGGCGCAGACCGGCACCGTGTCGGCCGACGACCTGTTCCTGCGGCTGACCTTCAGCAAGCGCAGCGTGATGATGGGCGAGCCGGTCACGGCCACGCTCAAGCTCTACCAGCGCGTCAACATCGGCGGCTTCGAAGACGCCAAATTCCCGACATTCAACGGTTTCTGGAGCCAGGAAGTGCAGGCTCCGAGCCAGATCAACTTCCACCGCGAGACCGTCGGCGACAAGATCTACAACGCCGCCGTGCTCCGCAGCTGGAACCTCATCCCGCAGAAGTCCGGCGAGATCACGATCGACCCGGCGGAGCTGGTGTGCCTGGTCAACGTCCGCGCGCAGCGGCGTTCGAGCGGCAGCATCTTCGACGACTTCTTCCAGGATGACTACCAGACCATCCGCAAGCGCGTGACCACGCAGCCGATGACGCTGCACGTGACCCCGCTGCCGGCCGGCGCGCCCGCTTCGTTCGGCGGGGGCGTGGGCGCGTTCAAGATGAGCGCGGCGCTGACGCGCGATTCGCTCCTGACCCACGATGCCGCCTCGCTGCGCGTCACGGTCACGGGCAACGGCAACGTCTCGCTGCTGGAGGCCCCGAAGGTGGATTTCCCGCCGGATTTCGAGGTCTATGACGTCAAGACTTCCGACGTCCCCGGCGGCAAGGTGTTCGAGTATCCGTTCATCCCGCGCAGCCACGGCGAGTTCACGCTCGGCCCCGTGGAATACAGCTATTACGACCTTTCCGCCCGGAAATACGTGACCCTGCACAGCCAGGCGCTGCCGGTCCGCGTGGGCAAGGGCGCCGACACCGGCGCCGCCAGCACCGGCGGGCAGCTGATCGCGGGCGTCAGCCGCAAGGACGTGCGCGACCTGGGCAGCGACATCCGCTTCATCGCCACCAAGCCGGGCAAGCTTTCGGCCGTCGGCTCCTTCTTCGTCGGCTCCGCCGGCTTCTGGATCCTGACGGTGCTGCTGCTCGCGCTGGCGGCGGTGCTCTATTTCCTGCTGCGCGGCATCGCGGCGCGGCGCGCCGACGTGGTCGGCAGCAAGAACCGCGGCGCCACCAAGATGGCGCGCAAGCGGCTCGCGCAGGCGGGCGGTTTCCTGAAGGGCAACCTCTACACGGCCTTCTACGAGGAGCTGCACCGCGCGCTGCTGGGCTTCGTCTCCGACAAGCTGAATATGGACGCCGCGGATATGAGCAAGGAGAATATCGCCGCCAGACTGGCGGAGAACGGCGCCGGCGAGGCGCTGGCGGCCGAATTCACCGGCCTGCTGGACGCGTGCGAATTCGCGCGCTACGCGCCGGACGCCGGCCACGAGGCGATGAATACCCATTACGAGCAGGCGGTCTCGGTCATTTCCGCCATCGACGAGCATATGAAGAGAAATCCCCGCAAGGGCACCGGCGCTGCCGCCGCCCTGCTGGTGCTGCTCCTGCTGCTGCCCGCCCAGCGCGGCGCGGCGCAGCCGGCCGACACGCTGTGGGCCGCGGGCGTCGCCGCCTATACCGACGGCGACTGGGCCGGCGCCGCGCGCGCCTGGTCCGACCTGCGCGCGAGCGGCGTGGAGTCGCCGGAGCTGTATTGCAACCTGGGCGACGCCCTGTTCAAGCAGGACGACCTCGCCCACGCGATCCTCAATTATGAGCGTGCGCTCAAGCTGGACCCGTCCTACGCGGACGCCCGCCACAACCTCGCCTTCGCGCAGACGCAGGTGCAGGACAAGATCGAGGCCGTTCCGGAATTCTTCCTCGAAGTCTGGGGCCGCAAATTGTGCTGGCTGCTGCCGTCCGATACCTGGGCGGGGCTGTTCCTGCTTTTCCTGGCCGGGACGCTCGCCTGCGTGCTGCTCTTCCTGCTCGGCCGCAGCGTGGCGGCCCGCCGCGGCGGTTTTATCGCCGGCATCGCGGCCCTGCTGCTGACGCTGCTCTGCCTGGACTTCGCCTTCTGGCAGCGCACCGACTACCGCAAGGCCGACAGCGCCATCGTCACGCGCCCCGTCGCCACGGTCCAGAGCGCTCCGGGCCGCGACACCGCCAAGGACCTCTTCGTGCTCCACGAGGGCACCAAGGTCAAGGTCCTCGACACCGTCGGCTCCTGGCGCAACATCGAGCTTGCCGACGGCCGCCAGGGCTGGCTCGAATCCTCCGACCTGGAAGTCATCTAGCCCTATATCCGCATAAAAAAAGAAGCAGCCTCGACGGGCTGCTTCTTTTTTATTCTGCAGGGTGCCGCTAGAATTTGACGGCGAAAGAGCAGAACAGCTGGCTGGGTTTGCGGTTGGCGGTGCCGACACGGTAGCCACCGTTTTTAGGGTGCTGATACACGTCGACCGTGACGTTGCTGTAGTCGTAGCCGAGCTTGACGGAGAAACGTCCCGTGTCGATGCCGCCGGCGATGGAGATGAAAGGCTGCGCGACATCGCTGTGGGAGTTGTCGTAGCAGCGTACACCGGAACGGGTCTCGACGAACGGGCTGACCGTGGCGTCCACGAAGTTGTATTTCGCGTCCAGGAAAGCGGTCAGTGCCGTGTCGGACAGATAAAAGTCATAGTCGAGGCCGGCGCCGGCACCCAGGAAAATGCCCCAGCCGGTGCGGTAGCCGTGCGTGGTGGAGAGCTGGATCTGGGAACCCAGTTTTCCCTTGCCGAACACGGCGAAGGTGCTATACTCGACATTGCCTTCATAGCCTTTCTTGAAGGCGCGGTTGTTCTGGGCGGATGCCATGGATGCGCACAAGAGGAGAAGCGCGCAGATGAAGATGAGTTTTCTCATAATTTGTTAAATATAAAAATGATCATATCCCCAAAACAGGATTGAGGGGCGCAAAGGTAATGCTTTGCGCCCGGATACGCAAGCAAAATTGATACCGTGCCCTACGGTTCTACGGTCACGGCCGGGTGGCCGGCGTCGTTGGCGCGGTAGTGCGGGGCGTAGAGGGACTCGATCACCGGGACGGGGCTCTGGAAAGTGCCTTCCTGCGTGACGAAGAACTCCTCGACGATCTCGGTCTTCTCCTCCGGATAGCTGTCGAACCAGAACTCGGTGCGGTCGGCCAGCACGCTGCGGTAGCCCTGCGGGCTGAAGCTCACCCAGCCGGTGATCGAGATCGGGCGGCCGAACCAGCCCATGCGGCCGGAACGCTGCTCGACCGGGCGGAAGGCCGCCGGGCGCGGCACGCTGAGCCGCACGAAGCTGCGGTTCTCCTCGTTCCAGAGATGGTAGGTGGCCGTGATCCGGTCGCCGACGTGCAGCACGTCGCCGTCCTGCAGCGGCTTGCCGTCACGGGTGTAGGTGCGGGAAACGGTGAAGCCGTTGCCCGCGGCCTTGACCTGGCGGAACGGCAGGGTCGTGGTGGCGCTCAGGGCGAGGACCTTGGTCTGCAGGGTCTCCTCCGAGCCGCGCAGCACGCAGTCGATGGCCTGGATGTAGGCGGGGTCGTCCTCCCACTGCTGGGTCTCCTTCTGGACCATCATCCAGAGACGGATGCCTTCGGCCACCGCGTCGTGGCCGCAGTCGGTCAGCAGGTCGGCGATCAGCGTGTGGGCGTAGAGCTCGCTCTCGAGCAGGCCGCGCCAGGGCATCACGGCGTTGGGGTAGTAGGTGCCGCCGCTGCTGTGCGGCTGGGCGTACTGCAGCAGGGACGCGACGTCCTTGTCCAGGGACTTGGCGAGCCGGCCCTTCGCGAGCAGCGAAATGCCCCAGGCGTGCGCCAGCGAAGTGCCGCGCTCGTTTTCCAGCAGCGCGCGGAGCGTCTTCATCCGGCGCGCCTTGGCGAAGATCATCCCGTTGAGGCCGCGGACCTTGCCGGGCACGAGATACTCCTTCGCGCGCTTCTTGAAGGTGCGGAGCGTCTTGGCGTCGGCCTTCGGCTCGAACGCGACCTCCGGGAACAGCGAACGCGTATGCAGGTATTGCTCCAGGCTGATGCCGCCGCACCAGAAGGGACGCGCGGCGTCGCTGAAGAATCGGTCGTCCAGATACTTGACCGCCGCAGGGATGGCGCCGGCGAGCTCCTGCGGGCAGGTGTCGCCCATCGCGGCGAGCCGCTCGAGCAGTACGCAGGTCAGCAGCGGCGACGAATGCATTTCGGCGAACCAGCCGAAGCCGCCGTCCTCGTTGCGGCAGCCCAGGATCTTCGCGCACATCTCCGCGCGCTGTTCCGGCGTGGCGCCGGAACCCTTGGCGTCCGGCAGCCGGTCGAGCAGCCAGTTGGCGAAGAGCGCCTCGGACTGGTCGAGCAGGTTGTCGGAGGTGGGGAGGACCTTCTCGGGAATGGCTTCCCGGATCATATCCAGGATGGTGATCTCGCGCAGGCTGGCCGCGCTGCCCGGGACGTTGACGAACTGGCCGCGCAGGGCGGTGAGGATCGCTTCACGGTCCATCCAGGAAAGCATCAGGGCGGAGTGCGCCTCGGTGATCGTCTGCACCGCCGGCTTGACCGGCAGCGTCACGAACACGGCGTCGGAGCCGTAGTCCGCCTCGTCGGCGATGAAGCTGACCAGCAGGCCGAGGTCGGCGACGGCCGGCGCGGCGATGGAGCAGCTGAAGTCGGCGCTGCCGCCGGCCGGCACGGTGAGCGCCTGCTCCTGCTCGGAGATGAGGGGCGCGGTCTTGTGGTCCTTGCCGTCGAGGAAGCAGACGTTGATGCGTCCGGACACGGGGGCGTCCAGGCTGTTGGCCACGCTCACGCGCGCCACGTACTTGTCGCCCTCATAGAGGTATTGCGGCTGCACGACGGCCACCTTGACCGGCAGGGTCACGACCATCTCCTGGCGGAGCGTGGCGTTGTGGAAGGCCTTGTCGTGCGCGAAGAGCTGCACGTAATAAGTCGAAAGTTTGTCCGCGGTGGTGAAGCGGAAGGTGACCTCGCCGTTCTCGTCGGCGCGGAGGAACGGCTCCCAGGCGATCGTGTTGGCGAAATTCGACCGGATGACGGGGTTTATGACGCTGACCGAGCCCGTGAGGTTGCTTTTCCGGTTCGGGCTGTAGCCCAATATGACGTGCTCGCCCAGGGCGTCGTCCTGCGCGTATGCCTCGAAGACCTCTTCCTCCACGGCTGCGGGCGCCGCGTTGGAGGCGATGCCGTCCGCCCTTGCCAGGCTTCTTACTCCCCGGGTCGACGTTGCGAAGTACAGTTCGTGGAAGCTGGTTTCATTACCCGGGAGAAAGGCGTAGACGACGTGCGGCAGCGGCCGCTGCTCGGGGAGGAAGGTGTACCAGTGGTTGTCCTGGAGCACCTCCGTGCTCTTGTCGAAGATGGTGGCGGCGACTTCCGTGCCGGCGCCGGTGCGGATCGTGAACTGGTAGTCCGCGTGGGGCAGCGTCGTGTCCAGGAAGCGGCTGAAACCGAGCGGGAGCTGGAAAGGCGCGGCCGGCTTGAAAGAGGAGACCGTATAGGCGAACGCCTGTCTGTTGCGGAACCAGAAGACCTCGAGCGTCAGGGTCTCCGGGTAGTCGCGCTTGCGCGCAAAACGGACCGTTTCCAGCGAGCCGGCCTGGCCGCGGACGCCGGCGAGCCGGACCATCCGCTTCTCCAGCAGGCGGTTGCCGTCGCCGTAGAGCTCCGCCACCACCCAGATGGGGCCGGTGGTGGTGCCGACCTGCAGCGCGATGCCCTGGCCGTCGTCCGGCAGCTCCTTGAAGAAGCAGCGGACGTCCGCGTCCAGCACGGTGTCCGTGTCGGAACACTTGATGAACGGGCGGGTGGCCTTCTGCGTGTATTCCTTGCCGTTGTCGCTCTTTGCCGTGGCGATGGCTTCGATGGTGTACGGGCCCGACGGGAGTCCGGCCAGGGACAGGTTGACGGGCCGGTCGGCCGGCGCTTCGCCGGAAAGGACCGTGGAAGTGCCGCGCAGGATCTTGTAGGAGATCTTCAGGGTCGGATAGTCCTCTCCTTCCCGGTTGACCTGGAAGCAGGTCCGGACGAAATCGTCGCCGACGAGGATGCCGCCGCTGTCCTGGGAGAGCAGCTGGACACGGCCGTCGGCCGGGTTCTGGATATCGATGGAGAGGTTCAGGCTGCGCCGGATATAGACCGTCTTCGCGAACGATAGCGTCTCGCCCGTGCCGTCGGTGACGGTGACGCAGATGGAGACGCCGCCGTAATAATACCGGGTTTCGGGCGCGACGAAGCGGACGGCGAAGTCGCCGGAAGCGTCGAGCGTCAGCGGGCCGTCTGCCAGGGTTTTGTCGTCGAACCTGACCTCATAACGGGCCGTCGCCGTGCCCAGGCTATGCCCGGAATAACTCTTGACGTTGCCGCGGACGGTGACTTCGTCCTGCTCGAAATAGAAGCGCTGGTCCGGCTCCCAGTCGAGGGAGAAGGTCGGAAGGACGAATTCGTCCGCCCGGACCGAGGTGCTGGCGATCTGCTTCCCGTCCTCGCTGACGGTGATGGTGTACATACCGCCGCGCTCGCCTTTTTTGAGGACGAAGGAACCTGCGGCGGAGCCGAATTCACCCGTGACGAGGTCCGCCTCGCCGATCGTCTTGTCCGACGGGTCGGTGAGCGTGGCGTGCAGGCGGATGCCTTCCGGACGGGTCGCAAATTCATAAGTCCCTTCATACAGCAGGACCTTGAAATGGACGGTCTCGCCGGGGAGGAAGGCGCTGCGGTCGGTCAGGATCTCGGCGTGGTGCCGGGCGGGATTGTCGGTGACGACCGTCTGCGCCGCGCGGGAATAGAAACTTTCCTTGCCCGAGGTGCGCGTCAGGCCGCCCTGCCGCAGGGTGGCCTGGAAGCGGTAGTAATGCCGCTCCTGGTCCAACTCGGAGACAATGCGCTCCGGCAGGTAGGTGAAGCCGTCGATCGGGAGGTCCTTGACCACTTCGACCGGCTTGTCGTCGCGCAGGACCGTGATGTCGCAGCGGGACACGGGTTCTCCGGTGATGTAGTCAGCCACATACACGCCGTAGCCGTTATAATCGCGTTTGATGGCGATGGAGAGCGTGAAGCGGTCGTAGTCCGTCTGGAACTTGGCCTTGCCTTCTTCGCAGCGGAAGACGTACGAGCCGTCGTCGATGCGCGGCAGGTCGAAGACGAGCGTGTCCTGGATATAGAAACTGCGGCGCGTATTGGCAATCGTCCGGTCGAAGACCGGTTTCTTGTCCTCGCCGTCCTTCGGGGTGATGGTGACGCGGACCTGGGGGAGGTTGCGCAGGAAGAGGGTGACGACGCCGTCCTCGATGCGCGCCCGGATGTCCTGGTCATTGAGGTTGTCGAGGACCCAGCCGGCGCGGCCGCAGCAGTCGGCGATGGTCTTCTCGCTGCCGGAGAACTTCTTGCGGTCGGCCTGCAGCGCCTCGCAGTCGCGGGCGAGCTGCCGATACGCCTCCTGGGACGGGGCGTCCTCCTGGTTGAGCTTCCGGAAACGTCTTTCCAGGAGCACGTCGCGGGCGAGCAGGGCGACGGCCTGCCCGGCGTGGTCGGCGGCATATTTCTCATACGCCGCATCGGCGGTGTCTTTGTCCTCCTGGAGAAGGGTGAATTCGAGGAACGCGTCGGCGGGATAGCTCCGGGGCGGGAAGGCCTCGATGATCTGCCGGACCCAGGGTTGGCCGTTGCCGGCTCCCAGCAGGCTCCACAGGGCGAATTCGTAGTCGTTCCGGATCAGGGGCACCAGCGCTTTGCCATAGGTCGGGCTGCCGGCCCACAGGTCTTGCTCATAGAAGACGGTGTTGTGCGCGCGTTCCAGCTGCGCCCGGTGCTCCCGGACGTAGGTCAGGAGCCCCGGCAGGCGGTCGAGGAAGATACTGTAAGCGATATAATTATCTTCGTCATTTTGCCGGAAGAAGAACAGGACGATCGGCTCGCCGAAGCGCTCCATCTCTTTGAGCGTCTTCTCATAGACGCCTTCCCGGTCCTTCCAGTTGAGGTCCGAGCGGACCTCCAGATATTTGGTGGAGGCGTCGTAGAAATCCCACGCCAGGTGTCTGTCCGTGGCCTCTTTCTTGATCTGCTCGAGGATGCGGACCTGGTCCTTGGGCCGGTCTTCGTCCTCGGCCTTGTCGTAGTTTGCCCAGAGTTTGGTCAGGACGTGGCCATCCTGGTCTTTGGCGTTGGCAATGAGAGGTAGGTTCATCAGGGTCAGAAGTGCTAGTGTCATCAACCGGATCGCTTTCATAGTGCGAAATTTAAAGAGGTTCAAACAATTCGATGGCTTCTGCTACAACAAAATTGCTGCCACCGATGTAAACGAGGCATCCGGGGATCTTTTCGGCCTCGTCAAGTGCTTGACGCACACCGTCTTGCACGCTTGCGCAGACAGTGCAGCGGAGACCGTCCATCCGCGCGGCGAGCGCGGTGACGGGGAGGGCCCGTTCGCCCTGCGGGGCGACGAGGAAGTAGTGCGCGTCGGAGGGCATCAGCGGACGGATGGCGTCCAGGTCCTTGTCGGCCATGATGCCGTAGACGATAATCAGCGGCCGGCCGCTTTCGCGCAGGCGCCGGAAGTTGATCGCCAGCGCGGGCGGATTGTGGCCGATGTCGCAGATGACCTCCGGGTCGGCGCAGAGACGCTCCCAGCGCCCGCGCAATCCGGTGCGGGCGGCGGTGTGCGCCAGCGCCTCGCGGTCCGGCTCGACGCCGAGCAGCTCGAGCGCGGCGAGGGCGGTGCGGAGGTTGGCCGGCTGGTAGGGGCCGGTGAGGTCGGTATCGAACAGTTCGACGTCGAAATCTTCGGCGAAGAAAAGCGGGCAGGGGACTACGCTGGCGCGGGCTTCGAAGACGGGCGCCGTCTCGGCGTCGCGCTCGCCGCAGAGCGCCGGGACGCCGGGCTTGAAGATGCCCGCTTTCTCGGCGGCGATGGCGCCGCGCGTACCGCCCAGGAGGGCGCAGTGGTCCAGGCCGATGCTGGTCACGACGGCGAGCTCGGGCGTGAGGATGTTGGTGCTGTCGAGCCGGCCGCCGAGGCCGACTTCGATCACGGCGATGTCCACCTGGATGTCGTCGAACCACTTGAAAGCCAGTCCGGTAGTAATTTCGAAGAAAGAGAGGCCGTCCAGGTCGCGCTCCCGCTCCGTCAGGAAGCGGAAGACCTCCTCGCGCGGGATCATCGACCAGCCGCCGGGCTCCACGAGCTTGATCCGCTCGCGGAAATCCGCCAGGTGCGGCGAGGTGTACAGACCGACGCGGAGCCCCGCCCCGGCGAGGGCGGCGGCGAGCATCGAACTCACGGATCCCTTGCCGTTGGTCCCGGCCACGTGCACGGCGCGAAGCCGCTGTGCCGGATGCCCCAGGGCGGCATCCAGATGCATCATTCCCTCCAGTCCGGGCTTGTAGGCACCGGTCGTGAAACCTTGGTTCTGCACGCTCGGGTGGCGGGCGTAAAGCTCTTCGAGGAGCCGGGTGTAGTTCGCTTCTGTCAGGTCCATAGTTGCAACTGAATTCAAATTTAGTTAAATTTACACGTTTTTATTACGCGATGGCAGAAAAAACTTCAGCATTGCACGCGACCTACGTCCTTGACGGTGTGCCGGAAGAATACACCCCCGCGCAGCTGCTGGACGCAGTGACCGAGCCCGAAGGGCGGCATCCGCTGACCGCTCCGGCGGAGGCGCGTGCGGTGGACGAGACGCTGGATCCGGTGTTCCGGGGTCTCGACCTGGAGCCCGCGTGCACGGACGCCTATCTGGAGGCGGTCTGCGCCGCGAAGAAGCTGGTCCCGGCCGCTTCGGCCGATGCCTACACCCGCGTGCGGGTGGCCGCCGCGCTCATCGATGCGCTCTGGCGTACGGGCCATTTCCGCCTCGGCGACCTGCGCCTGGACGCCTCCTGGCGCTGGAACGAGACGCCGGTCGGCGCCCGCGCCGCTTTCTACGAATCCGTCCGGGCCGCCGCCGACTACGTCGACGCGCTCGGCCTGAAATTCAGCGGCTACCGCTATGCCCGGACCACGGGCGCTTCCGAACTGACGCTCCGCACGCGCATCGCCCGCGATGCCGACGAGGAGGACTACGGCTTCGTCAGCGAACCGTTCCGCTCGGAACATCCCGTGCTCGGCGCGCGCCGCTCCTGCCCCGCCACCCTGGCTCCCGATCCGCAGAGCTGGGTGATCTACGTTCCTTTCGACACTTCCGACTACCGCCTCGGCGGCTCGCTGCTCGCGCAGATCCTCGACATCGGCGGCGGGCCCGGCCCGCAGATCACGGACGCGGACTACTTCCTCGACTGCCACGAGGTGATCCGCGAACTGGTCGAGGACGGCATCCTGCTGTCCGGCGCCACCGTCGGCGAGGGCGGCCTGCTGAAGACCGTCCGCCAGATGGCCGACGGCGTGGGCCTGACCCTGGACGTGTCCGACGTGATGCGCGCCTACCAGGAGCAGAACCCGCTGCGGATCCTGTTTGCCGAGGTGCCCGGCGCCGTGATCCAGATCCACGACGCGGACTTCGACTATCTCGATGCCGAACTGCTGCTGCAGGACGTCGCCTTCTTCCCGCTCGGACATCCCGATCCCACCCGGACGGACGTTCGCGTCAAGGCCTCCGCCAAGTCCGGCATCCAGACCATTTTGGAATCCCTGATGCAGAACGCTGAAGGGGAAGACTGAACCACATAATTACATATGGGAAAACCGAAAATTTTCGTCCTTGACACCAACGTCATCCTGCACGACCACAAGGCGATCCGGAAATTCCGCGACAACGACCTGGTGATCCCGGTGGCGGTGATTGAGGAGATTGACAATTTCAAGAAGGGCACTGATTCCCTTTCCTACAATGCCCGCGGCTTCATGCGCGACCTGGACCGGATCACGAACGGCAAGGACTTCGGCACCGAAGGCCTGCCGATCGGCAAGGACCTCGGCCGGATCAAGGTGGAGCCGAACCACCCCTTCGAGGGCGAGTACGCCGGCTTCTTCGCGGACGACATCCCCGATCACCGCATCCTCGCCACCGCGATGTGGGTGCGCGACCACCATCCGGAGCGCTTCGTCGCCCTGGTCACCAAGGACATCAACCTGCGGATGAAGGCCAAGGCCATCGGGATGGCGGTCCAGGACTACCTGACCGACAAGATCGAAGACGAACACGTCGAGGAGGCGCAGCGCGAGGTGCAGGTGATGACGGCGCCCGCCGACGTCCTGCAGGACCTGGCCTACGGCCCGGAAAACGCGGTCGACTGGAAGCGCGTCCTGAAGGTGCAGCCGAAGGCCAACCAGATGTTCAAGTTCCGCTGGGAGCAGGCCCAGGAGGCGGTCGTGTGCGCCCGCTATGACGCTTCGCGCGGAAGCATCGTGCTCGTCAAGGGCCACGAAGCCTACGGCATCCGTCCGCGCAACGACGAGCAGAAGTTCGCCCTGGAGGCGCTGCTGAACCCGAAGGTGGAGCTGGTCTCCCTGACGGGCGGCGCCGGCACGGGCAAGACCCTGCTCGCCCTCGCCGCCGCCCTGGCCCAGGAGCAGGACTACGAGCAGATCTACCTGTCCCGCCCGGCCGTCATCCTCGGCAACCAGGACCTCGGCTTCCTGCCCGGCGACCAGAAGCAGAAGATGAGCCCCTTCCTGCAGCCGCTGATGGACAACCTCAACGTCATCAAGTCGCAGTTCCGCCCGACTTCGCGCGAAGCGCAGCGCATCGAGGCGATGCTCACGCAGGAGAAACTGATCATCGAGCCGCTCGCCTACATCCGCGGCCGGAGCCTCGGCAGATGCTATTTCATCATCGACGAGGCGCAGAACCTCACCCCGCACGAGATGAAGACGATCATCACCCGGGCGGGCGAGGGGACCAAGATGGTCTTCACCGGCGATATCTTCCAGATCGACCAACCCTATCTGGACCAGTGGTCCAACGGCTTGACCCACCTGGGCGAAAAGCTCTATGGCCAGCCGCTCTTCCAGCATATCTTCCTTCGGAAGGGCGAGCGCAGCGAACTCTCGGAAATGGCTGCAAAATTGCTATAATGAGAAAATTATCTTAAATTCGCGGTCCGAAACAAAATTACAATAGTCAATAATCTATGTTCGAGATGAAAAAACGTGTCTATCGCTTCGGTGGAAAGACGGCCGAAGGCGATGGGACCATGCGTGAGCTCCTGGGTGGAAAGGGAGCCAATCTGGCCGAGATGAGCAAGCTCGGCATGCCGGTGCCTGCCGGCTTTACCATTACGACTGAGTGCTGCGCCGAATACTATGAACTTGGCGGCGGCTATACCGAAGACCTCAAGATGGAGGTCCGTGGCGCCCTCAACGCCACCGAGGCCCTGATGGGCAAGAAATTCGGCGATCCCAACGATCCCCTCCTCGTGAGCTGCCGCTCCGGCGCACGCAGCTCCATGCCGGGTATGATGGATACCATCCTCAACATCGGTCTGTGCTCGGCCACGATCCCGGGCATGATCAAGAAGACCGGCAACCCCCGTTTCGTCTATGACGCATACCGCCGTCTCATCATGATGTATTCCGACGTCGTGATGGAGAAGGCCGAAGGCATCGAGCCCGCCGACGGGCAGGGCATCCGCCAGCAGCTGGACCGTATGATGGCCGACCTGAAGGAGAAGAAGGGTTATGCCTCCGATACCGACATCACCGCCGAGGAACTCAAGGACCTCTGCGAGAAATTCAAGAAGAAAGTCAAGGAAGTGCTTGGCGTCGAATTCCCCGACACGGCCCAGGATCAGCTCTGGGGCTCCATCGGCGGCGTCTTCAAGTCCTGGAACGGCAAGCGTGCCATCGCTTACCGCCGCATCGAGAAGATTCCCGATGACTGGGGCACGGCCGTGAACGTCCAGTCCATGGTCTTCGGCAATATGGGCAACACTTCCGCCACCGGCGTCGCGTTCTCCCGCAACCCGGCCAACGGTGACAACCGTTTCTACGGCGAGTGGCTGATCAACGCCCAGGGTGAGGACGTGGTCGCGGGTATCCGCACCCCGAACCCGCTCAACGAAGCCACCAAGAACGACCACAACCGCAACCTCGAGTCCCTCGAGAAGGCGATGCCGAAGGTCTACAAGGAGCTCGACGAGATCCGCAAGCGCCTCGAGAACCACTTCCACGATATGCAGGACATCGAGTTCACCATCCAGGAGGGCACCCTCTGGATGCTGCAGTGCCGTATCGGCAAGCGTACCGGTATGGCCGCCCTGCAGATGGCGATGGATATGCTCGAGGAGGGGATGATCGACGAGAAGACCGCCGTGATGCGCGTCTCTCCTTCCCAGCTCGACGAAGTCCTGCACCCGATCCTCAACCCGGTCTCCGAGAAGGAAGCCAAGGTGGTCGCCAAGGGTCTGCCCGCTTCTCCGGGTGGAGCCGTGGGTACCATCGTGTTCACCTCCGAGGCCGCTATGGAAGCTGCTGCCGCCGGCAAGAAGACCATCCTCGTCCGTGAGGAGACCTCCCCGGAGGACATCCAGGGTATGCGCGCTTCCGCCGGTATCCTCACGATGCGTGGCGGTATGACCTCCCACGCCGCCCTCGTGGCCCGTGGCTGGGGCAAGTGCTGCATCGTGGGTTGCGAATCGATGAAGATCAACCTCGAAGGCAAGACCCTCACCTTCGCCGGTGACAAGAAAGTTTACAAGGAAGGCGACTGGCTCTCCCTCAACGGTTCCAAGGGCAACGTGTATGCCAAGCAGATCGAGATGATGGACGCCAGCGAGAATCCTACCTTCCTGAAGTTCATGAGCATCGTCGACAAGTACCGCCGCCTCGGCGTGCGTACCAACGCCGACACGCCGGAGGACGCCCAGAAGGCGCTCGACTTCGGCGCCGAGGGCATCGGCCTCTTCCGTATCGAGCATATGTTCTACGGCAAGAACTCCGAGACCCCGCTCGCCAAGCTGCGCAAGATGATCCTCTGCACCACCGACCAGGAGCGCAAGGACGCCCTGGCCGAGCTGGAGCCGTTCATCAAGGCTTCCGTCAAGAGCACCCTCAAGGTGATGGACGGCAAGCCGGTCGTGTTCCGTCTGCTCGACCCGCCTCTCCACGAGTTCGTCCCGACGACCAAGGAGAAGACCGCCGAGGTCGCCAAGGAGCTGGGTATCAGCGCCGCTGAGGTTACCCGCCGTGGCGCCAGCCTCCACGAGGTCAACCCGATGATGGGTCTGCGCGGCGTGCGTCTGCACGTGGCCTACCCGCTCATCGCCGAGACCCAGTACCGCGCCATCTTCACGGCTGTCGCCGAACTGTGCCGCGAGGGCTTCCACCCGCAGCCGGAGATCATGATCCCGGTCACGGTGTCCGCCCGCGAGCTGGGCTTCCAGCGCGCCATCTGCGAGCGCATCAAGGCTGAGGTCGAGGTCCACAACGAGATGATCATCACCTACAAGTTCGGTACGATGATCGAGATCCCGCGCGCCGCCCTGACCGGCGACCGCATGGCCCGTACCGCCGAGTTCTTCTCCTTCGGTACCAACGACCTCACCCAGATGACCTTCGGCTTCTCCCGCGACGACGTGGGCACCTTCATGGGTGACTACCTCGGCCACAAGATCCTCGACGCCGACCCGTTCCAGACCATCGACACCAAGGCTGTCGGCAAGCTGGTCGAGATCGGTATCCAGGGCGGTCGCGCCCGTCGTCCGGAGCTGAAGTGCGGCGTCTGCGGCGAGCACGGCGGCGATCCCGACTCCATCGCGTTCTTCAACAAGATCGGCGTCGACTACGTCAGCTGCTCTCCGTTCCGTGTGCCTATCGCCCGCCTCGCTGCGGCCCAGTCTGCCATCAAGCAGGCTGCGTAACCGCAGCCTGCTGAGGGCTCAATGACGGGGGGCGTTCCCCCCCGAACCCCCTGCGTCGCTTCGCTCCGAAGCACGCCTGCTGAGGGAGGTGTCCCAAATTTGAACCGACCACCCTCAAAAATGGCTTAAAATGCGTGAGGTGTCCCAAAAACTGGGACACCTCCGTCATTTATTCCGGTCTCTGCAGGATCTGTGCGACTTCCGGGTAGGAGAGTCCGGTTACCCTGGCGATCTGGTTGACATTCGCGCTGAAACGGAAGCGGACCTGCCGCAGGAGTTCTGTCTTTTCCTCTGAGGCGAGTTCATTATAGGAACCTTTTCGAAAGAGGCTCTGGCAGAGGTCCGGCAACGCTGCCAGAATGATTTGGTCGCGGAAAGATGGCCGCTGGTCTTCCGGGGAGTCAAGCCTTCTCCGGGCTTTGGAAGAATTGTGAAGAAAGAAATTCATCCGTTTTGGCGAACGGAATACAGCCTCCACACCGCGCACGGCTACATAGTTTTGCGGTAAGATGAACCCTCTTGGATCAAGGACCCACCCTTCCGGGAAATGGTGAAATTCGCTGCGCATCATCCGCTTGCAGGAACGCCCGGATATAGACCCGATTCGTTCGCCAACGATACTGGCCGGGTTGAAGAAAGCACTGCCGGTCCCCCAAGGATACTGTTCCGGATGGGTGCATATATTGGCGGCCACGCAGTTCATCTGAACGTAAGCGATTGCGCGCTCCAGGGCTTCGGTGTCGTCCGGAATCTCTTTGGCATCCAGATCGTTGCGCCGCAGGAACTCTTTGCATCCGTATTTCCGTTGCAGGTACATGGAGTATCGGCGTTTGAAGCGGATAATGAAGGCGATGGCCTCCTTTCGGGTGCATCGTAGGATGAAGTGGACGTGATTGGACATCAAGATAAAGGCAAGCACAATCACTTCTGGGTGGCTGCATGCCTCGATGGCCACATAATTCATGGCCGTGATGAAGTCTTCTTCGTCACGGAACCACAGCCCGTCTTCCAGATGAGCCGTGGACAATAAGAAGTTTTTTTTCATAGTTTAAAGAACTGGTCTGCGTCGCCGGGTATTCGAAGGCGCTTTTGCAAAAGTATAAAACCATTTGGATTTCTACAACATAAGGAGGTGTCCCAAAAAACTGGGACACCTCCGTCATTTTAGGCTTATTATGAGGGTAGTCGGCGCCTTTTTGGGACACCTCCCCCGCTGGGCGGGGTTTATTCCGTGACGATGATCACCGTGACGTTCTCCACGCCCAGGCGGACGCGGAGCCACTGCTCGATGCGGTTGCGCTCCTGCGGCGTGAACGGCTGCGTGCAGCGGACGATGGCCACGATGGCCGGGTGGGACTGCTCGTCGGCGGCCTGGACGCTCTCGCCGCGGGTCAGGGTCACTTCCTGCACGCCCTCGTATTGTGCGGCGATCTCGCGCGTAATGAGCTCGGACGGGAGCTCCTGCGCGCGGAAGACTTCGATGGCCATCGAGAGCGAATCGATCTGGCCCTTGAGCTCCTCGACCTGGCGGCTGTGGCCGCTGATGAGGTCGCGGATGAGCTCGGACTCGCTCATCATCTCGGACTTGTAGGCGGCGTCCTCGTGGATGACGATCTGGGCGCGCTTGATGCCGGCTTCTTCCGCGGCGAGGTAGATCTGCTCCCGCGCGTCGGCTTCCATCTTCTCGCCGGCGAGGTAGAGCTCCAGCACGGGCGGATTCCGCTCCAGGTCGGTCTTGTAGTCATAGATGTAGCTCTTGCCCAGGTTCTTGTTGCCCAGGACGAGCTGCTGTGCGCTGCGCGCGAAATTGTTGTCCTGGATCATCCGGATGGCGGTGAGCACGCTCGGCACCAGGAGGAGGACCAGGATGACGGTGATCCAGCGGGCGCTGCGCTTGCGCATCACGTCGTCCGCGCCGTACACGGACGGGAAGTGCAGGTACTTGACGGTCACGAAGGTGGCCAGCGTGATGAAGACCGTGTTGATGATGAACAGATAAAGGGCGCCGAAGATGAAGCGCGGCGCCAGGTGCGCGATGCCGTAGCCCACGGTGCACAGCGGCGGCATCAGGGCCGTGGCGATGGCCACGCCCGGGATCACGGTGCCGCCCTTGTCTTTGCGGGAGTTCTCCAGGATGCCGGCGAAGCCGCCGAACAGCGCGATGAACACGTCGTAGAGGGTCGGGTTGGTGCGCGCCAGGAGCTCCGTCTGCTGTTCCAGCTGGAGCGGGGAAAGCACGTAGAAGAGCGAGGAGGCGATGATACTGATCACCACCATCACGGCGAAGTTCTTGAGCGCGTCCTTGACCAGGGCGGTGTCGTTGGTGCCCAGGCCGAGGCCGAATCCGAGGATCGGCCCCATCAGCGGGGAGATGAGCATCGCACCGATGATCACCGGGATGGAATTGAGGTTGAGGCCTACCGAGGCGATGACGATCGCGCACGCGAGAATGAATACGTTAGGGCCGCGGAAAGCGACGCTGCCGCGGATGCCGGCCGTCGCTGCGGGGATGTCGACGTGGTCCCGCATATTCACCAGGGAGGCGAAGAACTTCGAGAATTTGCTCATGCAGTCTGATCTTAACGGTGACAAATATACTGCAAAATTGTTACCTTTGTATGAAACGCTAGTAATCAATTCTTCCGATATGGCTATGAAACAAACCAAAACCAAAGGCTATCCCTGGACATACTGCTCCCTCGGCGGAGTGGTCCGGGTGAACATCACTTCGGGCGAGGACATCGCCCATCTGGGCGAGCTCGACCAGAAACTCTGGACGGTGCTCAGCTGCCCGACCAAAGACCTGGCGTTCGATGAGCGGACCCTCCAGCTGATCGATACTGATGGGGACGGTCGGGTCCGTGTGCAGGAGGTTGTGGCGGCGGCGCAGTGGCTGACCGCCGTGGTGAAGGACAAGGACGCCATCCTCAAGGGGGAGAGCGTGCTCAAGCTCGACGGCATCAATACGGAATGCGAGGCCGGCGAGCTGCTCTACAAGTCGGCGAAGCACATCCTGCGCAACCTCGGCCTGGACAAGGACGAGATCAGCGTGGACGACGCGTCCGACAGCGTGGCCATTTTTGCCAATACCCAGTTCAACGGCGACGGCGTGATCACGCCCGCTTCCGCCGATGACGAGGCCCTCAAGACCCTCATCGCCGAGATTGCCGACAAGATCGGCTCGGTGACCGACCGCAGCGGCGAGCAGGGCGTCACGGCCGAGCAGATCGAAGCGTTTTATGCGGCCCTGGCGGACTACGCCGCCTGGCAGGATGCTGCCGCCGCCGCGAAAGATGAGATTTTCCCGTACGGCGACAACACCGCCGCGGCCCTCGCCGCCTGCGAGGCCGTCAAGGACAAGGTTGCCGACTACTTTATGCGCTGCAAGCTGATCCGCTTCGACGACGCCGTCGCGGCGGCCGTCGACGTGTCGGCCGACCGCCTGGGCGCCATCAGCGAGAAGAACCTCGCCACGCAGGCCGAGGAGATCGCCACCTACCCGCTGGCCCGTCCGACGCAGGACGCCGTCCTGCCGCTGGACGCCATCAACCCGGCGTGGCAGGCGCAGTTCGCCGCCGTCAAGGCGCTGGCGCTGGACGTCGATTTCCCGAAGGCCAAGGGCATCACCGAGGAGCAGTGGAACGGCGTGCTCGCCAAGTTCGGCGCCTACACCGCCTGGCTGGCGGACAAGAAGGGCGCGGCCGTCGAGGCCCTCGGCCTGGACGAAGTCAAGGCCCAGCTGAAGGCCGACCGCAAGGCCGACCTGCTCGCGCTGGTCGCCGCCGACCAGGCCTTCGAGGCCGAGTCCCTGGCGATCGACGACGTCAAGAAGCTGATGCTCTACTACCGCGATTTCGCGCAGCTGCTCCGCAACTACGTCCTCTTCACGGATTTCTACGGCCGTGCGGAAGGCTCCCGCGGCATCTTCGAGGTCGGCAAGCTCTACATCGACGAGCGCTGCTGCGACCTCTGTATCAAGATCACCGATATGGGCGCCCACGCCGATATGCCCAAGCTCAGCGGGATGTTCCTGCTCTACTGCAAGTGTACGTCCAAGACCAAGGGCGAGACGATGGACATCGTGGCCGTGATGACCGACGGCAAGACCGACGACCTGCGTCCCGGCAAGAACGGCCTGTTCTACGACCTCGACGGCGGCGACTGGGATGCCGTCATCACCAAGGTGGTCGAGAATCCGATCAACCTCAAGGAGGCCTTCTGGAGCCCCTACCGCAAGGTGGCGCGCTTCGTCTCCGAGAAGATTGACAAGGCGGCGGCCGAGAAGGACGCCGACGCGATGGCCAAGCTGACGGAAGTCGCCGATACCAAACCCGGCGAGGCCCCCAAGCAGCCGTTCGACATCGCCAAGTACGCCGGCATCTTCGCCGCCGTCGGCATGGCCGTCGGCGCGATCGGCGTCGCGTTGGGCTCCATCGGCAAAGCGCTCAGCGACATGCCGTGGTGGAAGATTCTCATCGTGATCGCCGCCGTGATGCTCCTGATCTCCGGTCCCGCCTGCTTCATCGCCTGGCGCAAGCTGCGCAAGCGCAACCTCGGCCCCGTGCTCAACGCCAACGGCTGGGCCATCAACTCCAAGGCCCTTGTCAACGTCCTGTTCGGCAAGAAGCTCACCAGCGTGGCCAAGTACCCGAAACTCAAGCTCAAGGATCCGTATGCCCAGCGGACGCCCTGGTGGCGCAAATGCCTGCGCTGGCTGATCGTCCTGCTGGCCGTGGCTTTCGGGGTCTGCTATTTTACCGACAACCTGAAGTGGATGGGAATCGAGCGCAAGGCCAAGGCGGAGCCGGTGGAATGTGTGGAAGAAGCCCCTGCGGAAGCCGCAGCGGAATCAGTTGAATAAATTATGGACAGACCGACAATATTCTCTCCGGAAAAGGCCAACGTTGGCCTTTTCTGCGATGTATTCCCGCCCGTGATGGACGGCGTGTCCGTGTGTATGGAGAACTACGCCTACTGGATGCAGAAGAAGGTGGGCGGCGTGTGTGTGATCACGCCCAACGTTCCCGGCGCGGACTACAGCGTACACGATTATAAAGTTTACGATTATTTCTCCATCCCGGTGCCCAAGCGCCACCCTTATGTGACCGGCATCGCGGAGATCGACCCTACTTACCTGGCCAAGGTGGCCACGACCCGCTTCAAGATCGTGCATGCGCACTGCCCCTTCACCTCCGGTGCGGCGGCGTGGCGCATCGCGCGCCTGCAGAAGATCCCGATGGTGGCCACGTTCCACTCCAAGTACCGGGACGACTTCTCCCGCATCCTGCCCAAGCTGGCCGTGGACATCTGGATCGACGCGATCGTCGATTTCTACGAGCGCGCCGACCTGGTGTGGGTGCCGCAGGAGTCCGTGGTGGACGTCATCCGCGAATACGGCTTCAAGGGCCACGTGGAGGTGATGGACAACGGTTCCGACCTGGCGGCCGACTACCCGGAGAAATACTTCGTGGAGGCGCGCCAGCGCCTGGGAATCAAGCCCGAGGAGTTCGTGATGCTCTTCGTGGGCCAGCACATCTGGGAGAAGAATCCCCGGCTGGTCATCGAGGCCCTGGCCCGCATCCCGGACGTGCCGTTCCGGATGTATTTCGTCGGCGTCGGCTATGCCGCCGAGGAGATGAAGCAGCTGGTCAGCGAACGGGGGCTGGACAACAAGGTCACCTTCGTGGGTTCCATCACGGACCGCGCCAAGCTGACCGACTACTATGCCGCCTCCGACCTCTTCCTTTTCCCGTCGCTCTACGACAACGCGCCGCTCGTCGTGCGCGAGGCGGCGGCCCTGCACACCCCGTCCGTGATGGCGGCGGGTGCGACGGCCTCCACCATCCTCACGGACGGCGAGAACGGATTCCTCGTGGAGAACGATCCGGACAAGATGGCGCAGCTGCTGCGTGAGCTGATCCACGACCCGGAGCGGGTGCACCGCGTGGGCGTGCAGGCCTCCAAGACCATCGTACGGCCCTGGGAGGACTGCGTCGAAGAGGTGCTCGACCGCTATAACGTGCTGCTCAAGAGCCGCGGCCTGCCGCTCATCGAACGTCCAGCGTAGCGCGGCCGGAGACGGCTTCGCCCTGCGTGTCCAGTCCTTCAGCGACTGCTTCGAAACGTCCGCCATAGGCGGGCGTTTTGCATTGGATGACCATTTCCTCACCCGGGGCGAGGGTCAGCGTCGGATGCCAGTAGATGGTCTGCCGGTAGTCGGGGTACTCGCCGTCCAGGCTCTCGCCGGTGTAGGCGAGCGGGAGGGAGCAGCCCTGGAAGTCCACCACGCGCACGTTGTCCGCGAACTGCATCGAGGGGAGCGTTCCCTTGTAGGTGACGAAATTCACCACACCGGCGTAGCTGCGCGCGCCGAAGAAGTAGGAAGACTGGTAGATGTCGATGTATTTCACGAGCAGGGGATCGTAGGCGAAGATGCGCTCGTGGTCCAGGATGGGGATGCCGTCCAGCAGGACCAGGGCGTTGCTGCTCGGGAAATAGTAGCCGCCCAGCTGGTCGGAGACGCGGGCCTGCAGCTCGCGCCTGCCGTTCACGCGGCGCGCGCGGAGCTCGGGGATGAACTCGATGAAGAGCTCCTCCATCACCGGGAAACGGGTGTAGTCGTCCAGGATGTAGCGGACGCGCTCGCGCTCGTCGAAGATGTGGTGCGTGCGCGTGGGCAGGGCGGCGTAGAGCGTGTCGGCGCCGAAATTCTTCTCCAGCTGCATCGCCAGGCCGCGCAGTTCCAGCGCGGAGCGCCAGCCTTCCCAGAGCGGGAGTGTCGGGATTTCGCCGGCAGGCAGGTTCAGGAACGGGCTCACCAGTTCCAGGTGGCTGTTCCGGGCGGCCTCGGCCTGCTCGATCTCGAGGAAGAGCTCGCGGTCGCCGTAGATGTTGCCCGTGTAGAAGACGACGTCGCCGTCGGCGTCGACCATTTCGGTGTAGAGGTTCTCGCCGGTGCCCGGCGCGGAGAGGAAGGCGATCTTGTCCGTCAGGGCGCGCAGGCCCTTGCCGTCCGTGCCGGACACGCGGGCCCGGATGATCTCGCCTTCATATTCGGAGACCGCGTCCGCGTCCGCGTCGAAGCCGCGGGCGGCGGGAAGCGCGTGCAGGGCGCGGACGAAATCAGCCACGTGCGCGCCGGCCGGCGCGGGAATGCCGTCGTCATGCCGGACGCTCAGGCTGAAGCTGACGGCGGCCGTGCCGCGGTTGACCAGCGTCAGGCTGGTGGTGTCGGCCGTGAACGCGCTGCCTGCGCGGATCTCCAGCGTGCCTGCGGCCGCGGCGGGCTGCGCCGCCGGCGCCTGCGCGACGACCTCCACGCCGTCCGCGATGCGTTCGGTGCTGAAGGTGTTGAATACGGACAGGGTCCGGGCGCCTGCGGACGGGTCGAAGCCCGTCTCGGCGGCGCCCCGCCGCGTGTAGGCGAAGAGCCGGTAGTTGCCCGTCGGCAGGGTGGTGGGCAGGGTCAGGCGTCCGGCGCCGCGACCGCCGTCCAGGGCGATCTTGGCGGTCTGGACCAGCCCGGTGGGGGAATGGACCTCCACGTAGGCGACCTTGCTGAAGGAGGACAGGCGGCCGGCGCCGGCGTCCACGCACCAGGCGGACAGCCAGACGGCGTCGCCGGCCACATAGACGTCCCGGTCGGTCGAGATATATACGCGTTCGCGCAGCGGCTCCGCACCCGTCAGGGCGGGCAGGGCGAACAGGAGGAAAGTCAGGAGGGAAAGGATTCTTTTCATACGCTCATCTATCTAGGGTTCCAGTCCGAGGGACGGGTCGTGACGCCGCCCAGGCGGCGGCAGTCGATACAGGAGGCGAGGGCCCACATAAACGCTTCCGGCCGGTTCGACATCCGGTAGATCGCCGAGTAGGGAAGATAGCCCTGCAGATACCTGTCCAGGCTTTCCCAGTAGCTGTACGGGACCTCGACGCGTTCGTCGTACTTGGACTTGGTCGGGATGAAGAACTGGTTGACGCTGTTGTCGTAATACATATCGGCCGTGGCCAGGGACGCGCCGCTGAGATAGCCGATCACCTGCAGGTCGGGATTCGTCAGGCAGTGGATGTTGCTGGCCATTTCGCTGGGCATGGGGGAGAGGATGGACCCCTGTCCCTCGGAGATCTGCTGCATATTCTGCCAGTAGTCGTAGGCCTCCTTGTCGAGCGCGACCAGGTTGACCCGGATGCGGTACATGGTCTGGAGCCGGATGTCCCGCAGGTTGATCGAGTGGAAATCCAGTTTCTCGAAGCGGTCGTCCGTCTGGTGGAGGGTCGAGAAGAGGTTGGTCCGTCCGGATTCCACGGTGTTCCAGCAGCGGTAGAGGCCGGGGCCGTGGAACGGGTCGATCTCTCCGCTGTCCGGATCATACGTGACGGTCGCGTCGATCTCGGCGTGGTATTCCCAGTCTTCGCGGTAGTTCCAGCGGAAGAAGTGCGCGCCGTTGCAGTGCATGCTCAGCCCGATCCGCAGCTCCTCCTCCTCCGGATGGCAGCTGTAGGTGATGTCGTCGATGACGGGGGCGGGGATGATCGGGATCCAGTCGGATTCGAAGGTGTTGGTCGCTTCGGTCTTCCAGTTGCACATTTCGAGATGCAGGCGGTAAGCCTGGTCGACCGACAGGTTCCGGGTGTCGAATTGCAGCTTCAGCTCTGACGAATAGTCCGAGGAGGAGGTGATCCAGTCGAAGCCGGACTGCACCCCGACGATGCGGGTGCCGTCCTGGCCTTCGATGTAGCCCGTGGCTTCGAAGCCGTATTCTTCCTTCTCTCCCGTGAGCGGCTGCACGTGCCGCAGGGCGATGACGGTCATGCCTCCGGCGATGATGTCGCCTTCGACGACGACGGGCAGTTCGCCATCCTGGGCGATATCCACCTCGAAAGGAAAGACGCAGGCGGTGACCGCGAACAGGAATGCGCCGAACGCGGCGATGCGTATGGATTGTAACTTTGCCATCAGAATTTCAGATTGAGGTTGATATACGGGATCGGATAGGCGAACACCGAGAGGATGTAGCTTTCGGTGCCGTTGAAGAAGACCGAGTAGGCATTCTTGCGCGCGGTCACGTTGTAGATGCCGATCGTCCAGGACATATGGGAGAACTGCCGGAGATAGTGGCCCGGGTCGATGTTGACCGCCAGGTCCAGCCGGAAGTAGTCCGGGATGCGGTAGGTATTGCGCTGCGAATAGGCGAGCCGCCAGATGCCGTCATAGAGATAGGTGCCGATCGGCAGCGTGACGGGGCGTCCCGTGGCATAGTCGAGGTTGAACGACAGGGAGTAGCGGTGGGTGAACTTGTAGTTGCCCGTGACCTTGAACTCGTGGGGCTTGTCGTACGGGGCGTTGTACCAGGCGCCGCCGTTGATGGTCTCCATCCCGCGGTCGTACATCTCGCGCAGCTGCGTGCGCGAATAGGAATAGGAAGCCCAGCCGGTCAGCTTGCCCGAGGATTTCTTGGCCATCAGCTCGATGCCGTAGGCGCGGCCGTAGGTCTCGACGAGGTCGTCCACCAGGTCCGGGTTCATCGTCAGGGTGGCGCCGGACTTGTAGTCCAGCTGGTGCGCGGAGCGCTTGTAGTAGCCCTCCAGGGTCAGGTCCACGGCACCGTCCCCGACGGTCCAGTACAGGCCGCCGGCGGCCTGCCAGCCGGTCTGCGGCCGGACGCGGTCGCTGGTGAGCTGCCAGGTGTCGATCGGCGACACGGAGGACGTGTTGGAGATGAGGTGGATATACTGGTTCATCGTGTTGAAGCCGGCCTTGACCGAGAGGTTCTCCCGGATGGAGTATTTGGCGGACAGGCGGACTTCGGGGCCGAAGTAGAACTTGGCGGGACGCAGCGCCAGCAGGCCGCTGAGACGGAGGCCGCCTTCGACGGTCAGCTGCGGGTTGACGTTCCAGCTGTCGCTGAAATAGAGGACGGGCTCGACGGCGTCCTGGCGGGGCAGCGACCAGGTCCTGACATAGGTCGGACCGTCATAGAGCGGGCTCATCGCGCCCGGGCTCAGGTGGTACCAGACGGCGTTGCCGCCGAACGAGAGGCTGTGCGCGTCGCCGACGGGGTAGCGGAAGTTCAGCTTGGCGAAGACCTGCTCGATGCGGGTCTTGACGCTGTAGCCGGAATACTGGTTGTGGTTGAGGCTGTTGTCCATCCGGGCCTTGTAGCTGTCATAGCCCGCCGAGGCGGTCATGTTGAGCTTGTAGCCGATGCGCTTGCGCCAGCGGAGCGAGCCGTTGAGGTTGGAATAGCGGAAGGCCGGGTCGCGCTTGAAGTCGAAACCGTCCCGGGACCAGTAGACGAAGGCCTGCAGGGTTGAATTCTCATTGACCTTGCGCGTCCACGACGCGTTGAGGTCGCTGAAGGAAGTGCTGCCGCCGCGGTATTCGCTGGTCTCGGGGAACAGGTTCATGATCCAGTTGGAATAGGTGGTGCGCCCGCCCAGGATGAAGGTCGATTTGCCCGGCGTGAGGGGCCCTTCCAGGTTGAAGCGGCTGGTCAGCAGGCCGATGCCCAGCGAACCGGCGATCTTCTTGGCGTTGCCTTCGCGGGTGTGCACGTCGAGGACGGAGGAGATGCGCCCGCCGAACTCGGCGGGGATGCTGCTCTTGTAGAGCTCCACCTCGCTGACGATGTCGGGGTTGAAGGCGGAGAAGAGGCCGAACAGGTGCGTCGGGTTGTAGATCGTGCCGTCGTTGAGCAGGATGAGGTTCTGGTCGGCGGAGCCGCCGCGGACGTTGAAGCCGCTGGAGGCCTCGCCCACGGACTTGACGCCCGGCAGGGTGAGGACGGCCTTGATGATGTCGCCTTCGCCGAAGGCGGTGGGAATCTTGTTGATGACTTCCATCCGGACGCGCTCGATGCCGATCTTGGCGTCGCGGTGGTGGGACACGGCGTCGGCGGAGACCACGGCGCCCTTCAGGGCGAGGACCTTCTCCTTCATCACGACGTCCAGCGCGCCGTCGTCCCAGACCTTGAGCGTGAGGTGCATGTCGTCCAGCGAGTAGCCGCTCAGGTTGAGCTGGTTGTCGCCGACGGGCAGCGCCACGCGGTAGAAGCCGGTGGCGTCGGTGATCGTATAGACCCCCGTCCTGTCGTCATAGACGGACACGCCGACCAGCGGCTCACCGCTCGAGACGTCGCGGACGTGGCCGCTGACATAGACCTTCCCGTGGCGGTTCGCCGAGCTCTCGCCGATCTCATAGACCTTGTTCTGGAAGGTCACCACGGCGCTCTGCTCGGCCAGGTATTTCTGCAGTTCGCTGTCGTCGGTCAGGCCGCGCCCGCTGTCGAAATAGCCGGCGGGCAGGGACGTGAAGACGGACTTGCTGTGCAGGATGAAGCGGGCGGAGCCGTACTGGCTGATGACGTAGCCCTTCTCGCGCAGGGCGGCGAAGGCCGCTTCCTGGAACTCCGCGCGCGGGGCGCTCACGCTGAAGGTGGATTGCTCCGCGGCGTCCTTGACATAATAGATTTCGGAGCGGAACTCCTTGCGCAGCACGCGCACGAGCGAGTCCAGTTCCACGCGCTTGACCTCGATGAGGTTCTGCGCGTGCAGGCTGCCGCCGCACAGGCCGGCGGCAAGCAGGAGGGTGGCTAAGGCTTTCTTCATCGCTCCGTCAGTTTAAGCAGTTCCGTGCAATAGCGGTCGAAATCGCCCGACTTGATATGGAGCGCCTTGAGCGCCTGGCGCAGTTCGCGCTTGCGCTCCGGGAACTGGCGCAGCAGCGCGCTGCGGCCCTTGATCCGGGTGAACCGGCCCGTCGCGTCGCGGAAATAATAGGTGCAGTCCAGGGCGAAATACCGGTAGACGTTGTCCCGGTAGTCCGGGTCGTCGTATCCGATGGCCTTGCCGTTGACATTGTTGAGGGAGGACTGCAGGAATTTGTCGACCCGCTTGTACACCAGCTCCTGTCCGTTTCCGAGGATCTCGTAGAAGCCCTCCGGCAGCGCCTCGTCCGGGCCGAAGCCCGCGAAACGGCGCCCGTCCATCACGATGGACGGCGTCAGGTCCGGGGTGAGCTCCACGACGAACGGCCCGGACGCGAGGTGCACCAGGGCGCGGTGCGCGTAGGCGTCGATGTCGACGGACACGTCGTAATAGGTGTTGCCTTCGAAAACGATGTCGCCGCGCTTGAAACCGGCGTTGTCCCAATAGGGCGTGCCGTTGGCGGCGAAGCGGTAAAAGGTGGCCTGTTTTCCGCGGAACAGGATCGACCGGTCGCCGGCTTCCTGTTGGAAGGATCGCGTCTCCGCGGGCGTCTGGGCCCGTGCGGGGAGGCCGAGCAGCAAGACAAGCAGGCTGCCTGACAGGAGTAGTTTTTTAGTCATTGATTAATGAATGGTCTGGTGTTGGGATAACCTCTGCAAATATAACTACTCTCCCGCAAGAATACTGCGCCGCTCCGACAAATTCCCGCAATGCTTTGGAATTTCGCGAAATATGACTAAATTTGCACGCTTTTTCCGCTTTATCGGAGAAAGAATTGAGTATTAACCCTATAATTTTTTTGCTGAGATGGCTGAATATTTGATGCCTGAGAAGAAGCAAGAGATTTTCGCGAAGTACGGGAAGTCCAATAAGGACACCGGCTCTCCTGAGAGTCAGGTTGCTTTATTTTCCTACCGTATCGCTCACCTTACCGAGCACGTGAAGAAGAACAAGAAGGACGTGGTTACCCGTCGTTCCCTTCTCCGCCTCGTCGGTAAGCGCCGCCAGATCCTGGACTACCTCCAGGAGATGGACATTGAGAGATACCGCCATATCGTCAAGGAGCTCGGTCTCCGTCGATAAGCAGATAGGAAACAACTGGGGGATGGTGCCCATCGGGACCATCCCCTTTTTGATAGAAGACGTAAAAGACGCAATAGAGAAACAGTAATGAACGTTATCAAAAAGAAAATCGAGCTCGCGGACGGCCGCGTGATCGAGATCGAGACCGGCAAACTGGCCAAGCAGGCCGCCGGCTCCGCCGTTGTCAAGATGGGAGGCACCATGGTCCTCGCCACCGTGACCTGTGCCGAAGAAGTCAAGGAAGGCACCGATTTTATGCCTCTCACCGTGGATTACCGTGAGAAGTACTATGCCGCAGGACGTTTCCCCGGCGGCTTTATGAAGCGCGAGAGCAAACCCTCCGACTACGAGGTGCTCATCGCCCGCCTGGTGGACCGCCCCATCCGCCCGCTGTGGCCGGATGATTTCCACCTGGAAGTCTTTGTGAACATCAGCCTGATCTCCGCCGAGAAGGACATCCAGCCCGACGCCCTCGCCGGCCTGGCCGCCTCCTGCGCCCTCGCCTCTTCCGACCTGCCGTTCGGCGGCCCGGTCTCCGAAGTGCGCGTGAGCCGCATCAACGGCGAGTTCGTCATCAACCCGAACTTCTCCCAGATGAAGGATTCCGACCTCGAACTGATGGTCGCCGCCACCGAGGAGAACATCATGATGGTCGAAGGCGAAATGAACGAGGTCAGCGAGCACGATATGCTTGAGGCCATCAAGTTCGCCCACGAAGAGATCAAGAAGCACTGCCGCGTGCAGAAGGAGCTCATGCACGAGCTCGGTACCGACGTCAACAAGCGCGACTATCCCCACGACGTGGAGGACGAGGAGCTCAAGAAGGCGGTCCACGACTTCTGCTACGACAAGTGCTACGCCCTGGCCAAGTCCGCCAAGCCCAAGAAGGAGCGTGAAGAGGGCTTCAAGGCCATCAAGGAGGAGTTCCTCGCCACGATTCCGGAGGAGGAGCTCGAGGAGAAGACCCCGCTCGTGGAGCGCTACTACCACGCCGAGGAGAAGGAAGCCATGCGCAACATGATCCTCGACGAAGGCATCCGTCTGGACGGCCGCGTCTGCGACCAGGTGCGTCCGATCTGGTGCGAGGTGGACTACCTCCCCTGCGCCCACGGCTCCGCCATCTTCACCCGCGGCGAGACCCAGTCCCTGGCGACGGTCACCCTCGGCACCAAGATGGATATGAAGGAGATGGACGAGGTGCTGATCCAGGAGGACCAGCAGTTCGTGCTCCACTACAACTTCCCGCCGTTCGCCACCGGCGAGGCCAAGCCGCAGCGCGGCCCCGGCCGTCGCGAGATCGGCCACGGCAACCTCGCGATGCGCGCCCTCAAGCCCGTCATCCCGATGGCTCCCGAAAACCCGTACGCCGTGCGCGTCGTTTCCGATATCCTCGAGTCCAACGGTTCTTCTTCCATGGCCTCCGTCTGCGGCGGCTGCCTCGCCCTGATGGACGCCGGCGTGAAGATCAAGAAGCCGGTGGCCGGTGTGGCCATGGGCCTCATCACCGACGAGACCCGTCCGAACGACCGCTACGCCATCCTGACCGATATCCTCGGTGACGAGGACCACCTCGGCGATATGGACTTCAAGGTCACCGGTACCGCTGACGGTATCACCGCCACCCAGATGGACATCAAGGTGGACGGCCTGTCCTATGAGGTCCTCGAGAAAGCCCTCGAGCAGGCCCGTCAGGGTCGTATGCACATCATGGGCGAAATGATGAAGACCATCAGCGAGCCGCGTGCGGACTACAAGCCGTTCGTGCCGCGCATCGTCCAGATCCGCATCGCCGCCGAGTTCATCGGCGCCGTCATCGGCAAGGGTGGCGAGACCATCCAGAAGATCCAGAAGGAGACCGGCTGCGTCATCAACATCGACGAGGAGCCGATTCCGGGTACCAACCTCACCGAGGGTGTCGTGGACATCGCTTCCGACAACGCCGAGAACATGCAGAAGGCACTCGACTGGATCAAGGGCATCTGCGCCGTTCCCGAGGTCGGTACGGTCTATCACGGCCGTGTCGTCTCCATCCTCGAGTTCGGTGCGTTCATCGAGATCCTGCCGGGCAAGGAAGGCCTGCTGCACGTCTCCGAGATCGCCTGGAACAAGACCGAGAAGGTCGAGGATGTGCTGTCCGTCGGCGACGAAGTCGACGTCAAGCTCCTCGAGATCGACGCCAAGACCGGCAAGATGCGCCTCTCCATGCGCGCCCTGACCGAGAAGCCGGAAGGCTACAAGGAGCCGGAGCGCCGTCCGCGCGGCGAGCGCGGCGACCGTGGCGAGCGCGGTGACCGCGGCGAGCGCCGTGGCGGTGACCGCCGTGAGGGCCGTGGCCGCGACGAGCGTCGTGGCGGCGACCGTGGTGAGCGTCGCGAAGGCGGCCGTCACAACGACCGCCCGCGCCACAACAACGGTCCGCGCAACGATGCCCCCGCGCCGTCCTTCGACGACTTCAAGGAGAACGTCGAGGAGGTCTTCTAAACCTCCGACCCGATAAGAAGAAAGGGCCCGCCTGATGGCGAGCCCTTCTTTTTTTATGTCCGTCGGTCCTAGATGCTGACGGTGAAGTCGTCGGCGTCCTCGAGGACGGGGAACTTGGCGTGGTAGGCGGCCAGGTGCTCCAGGTCGAGCTCGGCGCAGGCGAAGCCTTCCTCCCCGTCGGGCACGGCGGCGAGGGTCTCGCCGAACGGCCCGATGAAGGCGGTGCCGCCGTTGTAGCTGCACGCGGGGTCGGTGCCGACGCGGTTGACGGCCGCGAGGTAGCAGGCGTTCTCGATGGCGCGGGCGCGGCCGAGCGTGTCCCACGCGAAGCGGCGCACATCGGGCCAGCTGGCGACGAGCAGGATGGCGTCGTAGTCGTCGCGGTTGCGCAGCCAGACCGGGAAGCGGACGTCGTAGCAGACCGCCAGCAGGAAGCGCACGCCGCCGTATTCGACGACCACGCGGCGCTTGCCGCCCGCGAAACGTTCGCCTTCGCCGCCGTAGCCGAAAAGGTGGCGCTTGTCGTATTGTTCGAAACTGCCGTCCGGGCGGACGAAGAAGAAGCGGTTGACGCATTTCCCCGTGCCGGCGTCCAGGGCGATGCTGCCCGCGACCGCGGCCTGCAGTTCCGCCGCCTTGCGCTGCATCCAGGCGAGGCCGACGCAGGGCTCGTGTTCCACCGTCGCGCCCGGCTGGGTCGCGAATCCCGTGGTGAACATTTCCGGAAGGACGTACAGATCGGCCTTGGGCGCCCCTGCGAGCAGGGTGTCGAGCCGGGCGCAATTCGCCTGCGGGTCACCCCAGGCGATGTCGAATTGGACGAGACAGACTTTCATTATAATTCGATGGGTTTATACTTCGGGACGAGGGATTTCATGATGAACCAGGCGATGAGGTAGGCCACGCCGCAGAAGCAGAACATGATGAAATAGCCGGCCGGCTTGCCCTCGAACCCGAGGAACTGGAAGGCGGCGCCCGCCTCTTCCGCGTGCGTGAAGAGCTTGCCCGCGACCTTCTGGATGATCATCGAGCCGATGCCGCCGGCGGTCGTACCGATGCCGGTGATGGAGGCGATGGCCCCCTTCGGGAACATATCGCCGATGGTCGAATACAGGTTGGCGCTCCAGGCCTGGTGTCCCGCGCCGGCGAGGCCGATCAGGATGGCCGGCCACCAGGCGGAGTTGAGGCTGATGCCGAGCGGCTGCGCGAAGAGCGCGGCCACCGGGAAGAAGGCGAAGATGAGCATCGCGAGCATCCGGCCCGCGTAGGGATTCATCCCCTTCTTCTCGACGAAGACCCGGGGGAGATAGCCGCCGATGATCGAGATCACGGTCACGATGGCGTAGAGCGTGAAGATGAGCGCCTGGCCGAGCCCGGAGGTGGCGGGGGCGCCGAACTGGTTGCTGAAATAGGAAGGCGCCCAGAACAGGAAGAACCACCACACGCCGTCGGTGAAGAACTTGCCGGTGATGAAGGCCCAGGTCTGCTTGTACTTGAAGCACTGCAGGAACGGGATGGACGGTTCGTCGTGGCTGACCTGCTCGGTCGTACCCTCATCCTGGTGGATATACGCCAGCTCGGCTTCGTTGACCCGCTTGCTCTTCTCGGGCTTCTCATACATAAATGCCCAGAAGAACATCCAGATGAAGCCCAGGCCGCCGATGATGATGAAGGCCCACTGCCAGCCGAAGCGGACGGCGAGGGGCGGGATCAGCAGCGGGGCGGCCAGCGCGCCGACGGAGGCGCCGGCGTTGAAGATGGAGGTCGCGAAGGCGCGGTCCTTCTTCGGGAAATACTCGGCCGTCACCTTGATGGCGGCCGGGAAGTTGCCGGACTCGCCGAGGGCGAGGATGCCGCGGCAGAACAGGAAGAAATAGACGGAGGCCGTGGAGATGGCGAGGGGGAACAGGGACGCGGCCCAGCCGCAGGCGGCGTGCAGGCACGCGCCGAGCGACCAGACGCCGATGGCGATCAGGTAGCCCTTCTTGGTCCCCATCCAGTCGATGAACTTGCCCGCGAACAGGCAGCAGATGGCGTAGAAGATGGAGAAGAAGGACGTGATGGTGCCGTAGTTGTCGTCCGTCCAGTTGAACTCCGGCTTGATGAATTCTTCGTAGGTCAGGGACAGGACCTGGCGGTCGAGGTAGTTGACGGTGGTGGCGACGAAAAGCAGCGAGCAGAGCCACCAGCGCCAATTGGTCATCAGTTTCTGTTGTGTGGTCATCTTATCTTACCTCCCGGATGATTTGCAGGGCTTCCTGGCAGAGTTTCGTGATCCGGGACCAGTCGCCTGCGGCGATGACGTCCTTGGGGAAGAGGTTCGAGCCCATTCCGACGCAGGTGACGCCGGCCTTGAACCAGCCCTCGAGGTTGGCCCGCTCGGGCTTGACGCCGCCGGTGACCATCAGGCGGCTCCACGGCATCGGGGCGCGCAGGCCCTTGACGAAGGCCGGGCCGAGGACGTCGCCGGGGAAGACCTTGCAGAGGTCGCAGCCGGCTTCCTGGGCCGCGCTGACCTCGCTGACCGAGCCGCAGCCCGGGCAGTAGGGGATGAGGCGGCGGTTGCACACCGGCGCGACGGCCGGGTTGAACACGGGACCCACCACGAAGTTGGCGCCGAGCTGGATGTAGAGCGCGGCGGTGGCCGGATCGACCACGCTGCCCACGCCCACGATCATCCCGGGGAGCTCCTTGTTGGCGTATTTGACGACCTCGGCGAAGACTTCCTGGGCGAAGTCGCCGCGGTTGGTGAATTCGAACGCCCGCACGCCGCCGTCATAGCAGGCCTTGATGACCAGCTTGGCGATCGCCGCGTCCGCGTGGTAGAACACCGGCACCATGCCGGTCTCCTGCATCGTCGTGATGACCTGGAGTTTGTCGTATTTTGCCATAATGCTATCGTGATACACGCCCGGAGGCGTCGCCTTTCATCAGATTCTCGACTTCCGCGACGGTGACCTGGTTGTAGTCGCCGAAGATGGTATGCTTGAGGCAGGAGGCGGCCACGGCGAAGTTGAGCGCCTTCTGGTCGTCGCCCGTGTAGGTGAGCAGGCCGTAGATCAGGCCGCCCATGAAGGAATCGCCGCCGCCCACGCGGTCGACGATGTGGGTGATGTCGTAGCGCGGGGACTGGTAGAGCGTCTTGCCGTCCCAGAGCACGCCGCCCCAGGTGTTGTGGTTGGCGTTGACCGAGCCGCGCAGGGTGATGATGACCTTCTTTGCGCGCGGGAAGCGCTTCATCAGCTGCTCGCCCACGCTCTGGAAGCGCCGCTGGTCGATGGCGCCGCCCGTGGCGGTCACGTCGAAGCCTTCCGGCTTGATGCCGAAGACCTTGTCGGCATCCTCCTCGTTGCCGAGGATGATGTCGCAGCCTTCGACGAGCGCCGGCATCACTTCGCCGGCCTTCTTGCCGTATTTCCAGAGATTCTTGCGGTAGTTGAGGTCGCAGCTGACCGTCACGCCGAGGGCGTTGGCGGCCTTGATGGCCTCGAGGCACACGTCCGCCGCGCCCTGGCTGAGGGCGGGGGTGATGCCGGTCCAGTGGAACCAGTCGGCTCCCTCGAAGACCTTCTTCCAGTCGATCATTCCCGGCTGGATGGTGGCGATGGAGGAGTTGGCGCGGTCGTAGACGACCTTGCTCGGGCGCGCCACGGCGCCGGTCTCCAGGAAATAGATGCCCACGCGGTCGCCGCCGTAGATGATCCCGGAGGTATCGACGCCGTAGGAACGGAGGTCCTTGATGCAGGCTTTTGCGATGTCGTTTTCAGGAAGCCGGGTGATGAACTTGGCGTCAACGCCATAATTGGCCAGCGAAACTGCGACGTTGGCCTCGCCGCCGCCGAAGGTGGCGTCGAACTGCCGGGCCTGGCCGAAGCGCAGATATCCCGGCGTGGAAAGTCGGAGCATGATCTCTCCGAAAGTAATGACAGTGGGCATGGTTAATCGAATGAATGATCTAGGTTCGTATCTCGCAAATATAATCTTTTTTTTATGTATCTTTGCAGTGTAAATAGAGTTAGTTTTTGTATGAAGATTTCCGAGGCCGTGTTTGCAGGCAGCAGCACCCGGATCTCCCAAAAGCCCAGGCGCAAGTTGCCGGAGTTCGCCTTCATCGGAAGGTCCAACGTCGGTAAGTCTTCGCTCATCAATATGCTTTGTGGGAATTCCCGCCTGGCCATGACCTCCTCCACCCCGGGCAAGACCAAGGTGGTCAACCACTTCCTGATCAACGACAGCTGGTACCTGGTAGATTTGCCGGGTTATGGCTATGCCAAGCTGGGTCAGAAGGGCCGGGACGAGATCGCCGCCGTGATCAAGGACTACATCACGGGCTCGCAGGAGATGGCGCTCCTCTTCGTGCTGATCGATTCGCGGCACGACATCGGACGCATCGACCTCGACTTCCTGTCCGAGCTGGGCGAACACGGGATTCCGTTCGCCCTGATCATGACCAAGTGCGACAAGCAGGGCCCCAACGTCCTCGCCGCACAGATCGAGCGGGACCGCGAGATCCTGCTGCAGCAGTGGGAGGAGCTCCCGCCCGTCTTCTGCAGCTCGTCGCAGTCGGGCCGCGGCAGGGAAGAGATCCTGGACTATATCGGAAACATTCTGGATACAATTTAGCTTACATAACTATATGATTCACACCCACCGTTTGGAATTGTTCGCCTGCAGAGCCTCCGAGAACTTTGCACGCCAGGTCATCAATTACCTCAATCAACTCAAATCACCCGAGGAGCCCGAGGTCCATCTGGGCGAGTTGGAGGTAACTCCCTTCAGCGACGGCGAATTCCAGCCGCAGTACTCCGAAAGCGTCCGCGGCGCATCCGTCTATATCATCCAGTCGACGATTCCCCCCGCAGACAACCTGATGGAGCTCCTGCTCTCGATCGACGCCGCCAAGCGTGCTTCGGCCGATGAGGTGGTGGCCGTGATGCCGTATTTCGGCTGGGCCCGCCAGGACCGCAAGGACCGTCCGCGCGTGGCCATCGGCGCCAAGCTCGTCGCCAACCTGCTGCGCGCCGCCGGTGCGGACCGTGTGATGACGTGCGACCTGCACGCAGGACAGATCCAGGGCTTCTTCGACATCCCCGTGGACCACGTCTACGCCAGCAAGGTCTTCATTCCCTATATCCGCGACCGCAAGTTCAAGGACCTCGCGATCGCCGCGCCCGACATGGGCGGCGCCAAGCGCGCCAACGTCTATGCCCGTGAGCTGATGTGCCCCGTGATCATCTGCCACAAGACCCGCGAGCGGGCCAACGTGGTCGGTTCCATCACCGCCATCGGTGAGATCGAAGGCAAGGACATCATCATCGTGGACGACATGATCGACACCGCCGGCACGCTCTGCAAGGCTGCCGAGGTGCTGATGAACCGCGGCGCCAACAGCGTCCGCGCCTGCGCCACGCACGGCCTGCTCTCCGGCGAGGCCGTCTCCCGCATCCACGACTCCGCCCTCCAGGAGGTGTTCATCACCGACACCATCCCGCACCCGGAGCTCGCGGACGATCCCAAGATCCGCATCGTGTCGATGGCGGAGGTCTTCGCCTCCATCATCCACAAGGTGTACAACTACGAAGCCATCAGTCCGGATTTCGTCCAGTAGTAGAAGCATATGTGGCCGGTTTTCCTCGTTGTGATCGTCCTGGTCGGGCTCTGCGTGCTCGGCCTGGGAGTCAACATCCTCTTCGGGAAGGAGTTCCCGAAGTACGATGTCGGGTCCAACGAGGAAATGCGCCGCCGGGGTATCCGCTGCTACAAGGATGAGGACGCCGCCCTGCACGGCAAGCACTGCAAGGGCGAGCAGACTGAGGCCTGCAAAGACTGTCAATTATTCACCCAACACCCGTAGCAAATGAGTCTCGTTGCCATCGTCGGCCGGCCCAATGTCGGCAAATCCACCCTTTTCAACCGCCTCGTCGGAATGCGGCAGGCCATCGTAGATGACACTGCCGGCGTGACCCGCGACCGCCATTACGGCCGCTGCGACTGGTGCGGCCGGGAGTTCTCGGTCGTCGACACCGGCGGCTACACCACCAACTCCGACGACGTCTTCGAGTCGGCGATCCGCTCGCAGGTGCAGATCGCGATCGACGAGGCCGACCTCGTCCTCTTCATGGTCGAGGCCGCCACGGGCATCACGGACTACGACGCCGAGATCGCGGACATCCTGCGCCGGACCAAGAAACCGGTCGTGCTCTGCGTCAATAAAGTGGATTCGGGCGAGAAGATGTTCGACTCCTACCAGTTCTATTCCCTGGGCCTGGGCGAGATCTACAGCATCTCCGCCGCCAACGGCAGCGGCACCGGCGACCTGCTGGACGCCGTCGTGGCCGCGCTGCCCGAGGAGGAAGAGAAGGAGGATCCGCACGCCGGCCTGCCCCGCATCACCATCGTGGGCAAGCCGAACGTCGGCAAATCCTCGCTGACCAACGCCCTGCTGGGCCAGGAGCGCAACATCGTCACCCCCGTCGCCGGCACCACGCGCGACGCCATCGAGACCTACTACAACAAGTTCGGCCACGAATTCATGCTGGTCGACACCGCGGGCATCCGCCGCAAGGCCAAGGTCCACGAGGACCTCGAGTTCTATTCGGTGATGCGTTCCATCCGCGCCATCGAGCACGCCGACATCTGCATCCTGATGATCGACGCCACGTCCGGTATGGAGGCGCAGGACATGAACATCTTCAACCTGATCATCAAGAACCGCAAGGGCTGCGTGATCGTGGTCAACAAGTGGGACCTCTTCATCAAGGATTCCAATACGATGCGCGACTACATCGAGTCGCTCCGCGCGCGCCTCGCCCCGTTCGACGACGTGCCCATCATCTTCACCTCCGTGCTGAAGATGCAGCGCATCCAGGACGTGCTGGACGCCGCCACGCAGGTGTACGCCAACTACTCGCAGAAGATCCCGACGGCCCGCCTGAACGAGGCGCTGCTGCCTGTTATCGAGGAGACCCCGCCGCCGGCATGGAAGGGCAAGTACGTCAAGGTGAAGTACATCACCCAGCTGCCGACCGCGTTCCCGGCGTTCGCCTTCTTCTGCAACCTTCCGCAGTACATCAAGGATCCCTACAAGCGCTTCCTGGAGAACCAGCTCCGCAAG
>Ga0310696_10000308_pt1 | contig 81579 bp, 55 predicted proteins | sample AusTroGonzalo_MG_4_FD_203885 | JGI IMG/M metagenome (GOLD analysis project Ga0310696, IMG submission 203885) | Bovine rumen microbial communities from tropical cattle in Woodstock, Queensland, Australia - Gonzalo_02 (v2) (version 2) | ecosystem: Host-associated > Mammals > Digestive system >...
ACGGCTACGACACCATAAACGCTGGCTTTTCGCATAGATCAATCTACCCTCATGCCTCCCTGAGTTATAAAGACAGCGGGCTTATCTATTATGGTGGTAGAGCAGCATCAAAATCAAAGAAAACTGCAAGAAAAGTCACAAAAAAGATACGATCCTTATGAAAGTTTGCCGGGTGTTATACATCAACAGCGTCGTCATGCCGGAGGCATGAGACGCGCCGACATGCGCAATTAACACCATACAAGCCGTTAGGCGCAGTGTGGTGGCAGACGGGCGTGGTCAGAGTAAGCATCTCGGAGAGATGCGATTTCCATTACGTGCGCAACGCCTCGGAGAGACGTTGCGCTAAACGAGCTGCAAACAGTTTGTATATGATATTTTTTTACTTTTGCGCCAGTAAAACCTTACCAATGTGAAATACTAACTTGCGAAGAACAAGAGTCTTCAAGATCAAAGTAATGCGTTAAACGATTATGCCCACCCTCACCATCCGCCACATCCGCCACTGGTACGAGCCGAAGTTGCCGCACGCAGTCTTCATCAACGGACTTTACGTCGGTATGATGAAGGACCACGACCTGTGTATTGAAATCCCGATGGGCAGCTACACTCTGAAGGTGCAGTTCGGCGGACTCATCCCGTTAGGCAAAAGCGGCAAAAACCTCGACATGTCTGTCTCTTCTACTGCGCAGGTAGCGGTGCCGCAAGAAGGAGATGTCCTTTGCGAGTTTCATGACCGCGAGCGGCTGTGGAACATCCTCTTCGACATCGACCTCGTCCTCTGGATAGTCTCCTGGTTTGTCACCCTGCCCCCACTATACAAAATCCTGTCCGATGTTTTCTTTGTCATCTGGTTAGTGCGGTTGGTGGTGATTAGGAAGAGTTATTATCGGATAAATGTTGGAAAAAATTCTTGAACCTGGGAAGAAACCTGTTTTATGGACTGTCTCGAATTTCTCGGATCTGTCGGAGGGACTGGCGAGTAGAGACGTGCCGTGGCGCGTCTCGTCGTTCCTATTTGCCTTCGCTACTCCTCCGCCGCACGAAGTCCCATGCGATATTGAAGCATTTGTCGAACTTCTGTTGGTCTAAGTTGAACATGTAAAGGAGTTTGAAATAGAAAACGTGCGGCTCGTCGTCGAAGAGGTGCAGCTCGAACGAGGTAGTGCCGAGTTCTGTCAGGCGGTCGGCGATGGGTTTTGAACCGTATGCGTAGGGGAGCCCCGGAATGGAGAAGGCGTAGCCGGAGTCGGGCGGGAGGATGACGTCCTTGCCGCCGTGGATGAGGCATATCGGCGTGGTTTCGTCGGGGTCGATCATGTCGGGTTTGAAGATGCATCCCCAAAGCAGCACCGCACCCGCCACGGAGAATTTCTGCTTCATGGCGGCGGCGTTACCGGTACTGTGCAACGGCGGAAGCTCAGGGTCGAGGAAGGTGTCGGAGGGTCGTTCGTCCTCGTCCATGTATAGCGCGTGTAGGATGGCCACTGCACCAGCTGACTGCCCAAGCAGGAAGATGCGGTTGGTGTCGATACGGTATTTGTCGGCGTTGGCCTTGAAGAAGCGCACCGCCGCGCTTACGTCCTGGGCGGCCATATAGCCGGTGCGCACCAGTCCCTTTGCGTTGAATTTGTGGGCGGGCATCAGCCTGTAGTCGATGGAGGCGGCGGCAATGCCCTTCTCCGCGAAATGGTTGCACCACGCCACCATGTCCTCGTAGTCGCGAGATCCGACCACGAAGCCGCCGCCGAACAGGGTGATGACCAGCGGCCGCAGGGTGTCGGCGTGCCCCTCCGGCTCGTAGAAGTCGAAGCAAAGCCGCCGCATCTTGTCCTCGCCGGGATACTGCGCGTTGCAGTAGGGGATGGCGTGCCGCACATGCACCTGCTGTGCGGAGATTGTGCCCGTCAGCAGCAAAACGAGGGTTAAAAAGAGGAAATGCTTGGGTGATAAATGGTTGGGTCTCATGATTGACTTCTTCCAAAAGGGCTGAAAGCCCGACGTTTGTCAGCCTGGGGTGAGCGATAGCGAGCCCCGGGATTCATTATGTTATTCGTTGCCGCCTCCCTCCCCGTTCAGAATTTTCCGGAACAGCGGGTTGAAGGGTTCGGCCTCAGCAATCACCGGCACATGCGTGACGGGATGCTCGAACCACAACCTCCTGGCGTGCAGACAGATGGATGCATCTGGCTCGGGCCGTCTTGCGCCGTACTTGATGTCGCCCTTGATGGGGTGGCCGATGTGCGACAGCTGCACGCGGATCTGGTGGTGGCGGCCGGTGTGCAGCTCTACCTCCAACAGCGAGTAGCGCTCGGAATGCGCGATGACGGTGTAGTCGAGCTCGGCGTACTGCCAGCCCTCGGTTTCCTTGTCGTTGATGTAGGTCTTGTTGCGGTCGGAGTTTTTGAACACCCAGTTGACGAGCTTCTGTTGCTTCACCTCGGGAACGCCCTCCACAATGGCCCAGTAGAATTTGTGCAACTGATGTTCTTTCAGCAACTTGCACATGCGGTCAAGCGACTTGGATGTGCGGGCGTAAGCGATAATGCCGCTCACGGGCCGGTCGATGCGGTGGATGAGGCCGCAAAAGACGTTGCCCTCTTTCTGCTTCTGCACGCGGATGTAATCGCGCACTTTTTCGAGAAGGGGTGTCACACCGGTGTCGTCGCCCTGCGACAACTCCCCGGCAATCTTGTTCATGATGACCAGGTGGTTGTCCTCGTAGACGATGCGGCGGGCGAATTCCTCGCGGGTCTCAGTATTGTTCTGACTCATTGGGGAATGTGTTCTCTTTCACGTCGGAAATGTAATGTTCGATGGCACCTACGATTTCCTCGCTCAGGTTGAGATAGCGGCGGAGGAAGCGGGGCGAGAACTGTTGGGTGATGCCCATCATGTCGTGGAAGACGAGCACCTGTCCGGAAGTGTGGCGGCCCGCACCGATGCCGATGGTGGGGATTTGCAGACTGTCGGTGACCTCCTTGGCCAAAGAGGCGGGAATCTTCTCCAACACGAGGCTGAAACAGCCGTGTTCTTGCAAGAGCAGAGCGTTTTTGCGGAGCTGGTCGGCCTCCTCCTCGGAGGTGGCGCGCACGGCGTAGGTGCCGAACTTGTTGATGGACTGCGGCGTGAGGCCGAGGTGGCCCATCACGGGGATGCCGGCACTGAGGATACGGTCGATGGATTCGATGACCTCCGCGCCGCCTTCCAGTTTGATGGCATCCGCGCCCGACTCCTTCATGATGCGGATGGCCGAGCTGAGGGCCTCTTTAGAGTTGCCCTGGTAGGTGCCGAAAGGCATGTCCACCACCACGAGGGCGCGTTTCACGGCGCGCACCACCGATGAGGCGTGGTAGATCATCTCGTTGAGCGTGATCGGCAGCGTGGTCGTGTAGCCGGCCATCACGTTGGCGGCCGAGTCACCCACCAAAACCACGTCTATCTTGGCCATGTCCAAGAGCGTGGCGATGGAATAGTCGTAAGCCGTGAGCATGGCGATGCGCTCGCCCTGCGATTTCATTTTCATCAAGGTATTGGTCGTCACCTTGGAGACATCTGAGGATAAATACGCACTCATTGTACCAAAAGATTTTGCGGCGGCAAAGATACAATTTTTAGGTTATTGGTTAGTGGTTATTGGTTATAGAAGAAGAGCGTTGAATCATAGTAAACAAAAAAGGCCGCACGTTTGTGTGTGGCCTCTTGTTCGGTGTGATCTGTACTGGATTTGAACCAGTGACCTCTTGCCTGTCAAGCAAGCGCTCTAAACCAACTGAGCTAACAGATCGTCTGTCTGAAATCGGTGGCAAAAATACACTTTTTTCGCATATCTGCAACAGAAAAATGTATTTTCTGATATTTTTTTTCAACAGATTGATTTTCAATAAATAAGAAAGCGTCAAGGCAATTTCCCTGACGCTTTCTGCTAACCAAAACAAACTTCACAATGAAGCTTTATCGCTTAAGACCGAGGATTTCGCGCGCTTCGTCGGAGGTGGCGACGGGACGGCCGAGGAGCTTGGCCATGCGGACGACCTTGTCGACGAGTTCGCCGTTGCTCTTGGCGAGGACGCCGCGTTCGAGGTAGAGGTTGTCCTCGAAGCCTACGCGCACGTTACCGCCCATGACGATGGTGGGAGCGGCGAGGGTGAAGGCGTGGCGACCGATACCGGTGCTCGTCCAGGTGCTGCCGGTGGGGATGTTCTTCACCAACCAGCAGAGGTTGTCAACGGTGGCGGGGGTGCAGCCGGGAACGCCCAACACGAAGTTGAACTGCATGGGGGCGCCGGGAACCTCGCCCTTGCGGGCCATGGTCAGGATGGTGTCTAAGTGACCCATCTCGAAGCATTCGTATTCGGGCTTGATGCCGCGCTCAATCATGCGTTTGCCGAAAGCACGCATGGTGGGCATGGTGTTGTCGAAAATCTCGTCGCCGAAGTTGCAGGTACCGCAGTCGAGGGTGGCCATCTCCGGAATCGGGGTGGTGTCGGTGCTCTGCAGACGCTCGTCGGGAGTCATACCCACAGCACCGCCGGTGGACGGGATGAGAATGACGTTCGGGCAAGCCTTGTAGATGGCATCCTCGCACTCCTGGAAGCGGGCACGGCTTTGCGTGGGCGTGCCGTCGTCTTCGCGCACGTGCAGGTGCACGATGGCGGCGCCGGCATCCACCGCGCTCTTGGCCTCGCGCACAATCTCCTCAACGGTGTAAGGCACGGCCGGGTTCTGTTCTTTCGTTACTTCCGCACCGCAAATGGCGGCGGTAATAATGAGTTTATCCATTTTTGTTCGTTGATTTTGTTATTATATGTATCTTTGTTTTTGGCTTTTGGCTTTTAGCTATTGGCTTTTGGTTTTTTGCCAATAGCCAACAGCCAATAGCCAATAGCTAATTGTTCTTCCTCTGGCACTGTTTCGGCACCACGCACGTACCGGACGCGCGGCAGACGACGACGGGCTCTTCCAGCACGTCGGCGGCGGAAGCGCTGATGTCGGGACGCGGACGGACGACCTTGCGGGCTTCGAAGACCATCTTGCGGGAGGTGTTGCCCACTTTAGTGATCTCACCGACAGCCTCGATGTAGTCGCCGGCATACACGGGGGCGAGGAATTCCACGTTGTCGTAAGCGCAGAACAGACCTTCGTCACCGTCTTGCATGATGAGCAGTTCCGTGGCCACATCGCCGAACAGGGCGAGCATGTGGGCGCCATCCACCAGGTTGCCGCCGTAGTGGGCGTCCTGCGAACTCATTCTCAAACGAATCATTGATGTTTTCTTTTCTTCCATAATGTACTGTTTTTCAGACTGTTTATTGTTTTATTGAACGTTTTTTTCAGATTCGGCAAAGGTACATAAATTTCAAATATATACAGATATAATGAAATTGTCGTATGTGGTGACAGAGCATGCCTAGTTTTACAAAACAATCATTTTGAACGTTTCGTTTCCCATCTTGACAATATAGACCCCTTTGTGGCCGCTCATCTCCAACGGTATGCGGTTCTCGCCCTTTTGCAAAAAAAGGTGTTGGATATACACAATGTTCCCGTTTAAGTCATATACTTCCACCTTCATAATGTCGTCCGATTCCGATTCAACCAACAGGTTGATAGGCTCGCCTGCGCGTGCGGGATTGGGGAAACAAGCCAAGTTCGTGACATTGTCGTCGTTCAGGTGGAAGAAATTGCGGGTCTGAAGCCGGAATTGCACCTCCCTTCTCGCAAGAAAGTGGTCAATGTAGTAGCAATAATCCTTCCATTCCGCCATATTTTGGGGATTGTTGAACCGTTGCGACTGTTGCGGAATCTCATCGTTGAGCTGCTGCTGGATTTGGTTAAAAAGAGGTTTCGTGGCCTTGTAGTCGAAGCTGGTGCTGTTGAGTTGCTCTAACCTTCTGAGAAACTGCTTCGTAAAGCTTTCGTTCTCAATTAGTTTTCGGAAAAAGAGGGTGGACCATTCGGACGTGGGCCAGGACATGTAGCCCGTGAAAGTAGCGTTTTCATAAACGTCGAAGTCCTCATCCGAGAGGCACCAGTCGCCGTCGTAGAAAATCCAGTGCCACATACCGCTGGGAACCTGCCAGCAACGCACGTTGTTGATGGGCCAGTCGCGGTTGGCGGAGAAGAGCTCGAAAAGGTAGTAGTCGATAATGTTGGGAATGTCAATCTTTTCGGAGAAATGGCCGTATTGGACGGAATCGGAGAGGTCGGCATCCATGAGCGCATAATAGAGCGAGTAGAATTCGTCTGACGAACCCTCCTCTGCCTCGGACCAGTTGTCGACAATGTTAACATTGTCATGGTCAACGTCGTAGTGGCTTTCCAAATAACGCTCGTCGGCTTTCTCCTCGATGAAATAGATGCCCCAATACTCTCCATTGAGGAACAAGGTCACGGGTTTAGAAGCCGTGGTCCCCATGTTGAGCGGGGCTGCGATATGGTTTGCTAACCAATCATGGATACCTGCGGGTGAGCAGGAGTTGTTAAACGGTCGGAGTATCAGTCTCTTGAACTTCTCTATCTCAATCTCCTCGAAAATCTTGAATTTGAAGTTTTTCTTGCCATATTCCTCCCGGGCATAGATTTTAAGTCCCTTCTGCTGGGCGCGGCGGGTGAGAGTCCCCCCGTGGGTGCGCAACCCGGCAATCTGGTTGAAACCGTCATTATCCGTATCATAGTACTCGACATTCACTGTCCGTTCCCACTCCCGTCCGTGCTGGGAATAGTTTCCGGGCTTGTCGATGGAGTCCGGATTGTACAAGTCTCCAGGCACCAGAATGCCTGTGTCGTGGGCGAACAGCGGCAGTGAGTCCGCGCAGATGGAAACGACGGATAGACCATGTACATCGCAGCCTAACGAGCCAACGAAGTAGGTTTGCGTGCTCACCGGCCCGATGCGTTTGCCAGCATTGTCGAATGCTGCGGCGCGTATGACGATGCCTTTTGTCACAGAATCAGGGAGATAGAACTCATCTTCCGGCGAAATCAGAATCTTGTAGATGTCCGAGCGGGATTTCAGGCTGTGGCTCAGCATTAATGGCTCCGAATAGATGGTGGAATGTCCATCCGGGGTGGCTCCGTTTAGCGTGTAGCGAATCTGGTGTGAACCGTTAGCGCAGGTCAGCGTCACGGGGAACGCGTCGGCATAAACCCCGCCTTTGGGTGAAATCTGCACCTCGCTGTTCTGTGCGGATATAACACCCGATAACAGCAGCGCAATGGCGAGGAATAGTAAGTGTTGTTTGTACATGCGGTCAAAGGTCAATGGTCAAAGTCAAAGGTCAATGGTCAAAGGTCAACGGTCATCGCCTCGGCGATGACTTCCGCTGCGTGTCCGTCGCCATAGAGTTCGAAGGGGAATACCGGCGGCTGGTTGAGGAAATAGTGTACCGCTTCCAGGATGTTCGCCGGTTCGGTGCCGACAACGCGGTTATAGCCGCAGTCCACCAGCTCGGTCCATTCCGTCTCGTTGCGCAGCGTCACGCAGTGTCGGCGCATGTAGTAAGCCTCCTTCTGTAGACCGCCGCTGTCGGTCATCACCAACGTGCTGTGGCCTAACAGGTAGAGCATCTCTAAATAGCCCACCGGTTCGATGAACTGTATCGGTGATGTCTCCACGTCATAGTCGATGGCCTCCATGCTCTTGCGGGTGTGCGGGTGCAGCGGGCAGATTACGGGACGTCGGTCGCAGGTTTGCTCCAAGGCGGTCAGCAACTGTTTCAGCACCTGCGGGTTATCAACGTTCTCGGCGCGGTGGAACGTGCAGAGAATGTAAAGATCGGGTAGGGGAGTGGCGGGGGCTTTCATCAGCGGTGCGAAGCGCAGGGCGGCATCCTTCATCACGTCGCCGGACATGATAATGCGGGCACCGTCGGACAGGCGGCCTTCGTTATGCAGCTGGTTGACCGCCGTTTCAGACGGGCAGAAGAGCAGGTCGCTGACGCGGTCGGTGAGGATGCGGTTGATTTCCTCGGGCATGGCCTCGTTGTAGGAACGCAGTCCGGCTTCCACGTGCGCGACGCGGAGGTGCAGTTTCTTGGCCGCGACCGCCCCCGCGAGGGTGGAGTCCGTGTCGCCGTAGACCAGCACCCAGTCGGGCCGCTCGTCTATCAGGATTTCCTCGATGCGTTCCATCATCCGGCCGGTGAGCGCGCCGTGCGGCAAACCGTGGATGTCAAGCTGGTAGGTGGGCTCGGGAATCCGCATCTCCTCGAAGAAAAGTTGCGACATGTTGCGGTCGAAGTGCTGACCTGTGTGGATAATAACCTCCTGTATGCTATTGTGTTGCGACAATGCCTGCGACACGACCGATGCTTTGATGAACTGCGGTCGTGCGCCGAGTATGGTGACGATTTTGATGGGTTGACTGTTCAATCTTATCCGTTTAAATGCGGCGCAAAAATACAAAATTTTAGGGTTTGGGTATAGGCAAAAATGTAGAGACGCGGTGCACCACGTCTCTACATTTTTTTGCAGGAATCCAATCTATTTTGCCACGTTTACCACGCCGAAGTAGCCGGACGGGGGAAGGTTGTTCTCGCGGTTATGACTGATGAGCCTTGACGGCGGTTCCTGGAACACGAACCTTGGCATGGTGGAAATTTCCCGGATTTCACCCGAGGAAACCAATACGGTTTTGTATTTCCCTTCTTTCAGTTTGCCGCCGCTGTAATACACCTCGTACGCTTCCAGTGTCGCGGAGTAGTTGTTCTCCAAATAGACCTTTCCGAACTCCACAGAGATGCTGGATGTCTTGCCGTCGATGACTTTGCTTTCGTAGCTTTTGATGGCGTAGTGGGTCTCCCATCCTTCCGGATTCACCGTGACAATCCGCCCGATTCGGGTAGGCACAAAGACCGGAATGCAGATATCCAAAATGATGAATGCTATAAAGGTGTAAGTGAAAATTTTGAGCAGACGGGGCATCCCGTTTGCATAGAAAAGGGCGATAATCCAGCAGACGAACGACACAATGCCGAAGAAGATTATGGCGGCGGTCAGAATGCGTGGACCGTAGAAAAGTTCGCAGATGACGAGCAGTACCTGCATCACAACGAAAAGGATAAAAAATAGGATGCCTTTCCTTCCGCGTTGGTTCACCTCAAAATCGCTAGGCTGAACGGTGGGTGTGATTTCTTGATCCATAATGGTTGGGTGTTAATGTGGCGACAGGGGAAAATAGATGGGGATGCGTTATGTTAAATATGTAGAGACGCGGCGCGCCGCGTCTCTACATTGGGTTGCAGTAAAATGCGGTTGTTTATTTCAGCACGCCGAGTTCCTTGCCGATCTTGGTGAAGGCGGCGATGCACTTGTCGAGGTGCTCAGGCTCGTGGGCGGCGGAAATCTGCACGCGGATACGGGCCTGGTCTTTCGGCACCACGGGATAGTAGAAACCGGTGACGTAGATGCCTTCCTCCTGCAGTTTGGCGGCCATCACCTGAGACAGTTTGGCGTCATACAGCATCACGGCGCAGATAGCGGACTCGGTCGGCTTGATGTCGAAACCGGCAGCTTTCATCTTGGCGACGAAATACTCGGTGTTGCTGTGCAGCTTGTCCTGCAGCTCGTTGGTCTCGGACATGATGTCGACCATCTTGCAGCCTGCCGCAGCCACCATCGGAGGGATGGAGTTGGAGAACAGGTACGGACGGGAACGCTGACGCAGCATGTCGATGATTTCCTTCTTACCGGTGGTGAAACCGCCGATGGCGCCGCCGAAGGCCTTGCCGAGGGTACCGGTGAGAATCTCAATCTTGCCGCGAAGGTTGTAACGCTCAGTCACGCCGCGACCGGTGTTGCCCACCACGCCGGCGGAGTGGCTCTCGTCCACCATGACCATGGCATCGTATTTCTGAGCCAGTTCGTAAATCTTGTCGAGAGGACAAACGTTGCCGTCCATGCTGAACACACCGTCGGTGACGATGATGCGGAAACGCTGAGCCTGAGCGGCTTTCAGTTGCTCTTCCAGGTCGGCCATGTCGGCGTTTTTGTAACGGTAGCGGACAGCCTTGCAGAGGCGAACGCCGTCGATGATGGAGGCGTGGTTGAGGGCGTCGGAGATGATGGCGTCCTGGTCGGTGAGCAGAGGCTCGAAGACACCGCCGTTGGCGTCGAAGCAGGCGGCGTAGAGAATGGTGTCCTCAGTGCCGAAGAATTCTGCAATCTTTTTCTCCAAAGCCTTGTGCAGGTCGGAGCAGCCGCAGATGAAACGCACGGAGGCCATGCCGTAGCCGTGGGTGTCGAGGGCTTCCTTGGCGGCAGCGATCAGACGCTTGTCGTTGGCGAGGCCCAGATAGTTGTTGGCGCAGAAGTTCAGCACCTTGCTGCCGTCCTGCAGTGTGATCTCACCGCTCTGCGGGGAAGCGATGATGCGTTCGTTCTTGTATAAGCCGGCTTCCTTGATGTCGGCCAGTTCCTTTTGAAGATGTTGTTGGAAATTGGTGTACATTTGTTTGTTTATTTGTTTGTTTGTTTATTTGTTTGTTTGTTTGTTTGTTTGTTTGTTTATTTGTTTGTTTGATAGTGATCAGTGAACAGTGATCTGTGATCTGAGAACAGTTTCCTTGAGCGGCCCCGGCAGGGGCAAGAGCTCGGTAGCCGATAGAGAGTGTTTTCCTTGAACGGCCCCGGCAGGGGCAAGAGCTCGGTAGAACAGGCGAGTACGAACCAGACAGAATCATCTTAAAACGGGGGCAAAAGTACAATTTTTTTGTTCATATAAACACGGGGAGACGCAAAATTTTGCGTCTCCCCGTATCGGTAGTGGTTAGTAAACTGTCCGGTTTCGTCTGATGCGCGGTGATTATCGTTTCTCCACCTTCCGCACGGCCACGACATTCCCGTCCGCCACGGCTTTGACGAAATAAATTCCGTTAGCCAGGTCGGAAATGTCAATGAGCGTCGTTTCGCCATCAAACGGTTTGGTGCGCACCAATTTTCCGTACATATCTACGATATGGATTTCCGTTCCCGAAAATTGTACATTGTACATTGTACATTGTACATTGACGATGTTGGTGGTCGGATTGGGATAGACGGTGAAGTCGAAACCGTCGTGGTCGTCGATACCTGTGTTGACCGTAACCGTCACGCTGTCGGAGGCGTTGCACGCGCCTTCTGTCACCGTGACGGAGTAACCGGTGGTCTCCGTTGGGGTAACGATAATGACCGAAGCAGTCTCACCCGTGTTCCACAGATAGCTCCATCCGGCATTGTTCGGCACCGAGAGCGCAGTGCTCTGACCCTGGCTGATTTCCAGATTGCCGCTGATGCTGAACACCGGCGTGTGGTGAATGGTCAGGTGGAGGGTTACCACACTGTCGTAGCCCAGCTCGGAGACGAACGTCTGCGTGTAATCACCGGAGGAGGTTAGCGTCTGTCCGTTCCAGTCGTAGCTTTCGCACGCGCTGACGGTTTCCTCCGCCATCACCGGAACCTGGTTGTAAACGATGTTGGATCGTGCGCCCGTGTGCGTGATGTCACGGGTCTGTTGCACGCAACCCTCTGTCATCACCACCTCGATTTGGTAGAAGAGAGCGTCGCCCGACGGGTTGTTGTCGGTGTAAGAGGTCAGCGTGGCGGGCATAGTCTGGATGAGTTGCAGGTTGTTGTTGGCGGTACCGCGATAGAGTTTGTAGCTTGCAAATTCGAGGCCCTCGTAGGGTGTCCATATCAGGTTCCAGCTGTTGCCGAGTCCCTGGTTGATGGTGAGATGCACGGTTTTGTGGTATCCGCTCATCGGGGTCTCGCCGCCGCAGGTGTCGGCTGCCGTGATTTTGTAACGCCAGGCACGAACTGACGGGTCTGCGGTGCTGTCTGCGAAAGCGTTGACACTGCCCGCGGGTATTACGGCAAGCGGTTCGAACACGTTGGCTTGGTTGTTCTCGCGATAGATATGGTAGCTTGCAACGTCAGGATCAGACAACTCCTCCCAAATCAGCAGGTTGTGGCTGTCCTCCACGTCAACCATACAGATGGCCGGTGTTTCGTCAATCTGAGTGCTGCCGCCCAGCTGCACCATTTCGGAAACGCCCTCGCATCCGTAGGCATCGGTGGCGGTGACCCAGTAGTAGCCGGCCTCGCTGACCGTGATGGTCGGAGTAATCGCTCCTGTTGACCAGACAAAGTTGCTGTAGTTGCCTGGCACAGACAGTGTGGCGGAACCGTTGTCGCAGGCGGTCAAACTGCCGGTTACGGAAATCACGGGCATAATAGTGGGAACAATCGTCAGATGCAGGGTTACCAAGGAGTCGCAACCGTTGGCGGCCGTGAAGGTCTGCGTGTAGTTGCCACTGGATGCGTACGTTTGGCCATTCCAAGTGTACGCCGTACAGGTGGAATCCGCGAACTCGACGTGTTTGGTGTCATTCACGGTCAGATGCAGCGTGTCGACCTGCGTGCAACCGTTTGCGTCAAGGTGTTCGTAGGTGTAGTCGCCAGACTCGGTGTAGGTCTGGCCGTTCCAATAGTAGGAGCCACAGCTTTCAGCTGTGATGGCCGTGTGCACCGGGTTGAAAATGGTGAGGTGCAGCGTATCGACCTGCATGCAGCCGTTTGCGTCAAGGTGCTCGTAGGTGTAGTCTCCGCTGACGGTGTAGGTCTGACCGTTCCAAACGTAGGAGCCACAGCTTTCAGCTGAGATGGCCGTGTGCACCGGGTTGAAAATAGTGAGGTGTAGCGTATCAACCTGCGTGCAGCCGTTTGCGTCAAGGTGCTCGTAGGTGTAGTCTCCGCTGACGGTGTAGGTCTGGCCGTTCCAAACGTAGGAGCCACAGTTTTCAGCGGTGGTAGCTGTGTGCACCGGGTTATTGATGGTCAAGTGCAGGGTCACGATACTGTCGTTGCCGTTGACGGCGGTGAAGCTTTGTGTGTAATTGCCCGATACCGTGTAGGTTGCCCCGTTCCACGTGTAGCTGTCGCAGCTTGTCGCGTTGAACTCCGTTGTGATGGCATCCTCCAAGGTGAGGTGCAGGGTGATGACCGAGTCGCAACCGTGGATGGTCTGCAGCGTGTAGGTGTAGTTGCCGGACTCGCAGCGCGGCGTCCCGAACCACATATAGCAGCTGTCGAACGCCGTGATGTAGAGGTCGGATGAAGCGGGCTGCCAGACGTTCACCGTGACGGAGGCCATATTGCTGCAACCGTCTGCGTTGTATCCGATTACCTGCCAGTTGCCCGCAGTGGTGGCTACTAACGTGTCGGCGGTGCTGCCGTTGCTCCACATATAGCTGACACCGCCGTTGGCCGTGAGCGTGGTGCTCTCGCCCGCACAGATGTCCGTGTTGCCGCTGATGGTGATAACCGGCGGTTGCGACACTAAAACGGTAACCGATGCGGTGCTGAAACAACCGGCCGCGCTCGTGCCGATCACGCTGTACTGACCGAACATATTCACCGGGATGGAGGGATTGGTGCTACCGTTGCTCCACACATAGCTGTCTGCACCCGTGGCGGTGAGCACCGTGCTGCTGCCGGGACAGATGGCGGTGCTGCCCGTGATAACCACTTCCGGAAGCGGGTTCACTGTAACCGTGGTGGAAGCCGTGGCAGAGCATCCTTCCGCATTCGTAACCGTAACGGTATAGAGGCCGCTCACGGTAGCGGGGTAGGTGTTCGTCGTGGTGCCGTCTTCCCACAGGTAGCTCACGCCGCCCGTGGCGTTCAGCGTGGCGGTCTGCCCTTCGCACACCGTAGTGACGCCCGTGATGTTCGGGGTCGGCAGCGGCAGGATGGTCAGCTGCAGAGTGACGGTGGAGTCGCACCCGTTAGCCGCGGTGAAGGTCTGGGTGTACTCGCCGGTGGTGGTGTAGGTGGTCTCGTTCCACGTATAGGAGCCACAGCTTTCAGCTGTGGTATCGGTGTGCTTAGATTCGTTGATGATTAGTTGCAGAGTTACGGTGGAGTCACAACCGTTGGCGGCAGTGAAGGTCTGGACATACTCACCGGAGGTGGTGTAGATGCTGTCGTTCCAGATGTAGGAGTCGCAGGCGGTAACCTCAAAGGAGTTTGTGACGGAGTGGTTGATGGTGAGGTGGAGGGTGGTGATTTTGCAAGCGGGCATTGTATCTGTGTAGGGGATAGTGTCACCCATGACATAGGGATGCTCAATTCCAAATTGGTCAAAATATGAATATGAAACAACAGTGTTTGTTTCAGGATCAATGTTCCATTCTATGCCACTCCATCCGTTAGGCCAAAATGCTACGAAATTACCATAAATATCAGTATAGCCCCAACCACGCCAACTAATATAGATCATCTTTCGAATGGTAGTAAACATGGTGTCAGTGTTTTGTATATAGTCGCCAGATTCCATGTAGGTGACACCATTAAGGATGCAACTGTCACATGCGGTGATAGTGATTTCTTCGTATACGGCGGGATGGATGGTGAGGGATAGGTGAACGGTAGAATCACAGCCATTTGTGTTAATTAGTTTTTGGAGATATGTACCGGATTCTGTCAGGGTGTCGCCATATCCAATACCACCGACAACTGTCTCTTGATAGATGGGATCTGTAATGAAGAGGCTGTCGCCTTGCCATGTAAAACTACATTCCTCAAGGCCATGCAACTCTACGTAATCACGGAAAAATATTCGGGTGTTCCAGATAATGGTTGAATCACAGCCGACAGAGGTTTGTAGGGTCAAAGTGTCAGAAAAATCGTAAAAGGAACTGTCGGTATAAGTGTTGTCCAGGTAGAAAAATTCATCACGATAAACATTTCCATCAAGACGTCTGTAAACGTTAACGTATTCAAAATTCATTGAAGCCATATTGGTGATAGAATCATATGAGAGGTGGATGTATGTGCTGTCCATCTCTGACCAGTCAAGCCAATCTGTCAATACGGAATCTGCCCAATGTGCATATTTATCTGGAGTCATCTTGTATTGATAGGATTCTTTTGTGCCGTATATGTTAATATATGTATTTGCCGTGGAGTAGCGGTATTTTCCATACACGGTGTCATTCACTACGGTGATACTGGGAGTCAAGGTAAGATGCAATTTTACAACACTGTCGCATCCGTGGATGTTCTGCAAGGTCTGTGTGTAATCACCTGAGGTGCAGAAAGTCTCGCCATTCATTACATAATAACTTTCGGGAGTGTTAACAGTGACTTCAGTCGTGTCAGACGGCTGCCAAACGGTGATGGTGACGGAGTCGGAAGAGAAACAATATTCCGAGCCGATATAATTTGCAAAGGTCACACCCCATGTACCTGTCGAGTCAAAAATCTGAGAGGCTCCCGAAACATCATTGCTCCAGAACCAAGTGCCTTGACATCCAGAAGAATATACTTGTACGTCATCAAACCACATGTTGTTTCCTTGACCACCCGTGAATACAAATTTGATTTTGACATTTTCGTAGTCGGAGAACATTGATAGGTCAATGCTAGGATGTGAATTAGATGAATAAGGGTCATAATACGTATATGTCGGGTAGTATGCACTCTCTGTCAGTGCATTCCAGTAGCTGCCGCTATTCCAAATTTCTGTCCATGAGATTCCTTCATCAGTGGATAACATCACCTTAAGTTCTTCATTTAAGATAGTATCACAAACCCAAAGATAATCATAATAATAGCCATTATATTCATAATGATCATAATCATAATAACATGACTTTTTTCCCGCGTATGCTTTTTTGAATCGGAGGTGAGGTATGTCAAATTGCTTAAGATTGATATTGGGTAGCGTCAATTCAGCCACTGTGTTCTCAGGTAGGTTGTATGCGGGGAAGAGGATTGCATTCCTTGCGTTGCCCCATCCACTATATAGATTGTATATCTCCAACGCATTGCCCGTGATGGTCCAATCTACGGGGATTCCATTGGTGAAGTCTTCTGTGAATTCATAGAGTCTGGCGGTGATTGTAGTACTATCGCCCTCGCAGATGTCTGTTTCACCACTGATGACCATTGTCGGGTACGAATGTACCACAACACTTCTTTGTGACTGTACGACGCACCCGGTGGAATCTGTACCAGTCACCAAATATGTACCAAAGGTTGAAACAATAATGCTGTCAGCAAAACCAATTGTATCATTGGTATAGGAATCAGGCCCGTTCGGAATCTGTCTTACCCAAAAATATTCTGACGGCATAATTTCACTATAATAATGATCTTTATAAATCACCCCTTTTAGAACGGTTGAATCGCCCTCACAGAGCTTTGTACTGCCTGTGAGAGACATTGGATGTGCATAATTGAAATTTACCGCTATTGTCGTGTCTTGCGTAAGCTGGACAGTGCGCGGGTTGTCATAGGTTCCCCCAACATACCATCCAGATTGCGAGTAGTCACTCCAGGACACAAACAGATAACAGTTGTCCGGCACAACTTCTATCAAAGCCTGAGGATTCTCCGCTGTTGGCATCTGTAAAAACACAATATGACCATAATTAGTGTCACAGTTGATGTTAAGTTCATATTCTCTAAAGTGCGCCACCAAAGTGGTGTCCTGCGTTAGAGTGAGCGTGCGGGGGTTGTCCGTGTTGCCATCGCTCCAGTGGTCGAAAACGTAGAAGAAGTTGGGCGTGGCCTCAATAACGGCAGGACTCGTACACGTGGGTTGCGTGGTGATTTGGACGGTGCCTTTGATGGTGTCATCAGAGAGGAGGGCGAGTATGTACGGTTGGACATCCTCGTCATAATAGTAGAAGTAGGAGGAACTATTGCTCTGCGAAAAACGCCATGCTGAACGATAGGCTTGTTCGCTGCCACAAGGGACATGGACATAAGCACTGCGACTGACAGCATCGAATGAATGTGGGTAATTAATTGCAAGTGAAGGCGGGTTCACTTTATAGGAGGTGATGGAAGTAAGACCTGTACAAAGAGAAAATGCTCCGGAACCGATAGAATCGACTGAGCGTCCGATAGAAAGGGATGTGAAACCCGAACAATTGGAAAATGAATGATCTTCAATGGTAATAACTGAATCAGGAATGAGCAATTCGCCAGTGATTCTACTACAGCCGTAAAATGCGTATGTTGGAATATTTTTGACATTATTTCCGATTATTAAAGAAACGATACTGTCACAATTAGCCAAAGGGCGATTTGAATATCCTTTTGAAAAAATACAACTATCGGCATTGAATTCCACATACTTCAGCACAGAACAAGCTTTGAAAGCACCTGTATCAATAAGAGAGACATTTCTTCCAATAATAAGTGAATCAATACTAGTTTGTCTAAAAGCATAATCCTCAATGGTTTTGACCGTGTTAGGTATGATCAAGGTTCCTTTTAACCGGCTACATCCGTAAAACGCTTCCTTCCCTATAAATGTAACACTGTTACCCATTATCAACGTATCCAAATTATAGCACCACCAAAAGGCGGAATTACCAATATGTATAACAGAATCAGGTATCACAACTTTCCCAGTCAGTTTACAACTTCGAAACACATTGTCAGGAAGAATCTTCACGTTATCACCGATAATCAGAGAGGTCAAGTTGGTTAACCCTTGAAAAGCTGGATAGCTTCCATTTCCTGCAATTGTACAACTGTCTGCATTGAAAGACATGGTAGTTATGCCTGTGCATCCTGCAAAAGCGGATGAATTAGAATAACTGTTTCCAGATCGGATTTCACGCACCGATTTACCAATTACAAGACTTGTCAAACCGCTACAATTTTTGAAAGCACTGGTTCCTATAAAGACAACAGAATCGGGGATGACTAAAGCCCCCTGTAAACCAGTGAGACCATTGAACATGTTCTGCGGAATGTTTTTGACATTGTCACCGATAACTAATGTTGATGTATGTGTACAACCGTCAAAAATGGTACCATCAATAGTTTCACAGCTATCCGCATTAAATTCCACATATGACAAACCACTGCAATTCTCGAAAGCTTCATCCATAATAGATGTCACTGCTTTTCCAATAATCAGAGAGTCTACGGCGTTACAATTATAGAATGCTCTACTACCGATTATTGTAACTGAATTGGGAATATCAATACTTCCCGAGAGAGCAGTACAACCAGAGAACAATTGATACGGGATAACTTTAACATTGTCACCTATGGAGATTGACGAAATATTGGGACATCCTAAAAATGTATGAGTTGCAGTCCAACTATTTTCACAACTGTCGGCATTAAACGCAACATAAGTAAGAGATGTACAATTAGAGAAAGAATAATACATGGACGTTACTGATTTTCCAATAATCACAGAATCCAACTCAGAGCAACCGCTGAATGCATTACCACCAATTATTTTAACGGAATCGGGAATGATTAAGATTCCGTTCAGCCCTGTGAACCCCCCGAAAAAATTGTTCGGAATGTATCTGACGTTTTCACCGATGACTAATGATGCAGGAGCAGTACAGCCTGTAAATGGGTAATGATTCCAATTGCTTACGCTGGCACAACTATCCGCATTGTATTCCACGTATGACAAACTAATACAATTTGAGAAGGTTAGATTGCCGATATACGAAACTCCTTTGCCAATAATCAGAGAATCCATACTGCTACATCCTAGGAAAGCACAATCACCAATTGTCGCTACAGTATCGGGAACATTTACTAAACCTTGAACATTCAAACCTCTAAAAGCATGGTTCGGTATACTTCCGACATGGTCTCCAATAATAAGCGAAACGGGGCCTGTACAACCTAAAAATGCTGGACAGATATCGTTGTAATATTGATTGTAACTATACACATAACCCATTGTGTCACAGCGATCCGCATTGAAAAACACTTGGGTGAGACCAATACAGTTATTGAAGGCTGCGGCACCGATAGTTCGCACATTTCGACTAATGGTCAGTGTTTCGAGACTAGAACAACCTGAGAAAGCATAAGCGCCAATATTTTTTACTGAGTTGGGAATAGTGAGAGAACCCGTCAAACCGGAGCAGCCAGTGAACGCACCATATCCAATATTGGCAACAGAATTCGGTATGATTAGTGTCCCTGTTAGACTGGAAAGATTTGCAAAAACGTATGCCGGAAGTGCTTTCACGTTTTCTCCGATAGATAGTGCAACAATATTTGTGCAGCCATAAAAAGTAAAATGAGTTTCACTATTGACATAAGATAATTGTACCGTTGTACAGCTGTCTGCGTTATAATCCAAATGAGTGAAGCCTGTGCAATTATCAAAGGGTGTTTCCCCTATAGACCGTACACCCCTGCCGATGGTCAAAGTACCTGTCAAACTGGTACATCCACTGAATGCGTTGCTTCCAATACTTTTTACGGAATCCGGTATGGTCAGATTTCCTGTCAAACCACTACAATTTTTGAAAGCGGAGCCACCAATCGATTGAAGTCCGTTCGGCAAATTCAAAGTCCCCGTGATTTGGCTAAGTCCGCTGAATGCATTGTAAGGTATGATTTTGACATTATCCCCTATGGTCAATGATGACACGTTGCTACATCCTGATAAACTCCCCGAATAACAACTGTCCGCGTTAAACACTATGGAGGTAAAACCAGTACAAGATCCAAAAGCAGCACTGATAAATTGCACAGATTCAGGGATGGTAAGAGTTCCCTCCATTCCTGTACACCTACCGAAAGCTGAATTACCAATAGATTTGACAGAATTACCTAAACTCAATAAAGTTAAGCCAGAGCAATTATAAAAAGCATTATCTCCTATGGTAATAACAGAATTAGGAATAACCAACATACCCGTCAGAATAGAACATCCGCAAAAAGCGTATGCTGGAATAGATTTGACGTTGCCACCAATCACAAGAGAAGAAAGACTATTGCAACCTGTGAACGCTGTAAGTTGGGTGTTGTTCGTCCATATATGTCCCATAGTAATACAGCTGTCTGCATTAAAAGACACGGAAGTTACTCCTGTGCAATATCCAAATGCAGAAATCCCTATGAAATCGACTGCCTCTCCTATTACGATAGAGGTAAGACCTGTGCAGCCATAAAAAGCAGAGTCTCCAATATGAGTAACCGAGTTTGGAAGATTTAATGTTCCTGTCAATCCAGTACGCCCAGAAAATGCGAGTTCACCGATTGCAGTAACTGTATTTGGAATAACCGAAGTATTACAACCATACACCAACGTGTTGGTTGGAGTATGGATTATTGCATTGCAGTTGTTTCGGCTGTCATACGAGGAATTTGCAGAAGAAACCGATATTGAAGAAATGTTCCTGCAGTTATAAAATGCATATGGAGCTATGTATGACACGGCATCTGGAATATACAAAGAAGTCAAACTGTCACATCCATTAAAAGCATAATTTGGAATATTTTTTACATTGTTGCCAATATATAAATGGTTGATATGTATGCAATTAGAAAAAACGTTGTGGGTAGATGTACCCATAATCTCGCAGCTATCCGCATTAAATGACACAGATGTTAAAGAATTGCAGTATCTGAACGCGTATTCACCAATTGTTGTCACAGAATGAGGGATTGTTATTGAGCTGAGTCCACTACACCCTTGAAAAGCAGAATTTCCGATATTGGTAACAGACTCTCCTATGGTTAATGATACCAGGGCAGTACATCCTTGAAAAGCAGATGTACCTATTGTTGTCACTGAATTAGGGATAGATACAGCTGTCAACCCACTACAATTCTGGAATGCTGCATTACCAATGGTGGTGACAGTGTTTCCTATCGAAACTGATGTCGTATTTCGACAATAATAAAACGCATTTGCACCAATCGTCTCAACACCATTCGGTATAGTCACTGAAGGCAAGTTTTGACAATAATAAAACGCATAATCCCCAATACTCGTTACCGTTCCCGGAATGCTCACACCTGTAAGCCCGGAGCAATTTCGAAACGCACTGTTCCCGATCCCCGTCACCGTGTACGTGGTGCCGTTGTATGTCACTGTGGACGGGATGTCCACAGTGCCGGAGTAACTGTTGTACGACCCCGTGGCGTAGGTGACCGCCACCGTGTTGGGCGAGGCCCCCGTGATGTTGTAATAGATACCGCCGCTCTCGAAGTTGTAGGCGAAGGCCGCCGGCAGCGCCGCCGCCAGCAAAAGGAGCAAACTAATGCCCAATCGATAAAACTTTCTCATAATCGTTTTTTTTATGTTTGTAATTTCTATTTGTCTTGTCGTTCCCGAAGAGACGCAAAAGTTTGCGTCTCTGCAAACCGTCTTCGCCTTCCATCACAAACATAAAAAGAATCGTGAGCCTGTTTTGCACTGCACGAAAGGTTCTGGACTACCTATACCACAAACAAAAAGCCCACGATTTACATCGCAAGCGGTTCGTTCCTTTCTGTGGTATTGCTGAAAATTGTCCAGATTCTCGTGCAACAAAGAAAAGCGAAAACGCTTTATGTCAATATGTTATAATTTCAGTTTCTCTTTTTAATGTTTTTTGGGGTTTGGTGAAAAATTGGGTTGATATTTCAGGGTGCGAAGATACAAATTTTATTTGGTTGTGACGTTGGAAACTTTCTTGTTTTACGTTTTGTACATCTATGGAATTGTTCGTTCGATGCGGTATGCTCTTCAATTTCTGCGAAATGTCGTCTTAAAAATTAACTATTCTTCCTTGGTTAGTTAAGGCGTTTTCCGTACTGGTTTGACAATCAGTGAAATAATAATTTTTCAAAACACTTGACAAAGGGTGTCCCCGTGTTGTATATTTGCCGTCGGGAAAACGGTTGTCTGTAGAGACGCACGGTCGTGCGTCTCAACGTGCCATGACACGTCTCTATGCACTTCCGTGCGTGACAGGCCGTCTGACCTGAACGAATATTATTAAAAACCTAAACAAAAACATTATGTCGAAAAAAACAAGAAGACAAAAGACACAGAAGACTAAACAGTCCAAACCGTCTGGAACAAAAAAGGAAAACAAAAGGAAACTCCCGAGCCTTAAAGAGACAGAGGCCTACATCAAGGAGCACAACTTGAAGGTCATGGATCCGCTTTCCGACTACGGGTTCAAGCGGCTGCTGGCCTCAGAGCGCAACAAGGACATACTGATGCACCTTCTGAACGTATTCATCTCCGATGACACAGGAATAATCACCGATATTTCCTACCTGCCTACGGAAATGCTCGGCATACGGAAAGAGGACAAGTTTGTCCGTTACGACCTCTACTGCAAAAACCAGGACGGCAAACGATTCATCGTGGAGATGCAGAACGGGAAGCAAGAGAACTATGTTGACCGGCTGCGGGTCTATACCAGTCTCGCCACCGTGCAGAATTGGGATGAGAAAGACAAGTACTACAAGCATGTGCCGAAGATATACTCCTTTAACATAATGAGTTACGATATGCCGGAGTTCAAAGGGAAGAAGCGTTTCTTCTCAAGGATTTACAACAAAGATGACGACAATGATATTTTTACAAAAAATATTGTTTATTATTTCGTTGAATTGAGTAAATTTGCCGCGCAATTGGAAACGCTTGACATGAGCGACGAGCGAAACCTTATTCTCTACATGTTCACTAATGTAGTGTATTTGCAAGAAGAGGAAGTTAACGCTCTGACACCCATGCAGATGCGCTTCTATGAGGAATGTCAAATCTCAAATTTCACGAATATGGAAAAACAGGATTATGTCAGGAGCTTGATGGATTACCCCAGCGTGCATGAGATGGTGGAATGCGAACGAAAAGAGGCGGAACAGGCTGGTTATGAGCGAGGAAAGCAAGAAGGTCTTGAGCAAGGTCGCATTGAGATTCTCCGAAAGCTGCTTTCTGACGGCCTTGATGCGGCAGTCCTGGCGGAAGCAAGCGGCCTGGCCGAGAGTGATATTCTGGCTATGATGGCCAGATAATGTAATAGCTCTCGTCGTGTCAGAGCTTATATAAAATTACGCGGACATTTTTCGTAGCCCATCTCACCGCACCTCCACCCGCGTCCCCTTGCCTTGCGCCCTGTATTCCGGCGCGTACATGCACTCCACGGTGGGCGCGCCGGCGGAGAAGTCGCCGGACTGGGTGGCGAAGACGTCGTATTCCAGAACAACCGTGCCTTGCGGGAACTTCTTGAAGAAGAAGCTGTCGCTGGCATCTCGCGGGCTCTCAACCCACCATGTGCCGCCCTGCCAGCCGTTGCGCTCATGGATGTTGACGGGCTCGAAGGCCGCCGCACGCGGATCCTTCACGTGCACGTACTCCAAGTCGCGGTCGCTGGTGACGACAATCTTCACGGTGATGCGTTCGCCCAGACGGACGGGATTGTCGGCTGTAACCGGCTCGGCAGTCTTCCCGTTGCCGACCGCCGGCTGATGATAGAGCGTGCGCCGCACTGTGAGACCGCTGCTGGTGGCCTCCACCTGGTCGGGAACCTCCATATACTGCCAGTAAGCGGCCCCGAAAGTCGGGTGTGTGCTGTCGGTGCGCACGGTAATGTCGGCCAAAGCCGGATTCATAGCCTCCGGATTCCAAACCCGTTGCAGATAGCCAGTGCCAGCTTCAGCTTTTGTGGCTTCCGTAGAGGTCATCTCTTCACCGCCCACCGTGACGACAGTTGTGGCCGGTTGCAGCAGATCTGCCGGGGCGTCGAGCAGCAACGCATAGACAGCCTCTGCCGTGGCTTTCGTATTGCTCCAGCTGTTTCCTTCTTTCTGCAAAAGCAACCACTGTTTCATGGCCATTAGCTCATCCGGCCGCGGCGAGATTTCCGAGAAAGCCTCAATCAGCAACGCCTGCCGTTCAATCGGAGCCTCGTACCAGCGGTAGTAGTATCCGCTATATTCCTTGCGCCAGTACATCCCTTTCTCTCGGTCAATGACAGCTTGTTGGCGGATGCGTTCCATGATTTGCTGCGCCTCCTGTTGATGTCCCGTGCGGTGCAGAACCAACGCCACCTCCGCCTGACGGGTGAACTTGGCCGTTTCCAAATCCTTCCTCATCAGCGTCATCAGATTTTGTACGTAAGGCTTTGACAGCCAGATAGAATCGTATGGTGCAAACGATCTCATGTAGAGATAGTGTACATCCTCTTCCGTAAAGAAGAAAGGCGCACCGGGCTCCAAATCCTGCCGGTCCAGATGCATCTCATAACATCTTTCCTGATAATGGTCGGCGGCGCGGATGGCCTTCTGCAACATCTTGTCGGCTTGCGGGAGTTTTACGCCCAAACGTTGCAGCTTGTAGAAGCCCACCACAATGTGCTCGGTGATGTACGGGGAGTAGTCCCGATGTCCGTACCAGTCCCAACCGCCATCTGATAACTGATTGTTCAACAGTTTGTTGAAACTCTTGTCCAACTGTTGCTTCAGATTATCTTGGCTGAAAAGCTTGGCAGTTTCCATTCGTTGTTGCGACTCGTTTTGCGCATCCCGCAGCCACGGGGTCTCCTCCAACAGCAAGCCCTGCAGCGACTCGTTCTTGAGCAGCGGGGAGGCCAGCGCCTGGTTCACCGTGTCGGCGAGCCAGCTGCGGAACACCGAGTCAAGGCCGGGGTTTTGCGTGAGGGTTTGCTGGACGGTGGCAGCGGCGAACAATTTGCTGAAGGTCTGTTCGTTGCATTCGTAGGGGTAGCGCATCAGGAAGGGTAGGGAGCGGATGGCGAGCCACGTGGGGTTCGTGGTGACCTCTACGGTGTAGCTCAGCGGCTGCATCGTGGGCGTGGCGTGCGTGCGATAGCGGTTGAAAACAAGGGTGGTGTCCGTGTTGGCAGCCACCACGAACGGATGGGATTCGGTCAGCAACATCTTGTTAGGCAGCACGGGTAGGAGGCGTTCCTCGCCGTCGCCGTAATTGCCGGCGCGGGCCACCATCCGGTAGCCGATGGCGGGGATCCCGACGGGAACGAGAATGCGGAATTGGACGGTTTGAGAGGCGCCGGCCGGCACGGAGAATTGGGATTTTCCGTCTGTAGAGACGTGGTGCACCGCGTCTCTACAATTCGGATCAACCACCATTCTAACGGGATTGTTATCCTCCCCATCGAAAAAATCCACTGTCACCTCTCCCTCCAAATCCGTTTCGGTGAGGTTGGTGATCTTTGCGCGGAGGGTAAGGGTGTCGCCTTCGCGGAGAAAACGCGGGGTGTTGGTCTGCAGCATCAGCGGCATCTTCGATACCATGGAACCCTGCAACTTGCCTGTTTTCAGACCTTTCGTGTGCGCCAAGGCGTAAAACTGCCATGTCGTGAACTGGTCGGGGACGGTGAACTCGAAATCGGTGCGGCCGTTGTGGTCTGTCCGCAGGTGCGGCAGGAAAAAGGCCGTTTCCGTGAAGTGGTCGCGGATGCGGAACGGATGCAGACCGCCACCCGCAAAATCGTCATCGTCATTTTCAGCCGATGGCGTTTCTATCAACTCGGTTTCCACCAAATCAAACGGGGTGATTTCATCAATTGACACACTTCGACCCGGCGTGGTCCGGATGTTTTCTCCCGCCAGTCTTCCGGTGTTGTCGGAACGGAAGAGCGAACCGTACAAAAAGTAAGGGGAAAATGTCTGAAATTCGGTGGCGGAGAGGTGTTCCATATCCAGATGCGGATATTGTTTAAGCATTTCCTGCCGTTTGGAGGCATGACGATAGGATTTCGGGAACACACACCGGAAGGACAAGGTATAACACACCGGAAATGTGCCGATGCCATCGAAAGGGGAGGCGCGATAAGAGCCTTCATACGGCAGTATCCACGGATTGTAAGTCTTGGCGTTCAGCGCCAACAGGCTGGTGTCCACCATCCAGGCAAGCACTTCCGCCTTCACAGGCTTGTGCGTGGAAGCGTTCCGCACCTCCACGGTCCAACGCTCCTGGCTGCCCGGATGCAGCATGCTGCGCCAATGGATCATGTTCATTTCCAGCACTCCTGGCTTGAAATATTTCCGCCCCCAATAGTATCGACGGTCGCTTGAGCGATACACGATATCGTGCTGAACGGTTTGGCAATCCACATAAACGGCGCCCGGCCTTTCGCGTACCGGCATTGAAATGACCTTCTGACGATGATTCAGCACGAACTGTTTCTGCCGCATCTGCAACCCTTGATAGACATGGCAGGCAACCTGCGCCTGATCCAAGTCGGAGGTCACCAGGAAGACGATGCGGTGCTTGGTGCGTTCCAAGATATTCACCTTTAGCGCCAATCCTTTGAAAGCGTCTTTGCGGGCCGTGTTCCGAATCTCAAGCGATAGTTTTTTGGTCGTGGTTCGACCTAAAGAGTCTGTCGCACTGAATGTTAGGATGTAGAAGCCCGGCTCAAAATCCGTCAATTTGACCGCCCAAGGTGCAATCTCCGAAAAGACGCGCTCCTCCGAATAGACCTTCTCTCCTATAGGCCATGATTCCGGCCGCTCGTGGGGCTCTTCAAAGGTATATTGCGGGAAATAGCGGTGGTAGTCACTTGAATTGTACAAAGGTGCCGAAGGCTTTTTATAACTTTTGTAAATCAATGACTTGCAAGTGTCAGGCGCAGTCAGCTTGTGCATCTCTACTTTGACCGGAATATCCGTTAATACTTTCCCAGTGAAGGTCTTGACCTCAATCAGGCTGCGCAAAGTGTCTTGCTTGGCTAAATCGATTGGGTTGAAATGCTCCTCCCCGTAATAAGCGTGGGCGAGGGTGTTATCGTCAAGGGTGATAAACAAGGCGTCCTTTCTGAGTTTGTAGCTCTTTTCGCCAGACTGTGTCTCGCCATTGCGGTCCGTGACTGCCGCGTTCACCGTCAAATTGTCCCAAGAAGCCCCATGCACGTTGGCTTTGTCGGAGGTGGCAATGGAAAACGAGAACCGTCCGTGCGCATCTGTTTCGAGGAAAAGGGTCACCTTCGAAGTGTAATCGGTTTTTGCGGTAACCACGACTTGCGCGAAGGAGACGGGGTCGCCAGTGAAGGTCACGGCTTTCCCGGACAGTTGGAGCGTATCCCCGATGGCGTATGGCCGACCGGAATTCTCCAACACCACCTTGAAAGTCGGAAGCTTGTAGGCGGCAATCTCAAACTCGGCCTCCACCCAGTCGTAGTTGCCGTCCCATAATTCTATCGTTCCATGTCCTGTGAGGTTCTCGGGCAGCTTGAACGTTCCGGAAACGGTTCCGAAATCGTTGGTTTCCAGTTCCAGACTGTCGATCTTTTGGTAGTTGCGGTCGAGCAGTGCCACCGACACGCGGCGATGGGTCGCCATCTGATGCCCGTGGACCAGGTATGCTTTGAAATGCAGCTGCTGTCCGGCCCGATATAACGGTCGGTCCAGTACTAAGCGGGAGGGAATCTCCGACTCCATACGATAGCGGTAGTCCTCATAGTTGTAGTAATAGCGGCGACGCGTCCGATTGAAGTTGTTGGCATATTCCTCCGGGAAGTCTCCCATGTCAAAAAACACCACACACTCCTTACTGTCGTTCACCGTGAACAGCCAGTCGTGCTTTTCCGATGGGGCATGTAACCGGATGCACCCTTTGCGGTTCGTATAGGCGGAGGAGCGGGAACCCCAGTCACGGCTGAAGTTTTCCTTCCTCACCTTCAGTCCGGCGAGCGGGGATCCCGTGCGGGAATCCACAAAGGTAATGTACGATTTCCGTCCGATGGTGTTCTCCAACGCTGTGATTCGGGTGATGGTCAGCTCGTGCGTGACCAATGTACTGCCGGAATCGGCGTCGGGGCGCGTATGGTATTGAAGAATGTAGTTGCCTATAGGCAGACTGTCCAACCAGAGGTCTGTGGTGTGCTGGATGTAGGGGACGGGTTGCGGAAGCACGTACCGCTGCTGTTGCACCATTTCATTGTTCAACAGACTTTTAGAGGAACTTGACATGTTCAGAATAAAGTCTTCGTAGTTGCGGATGCGATAGACCGAAACGTAGAGCGTGTCCACATTGCGGTATTTGATGGGAATGAGGTGCTTCGCCGACGGCTGCAGATAGGTCGGCATAGAGGAATGAACGGAAAAATCTTTTTGGGTGAGCTTTTCCAAAATGAGGTCGGCGTTGGTTCGGTAGAAGGTGTCGGGGGTCGTTTCAACCACTTTGCGAAACGCCAGCGCACATTGGGTCAGATACTGCCTCCGCTCCTCCTGCGGCAGCGTGTCGTTGTCGAAGGCATACGCATAGAGGCAGATTCCTTTCTCATATTCTAAGGCATAGTTAGGGCTATATTGGCGCTCCAGCTCGGCCAAACCGTTCCATAACGGATTGTTCAGGGTGGTGCTGCTTTGGGCGTTTATATTCAGCCGCATGATTTCGTACTCCAGCATCAGCTGCGTGTCGCCGCGTTGGCGATGAATCTCTATGATGCTGTCTATCATGTCGATAGCGAAGTCACGGTCCAACAGATAGCTCTTCGTGTTTTGGAGATAGCTCGTCAGGACCACGTCCAAAAGCGTGAGACCGGGGAGGTTTGTGACATTGCCCGGTGTGGTCATGAATCGGAAATCGCCGGCTGGTACCAACCCGTAATGGAACAGCTGTTGGAACGCCGTATCTTCATGATTGAGAATGTTGTCGGAAAGTTCCTCTTTGGACCAGCTCATCACATCGGCCAACTCGGTGCTGCCCATGTTGATTGTGGATGTGACCCAAAATGTGGACAATATCTTCGAAATCAGGTAATGATAGATGCCGCAATAGGGTTGTGGGGATGTTTTCGACAGGGAGTCGGCCAGCAGCAACGCCTCCGTCTCATTCGGATGGTATATGAGGCTGAGGCGCTCGAAGTTGACATGAAAGCGTTGGAGTTCGTTGTGTTCTGCTTCGGCCTTCCACCCGATGGTGTCGAGCATCCGTTGCTGATCCTGCAGATAGCCCGACCGGATACCGTTGTACAGCGTCCACAATTGGTCGAAGGAGCGGCTGTCGGGGCGTTGGGCGTGCGCTGTTACCGCTATCGCAAGCACTACGAATAATGATAATATCCTGAAAATATGGTGTTTACCTCTCCTGATCATTTTTTGCAAATACGATTTATATAATGACGCAAAAAATCCAAAAGGTTGCACATTGTTGATTTTTTTTTGTCACGCAACTGCATCAACGCCTATGTGCAACCTTTTGGGACTTTTAGGGGAAATCGCACCCGATTGGGCTATTTGATATAAATCCACTAACAGGGATGGGCTGCCGAAATTGTCCTTACGCCACGGTAACGGCCGTACCTGACGCGGTGACCATCAGCATGCCGTTGTTCTGGCCGAGCACTTCGTAGTCGAGGTCGATGCCGACCACGGCGTTGGCGCCCTTTTCCATGGCACGCTGTTCCAGTTCCAGCATTGCGGCGTCTCGGGCCTGTGTCAGCTCGTCCTCGTAGGAGCTGGAGCGACCGCCCACGATATTGCGGACACCTGCGAAGATATCTTTCAGGAAGTTCACGCCGGCAATTACCTCGCCGAACACGACGCCGTGATAGTTCACAATCTGTTTTCCTTCAATAGTTGGTGTGGTGGTTAAAATCATAATGGTGTAATTTTGAATGAAAGTGCAAAAATACGATTTTTAGTGAATGTTGGTTAGCTACGCTGTTGGTTACTTTGTGTTGGTTAGCTTCGCTGTTGATTAGCTTCGCTGTTAGTTAGCCTTCGGCTGTTAGTGAGCTTTGCTCTCCGTTCCCACAACATTCGTTACCGCGTATTTTTGCCGATCTTCTTGAAATAGAGCGTGTGTATTCGACGTTGCTCATTCTGTTGGGGGCTCGGACCTATGATAGCCGTGACAGAATCTCCTGGGGAGTCCTCCCAACATGGCCATAACCAATTACCGCTACATTCATTACAAATTTTTTCTATGACACTTCTTTTTTCTATCCAACTTGAAAAGCAGATATCGCCGCACACCTTCCCTCTACCTCTAACAACATACAGACCCGAAGTATCTAACAAAAAAGGAACAGTCCGACTCACCTCAAATGTCTTATCTTTTTTGAAAACAATAGTCAAGTCCTTATAATTATCCTTCTCTGCCTCGTAGTCACCCCATTCGGTTCGTTCCATGTCAATGACATATTTTCCGATTTGTTTCTTTTTTCTTCCCAAAAGAATTGGGTCGTAAAACAGCCATACAACTATATATACAAAAACCACAAGGATACCAATACGGAATATTATATTTCGCCGCTTTTCATTCATAATTCATAATTCATAATTCTGCATTCCTAATCATTCTCCCGCCAACAACTCCAGTAACCTTACCTGATACAAGAACTCGCACTTCGCCTGCGCGAGGTTGGCGGCGGACTGCAGGTAGTTGTTCTTCGCCTCGTTGAAGGCGGTGCCGGTGGATTTGCCGGCTTCGTACAAGGCGGTTTCCAAATCGAAGGCCTCCTTCGCACTGATTTCCGCTGCCTGACTGCTGGCATACTTGTCCTTGGAGGCTACCGCGTTGAAGTAGGCCTGCTGGATCTCCTTATACAAGGTTTTCTTCACGTTTTCAGTCTGTATCTGTTGGTTTTCGAGCTGCAATTTGGCCATTTTCACGTTGTTGCGGGTCTCCAAACGGTCGAAAATCGGGATGTTGAGCGAGACACCCACATACGGGCTGAAGTTGTCGCGCAGCTGCTCCCCGAAGCCTTTCGAGGTGCGCCCCAACAGCGCGTAGTAGTCGGTGACCAAACCGCCGTTCATTGTTAGCGTTGGCCACCAACCGCCCTTGGCGAGGGCGATGTTGGTCTTCGCGTAGTCGGTGCGGATCTCCTCGGCCCTCACCGCCGCACGATGTTGCAATGCCTCCTGGAAGATCTGCTCCGGGGTCGGCAGCTCGACAGGTGGCGCGGCCTCAAGTACCGGCTCCGCAATGACGAACCCCACGGGCGACTCCAACTCCAGCAGCTGGGTCATGTCCAACGTGGTCGCCAGCAGGCTGTTGTGCGCTTGCGTGTAGGTAAGACGGCTCTGCGCGAGGGTCGATTTGCGTGCGGAGACCTCCGCCGGGCCGATTTTGCCCAGTTCGTAGAGGGCCGTCAGCCGCTCCACCTGCGCCGAATCGATGGCGATCTGCAGCTTCGCGACCTCGCAGACCTCCATCTGGTAGAGAATCTGCATGTAGGCCTGCGTCACCGCGATGCGGATGTCCTCCTTGGCCTTGTCGCAGTCGGCGGCGGCAGCCTCCAGGTTCAGCTTCCCCATCTCGATGTTGTTCTTCACCCGCAAGCCCGTGAACAGGTTCATGGTGCCGCCGAGCCCGAAAGAGGTGTTGGCGGTGTTGGAGCTGACGTAGGTGTTGTACTCGGAAAGTCCTCTGCCAAAGGAGAAACTCTGTGACGCACTCGCCTGCACTGTCGGCCACACGCTGTTCTTGGCCGTGTTCAGCTCCACCTCCCGCTGCGACTTCATTATTTCGCTCTGCTTTACCGTCAGATTGTGGTCGATGGCATACTGGATGCACGCATCGAGGGTCCAGGGATCAGACTGGGCCTTTGCCAGGAAAATGCACAATATGAATATTGCTATAAAAGATGTCTTTTTCATATTATCAAGCATTTGCCTCTAACGAGGCTGATTATCAATTATCAATTCTGAATTACCTTCGTGCCCCGCACTTTCTCTCCTTTCTTCAGCCCGCTGGTTACCACGATGTTGATGCCGTCGCTGATGCCGGTGGTGATGGCGCGACGGTCGTAGGAAGTGCCATTCTTGACATAAACGAAGGTGGAGTCGCCGGAAAATTCGAGGGCGCTTTCGGGGATGGCGAGGACGTGTTCGGCACTCTCCAAAGTGAGCTCGGCATTCGCGCTATAGCCAGATCGGATCTTGTTGTCCTGCTGCGGTTTGACGGCAGCGCGTATCTCGAACTGGTTGGCGCCGTTGTTCTGTACGGCCTTCGGGGAGATGTACTCCAACACGGCATCGAACGTATAGTTCTGCAACGCGCCGATGGTGATCTTCAACGGCATCCCCTCGCGCAAGGTGCCGACCTCGGTCTCATCGACGTTGCCCTTGAAGATCAGGTCGTTCATGTCCGCGACGGTGGCCACGGTGGTGCCGTCGTTCAAGGTGTTGGCCTGGATGACGGAGTTGCCCACCTTGACAGGAATGTCGAGGATCAGACCGGAGATGGTGGAGCGGATGAGCGTGGAGCTGGACTTGGCGTTGGCGGAGGAGACGCCGTCGCGGATGATCTCCAGTGCATCCTGCGCCGCCGACTTCTCCTCACGCGCCTGTTGCAAGGCCTGTGTCACCTGCTCGAACTCCTCGTTGCTGACCAATTTCTTGTCGTACAGCGCTTTCTCGCGGTCATAGTTGGCTTTGGCTTGGTTGTAGTTGATGTCGGCTAACCGTACGCGGCTCTGTGCGGCGCTCAGCGAGTTCATGTCGGGGATGACCTTGAGCTTGGCGATGACCTCGTTCTCCTTCACCTCCTGACCAGCTTCCTTGTACAATTCGGCGATGATGCCGTTAATCTGCGGCTTCACGGCCACCTCGTTGCGCGGACCTATCTGTCCAGTTATCAGCGTCTTCCGACTGATATCCATATAGGCGACCTCGTGCTCGTTGAAAATCTCCTTCTCGGGCCGCGACTTCTTGAAGAGGAACACGAAAGTTCCGATGAACACCAGGGCTATAAGCGCCCCGATTACATATTTTAGGGTCTTTTTCATTGTTATATTAGGTTTTCGTTATATTTTCGTTATTCGTCGCGCATCGCATCGACGGGTTTGATGTGCATGGCGCGGTAGGCGGGGGCGATGCCTGCGAGGAGGCCGAGGAGCATCAGCAGAAGCAGGGCCGAAATGGCGGTGCCGAACTGGATCTGGAAGACGGCCTTGTGCTGGGATATGACTTCGAGGAGGTTGAGGAGTAGCACGGAGAAGACGATGCCAGACAAGCCCGCAACGATGGTGAGGGTGATGCCCTCGAAGATGATCTGCGAGAGGATGTCGTGCGGAGTGGCTCCGATGGCACGGCGGATGCCGATCTCCACGGTTCGCTCGCGCACGACCACCAGCATGATGTTGCTCACCCCGATGGCGCCGGCCAACAGCGTGCCGATGCCCACCAGCCAGATCAGAAAGTTGATGCCGCGGAAGAGGTTGTCGATGATGCTGAACATCACCTCCATGTTGAGCATCATGATGGCCTCCTTGTCGTCGGGAGCGATATAGTGCTGACGAGCAACCACTTGTCGGATTCGGCCCTCCAAGTCTCCCATGTTGACACCCTGCCGGCCGACGGCACAAATCATACCCACCACTTCACCGCTGTTCAGGATGTCGCGCATCACCGTGATGGGGATGGTGACCTCGTCCGCGTTGTTGCCGCCAAGATTGATGTTGGAGGTGCTGACATCCACGCCAATCACCTGATAGTAGATGCCATTGACGTTGATAAACTCTCCGCAGGGATCGTCGCCTCCGGGGAACAACGTCTTCCAGACGCGCTCGCCGATGACGCAGACTTTCCGCTTGTGGCTCACATCGACTTGGTTAAGGTAACGTCCGAACTTCATCGTGGGAGCCTGCACCTTCACGTAGTCGGCTTGCACGCCCTTGGCAGAGCAGCTGGCATTGAATTCGTCGCGGGTGGCGGTGTAGCCCCATTGTGGAAGAGACGGGGTGACAACCTCTAACTCAGGCACCAATGCCTTAAGCCGCTCGATGTCCTTGTACTGCAGATTCCAGCTCCGTCCCTCCTTGAATCCCTTGTACGGCTTGGTGGTCTCGTTCGCCGCAAGGATGACGGTGTTGGTGGCAAACCCGTCGAAGTTCTTCTCCAACAGCTGTTTAAGACCATTGCCGCCGCCGATGAGGAAGAGCAGCATGAAGAGTCCCCAGAAGATGCCGAAGCCTGTGAGGAAGCTGCGCCGCTTGTTCCGCGTCAGCGCGTCCATAATCTCTCTATATGTATCGGTGTCGAATCGCATAGCTATACCATATCGTTAAGAGCTTCGATGGGACGGATTCTCGCGGCCTTCATCGCGGGGGAGATGCCGGCGAGGGTGCCCGCGACGACCAACAGGATGGTTACGCCAAAGGAAATGCTGAGGCTGACGGTCGGGTTGACGAACAGCCGGACGGTTTCACCGAAAAATTCCACCGACGACTGTCCCACGGTCATCTTCATCACCTCGCAGGCGACCATGCCGAGGAACATTCCGATGTAGCCGAACAGCGCGGTGATGGAGACGCTCTCCGCCAGAATCAGCTTCATGACCGCCCATGGTGATGCGCCGATGGCCTTGCGGATGCCGAACTCTCGGGTGCGCTCCTTGACGGTGATCAACATGATGTTGGAGACACCTACAATTCCGCCCACCAGCGTGAGAATACCCAACACCCACAACGCCGTGCGGATGTAGTGCGTGCCCTTGTTCATTTGCATGTTCTGCGTGAATCGGTTCCAAATCCAGATGGAACTCTCATCGTCGGGAGCCGCCTTGTGCGCTCGGTTGAGCGCCGCACGGTAGGTCTTCTCAAACTGCTCGTTCTCCTCCTCTGTGGTCAATCCGTGAAATGAGAAGTTGATTTGGTCCACCATATTCGCTTCATTCATGAGCACTTGCATAGTGGTAACGGGTACGAAGTCCTCTACACGTTGCGCTGTACGGTCTGTCTTATAGACTCCTACCACTTGCCACGTGATGCCGCCAGCCGTTACCGTCTTTCCAATCATGGAGGCGTAATCCTCGCCACCGTTCATCAGCTCGATGGCATGGGAAGCGGCCAAAACGATGGATTTCCGCTGCATCTGGATGTCGTTTTGGTTGATGAACCGCCCCTCAAACATCTCGATTTTGTTCATCTCCTGCAATGTCGGATAACAACCGTTCAAATAGGCCGAAATGTGGCGGTTGTTAAAAACAAGGGTGTAGGGACCTTTGAAGAGTTCCGGGGAGATTTTATCCACATGCTCCGCAAACAACACACTTTGCGTGAGGGCGATGTCCTGGTCGTTCAGCTCGATGCGACGGCCGGTCTGATAGCCATTGGCCGGTTTGCTCGTCACCCCGCCGAACACCGCCATGGTGTTGGTGGCGAAGCGGTCGCCTTGGTTCATGAAAGCGTTCATCAAGCCGTTGCCTGCACCAAGCAGCACAATCAGCATGAAGATGCCCCACGCCACCGCGAAGCCTGTGAGAGCGGTGCGCAGCTTGTTACGCCGGATGGACTCCCATATCTCTGTCAACAGGTCGTTCATAAGTTATTTCATGATAGTATTTGTTCCGAAAATGGAGGACTGGTGTTGCTCGTTGAGCGTCGTTTCGCCGATGATGCCATCCTTGATGTGGATGATCTTGTCGGTGCAGTTGGCCACGCCGCTCTCATGTGTCACCACGATGATGGTGACCTTTTCTGTGCGGTTGAGTTCGGTGAGTAAGTCCATAACTTCTACGGAAGTTTTCGAGTCGAGGGCACCCGTGGGCTCATCGGCCAACAGGATGCGCGGTCGGGTGATGAGCGCACGCGCGATGGCCACACGTTGCTTCTGTCCGCCAGAAAGCTCGTTGGGGTAGTGCGTGGCCCAGTCAGCCAGGCCGAAATGTTCCAGATAACTCATAGCCAGCTCGTTACGTTTCTTACGGCTTACTCCTTGATAGTAGAGCGGCAGCTCCACATTCTCCACCGCCGTCTTGAAGTTGATGAGGTTGAACGACTGAAAAACAAAGCCAATCAGCTGGTTGCGGTAATGCGCCGCCTCTTTCTCGCTCAGGTTTTTGATTAGCTTGCCATCCAGCCAGTACTCGCCCTCGTCATAGTTGTCGAGGATGCCGAGGATGTTCAGCAGGGTTGATTTCCCCGATCCGGACGCGCCCATGATGGAGACGAACTCACCCTCTCCAATCCCGAGTTCGATGCCCTTTAGCACGTGCAGGGGTTGGCCGTTGTCGTAGGTTTTGTGGATGTTCTGTAATTCTATTAACATATTCGGATCGTGTTGTAGGGCTGCCATAATATGACGACTCTACTAAATCGTGTCAGTTACTGATAACGCACCATCCTTCTCTTTATTGCTGCTGATATGCAAATTCACGCCCTTGTCGGGATTCGTGTGTATGGTAATGTCGTAGGTGGTGTTTTCGTCGCGGAGCTCTTCGAGCACGGGATCGATGATGCTGTCGAGGTTTTGGGCACCGTAATAGCTGTCCGTGGTTGAACTACCGTTGTCATCGAACCACTTCTCCCACTGCTCGCCAGTGCGCTCCAGCCGTTTGCCAAGGTCATCGCGCTTGCCCGCTTCAATGCCGAAGCCGATGATGCCGAAGAGACTGAGCAACCACACTGCCAGCAGAATCCAGCCGATGCCTTTGCGTTTGGGTTCGCCGCCGGCCGCACGCACGCACAGGATGGCGATGCCGATGACGGGGCAGAGCAGGAAGAGAGCGCAACTGCCTAACAAGCCCATGTCGATAGCGTTGCCGAAGGTGCCCGGCTCGTGGGTGAGCAGGGCCACGAATATGGCGATGAAGATGCCCAACACGCACAGGGCCAGACTGGCGCCGATGATGATGCCTAACACGATCAGACAGATTTTCAGGATTTTGCCGAAGGTGGTGGCACCGTCGCTGCGCACGACCGGCTCCATTTGGAAGTTGTCGATGTTCTCCAAGGTCGGTTCGATGCCGTACATTTCGAGGAATTGGGCTTTCGTTTTGGCCTCGGGCATCGCGATGAGCAGGATGAGATAGATGAGGATGCCCCAACCGAGGCTGGCGAAGGCGAGGATGACGAACAGGATGCGCACGATGGCCGGGTCAAGGTCGAAGTAGGCCGCCAGACCGCTCGCCACGCCACTGACCATACGGTCGTTGCTGTTGCGGTAGAGCTTGCGCTGCTTGCGGGGCTGCCGGACTGTGGCACTTCCGGTGTTGGCAGTGCTACCCGTGCTTCCGGCAGCGCTGTCGCTCGTGCATTCCGTGGTGGCAGATGCCTCATCGCCGCTTTCGTCTTCGAACTGTTCGGGTTTTCCGATGACCTCGATGACCTCCTCCACGTCGTTGATTTCCACGACATTGCGGTTCTGGAGTTTGTAGGTCAGGAGCTCCGCCATGCGCTCCTCAATGTCGCGGATGATTTCGGCACGCTCCCCTTCAGGAAACCGTTTTTCAATGTTGGCGAGGTACTGGCTCAGCCGATCGCAGGCGTCCTCGTCGATGTTAAACACGAATCCGCCTAAATTAATTGAGACTGTCTTTTTCATATTTTGGGTTTTTATCTTTATCGTTTATAATCCTAGGGCTCACTTCGTTCACCCTAGGTTGATATTTGCACTTCGTGCGTTTTGCCTCTTCGAGCTGGCCCCACACTGCGCTTTGCTTGTGTGGGGTTAATTGCACTTCGTGCGTTTTGCCTCTTCGAGGCTGCTTAAGGAAACTTTTTATTCATCATTTATCATTCAGCATTCAGCATTTTTAATTGTTCAACCGCCTCCTTCAGCTCCTCCCATCCCGTTTCCAGTTCCGCAAGGAAGTCCTTGCCGGCTTCGGTGAGCTCGTAGTATTTGCGCGGGGGGCCGGAAAGGGACTCCTGCCATTCGTATTGCAGGATGCCGTTGTTCTTTAGTCGCGAGAGGAGAGGGTAGAGGGTGCCTTCCACCACAATCATCTTCGCCTCCTTTAGCTCGTTGATAATGTCGGAAACGTATGCGGGCTTCTTGCTGATAATCAAAAGAATACAGTATTCCAAGTAACCCTTCCGCATCTGCGATTTCACATTTTCAGCATTGATATTCATCTCTTTTTGCTTTGAAGTTTGACGCTGCAAAAATACAATTATTTTAGTACCTTGCATCGCATAGTACTAAAAAAGTTATCAACAAAATATGTTTATAATACAACTTCTTCCTTAAGCAGTCCCGAAGGGACAACACGCACGAAGTGCTAATAACCCCACACAAGGCGATAGCCGCAGTGTGGGGCCTGTCACAGAAACCTCTTCCTTAAGCAGCCCCGGGACGATATGGGGTATAGAAACGATGATCAGCCCAACGCCTCCAACAACATAAATATTCCGATTCCCAAATAGTTGCCGACGGCATAACCCAGCAGTCCGATGGCGATGCCCGGGAGAATAACCGATTTGTTGTTCAGGACGGCGGCCACCATCGGTACGAAAGGCGGGGAATTGATGAGGGAAATGGAGGCTGTGAGGGTCATGTCGCCGTCGATTTTGAGGAGTTTGGCGAACAGCAGCTGGAGCAGCAGCGATCCGAACACGGCGAAGGCGATGTACCATAATATAAATAGGTATCGGTTGAACTCCAGTTCGCGGACGTTCACCATCGTGGCGACGGCAAGACAGAAGACATAGACGAAGTAAAGGCCTGTGTCGAAGGTGTTTTTCAACTTTTTGAGGGGTTTCCAGAAAGAGAGCGCGATGGAGAGGGTGGTGAGCAGGATGATGATGACGGCGGTGCTGTTGTCAATGGGGATAACGAGCGAAAGTGCGTAGGAAGCAGCTACGATAATAGCGGCAACGCCTATGCCAACGGCGCGGTTTCCCATCCGGGACCAGAACGATTTTGAAGCTGCCTCTTCCGTCACAGAAGTGTCGGATTCGCTGTCAGGGGTGGGGGAGGATTGCTGGTTGGGGAAGAGCCAACGGACCAGTCGGCCGCCAAGGAAGACGATGAATAGAAGATAGAGGCTGGTAACCACGAGGTCGTAGCCGGAGACCAGCAGGAAGAGGTTGTCGGGCAGGTTGACGGCCTTGGCCACGGGCGCGAAGTTGGGGATACCGCCGGTGTAGATGCCGGTCATCGCCGCGCTTACACGCGCGAAGTCGGTGTTGCTGATGCCTGCATTATCCGCCTGACTGTGAAAGAGGAAGAAGCCTCCAATGGTGACAATGAGGATGCTGATGAGTCCGACGAGGAAGGCTTTCACGGCCGCTTTCGCCGACCATGCGCGGAAGTCACACCCTAACAGCATCAGCGGGATGGAGAGCAGAACCGCCACGTTTGAGACGTTGGTGCAGGTCTGCCGCGCGCCTTCGCCCACAATGCCGATGTTCCCGACCGTCAGTCCGATGATATAGAGGATCACCATCGGGGAAATCTTCTCGATGACGGGCCATTTTTTCGCCGCGAGCATGACGAGCAGCGGGACGGCGAGGAGGTATAGCACGGTTACGATCATAAGCAACAGCGGATAAAGATTTGCGCAAAAGTAGTATTTTTTCGAATAGGAACGGAAAATAGACTTAAGACTTGAGACTTAAGACTCAAGTCTAAAAAAATCGTACCTTTGCCGCTCAAATTTACGATTATGCGTTACCAACCTTTGTCAGCTGAATTTTACACCCGCAACCGCCGGAATGTGGTCGGCGAGATGGCGGAGAACTCCGTGGCGATTCTCGTCTCGCACGATGAGTACCCGCGCTGCGGCGACACCACGCACCCCTTCCGACAGAACTCCGAACTGCTCTACCTCTGCGGCATCGACCAGGAGGAGACTGTCCTGATGATGGCGCCTTGGCATCCGAACCCCGCTTACCGCGAGGTGCTCTTTATCAAGAACCCGTCGCCTGAGAAGATTGTCTGGTTTGGGCACCGGCTCTCCAAGGAGGACGCGAAAAAGCTCTCCGGCGTGGAGAACGTGCTGTTCATCGAGGAGTTTGAGAGTGTGCTCAACGCGGTGATGGTGCAGACGGAGTATGTCTATCTCCACATCCCCGAGGATCCGCGCTTCCGGCAGGAACTCCCGACTCGCGAAATCCGTTTCGCCAAGCAGCTGAAAGAGAACTACCCGCTGCACGACTACCGCCGCCTCGCCCCGATCCTCTACCCGCTGCGTAACGTCAAGTGCGCCGAGGAGTTGGAGACGATGAAGAAAGCGTGCGAGATTACCGGCAAGATGTTCCGCAGGGCGTTGACGGCTATAAAGCCAGGGAAATATGAGTACGAGATTGAGGCCGAGATGACCTACGAGGTGATCCGCAACGGCGCTACTACGCACTCCTTTGCGCCCATCATCGCTGCCGGCCCCGACACCTGTATCCTACACTATATAAAGAACGACAAGCAGATGCAGGATGGCGACCTGCTGCTGATGGACTTCGGTGCGGAATACGCCAATTATGCTGGAGACTGCTCTCGCACCGTTCCCGTGAACGGCAAATTCACCCCGAGACAGAAGGCTGTCTATGAGGCAGTACTTTCCATTTACAAGGAGACTATCCCGCTTTTCAAGCCCGGCATGACTATCCACAAGATCAACGACTACGTCTTCAAACGGATGGACGAGGAGCTGATCAAACTCGGACTTTATACTCAGGAAGATGTTGACAATCAGGATCCTGCGATGCCTTGCTTCAAGAAGTACTATATGCACAATACCAGCCACTTCATCGGTTTGGACGTGCATGACGTGGGTCAGCGCGACTGGGTTTTCCAGCCTGGCAATGTGCTCAGCTGCGAGCCCGGCATCTACATCGCCGAGGAGGGCATCGGCGTACGTATCGAGACCGACGTGGTCGTTGCCGACACGCCGATCGACCTCATGTCGGATGTGCCGGTGGAAGTTGACGAGATAGAGCAGCTGATGACACGATGACTTTGATCGATACCATATTGCAGAGCCGTACTCTTTCCATTACGGGTATGGCCAAAAATACCGGCAAGACGGTGACGCTCAACTACCTACTGGGAAAGCTGCGGGAACGCGGTGTGCGGGTGGCTGTGACAAGCATAGGTATCGACGGGGAGAAGACCGACCAGGTGACGCAGACGGAGAAGCCGGAAATCGAGCTCTACGAAGGGACACTCTTCGTGACTTCGGAATATCATTACCGCCAGCGGCTGCTGCTTTCAGAAATTGTGGATTTGTCGGACGAGAGCACCTCCTTGGGACGGTTAGTGACGGCGCGGGTGCTCCAGTCGGGCAAGGTGATTCTCTCGGGCCCTGCGACTACTGGCGGTGTGCGGAGAGTGCTCGATAGGATGGGGGAGTTTGGCGTCGATCTCACCATTGTCGATGGGGCGTTGTCGCGCAAGAGCCACGCTGCCCCGACGGTCACCGACGGACTTATTCTCTCAACGGGAGCGGCCATCGCCCCCGACCTTAACACCGTCGTGAAGAAGACCTCCGAACTGCACGATCTGATGCAACTTCCTGCCTACGAAACCGATAAAGCCGACGAGTTGTTGCAAGTTGAGAACGGCATCTTCGCCTTGGAGGACGGAAATCCTGTCTCGCTGAACATTCCTTCGTCGTTGCTTTCCGACAAATACAAGACCGAACTCTTTTCGCATGGCAACCAGCTCTTCATCAGCGGCATTCTCACCGACATGATGCTGAACTTTCTGAAAATGCAGCCCGAAGCGAAAGGATGTGCGGTAGTCGTGAAGGATTTTACCAAGATTTTCGTTACCCCGATGACCTTGAGGCTCTTCCAAAGCAAGGGCGGGAAACTCTATGTGCTGAAGCGTCCGAATTTGATTGCCGTCACCGTCAACCCGTTGGCACCCAGCGGATTTTCGGTTCCATCTGATGTGCTGGTTGAAGCGATGGAACGGGTGTTTGAAGTGCCGGTATATGACGTGATGGCGGGTGTGTAGGCAAAAGGCAATAGGCAATAGGCAATAGGCATTAGGCATTAGAAAAGGCAATAGAAACGAGGTGTTTGTTTCTATTGCCTTTTATGTTAGCCAATGGCCAATAGCCAACAGCCAAGGTTAACCGAGTTGGCGAAGTTTTTCCACCACCATCGGGCGGTCTTCGGCGTAGGTGACACCGAACCAGTCGGCGGTGGTGTGCAGCACGCGGACTTTCGCTTCGCCACGGTCCATGACGGCGGATACGGCGTCGGGAATCGGGAACTCGGCCTTGATGTTGCTCTCGTTGTCTTTCAGGAACTGCGCGAACATGCTCTCTAACGTGTCGAAGAAGCGAGGGGAGAAGCCCCAGAAGTTCATGGAGACGGGCTCCTCGCCGGTCAGCGGGGTGACCACGCCGTCTTCATTGTTCTCGATACCGTGGTCGGTGCGGGCGATCTTGCGCATCTCCTTGACAGTGGTCAAGTAGCCGTCGCCATCGACCTGGCAGACGCCGCGCGAAACGGTGCCGTTTTCCGAAAGGGTTTTATCCAATCGGTAGCCAACCATCGCGAAAGCGGACGGGTCGTTGGCGGTCACGTCGCGCAGGTAGTCGCCTAAGATTTGGAAGGGTTCTTTGCCGTAGAAGTCGTCGGCGTTGATGACCGTAAACGGCTCTTTGATAGCGTCTTTCGCCACCAGGATGGCATGCGCGGTGCCGTAGGGCTTCACGCGCTCGGGGTTAACAGAGAAGCCTTCGGGGAGCATGTCGAGTTCCTGGAAGACGTACTCCACCGGGATGACGTTCTTGTATCTCGGCAGGATGTACTCCTGGAAGTCGGCCTCCATGCTGCGGCGGATGACGAGCACCACTTTACCGTAGCCGGCTTGTGCGGCATACTTCACGGAGTAGTCGAGGATGGTTTCACCATGCGGACCCATTTGGTCCAGTTGTTTCAGTCCGCCGTAGCGGCTTCCCATGCCGGCGGCGAGGATTAATAACGTAGGTTTCATACTATTACGATTTTACTTGTTGTTTCGTTCGTGAGTCCCAGGGTTCCGCTTCGCTTCACCCTGGGTTGACACGTGTCGGGCTTGCAGCCCTCTTGGAATACTACATCGGCTTGATTTTGCGGGCAAGTTTCGCGCAGAGGCCGGGAAAGAATCGTTTGATGTGGGCCATGATGAGTTCGGAGCTGCCGACGAGCTGCTCGCGCTTCTCTCTGGCGATGGCGTTGAAGATGATACGGGAGGCTTTCTCGGGGGTGATGCCGCCGGCCTGGCCCGCGTCCATCTTGCCGTGCTTGCGGCCGTCCTTCTCCAGCGAGTTGACGGAGATGTTGGTCTGCACGCGGCCGGGGGTGAGGATGGTGACGCGGATGCCGTCCTTGTAGTTTTCGGCGGCCACGGTCTCGAAGAAGCCGTAGAGGGCATGTTTGGCCGACGAGTAGGCACAGCGTAGCGGGAACCCGAAGAGTCCGGCGATGCTGGTGGTGACGGCCAACTGTCCACCGCCCTGAGCGATCATGCTGGGCAGCACGGCCTTTGTGAGAATGACCGGCGCGTAGAAGTCGATGTTCATCACCTTGCGGATGACGGCCATATCGGTCTCCACGGTGGTGCCGCGCTGGCTGATGCCGGCGTTGTTGTAGAAGACGTCGATGCGTCCGTAGGCGTTGAGGGCATCCTGCGCGAGTTGCGGCAACGCATCCGTCTGTCCGAGGTCGAACGGCAGGCAGGTCACCGCCTTAGCGCCTGATCGCAGGCATTCCTCGCGTACATGCTCTAACAGGTCGGGCTCTAATGCCGTGAGTATCAGCCGCGCCCCCGCCTCCGCAAAGCGGAACGCGGTCTCCTTCCCGATGCCGGAGGAGGTGCCGGTGATCCAAACGACTTTGTCGTTATAGGTGTTTTTCATACTCTTTTCGTAAGATTTGGCAAAAGTACAAAATTTTCTTTTTGTAGCGAAAATCTTCCGAAAAACAGGGAAAACATCATTACAACGCTCGATAAATGACCACGGGCTCGTCGTCGCTCGCCTCCACGATGAACTCCTCGCCCACCGCCTCGTTCAGGCTCCCTTCCCATAACCATTTGAAAGAACGGTCGTTGACGGGGTATTTCAGACCCGTGAAGGTGAGCTTCGTGTGCGGGCTGCGGGCGAAGACGGAGACCTGCATGCCAGGTAAGGAACGGAACGTGGATGTGCAGCGTAGCACGTTGAAGACGCCGTGCTCAGTCAGCATGGTGAGATGCATTTCCTTGGAATACATCGCCAAGATACTCAAATTCGCGATGAAATGGTCTTCGCGCAGGCCGCCGCAACCGAATAACAAGATGTCATTGTAACCGTTTGCAAGGCAATATTTCAACGCCTTCTGGAGGTCGTTGTATTCTTCGCTGCGGTCGGGGTAATACGGAATTTCATGGCCGTTTGTAGAGACGCGGTGCACCACGTCTCTACAGGGGGGATTATCGTTTTGTAGAGACGCGCCACGGCACGTCTCTACAGCCGGAATCATAGATTTGTTTTCAGGCAATAATTCCCCCTCCATCGAATCCCCGTCACCCACGACAACATCCGGTACGATATTGATAGACAATAATTTTTGAAGCGCGCCATCACAACAGATGACACGCTTCATATTCCGTAACAATTGTATAGACAGTTCAGAGGAAGGAACCTCACCGTTGGCCACAATCGCCGTGGTGAAATGCTCGAACTCCTTCAACCAAAAATCAATGTGCGTTTGGTTCATACGAACGGGTTTCAGGTTTCAAGTTTCAGGTTTCAAGTTTCAGGAGCTTGAATCTTGAAACCTGAAACCTGAAACTAAATGTTAGATCCATCTCACAATATTGAAGTCCTGGTCGTGCGGTAGCAGCTCGTGGTTGGGGATGACGCGCACCGCGCAGTCCCACATGCCGATACGTTGCGCCATCTTGTTGGCCACAAACGTGTAAATGCCGTTGTGCTCAACTTCAAAGACAAAAGGCTCCTTGAACGCCAGTTTGGGCTGCTTGCCGTGGTCGTCGGGCGTGACGAACACCAGTTCGATCTTCACATCCTGCGGACGCAAATCGCCGAGACGGATGTCAAGACGGCACTCAAGACGGTCACCGACGCAATAGGTGCTCTTTTCGTTCTTGGTGTAATCCACCCCCACGCATTCGATCTCGTGCCATGCTGCAAGCACGTGCTCGCGCCATCTGAGCAGTACCTTGACATTCTCGTTGTTGTTGGCGCTCAAGGCATGGTAGCGGTTCATCAGCTTATGATAGAACTTGTTGTAGTAGTCGTCCAATTGGCGCTTCATCGTGAAGTGCGGGGAAATCATGGAGAAGCATTTCTTCATCATAGCGACCCATTCGGTGGGCACGCCTTGCTCGTCGCGGTTGTAGAAAGCCGACGTAATCTGCTCTCCGATAAGGTTGTAGAGCACCTCGGCATCCAATTCGTCCTGCAGACGGTTATCTTGGTAGGTGATTTCCTCCTTTAACGCCCAACCGGCGCCGGGAACATAACCTTCGGCCCACCAACCGTCCAGCACACTGAGGTTCAGTACACCGTTCATGACGGCCTTCTCGCCGCTGGTGCCGGAAGCTTCCAACGGACGCGTCGGGGTGTTCATCCAGACGTCGCAACCGGAGACTAACTTCTTGGCCAGTATCATGTTGTAGTTCTCTACAAAGACAATCTTACCGATGAATTCGGAACGACGGCTCAGTTCGATGATGCGCTTGATCAGGTCTTGTCCGGCCTTGTCGTGCGGGTGCGCCTTGCCGGCGAAGATGAACTGCACCGGTTTTTCGGGGTTGTTGAGCAGCACCTTCAGCTTCTCCTCATTCATGAAGAGCAGGTGGGCGCGCTTGTAGGTGGCGAAACGGCGGGCGAAACCGATGGTCAGCACGTCGTCGCGCAGGGCCTTGAGGGTGGCGTCGATGAGCGCGGGCGACTCGTTGCGCGTACGCATCTGCTCGGCCAGCATCTCCTTGATAGCGGTCATCATTTCCTGACGCAACTCTTGCTTAATCAGCCAGATATTGTTGTCGGGAACGGTTGCAATCTTCTTCCAAACCTGCGGATTGGAGCAGTCTTCAGTCAATCCTTCCCCGAAAACGCTGCGGTGCAAGGTCTGCCATTTCTTGTGCGCCCACGTCGGGTAGTGCACGCCGTTGGTGACGTAGCCGATGTGCGACTCTTCCGCAAAACGGCCCTCGTAGAGGTCAGCGAACATCTCCTGCGACACTCGGCCGTGGATGCGGCTCACGCCGTTGATTTCCTGCGAGAGATGGCACGCGAGGATGCTCATCGAGAACTTGTCGAAGGTGTCGCTGTCGTGCTTGCGACCAAGCCCCATGAACTCCTCCCAGCTCACGTTAAACTGTTGCGAGTATGTGGCAAAATAGGTGCGCATGAGGTCCTCCGTGAAGGCGTCGTGGCCGGCGGGCACGGGCGTGTGCGTGGTGTAGAGCGAGGAGGCCTTCACCAGCTCGACCGCCACCTGACGGTTCACATGCTCGTTCTGCATGACATGCAGAATGCGCTCCAGATTCAAGAAGGCGGCATGTCCTTCGTTGAGATGGTAGATGGCCGGATTCTCGCCGATGGCTTTCAACATACGGACACCGCCGATACCGAGAAGAATCTCCTGCTTGAGGCGGTTTTCGACATCGCCGCCGTACAGGGTAGCTGTCACGCCGCGATCCTCTTCCCAGTTCTTATCAAAGTCTGTGTCAAGCAGATACAACGGAATTCGACCGACATCCACGCGCCAGATGCGGGCGTAGAGGTTGCGACCGGGCATCGCCACGCTGACCATGAGCCAGTTGCCATCCTTATCTTTATACGGCTTAATAGGCAGTTTGGAGAAACTTTGCGGTGGGTAGAGATTCACCTGCTCGCCGTAAGCGGAAATCTGCTGTTGGAAATAGCCATAACGGTAGAGCAGTCCCACACCGAGCATGTTTACGTTGCAGTCGCTGGCCTCCTTGAGGTAGTCGCCGGCTAACATGCCCAAACCGCCAGAGAAGATTTTCAGCTCGTTGCTGATGCCGAACTCCATGCTGAAGTAGGCGATGCGGTCCTCCTGACGGCTGCGCGGCTCGTTCATGTAGGCGGTAAAACGGTCATAAACGTTTTTCAACTTGTTGAGGAAGACGTCGTTGTGCGCGAAATTCTCCATGCGATCCAAGGGCAGCACCTGCAGCATGTACACGGGATTCTCCTCGCAGGCCTTCCACAGCGACGGACCGGCAATCTCTTCGAAGAGCTCGCGGGCCTCGAACGTCCAGCTCCACCATAGGTTCTCAGACAACTTCTCTAACATGCGGAGTTCCGAAGGCAGGTGCGATTTGATGGCGACGCGGTGCCAGCCGGGCTGTTCGACCTTCAGTTCTTTCACCATCGTGCCCACGTTGGAGGTCTTGTCCTTGTACTGCTCGTAACGACCGCCGCTCTTGCCCAATGCGATTTCGTAGGTCTGCTCATAGTTGGCGAAGAGGTGCGTCCAAAGAGCCTTTTCCGCGATAGCCATGGCGGTTTTGCGGATGTCTTTCATCGCCTGCGGGGTGCAGTTAAGGTAGAAGAGAATTTGGTCGGCGATGTTTCTCACCACCTCGTCGTCGTTGTGGTCGGTGCGCTGAATCACGCAGACGCTCTGCTGTTGGGTGAAGTGCTCCTGCACCCACGCGCCGAAGCCGGCCAGGGAGGTCGTGATGGTCGGGATGCCGAACGCGATGCTCTCCAACGGTGTGTAACCCCATGGTTCATAATAAGATGGGAACACGGAAAGGTCGAAGCCGATCAGCAGGTCGTAATATTTCATATTGAAGATGCCATCCTCGCCGTCGAGATAGACGGGCGCAAAGACAATCTTGAGGTTCTTTTCCGGTTGGTTATGCAACCCGTTGTTATTCAATTCGTTGAGAATCGGGTCGTTATAGGGGTCGTGCAATACATGCGTCGTGAAACGGTCGGTCATCGGAACGCCGCTCACCGCTTGTGTCATCTGGGCGGCTAATTCCTCGTTGCGGCCGCTGTGACCGGCGGGAACGGTGAGGAATGCCACCACTGTGCGGTCGGGATTTGCATCGGCCACTTTTGCCAAGCTCTTGATAAAGACATCGATACCCTTGTTCTTGAACTCGTAACGACCGCTGTTGATGACTAACAGCGCGTCATCGGAAATCTGGACCTGCGTGAGCGTGGAGGCCACCTGCAAGAGTTTTTCGCGGGCTGCTTTGCGCTTGCGGTCGAACGCCTCACCTTGCGGCACGAAAGCGTTCTCAAAACCGTTGATGGTGATCACGTCGGCGGGCTTCTCGAAGAAAGCGTCGCACTCCTTGTTGGTGATCTCGCTCACGGTCGTGTAGGCGTCGGCGTACTTGGCGGACAGTGACTCCAACGAATATTTGGACTGCACCCCGAAGCGGGAGGCCGTATCCACTGGGTTATATTGCTTTGTGTCAGCGTATAGCGGAAGACCGTTGCCGGCGATGCAGCGGCCGAGCACGGTGGCGTGGGTCGTGAAGACGGTAGCGATTTGCGGGGTCACGGACTCCAAATAGAGGATACCGGTGCCGGTCATCCATTCGTGGAAGTGCGCCACGATCTTGTCCATCGAGCTGCAGTAGAAGTTGTAAAAGCTCTCGATGACGCGGCCGGCGGCATAGCCGAACAGCGCGGGCTCGATGTAGTCCCACTGCCCGGAAATGGAGTCAAGCTTGTAGCTCAGCCAGAATTTGGTCAGAATCTCGTTCTTTCTCTCGAAAAAATTAGTGAAATCGACCAGGAAGACGACGGGCGAACCCACAATCTGCCAGCGTCCGATGCGCACTTTCAGTCCGTCGCGCGCCACGATGTCGCGCCAGTTCTTGAACAGCGTGGGATCTTCCACGAAATCATCGTTGTATTCTTTGGAAATGTCGGGTCCGATGCAGATGTAATGGTCGTGGTAGCTCTCGACCACGGTGGCCGCCTTGGTGGAAAGGACGGTGTAGATGCCGCCCACTTTGTTGCAAATCTCCCAGGAAGTTTCAAAAAGGTAATCGCTATGTCTCTGACTCATAAACACTTGGTATTAAAATTCACATTTTAGCAATAAAGGCGCAAAGGTAGTAAAAAAACGCGAAACTTCGTCAAAAAAAATGTACCTTTGCCGCCGGTTTTAGGAGGTGCGGCATCCCTGCCGCACAAAAGCCGCCAGGAATGGCGGTGCTCCTGGTAGAAACAACTTAACAATAGTAGTATTAGAGGCTGCTTTTTTATAGCATTATGGAAGAAACAAAACACGTTCGTCCGTCGTGGGACGAGTATTTCATGGAGATTGCCGACACGGTGAGCAAGCGGGCCACGTGCGACCGCGGGCGCAGCGGGTGTGTGGTGGTGCGCGACCGCCAAATTTTGGTAACCGGTTACGTGGGTGCCCCCAAGGGGCTGCCGCACTGCGACGAGGTGGGACACCAGCTCAAACAGACGGTGCATGAGGATGGAACCGTGACGCAGCATTGCGTGCGCACCGTCCATGCCGAGCAGAACGCCATCTGCCAGGCCGCCAAGTTGGGCATCTCCCTCAACGGCGCCACCCTCTACTGCCGCATGACCCCCTGCCGCACCTGCGCCATGCTCATCATCAATTGCGGCATCACCCGAGTGGTCTGCGCCAACAAATACCATGCCGGTGCCGAGTCTGAGGAGATGTTCCGCCAGGCCGGCGTCGAACTGGAGTTTTTCTCCGAAGAGGTGGTGAAATATGACAAACAATAAAAAATGTTCCTTGAGCAGCCCCGGAGGGGCAAAATTTCAATAACCCCACATAAGCGGAACGAAGTGGAGCGCAGTGTGGGGGTGTGGAGTGCAAATAACCCCACATAAGGCGAAGCCACAATGTGGGGCTCCAATAACCAATAACCCATAACCAATAACCATTCAAATGAGCACCTTCTTGTGGGAATCCATCGCCTTCGGGCCGATACACAGCCGGCGATTAGGCCACTCCTTGGGCATCAACCTTCTGCCCGTGGATGAGAAAATCTGCACCTTCAACTGCCTCTACTGCGAGTGCGGCTGGACGTTGGAAAAGAATCTCAACGCCCGCGAACCCTATCCGTTAGAGCTGGTCATGGAAGCCATCGAGCGTAAACTGGCGGAATGCGTCCGTACAGACACGCCCGTCGACAGCATCACCTTCTCCGGCAACGGCGAGCCGACGCTTTATCCTTGGTTCGACCAGGTCATCGACCGGCTGTTGGTCTTGCGCGACCGGTACTATCCGCAGGCGGTCATCACCTGCCTGTCGAATGCCACACGGTTATACCGTCCGGAAATCATCACCGCTTTGCAGCGCATTGAGAATCCGATGCTGAAGCTCGACGCGGGCACGCAGACGATGCTCGACACCCTCAATGCCCCCATTGTGCCCGTTGATATAGAGCAGGTTACCGACCAGCTCTGCACCTTCAAGGGCAACATCGTCATCCAGACGATGTTCCTCAGCGGCGAGCGGGAGGGTAGGGCATTCGACAATTCCGTGGAGCCCGAATGGTCGCAGTGGTTGGCGCGTATCCGCCGCATCCAGCCCAAGCGCATCGTGATTTACTCCCTCGACCGCGAGACACCCGCCCTTAACCTCCACAAATTCGACAAGGCCTATTTAGACTCGATTGCGGAGAAATTACGTGCAGAAGGGTTTAATGCCGATGCCTTTTAAAAAAAATGTATCTTTGCCGCCGTATTTTCGAAAAATTGTGCAATATGAAAAAATATGTATTCTCCCTGTTAGTGATGGCTGTGTTGGTGGCCGCGTTCACCTCCTGCAAGCCCGATGAAGAAATCTACAACCCCACCTGCAAGATCAGCAAAATCTGGTACCGCAGCGATGTGGGCGCCCCCAACGAGGTCTATGTCTACGACAGCAAGGGCAAGCAGCTTGAGCAAATCATTATCGACAGCCTCTATTCCTTCGATTTCTCCTACAACAAGGACCAGACCGTCAGCAAGATTGTGCATGTCGGTGAGGACTACACCGAGACCATCGATCTGAAGTGGACCGATCGTCTGCTCGACAAGATGACCTACACCATTGACGGGGCGGTGCGTTTGGAATACACCGTGCACCGCATCGACAACAAGAAAGACAAGGCATACGGCCGCATCAGCTACATCGATGAGATGTACGACCGCGAGTTTTACGACGAATATTATTGGAAGAAAGCCAAACATCCGTTGTATGACAAGGTTTTCGGCAACTACGAGAAGATTTCCGAAATTGTCCGCACCAGCGAATCAAAGGATCTGATCATGTATTCCGTGAAACGCTTCACCTACGATCCGGGCAAGCACAAAACCTACGACAACATTGCCACCTACGTGGAGGAATTTCCTATCAAACAGACGGTTATCACACATTCATACACGTATGACCTGAAGTCTTACAACCCGTTCTACGGTTTAGTGTTTGCCTACGCCGACATGAAGGGTTATTACCTAAATCTTCCGGTTTCGGAGCATGTTGAGACCGTGGTGGCCGGCAACCTTTCCAAGGTGGAGGACATCTCCTTCAGCTACGACGGCATGCACTATATGAACGACAAGCATTATCCGCGCCAGTGGGTGACGCTCTCTTCGGAAACGAACGTCCCGACTCACACCTATATCTTATATAAGAAGTAAGCCGAAGTGGTTGGCATGAAGTTCCATCAGGCAGGCAAGCTGATTATCTTCGTCAGCCTCGTCACCATTGCGTTGACGTCGATATGCTATGCCCTGTTTTTGGCGAACCTGTGGTGGGCGAACGCGATTTTCTTCGCCATTATGATTACCATAGGCGCCCTGATCCTTCGGTTCTTCCGCGTTCCGACGCGCGTCATCAACAAGGTGGACAACGGCGTGCTCTCCCCCGCGGACGGCACCATTGTCTACGTCGGGCCGGCTTTCGAGCACGAGTATTTCAAGGATGAGCGGCTGAAGATCTCCGTCTTCATGTCCATCCATAACGTGCATGTGAACAGCTATCCCATCACGGGCGATGTCTCTTACGCAGCCTACCATCCCGGCAAGTACCTGCTGGCCAAGCTCCCGAAGTCGTCGGTTGACAACGAGCACAACACCATTGTGGTGCGCAACGACGATGTGGAGGTGCTTTTCCGGCAGATTGCGGGTTTTGTGGCGCGCCGCATCATCAGCTACCCCGAGGTCGGCGACCGTGTGGAACAGGGCGAGGAGGTCGGTATGATCAAGTTCGGCTCCCGCGTGGATGTCTTCCTTCCCAAAACCGCCATCCCCGCCGTCAGCAAAGGCGACAAGGCCGTTTCGAAGAAGACCGTGTTGGCGTATTTTTAATGTAGAATGCATAATGCAGAATGTAGAATAAAAGATACGGTCGAAGGACCATTCCCCTTCTTTTAAGAAGGGGTGCCCGAAGGGCGGGGTAGTCATTAAACAGCCTTGAAGAGTCCTAAAGCTGGCAAACCATTGAAGTTAAGTGTCATCATAGTGAACTACAACGTTTCGGCGTTTTTGGAGCAGGCGCTCGCGTCGGCGGTGAAGGCTATGCGTGGCATTGAGGGGGAGATTTACGTGGTGGACAACCATTCCGTAGACGATTCCGTGGCGATGGTGAAAGCCAAGTTTCCGCAGGTTAAACTTATTGAAAACCAAGACAATGTGGGTTTTGCGAAGGCCAACAACCAGGCCATCCGCATCTCCACGGGTGAATATGTGCTGCTCCTCAATCCCGATACGCTCGTGGAGGAGGACACCTTCTCGAAATGTATTGATTTCATGGACGCTACCCCCGACTGCGGCGGTCTCGGCGTGAAGATGGTGGACGGCCAGGGACGGTTTCTGCCCGAGTCAAAGCGCGGGATTCCGTACCCGTCGTCATCGTTCTACAAGCTATTCGGGCTCTCGAAGCTCTTCCCGAAGTCGAAGAAATTCGGGGCTTACCATGCCACGTACATCGGTGAGGACGAGACCCACGAGGTTGAAGTGTTGGCTGGTGCGTACATGATGCTGCGCCGGTCGGTGCTCGACGAGGTGGGGCTTTTGGACGAGGACTATTTCATGTACGGCGAGGATATCGACCTATCGTACAGGATTTTGAAGGGCGGCTACAAGAACTACTACTTCCCGCAGACCCGCATCATCCACTACAAAGGCGAGAGCACGAAGAAGGGGAGTCTGAACTATGTGTACGTCTTCTACAAGGCGATGCAGATTTTCGCGAAGAAGCATTTCTCGGCCAACAACGCCAAGATTTTCAACGTGGCAGTGGATGCGGCGATTTGGTTTCGTGCCGCCCTGGCCGCCCTGACGCGGCTTTTCGGCAAGATTCTGCTGCCGCTGTTGGATTTTGTGCTGATTTACGCCGGACTTTTTGCCTTGTCGAAATATTGGGAGCAAGCCGTGCTGATGCATCGGAACTCCTCGTTCGAAGATTACTATTTTTATGGGGTGCTGGTCGGCTACACGCTGTTGTGGCAGCTTGCGATATGGATCAGCGGCGGCTATCGGAAGCCGGTGAACCGCTCGAAGTTGAATCGCGGCATTGTGGCCGGTACGGTGGTTATCCTGCTGATATACGCGCTGTTGCCGGAGACTATGCGCTTCTCTCGTGCCGTGGTGGTCATGGGCGCGGTATGGGCGTTGTTTGTCGTTAACTTGTTGCGACAGTTGCTCGTAAGGGCCCGCCTTCTCGACCTCGACACCCGCCGCCTGCGGCAGCGCATTGCCATTGTGGGCGGTGAGGAGGAGACGGCGCGCGTGTTAGGTATGGTGCAGTCGATGAACGTCCCGCGAGAGTTCGTGGGGATCGTGATGACGCAGCCCGTTGAGAATGCCAACTCGTTGGTTATAGGGTGCTTGGATGACCTTTCCGAGCTGCTCACCATCTACCAGGTCAACGAGGTGATTTTCTGTGCCAGCGACATCCCTGCCGACCAGATTATCGGCTGGATGAACCGCTTGCAGGACCGTCCGGTGGAGTTCAAAATCGCTCCCGAGGATGCCTCCTCGATTATCGGCAGCAACACCATTTTCACGGTTGACGACCTTTACACCATCCCGCTGCAGCCCGTCTATCAGCCGCAGAACCGCCGCCGCAAGCGCGCCTTCGACATTGCGGCCTCGCTGTTGTTGATTCTGTTCCTGCCCGTGGACATCTGGTTTGTGGACCACAAAGGTGCCTTCGTGCGCAACCTTTTCGCGGTGCTCTCCGGCAAGAAAAGCTGGGTGGGATTGCGTCCGGAATCGCAAACTGGTGACGGCTCCCTCCCTCCTGGCGTCCTTCATCCCGCCGACGCCTATCCCGACTGCGTCTTTTCCGACGAGATGTTAGCGCGGACGGAGGAGTTGTATGTCCGCGACTACCGTGTCTGGAACGACGTGACGATTGTGGCGCGTGGGTGGCGGCGTATGCGCACAAAAGAAACAACATAAATCCTGTTAAACTCGAAAGAGTTTGGGTGTAGAGACGCAAAATTTTGCGTCTACATTATCTCCTCCGCCTTGATTTCCATCCTGCTGAACGCGAACAGCTTCTTGCCGAGGTCTTTGAGTGATGCGCCGAGGTGATACACCGTTTCGTCGATGATGAGGAAGCGGTCGTGGTAACGGTCGCACTCCCGAATATTTACGGGCGGGTACTGACAGTTGTGGCGTTCGAGGTCGAGGGTCAGTGCCTCGGTGACGCGCCGTGTGACAATCTCCGCCGAAACATCCTCGCCCCGTTTCGCCAGCATCATCAACACGGACTCGTCGATGTAGTTGTCGATGAGGATAATGCGTTTCCTTGCCGCGCGGATTAGGTCGGAGGCGAAGGCGTAGGCGTCGAAGATCTGGCCGTCGTAGAAGACACCTTCCACGGGCGGCAATGAGGTGCGCACGAAGAGGCCAACTTTATCCTCAAGGTCATGAATTCTTTCTGAATGTTCCTGTAACTGTCTGTCAATACGCTGTTCTACATATTGGATATGCTGATTGATGGCATATCCACGAAGCAGATACTCTTTCAACACCTTATTCGCCCATATCCTGAATCGTGTACCCCATTTGCTTTTCACTCTATAACCAACTGAAATGATGACATCAAGATTATACAGCTTGGTTTTGTATTTTTTCCCATCTGTGGCAGTTAGTAAGAAATCCTTACATACTGCTGCCTTCTCTAACTCACCCTCCTTGAAAATGTTTTTGATGTGTAATGTGATATTATTTCTTGAGGTCTCAAACAACATCGCCATCTGCGCCTGAGTGAGCCACACCGTGTCCTCCTCCATCCGCACCTCCAAACGGATGCTACTGTCGGGTTGGTAGAGGATGATTTCGCCGTTTTGTCTTGTGTCTTTATTCTGTTCCATACTGTTATGATTTTCGTTTGTAGGTTGAATGGATTATAGACTGCAAATATACAACAAAACGAAGCGTTTGTCAAGTCCTTTTGGATTTTTTTTATTCGGCTGGTTTTCAAAGCAATGCGAAATCCAATTTAACTATTCAACGTGGAATTGTTAAATTCCAGCTCAAGATTTGGCAGAAACTGTTCACCAAGCCGCAGCACCTTACCAGCGCCCACAATCCCAAGTCCTACCCATAGTGTAGCCATAGTGCAGCCATACTCTACCCAAGCCAAAAGGGGTTGGGTGGGTATAGCTACTACTTGGAAAGTACTTGGCTCTTCAACCTCTCCCAACGGTTCCTGCTGTGGTTTCGGAAAATCGGTTGGAACTACGTGGTGAGTTCCGTTATCATCTGTGTTGTGGTTCCGCTGATTATTACGGTTTTCCTTGTGCTAATCAATGTTTATGAGGACAACGAGCATTCCCGTGTGCAACTCTACTCGGGCTTGTGGTGCGCTGTAGGTGGAGGCGATAGTGGGGAAGTGGAGGTGTCGCATCTCTCCGAGATGCTGGGGAGGGACACGGCGATGGCCGGTATGCGTGGACCTCACCTCAGGGTCCCGTCGCTCGTCCTGTCACCACACTGCGCGGCTGTGCCGCTGGTGTGGTGCTTCCTTAATAATTGAAAACCAGCTATTTACAGCCTTTGAGTTCCGAATTGACGGATAATGAGTGGAATAGGAAAGGAAAGTGGGGAAAACAGAGGCTGGAAGCCCTTAAAAATTGTTAAAAATGCATTCACCCCTTGACAAAGCCCCCGTTTTTTTGTATATTTGCATAGTTTTTGGCGTATTCGTCATGCTTGCCGCCTGAAATCCGTCCGGTATGCCGAATGCCCAAAAATGGAATCCGCCTGCGTGCGGATTTCAGACGCTCTTTGACATATTGGAAGATTCATATTAGTTTCAAGACTTGAGACTTAGGACTTGAGACTTAGGACTTTGGATCGGGTTTCTGACAAAGTCTAAAGTCTTACGTCTTCAGTCTTACGAAAGGCTCCTTTGTTGCGAAACCGACTCCAATTTCTGCGAAAACCTATTCCAAAAATTAACTATTCTGCCTTGATTAGTTAAGAGGATTTTTGCATCGGGCTGACAATCAGATAAATAAAAATTTTTTAAAACTCTTGACAAAGGGTATTTCCGCGTTGTATATTTGCTGTCGGAAATTCATATACTCGATAAAGTAAATTGTAATTATTATGGAAATAGGAAATTTCGGATACTACTGGTTGGATACCTGGGTGATGTCCAACGTGATACAGCTCGCGACGCAGGACTTCTGCAGGCGATATCTCAACCGCACCAACGATCCTTGCGGCCGTCAATACGACCAGATGACGCAGGCGGCTCGATCGGTGCCTGCTAACATCGCAGAGGGAAACTCGCGGCACGCAACCTCAAAGGAAACTGAAATGCGCCTCACCGATGTGGCCCGCGCCAGCCTTTCGGAGCTCGCTAACGATTATCTAAACTGGCTTCTGCAGCACGAAGAAGTCCCTTGGTCTGTGAAATCTGACTGCCACAGCAAAGTTGCAAACACTCACCTCGACAAGCCCGTCTACAAGGATGATGTACAACACCTGAGCAGCCTCCACATTTTGGCCCAAAAGCACAAGTTCGACGAGTGGCTGGAGTCGAAGAACTCCATCGTGGCAGCCAACTGCCTACTAATCCTCTGCAATCGCTTGGTCATGATGCTGAAAAAGCAGCTGGCCAATCAGCTGGCAACTTTTCGGAAGGAGGGTGGTTTCACCGAGGCTCTGACCGCTGAGCGGTTGGCCTACCGTGCCGAGCAAAGCGCGAAAGCCAACGCCCCCTCTTGCCCCAAATGCGGCAAGCCGATGCTGAAACGTGTGGCAAGAAAAGGAATGAACTCGGGAAAAGAGTTTTGGAGTTGCTCCGGTTATCCGAATTGTAACGGAACGAGGAAGGTGGAATAGGGAATGGGATTGAAGTTTTACGTTGACAACGTTATCACGTTTTCAAACGTTATTACGTTATATTTTTTCGATTATCTTTTCCGACATAACATCCCCCTTTCCGCAGGCGAATCCACGAAACTCCGCGAAACATTTGCAGTATGCCAGATACCCGAAAAAATCGTATTTTCGCGGCCTTTAATTCTGAATGATTAATGAACACCATTTTCACACTTGCTGACGTTGAGAAAATCGTTTACGGCGACAAGAAAATCGCTTTGGCCGAGCTGCCGATGGACAAGGTGGCGGAGTGCTACGACTTTTTAGAGAAGTTCAGCGCGGACAAGATCATCTACGGCATCAACACAGGTTTCGGGCCGATGGCGCAGTGGCGCGTCAACGATGCTGACCTCACGGCCTTGCAATACAACATCATCCGCAGCCACTCCACGGGTGCGGGCGAGCCGCTGCCCGACGAGTGCGTGAAAGCCGCCATGGTGGCCCGCCTCGGCACTTTCCTGCAGGCACGTTCCGGCGTGCACCCCGACCTCGTGAAACTGTTGGTGGAGATGATCAACCGCGACATTCTCCCGATGATTCCCCGTCACGGTAGCGTGGGGGCCAGCGGCGACCTCGTGCAGTTAGCGCACCTTGCCTTGGCGATGATCGGCGAGGGGAACGTCCACTACCACGGCGAATGGCGTCCGGCGGCGGAAGTACTGAAAGAGAACGGCCTCGAGCCGTTCCGGATCCATATTCGCGAGGGCCTCTCCATCACCAACGGCACCGGCGTGATGACCGGCGTGGCGATGGTCAACCAGTTCCAGGCCGTGCAGCTCCTCGACTGGGCTACGCTCGCCGCCGTGATGATGAACGAGATTGCCGGTTCCTACGACGATTGGATGGCCGCACCGCTCAACGAGGTGCGCCGTCACGAAGGACAGCAGGTGATTGCCGCACGCATGCGTACGCTCGCCCGCGACAGCCAATGCCTGCAACAGCGCGAACACATGCTCTATGACGGTCATCATACAGAGGAGACTTTCGAGCATAAAGTGCAGGCTTACTATTCGTTACGTTGCACTCCGCAGATTTTGGGACCGATTTACGACACGTTGGCAATCTGCCGCCGCGTGCTCGAAGAGGAGGTCAACTCCGCCTGCGACAACCCGATTGTGGATCCCGAGACCCGCAACGTCTATCACGGCGGCAACTTCCACGGCGACTACGTTTCGCTGGAGCAAGATAAGGTGAAAATTGCGATGGTGCGCCTTGTGATGACCGCCGAGCGGCAGCTTAACTACCTCTTCCACGACCGCATCAACGGCATCCTGCCGCCGTTCCTCAACCTTGGCAAGTTAGGACTCAACTACGGGATGCAGGCGTGCCAGTTCACCGCCACCTCCACCACCGCCGAATGCCAGACGCTCGCGATGCCCAACTACGTGCACAGCATCCCGAACAACAATGACAATCAGGATATTGTGAGCATGGGCACCAACACCGCGCTGATTACCCGCACGGTCATCGAAAACGCCTGGCAGGTGCTCGCCATCCAGTACATCGCCCTCGCCCAGGCCGTTGATTGTCTGCACATCGCCGACAAATTGGCCCCGATTTCCCGCCAAGTCTATCGCCAAGTCCGCGAGATTTGCCCCGTGTTTGTGGAGGATACGCCGTTCTACGAGGATTTACGGAACGTGGAGACGTTCTTGAGGAACCAGCAGTTGAAACTGGATTAGTATTAAAAATACTATTCCTTGAACAGCCTCGAAGAGGCAAAACGCGCGAAGCGCAATTAACCCCACACAAGGCGAAGCCGCAGTGTGGGGCGCACCAATAACCAATAATAGATAATAAAACCCAAAAATATGGAGTATGCATTAGTAACCGGCGGTTCCCGCGGCATCGGCCGCGCGGTCGCCCTGCGGCTCTCCCGCGACGGGATGCCCGTCATCGTGAATTACGTCAGCAACGACGCAGCCGCTGAAGAGACGAAACAAATGATTGAGAATCAAGGTGGTGTTTGCGAACTGCTGAAGTTCGACATCGCCAATGCCGAGGCGGTGGATGCCGCCTTGGAAGGGTGGGAGAGTGCCCATCCCGACGACTTCATCGCCGTGTTGGTGAACAACGCCGGCACTCGTCGCGACAACCTGATGATCATGCTCTCCGACGAGGACTGGCACAGCGTCATTGATGCGCCGCTGAACGGCTTCTTCTACATCACACGCCGCGTGGTGAAGACCATGCTGCGCAAGCGCGAAGGCCGAATCGTCAATATGGCGTCGCTTTCCGGCTTGAAGGGTGTTCCCGGTCAGACCAACTACAGCGCTGCGAAGGCCGCCATTATCGGTGCCACGAAAGCGTTGGCTCAGGAGGTCGCCAAACGGAAGGTTACCGTCAACGCAGTGGCACCCGGTTTCATCGCTACCGATATGACTGCAGGCTTGGATGAAGCCGCCCTCAGCCAGCTGATTCCCGCGCAGCGTTTCGGCACCCCCGACGAGGTGGCCGCCGCTGTTGCGTTCCTTGCGTCACCGGAAGCTTCGTACATCACGGGGCAGGTGATCCAGGTCAACGGTGGGATGTACAGCTAACCAAAAAGGGTAGGGAGTTACAGTTCCGAAATCTCGCCGAGTTCCGCGACAATCAGGTCGATATGGTGTTCGTCGCGGGCGGCAAGTTCGTTGCCGAGGGGCTCTTCCCACGGGTGCAACGAGAGAGCGTATTTGCTGTGGTGAACGGTGATAACCCGTTTCGCACCGAGGTCAACCGCCTCTTTTCCAAGTTGTTCCGGCATGGTGTGGATGCTCTTCCACTGTTCGTTGTATTGCCCGTTTTCGAGGATGGCCAGGTCGATGCCGGGATGTGCCTCGCCGATTTCGCGGAAGTGCGGACCGTAGCCGCCATCGCAACCGAGGAAAATCTTGCCCGACGGCGTTTCCAACAGGAAAGAAGCCCACAACGTGTTGTTACGTCGGAACGAGCGACCGGAAAAATGTTGCGACGGAAGGCAGTAGACTGTCCAATTGTCTGACAATGAAGACTTTTCGTTCCAGTCCATTTCTATGAGCTGCTCGGGACGGATGCCCCATCGTTCCAGATGTTCGCCCACGCCAAGCGGGCAGATGACGTGTCCGATACGGTCTTTGAGCCGTTCAATGGTCTCGCAGTCGAGGTGATCGTAATGATCGTGTGTGATCACCAGGTAGTCGATATGGTGCGGCATGTCTTCAGGCTTGTAGAGATCAGTGCCGGCAAAGGGCCTGTTGATAAAGGATACAGGCGAGGCAGTCACGAATGTGGGATCTACGAGGACTGTCGTGCCGTGCAGTGACAGCAGGTAGGCCGAATGACCGAACCAGACGTAGTAGTCGCGGTCGGCGGGTATGTCGTTCAGGTCATGCTTTGCCATGTTGAGCGCTTTTTTCGGCTTCTGCTCGATTCCGTTCTTGCCAAAAACCATCTGGAACAAGTTTTTCGCAAAAGTGGCGACGGATTTATCCGCAATCACATCGGTTTCAACGAGATTATGGAATTTACCGTCGCGGTAGTTCGGCGACCGTCGGATAAGTTCCAAGCGCTCGCCCGACGGGAACTTGCCGAATCGGGGCAGATGAAGGTATATGGGCGCCGTGACCGCCAACACGACGAGGGTTGTGATCAGAATGGCCAGTGTAAAGAGCGCTACGCTACCGATTATCATATTCTAAAGTAATAACGCCCCGTTAACGTAAAAGTGCGCTGATTATTGCAAAAGGAGATTGAAAATTTCTGTTAGAAAGTTTGTGCTCCTTAATCCAAATACCCTTAAACCCTAAACAAAAAAATTGTATTTTTGCCGTTTGATTTTTTGAACGAAATGAGAAGACAAATTTTGACCGTTATGTTGTTGCTGGTGTGCGGTGGATCGATGCTGACCGCGCAGACCAAGGAGACCCCTTATACAGCTCCGAAAGACACTGTCGATGAGCCTCTTGTGGTGTTCCGCGACCGGCTGATCATGGACATTTACCACACCTTTTGGATGAATATGCCCACAGAGGTTGCGCACATGAAGTTCGACCCCGGCTTCACGGTTTCCGCCATCTGGGACTTCAAAATCAAGAACAAACCCATCGCGATCGGGTTGGGTGTGGGCGTGACATACAACACCCAGTACAGCAATGCGTTGCTGCAATATGACCAGGAGTCCGGCAATATGAAATACTACGTCCTACCTGAGGACACCAAGTATAACCTATTGAAGATGAATTATCTGAATGTCAATGTGCCGTTGGAATTCCGCTATCGCCATCCCAACGGATTCAAGTTCACGGTCGGCGTCAGAGGCGGTTACATTGCTGAGATTTCGCAGAAGTACAAAGGCGACGATCCGGCGAATCCTGCCGATACGCTCCGATACAAGAACTTGAATTTCCAAAACAAGATGAAATACAACATCGATGTTTATACGCGCATCGGGTGGAAGTTCGTCGATGTTTACTACTGTTTCCAGCCGACCCCGCTGTTCGCCGATTCCAAAGGACCGAAAATCACCCCGATGTCGATTGGTTTTTCGTTGAGTATCTTTTAGTTAACCATAAAATTTTAGCGTTATGTTTTACGTGATGATTATTCTTTTCGTTGTCGGATACCTCTGCATTGCGCTGGAGCATCCGTTGAAGGTCAACAAGGCCGCCTTTGCGCTGTTCCTTGGTGTGATGATGTGGGTGCTGTACGTCATTGCCGGCGAAGGCATCTTCGACATCACCCATTACACGGCTGGGTTCGAGGATTTCAAGCTCGACCACCCGGATTCGGCGCACCCGTTCATCGACTTTCTCACTACGCATGAGCTCATCCACCATCTGGGCGATATCGCCGAGATCCTCTTCTACTTGATGGGTGCGATGACCGTGGTGGAGCTGATCGACACGTATCAGGGTTTCACCATCATCACCGACCATATCAAGACCACCAACAAAGTGAAGCTCCTGTGGATATTGAGTTTCATCACGTTCTTCTTCTCCGCAGTGTTGGACAACCTGACCACCGCCATCGTGATGGTGTCGCTGTTGCGGAAACTGATTCCCGACAAGCACGACCGCTGGTTTTTCGGTGGCATGGTGATTTTGGCGGCCAACTCAGGCGGTGCGTGGAGCCCCATCGGCGACGTGACCACTATCATGCTGTGGGTGGCTGGCAAGGTTTCCACCGGCGCTGTGATGATGCACGCGCTCGTGCCCAGTCTGGTCTCCATGATTGTGCCACTCGCCATCATCTCCTTCTTCGAGAAGGGCGAGATTGACGCTTCCCAGCGCGAGCAGACGACGCAAGAACGCTTAGTCCCCGATTGGCAGCGTTATCTCATCTTCATACTCGGTATCCTGGCGCTCGTGTTCGTGCCGGTCTTCAAGATCACCACGCACCTGAAGCCCTACATGGGCATTATGCTCAGCTTGTCGGTGCTGTGGATTGTGACCGAGATTCTGCACCGCACCAACGACAAGGACATGATCGACTACACCATTTCGGGCGTGCTCACGCGTATAGACCTGCCCACTATCCTCTTCTTCCTCGGCATCCTGTTGGCTGTCGCCGGTCTGCAGAGTGCGGGACATCTTTCCATGCTTGCCGCTGGTTTGGACAGCATACTCAACAGCAACTACTACTTGATGGACACCATTATCGGTATACTTTCCTCCATTGTGGATAACGTGCCGTTGGTGGCCGGCGTGATGGGCATGTACGAGTTCCCGATAGACCATACCTTGTGGGTGTATCTGTCGTATTGTGCCGGTACGGGCGGCAGCCTGCTGATCATCGGTTCCGCTGCAGGCGTGGCCGTGATGGGCATGGAGAAAATCGATTTTGTGTGGTATCTGAAGAAAATCACCCCCTACGCGCTTATCGGCTACCTCGCCGGCGCGGGTGTCTACATCCTCATGGACAAGCTCATGATTACCCTCGAACCCGCTTCCGAACTTATTGTGGAAACGGCTGCGGTAATGCCGTTCTAAACGGGTTTCGCTGATATATATAACATAGGTATAGAAAAACGGGAATCGTTCAATAGAGCGATCCCCGTTTTTATTGTTGCTATTGTCGGTGATTTCGGCTGGATTAACTACCGTTCGATAAGCTCGAGCATCAGTAGTTTAGGCCTTTGCGATTGGGCTTGTCAAGGCACCGACGAATTTCATTTCATCACTTTCACGCCTTTCACAGCCCAGCGGGTGCCGTTAGCGGTGCCGTTTCTGTGGTAGCGCAGGGCAATACGGAAGGGTTGGTTGCCGATGGCACTCAAGTCGAGACCGTTACTCAGTCCAAATTCGCTGGGGTAGACGTTCAGGTTCGGGTTGAAAGCCGTCCAGTCGCTTTCGTTGAACGCGCCGCCGTTATAGGTGGTGGAGTAATAGACCTGATAGTACGTTGCGGGGCTGCCGCCGACGTTGTTTTGGTGATTGAGGAAGAGTTGGGCGCCGGTCATGTCTCCGAGGGTCAGCTCCGGAGAAATCAGCCAGTCGTCGCAGTCGGCATTGGTAGTGTTGTGGTAGATGAACTGGTTACCGCTGTAGGCCTGGTACTTCCACGAGTCGTTGGCAGGATATTGCGACCAGCCACCGGTGGTGAGGCTGTTGGCGTCGAAGGAGAGGTTGGCGAGCGTCTCCACCTGTGAGGCACTGGAGGATTGGATGTCGTCCCTGGTGCGCAGGGTGAGCTGGTAGCCGGAGTTGTAGATGCTGAGGATGCCGTAGAGACAGTACTCTTTCGTGGCATCGATAAGGGTGTTGCGGAAGTAAGCGTAGTTGCTGGTGCGCACGGTCACGGTGGTGCCGTTGAAGGTGATGTCGCGGTCGGTGGTGAAGTCGTTGTCGGCCAAAGGCAGCCCGTCGTCGGCGGGCGAGAACTTGCAGTTGTCAATCTTGACGAAGCAGTTCACGTTCTCGGCAGTGAGGTCGTTGGCGCTGGTGATTTCGATGGGATGGGCCACAAATGGGTGGTTCGGGTCAGGAAGCCCGTCCTTTTGCAGATACTTGGGCAGGTCCACGGGAGCGATGCGGCCCACAGAACCCTGATAGACCCAGCCGACCTGGTATTTGTTGTGGTAGTCGCCCACAATGAGCCCGGCACAGTTCAGGTAGACGGTCTGCCCCACGGGATAGTCGTTGAAGAGGCTGGAACGGTCGATGGCGATCTCGATGCCGCCGGTTTCGTCCTGGATGGTGAGGTACTTGTAGCAGTTGCCGCCCTCGTCAGAACTCACCACCACAGCCTTCACGATGAAGATATCGTCGTAGTGACAGATGGAATCCTGGGTGCCTGTGCCCAAGGACGGGTGCATGGCCTTGATGTCGGCGATGGTCTTGTTGGCGGCGGGACCTTCGTAGACAGGGACTACGGGGTCGTTGGCCTCCCAGCGGTTGCAGCCGGAGAGGATGGTTGCGATGAGGATTGCGATTATGGTTGTCTTTTTCATATTCTACAATGAATTTCTGATGTTTGATATTACTACCCCGCCCTTCGGGCACCCCTTCTAAAATAGAAGGGGAATTGGGGCTATCCGTTACAACTTCTAATAACTAACTGCTTACTGTACGACTCCCGTGATCTTGATGTCAGAGATGTACCAGGATGAGGGGGCAGTGGTGATGTGGAACATCAGGCGGAAGTTGGCGGTTTGGGCGCCTTCGGGGAGCTCGATGCTGAAGTTGTTGGAAGTGGTCTGTCCCGTGGCGGCGGAGAGGTCGAACGGGATCCAGAGGGAGGTGCTCACGTCGCCGGTGTAGTTGGGCGTGTAGAAGCACATCATGGTGTTGGGGGAGAAGCCCTGCGGGGCGCGGTGCGTGAACGAGAGCTCGGGGTTGGAGACGTCGGAGAGGTCCACGGCGGGGGAAATCAGGTACTTGTCCTGGTCGGAGGCCGGGTTGACGACAAAGCCGCTGAAGTTGTTGTTAACCATCGTCTGCCAGTCGTTGCCGGTGCCGGTTTGGAACCAGCCATCGTTGAAGGCGTTGTTGTAGTCAACGCTGAAGATGGTCTGCCGCTCCACGGGAACGGTGAATCCGACTAAATCGTCAGGGCTGTTGATGACAATCTGCACGTAGTTGTTGTACCGGGTGAGGATACCGGTGACCTCGCCGGTGCCGACGGGCAGGGTTTGGCCCGCGAAGGTGGCGTAATTGCTGGTTCTCAACGTGATAGTAGAGCCGTCGGACATTTTGATGTCGTGGCTGGTGGCGGCACCGGGATCGGAGAAGGTGGCCATGCCGCCCTCCACAAAGGTGGCACCCAACAAGCGCACTTTCCGGTTGTACATGGTCGACGGAATATCGTTGGCGGCGGGGACGGTGGTCATGTCAATGGGGTTGAATCCACCCGTGGGCGCGCCGTCGGGGAAGAGGTAAAGGTAGGTTTTGAACGACGGGATGGGCTGCATGGCACCGTTGGCCCAGAGGCCGAGCTGCGGCAGCTTGCGGTAGTCGCCCAGCACTAATCCGTCGCACTTCACGTAGATGCGCTCCCCAATCTGGTATTTTTTGTACAGCGCGGTGTGGTTGATCTTGATTTGGATGGCACCGGTTTCATCCTCAATGTTGATGTATTTGTAGTTGTTGCCCCACTCGTCGGAGGTGGTGACGTAGCCGCAGATGATGATGTTGGACCCTATGGGGATGGAGTCGTAGGAGTCCTCCGAACCGATGGGGTGCATGGCGAGCAGCTCGGCGATGGTGGTGTTGGCCTCGCCGATGAAGGTGGGCATCGGGGCTACGTCGGGCTCCAGGTTGCAGCCGGCGAGGATGGCTGCGATGAGGATTAGTATTATGGTTATCTTTTTCATATTTGTTTATTTTCTTTTTTTGCCCCAGGGCTCACTGCGTTCACCCTGGGTTGGCATACGTCGGGCTTTCAGCCCTTTTTGGAATCCCAGGGCTCGCTTCGCTCACCCTGGGTTGACACGTGTCGGGCTTGCAGCCCTCTTGGAAACGTTGGTGATTACATCTGGAAATTGATGCCTAAGTAGAAGGTGGTGCCGAAGGCGTAGTAGTACTTGTTGGCGTATTTGCCGACGTTGTAGTTGGTGTAGTCGAAGCGGTACTGCTCCCACGCGGTGGTCACCAAGTTCTTGTTGTTCAGCAGGTTGGTGACGCTGGCGTTGAAGCCGATGTTGTATTTGTGGGCGATGCGCCAGGATTTGCTCACGGAGATATCCATGGTGAACTGACCGGGAAGGCGTTCCTGGTCGGCGATCTGGTGGTAGAGTTCGGAGTTCTCGTCCAAGGAGCCGCGGGCGGCGCTGGTACGGCGCTCGGGGTTCAGCTCGCAGTAGATTTTGTCGAACCAGTTGCAGTTGATGTTCACCCACCAGTAGTTGTAGTTGAACTTCAGTCCTCCGGTGGCGGCCACTTGCGGGCTGCCGGCCACATGGTAGTTCTTCCAATAGACGGTGCGCTCCATCTGTCCGTCGAAGTCGACGCCGTTCTCCGCATTCATCGTCACGTGGGCGCGGTCGGTATAGCGGTAGTCGCCCCACGTGCCGGCCAAAATCAACGAGAACATGCTGCCTAACTTGATTTCCGCGCCGGCTTCAATGCCGATATACCGCTGGTCGATGCCCGAGATGGCGTAGTTGACCATGCTGGCGTAGTCGTCGTTGTAGAAGCTGATCACCTTGGAGGCATCGTTGATCTTCGTGGCGAAGGCCGTGATGCGCATCTTGATGACCGGATAGTTCATGATGTAGGAGAAATCGCCGGAGAAAATCCGTTCCGATTTCAGCCCAGGCACGTATGCGTTGCGAATGCGCGGGGAGAGGAAGGAGTTAAGGATGTTGGGCGATTTTGTCTCGCTTAAACCGTTTAATACGAGGTAATTACGTCCGTTGATCTTATAGGTGACGCCGCCTCTTATGCCGTTGTCGGTGTGGAATCTCGTTTCCGATTTGCCTAACGATTCGGTCGGGAAACGACCGTTCTGCATGTGTCCGTAGCGCCAGATTTGCGATGCACCGACCTGCAGGCCCACATAGAAATCCCAATGGTTGTAGGTGGCCTTTATCAAGCCCCAGAGTTTCTCCTCGTAGACGTGGTAATCATAGTCGTAACCGAAGACATCACCCTCATGCAGCGTGTCTCCCTTGTGCTGCAGATCGTTGTACTGCACGTTCGCGTCTTCAGGGAAGTCGCCTTCGGAAAATTTGTCGACATCCAACCAGTAGCTTCCGCCCAACATGTCTTCGATGGTCTTGTAGTTGCGCTGTTTCATGCCCCGCACGATGGCGCCGCCGTAGAGTTTCCAGTGGTCGTTGATGGACCAGCTGAGATTTGTGCTGGCACCGAGCTGGAAGTGGTCCATGCGGCGGTTCTCCACCATATACTGGGCGCGTTTTCCCTGCGATGCGGCTAACTGGTTGACATCATAAAGATGGTCCCAGTTCACCTGCGTATAGCTTTGGTCGTTGTTCTGCCACAAGGCCAGCACGTCGTAGTAGGCTTGGGATGTGTCGGTGCCGTCAATCTGGTAGCTGGGCAGGTAGCGATAGTAGTCGGGACGCGGGTCCTGTGCGTCGTACCAGTTGAGGGAGGTGGTGTTGTTGAAGCCGAACGTGGTGGCGAGAGTGGTTTGGATATTGAGTTTATTGCTGGCGGGCGTGAAGTTGTGGGTCAGCATAATCACCGGCTCGCACACGGTGCGCACGCGGGCGTTGCGCTGCTTGCCCTGATACCAGCCCCAGTTGGCGTTGTAGTAGTGGTTGTCGAGCAGGTCGTAGGCCTCCTGCACGGAACTCGACTGCATGCCGCGCTGCTGGTAGTTGGTGAAGGCCGACAGATTGAGCCAGTGCTCGCTGTTGATTTTCTTCTCGGCGGCCACGAAGCCGGAGAAGCTGGTGTAGTCGGTGCCGTCCACGTAGGCCAACTCGTTGCCGAAACGCGAAGAGATGGACGCCGTGAACGCCCAACCCTTGGGGCTCAATCCGGAGCTGTAGGTCAGCATCATGCGGTTGGTGTAAGTGCGGTTCGAAAGCGAGTAAGTAGCCCGCAGTTGCTTGCGGAAGTTGCTGGCCCGCAGGTTGTATTGGATGGCACCCCCGATGTCGCCGAAGGCAAACGGCACATCGTTCAGGCCGCTGACGCTCTCCGGATAACGGAAGATGTGGTTCAGACCGCCCCACAGTGAATAGGTGGCGCGACCCGTCACGAGGCTGCTCATGTCATAACCGTTCACGAAGACCAATCCGTAGCGGTTGTCGTAGCCGCGTGGCTTGAAGTAGGCGATGCTGAAGGTGTAGGAGGTGTTGTTGGCGAATACGTCCTTGCTGCTGTGCAACAGGCTCGGCACATAGTTGCCGCCCGCAACTCCGTCGTCGCCTTCATCGTCCTCTTCGATAGAAGGGGGCAGGGATGTCACATTGTCATCGCCTTCATTCGACGAGACCGCTTCCTTGTTCTGAGTCTTCTTGCCTTTCTTTTCCGTCTTGTTCTCCTGGGCGAAAACAGCGCCGAAACAGAAGAGGACCAGAACCGTCAGTAGTAGGAATTTCTTCATATTTAGAGTATTTAAATCCAAAATATAATAAGTCGGCAAAGGTATAAAATATACGATTGCCGACGGGGGGTGTTGATAAAATGTGAAAAAAAGAGGGAGGGCTGAGAGTTTAGAGTTTAGAGTTGAGAGTTTAGAGTTTAAGGGTTAGGAGGATACTTGGAAGTTAGTCGCGTAGGCAGCGGACGGAGAACCCGTAATCTCTGGTGTTGTAGGTTTTGTACACTACGGGGCTTCCCGCATTCAGGTAGCGGTACCAGACATAGATATCGTGACTGCGCGAAGCGGTCCAGAAGTTCGCCTCCTTGCCCAACTCTGTGAAGCCACTGGTGAAACGCCCTGCCGGTACCGCAGAAAAACCGGTAGCGTTGTTGTCTTCTGGTTTCCAGTCCGGCGTGAACGTGCGGTAGTCGGCGCGTTCTCTCACCTCCTCCACCTTTTTCCCCTTCTTCTTCAACCCTTTTGTCGCCCCCAGCAAATAAGCTGCATTCTCTGGGTCAGAGTGTCGGCCTTTGGAAGAACCCCATCCGGTGTCCGCCGCAAGCGCACTCGCAATATAGGAACTGTCGTCGCTGCAGGTGTAGTTCGGAACCCCGCACACATATCGCTCCAGTTCGCTCCACTCCTCGTCGCTCGGCACGTGCCAGCCGTCGGGACAGACACCCTGCACGTCGCCGGCGTAGTTGGTTTTCCCTAAATTGCCACGCACCGCCGCCGACCAGTTGTAGAGCAGACCGTAAAACTCCTTCTCGGCGTTGGGGATTTCATAGTAGTAGGCCAAAGAGTCGCTGTTGTGGATACCGCTGTGGTTTTTCTCGTACCACGCCCATTCGGGCTTTTCGGGTGGTGTCTCGATACCGTTCGGGATAGGCGTCCCGTCGGCGTAGTGGGTAGTGCGCATGTTCTGTCGCAGCCAGATCTGGTTGCCGATCCGCACCGCGTCATAGACGTTGCCGTCATAGTCGGTGACCGCATTGGGGATGATTTCCGATGTGGGAGGAGGGGGCACAATGTCGGTGCCTTCTGCCGGTTCCGGTGTCGGGTATATCTGGAAAGGAAAGCGCAACGGTCTGTCGCAACCGCTTGTCAGAAAGGCCGTAATCGTAATCAGGCAGATTGCCGCTGTTTGCCAAAGTGCTTTTGTTTTCATTTTACTACTTTTAGAACGGGATGCCCATACGTCGCAAACAACTCCGCAATATGTACAATCGACTCCAGCGCTTCGGGTGCGATCGTGGTCTCGATTTGTCCGTATTCGTCGGGACTGCCAGTGGTGCAGGGTTGGAGAAGGTGGTTTAAGTCCGGCATCTTGTAAAAGAAGTATAACGTATTGCTGGTCAAATATTTGTCCATGATCTTTTCCGTGGCATTTGCATCAACCTGCAAGTCTTTCTGCCCGGAGATGGCTAACACAGGGGTCTTGATTTTTTTGAGGTATTTTTTCGGGTCGATGCGGAAGAACTCGTAGTACCACGGCGAGCCGAAGGTCTGCAGGGTCGTGAGCTTGTTTTCCGGTGTCATGTTGTATTTAACCTTCTCTTCGTCGGTGAGTTTTGCGGCGAGTTCATCCCACAGTTTGCCGATTTTCTCGGTGCATTCCTCCTTGCTTTTACTCTTCTTAATAACGTCGTAGATACGCTTGTTGATGGCGGTGCTGTTTGCAATCTCCTTTTCAGTCAACTTGCCCGAGGCGCGGGCGATGGCCTCGCTCTGGTAGAGTAGGATTTCATCAATCGGCTGCGCAACCCCGCCGAGGTGGATGGTGAAATCCACCCGATGGTCGTCAGCCGCCACCATGCTGGCCACCAAACTGCCTTCACTATGTCCCAACAGTCCCACTTTAAGGTATTGTAAATCACCGCGCTGCAATAAGGAATCCAGAATGAGTCGAACGCCGTCCGCGAAGTCGTAGGTGGTGGATTTGCGGAAGATGGCCGTCGGGAAGTCGTCGTAGCGGAAGGTGGCGAAACCGGCCTTGGTGAGCGTGTCGGCGATCACGGCGAAGGGCTTGTGTGCATACAGCGACTCGTCACGGTCCTGCCAGCCCGATCCGCTGATGAAAATGATGAGCCCTTTGGGAGTGCTGTCGGGCAAGGTCAGCGTGCCGTTGATGAGGGCGTACTTGCCGTTTCGGTCGCGGAAGCTGATCTCCTCGGTGCGGTACGGATAAGGTGGGATGGGCGTCTGCGGACGGAGAAATTGCTTCCGTTCCGCTCCCCGTGCGAGCGTGCAGGCGAACTTGCGCCCGTATTGCGTACACGTGCCCGTAAAGCGTTGTCCGTCAGTAGAAAGCGAGCCTGAGTAGGTGAGGCCGAACTCCGGCACACGAAACGACAAGGTGGAATCTGCGAACATAAGCCCGCTCACCGGTTGCCCTGTGAAATACTGGTCGGGGCTGTCAAGGTCTGCATATAGCGTATCGCCTTGATAGTCAATCTGTAAGCCGACGGTTAAGGAGTCTGTCTTCGTGATGCCGATCTTGCCCTCCCAGTAGCCGGTGAGGGGTTGAGCGGAGAGGGAGACGGCAGTCGTCAACAGTAATATAGTGAGTAACTGTTTCATGTTTCGTTAATTCATTCGTTATCGTTCTGACTACCCCGCCCTTCGGGCACCCCTCATTCCCCTCCTTTGGAGGGGTGGCCGACAGGCCGGGGTGGTTTGAGGGGGATGGGCTGTTGTTGTGCCCCACATTGCGGCTTCGCCTTATGTGGGGTTCTTTGCTTTTCGCGCGCCCCACACTGCGCTCCTTCGTCGCTTGTGTGGGGTTAATTGCGCTTCGCGCGTTTTGCCTCTTCTAGGCTGCTCAAAGAACTTTATTTATAGTTACCTTAGTCCAAAGGTCGCGCAGCGACGGGTAGGAGTCTTGCAGGTGGTCGATTACATCTTCCCGAGGCACCCAAACGGCTTGGGTGATGTCCTCCTCGGTTTGCGGGGTAAGGGGCTGTTGCGGGGCGTTCATCGCGTACCAGTGGGTGATTTTCAGGATGGGTGTGCCTCGCAATTGGTAGGTGTGGTAGGTGTTCGGGAGCGGTTCCGCGAGGGTGATACCGTGCAGGCCGGTCTCTTCCTCAACTTCCCGCAGGGCTGCCGTCTCCCAATCCTCGCCGTCTTCGACCTTGCCTTTAGGGAAGTCCCAGCAACCGAGGCGGTGAATCATCAGAATGTCGCCGTTTCCGTCGGAAACGATGCCGCCGCCGGCGTGGATAAGGGTGAAATCGCGGGAAAAATGCTCCCACTCGGCTTCGTCGCGGATTTCCACGGGCCGGTTGTTGTCATAAACTGTCAAAGGGTATCGGTTGTCCATAATCGTCGTTTTGGTTGGACGGCAAAGATACATTTTTTTTAGCAACGAAAGCCCGTCATGTTGTAACCTTGAAACCCAAAAAAAGTGTACCTTTGCGGCAAATTTCAGCTATGTCCGAAAACGTTACTTCCGAGCCGGTGAAGATGCCCGGCAAATATGAACTTATCGCGGAATTGTCGAAGTTCTTTCCCCAAGAGAACAGTTCCACCATCGTCGGCACCGGCGATGACGCTTCCGTGATTGAACCGAATGACAACCAGATGGTTACATCGTCGAAAGTGTATGTCGAGAACGTCCACTTCGACCTCACCTACTTCCCGTTGCGGCACCTTGGCTACAAGCTCGCCACCGTCGCTTTTGCGGATGTGTTAGCGATGAACGCTGTGCCGTCGCAGCTATTGGTTAACATCGCCGTCTCCGACCGCTTCGACCTGAAGATGGTGAGCGAGATCTTGAGCGGTGTATCAGCTTGCTGCGAAACGGTCCATGCGGACCTCGTCGGTCTCGACCTCACCACCTCGACCCGCGAGCTCGTCATCTCCATGACGGCGGTAGGGGAGTGCGAACCCGCCCGCCTGTGCACGCGTAAAGGTGCGGACGAGAACGAACTTATCTGTGTGTCAGGGGATTTCGCGGCAGCCTATACCGGTCTGCTGCTTTTAGAGCGCGAGAAGAAGGTCTTCGAGAAGAATCCCGGCGCGCAACCCGATTTCACCGGCATGGACTACCTTCTGCGCCGTCAGCTCAAGCCCGAACCGCGTCTGGATATCATTGAAAAACTGCGGCAGGAGGATGTTCTCCCCACCGCCATGACCAACGTCAGCGATGGTCTCGCCACCGCCGTGATGCAGATATGCAAGGCCTCACACAAGGGCTGCGTCCTATTTGAAGAAAAACTTCCGATGACCGAGCTTACCTTCACGACACTCAAGGACTTGGACATCGTCCACACCGTGGCGGCCCTCAACGGCGGCGACGACTACGAGCTCATGTTCACCATCAAGCAGTCCGACTTCGAGAAGATTAAGAAGGTGGACAACGTCTCCATCATCGGCTACATCAAAGAAGAGGCCGCCGGCTACCATCTCATCACCGGCGACAACGTCCAGGTGGAGCTGCGGGCGCAGGGGTTTAATTAGTTAGTAGTTAGCAGTTAGTAGTTAGTAGTTGTGACGAAAGAACTCCAATATATTAAACTTCTTCCTTGAAAGCCCTGTAAGGGCGTCGTATGTTAGCCTAGGGTGAACGGAGTGAGCCCTGGGACGTTTGAGGATGAACGAACGATAAAACCAGTATGAATAGCAACCAACAATTCCAAATAGGTGACATAACCATCGGCGGGAAGGCTCCCGTGGTGGTGCAGTCAATGACCAATACCGACACGGCAGAGGTGGCCGCATCGGTGGCGCAGTGCGAGCGGATGATCGAATCCGGGGCGCAGATGGTGAGGCTGACGGTACCCTCGCTCCACGAGGTGGAACCCCTCAAAGCTATACAAAAACAGTTGAAATCAGACGGCTACGGGCATGTGCCGCTCGTCGCTGACGTGCATTTCAACCCGAAAGTGGCGGAGGCGGTGGCGACCTTCATGGACAAGGTGCGCGTGAACCCCGGCAACTTTACCGACAAACGGAACTTCTCGCAGCTCAACCTCTCCGACAGCGAATATGCCGCGCAGGTGGAGCGTATGGCGTTGAGAGCCAAGCCGTTGTTCGAGATTTGCAGAGAACACGGCACGGCGTTGCGCATCGGAATCAACCACGGCTCGCTTTGCGACCGCATTGTCAGCCGCTACGGCAACACTCCCGAGGCAATGGTGCAGTCGGCGCTCGAATGGCTCGACATCTGCGACCGCTATGACTTCCACAAACTTGTTTTCTCAATGAAATCCAGCAATGTGCTGACCATGATGACGGCCACCAAACTTCTGCACGACAGCATGTTGGAACGTGGCGACTCCTACCCGCTGCATCTCGGCGTTACCGAGGCTGGCAACGACAGGGAGGGTAGGGTGAAGTCTGCAGCGGGTATTGGCGCCTTGCTGCTCATGGGCATCGGCAACACCGTGCGCGTCTCGCTTACCGAACCGCCCGAGAATGAATCGCCGTTTGCGCACAAACTTTTGCAAGCTATTGGGAACCTGGATATTTCGAGCCTGAATATTCAGGACGGAACGTTGACTTTTGAAGATGACGAGTCTGACGAGGAGCGTTGGTACTGCCGTGCCGCAGCTATTACGGGTTACGCCCACTTCACGCAAGGGCTGCAGAATCTGAAGTTGGTCAACCCGCATTTCACGGCAACTCAAATTGCTGATTACGAATCGCTTATCATGCAAGCCTGCCGTATTAAGATATTGAACACGGAGTTCGTGGCATGTCCCTCCTGCGGCCGCACGCAGTACGACATCCAGAGTGTGTTCGCGGCGGTCAAGAAACGCTTTGCCGGCTGTCCCGGTCTCAAGATCGGCGTCATGGGCTGCATCGTGAACGGTCCCGGCGAGATGGCCGACGCCGACTACGGTCTCGTGGGTGCCTCCAACGGCCTCGTCTGTGTGTATGAGGGCAAAAAGCGGGTGTCAGAGCCTATGGCGCCGGAGAAGGCGATGGATGTGCTGGAAAAGTTGATAATAGGTAATCGATAAAACTACCCCGGCCTACGGCCACCCCTTCTAAAAGAAGGGGAATGGCCCTTCGACCGATATTTAATAGAGTTCATTGAGCAGCCTCGAAGAGGCAAAACGCGCGAAGCGCAATTAACCCCACACAAGGCGAAGCCGCAGTGTGGGGCAGTCAAAAACGAATAAGAAGATATGTACATATTAGGAATAGAATCCTCCTGCGACGACACCTCGGCGGCCGTGATCGAGGAAAACGTCATCTTGTCGAACGTGATTGCGGGACAGAAGGTCCATGCAGAGTACGGCGGCGTGGTGCCGGAGTTAGCATCGCGGGCGCACCAGCAGAACATTATCCCCGTGGTGGATACGGCGTTGAAGCGCGCGGGCATCGACAAGAGCCAGCTGTCCGCCATCGCGTTTACGAACGGTCCCGGACTGTTGGGTTCGCTGTTGGTGGGCAACTCTTTCGCCAAGTCGATGGCCTTCACGTTAGGCATCCCGCTCGTGCAGGTCAACCACCTGCAGGCGCACGTGTTGGCGCACTTCCTCGACAAGCCCGGCGAGACCAAGCCGAAGCCGCAGTTCCCGTTCCTCTGCCTGACGGTCTCCGGCGGGCACACGCTACTGTTGAAGGTCAACGATTACTTCGATATGGAGCGGCTCGGCGGTACCATCGACGATGCGGCGGGCGAAGCCTTCGACAAGGCGGCCAAGATTCTCGGACTGCCGTACCCGGGCGGTCCGGTCATCGACAAATACGCCAAAGAGGGCAATCCCGACCGGTTCCAGTTCTCTATCGCGCACCTGCCCGGTCTGGACTACAGCTTCAGCGGGCTCAAGACATCGTTCCTCTACTTCGTGCGCGACAACCTCAAGGAGAACCCGAACTTCATCGAGGAGAACATCCACGATTTGGCGGCTTCGATGCAGAAGGCCATCGTCAAGTCGCTGACGGACAAGGTGAAGAAATCCTTCAAGGAGTGCGACTGCAAGGATTTGGTGTTGGCCGGCGGCGTGTCGGCGAACAGCGGTCTGCGCGACGCGATGACCGATTTGGCCCGCCGTTATCACCGCAATATTTTCCTCCCTCCGTTGGACCTCACCACCGACAACGCCGCGATGGTGGCGGTCTGCGGCTATTTCAAGTACCAGAAGGGAGAATTTGTGGGGTACGATGTCGCGCCGTACAGCAGTTAAACGTAATTGTCTTACGCCCCTGTCGGGGCGTTTTTTGATTTTGGAAACGTCGGTCTACCGAGCTGTTGTCCCTGTCGGGACAAGGCGGAATGCGTAACCCGCTGATCTACCGAGCTTATGTCCCTGTCGGGACAAGGCGTGACACGCGCCCGCGCTGGTCTACCGAGCTGTTGTCCATGCAGGGACAAGGCGGAACACGTGACCCGCTGATCTACCGAGCTGTTGTCCATGCAGGGACAAGGCGGAACACGTGACCCGCTGATCTACCGAGCTGTTGTCCCTGTCGGGACAAGACGGAATGCGTAACCGGCTGATCTACCGAGCTTATGTCCCTGCCGGGACAAGGCGTGACACGCGCCCGCGTCGGTCTACCGAGCTGTTGTCCCTGTCGGGACAAGACAGGACACGCGCCCGCGCTGGTCTACCGAGCAGTTATCCCTGCCGGGACAAGGCGGGACACGCAACCGCGTCGGTCTACCGAGCTTACGCCCCTATCGGGACAAGGCGCGGCACACCGCCCCGGCAGGGGCGGTAGCTCGGTAGAAGGGGGTGTTGAGGGTTCAACGTAGCCCCGGCAGGGGCGACAGCTCGGTAGAAGATGGTGTTGGCGGTTCAACGTAGCCCCGGCAGGGGCGGCAGCTCGGTAGAAGGGGGTGTTGGCGGTTCAACGGAGCCCCGGCAGGGGCGACAGCTCGGTAGAAGAGGTTGTCGGCGGCTCAACAGAGCCCCGGCAGGGGCGACAGCTCGGTAGAAGATGGTGTTGGCGGTTCAACGTAGCCCCGGCAGGGGCGACAGCTCGGTAGGGGCGGGACACGATGACGGAGAAAGGTCTGCGGTGGAGGTTTTGACAAACGCACACACCGTTACGGTGCGGGCGTCGCGAGAGGGATAGAAGTGGAAATGTTTTTTTGCCTTGTTACATAGAATGCGTTGTCCTACAAGTTGTTGAGGGGGCGCATTGTTGTTCGTTTTTGCGGTGACCGACAGGCAAAAAAGCATTGGAACGGATAGCCCGACGGCGCGGGAGGAGGGTGATGTGATGGCGATGCGGGGTTGTAGGAGCATATCGCATACGCCTTAACGGCGGTCGGCAGGAATGCCGACCCTCCTCCCGCGCCGGCTCGCCCAAATAAATAAAAAAAGTAACCCAAAAAAGTGTATCTTTGCGGGTTCATTTTGAGATTAAAAATTACATAATATGAAGAAGATTACCCTTTTAGGATTGATAATCCTTTTGGCCGCCGCGCAGGTTTTCGCGCAGCGCGTTTCCGAGAGCCAGGCCACGCAGGCGTGCCAGCGTTTCCTGGTGGAAAAGAACCAGTTGGCTGCGGCTGAGTCGTTCCGGCTCGCGGAGGTGTACACGCAGGACAACGGCGATGTCGCCCTCTACCGTTTCCAGCTTCCCGAGGTGGGGTTCGTGGTAGTGTCGGCCTCGCTGACCACCCCGCCGGTGCTCGCCTACGGCTTTGAACACGATTTTGAGATGATTCCGCCGGTGCGCGACCTCTTCCACCTCTACAAGGGCGAAATCGCCTACGCCGAGAAGATGGGCTGGGACGCCAAGCCGAAGGCTGCCGCCGACTGGCAACGCTACCTCGCCGACGAGTTCACCCCGAAAACCGCCAAAGGCGCCACGGGTGGACCGCTGCTCACCACCACCTGGGACCAGAGCAAATACTACAACACCTACTGCCCGTGGGACGTGAATGCCGGTCCCTACTACGACTACCGCGTGCCGAACGGTTGCGTCGCGCTCGCCTGCTCGCAGATTCTGAACTATCACCGCTATCCGGACAGAGGCACGGGTTCCGTGTCGTACATTCCGCAAGGCTACCCGCGTCAGACCGTCAAATATTACGAGCACACCTACCATTATGACGCTATGACCAACCATCCGACTTCATACGCCAACGAGATTGCCAAGTTAGCGTACCATTACGGTGTGGCCATCCAGATGAACTACAACTACGACGGCTCCGGTGCCAACACGACGGCGGCGAAAGAGAAACTTTACCAGGTTTTCAAGTACGACCCGAGTGTGACGACCTATTACAGAGGCAATTACCTCGACACGATGGTGACGGAGTTCTATGCGGTGCTGCGTGGGGAAATTGACAGCAAGCGTCCGGTCTACTATTCTGGCTGCACCGAGACGTTCAGTTCGTGCCACGCCTACGTGCTGGATGGCTACGACGACAACGACCGTTTCTCCCTGAACTACGGTTGGGGCGGCTCCTCCAACGGATTCTACGCCATCGACAACTTCGTGGCGGGTGCGATGCACTTCGACTACGGTTCGGAGACGTTAGTGAAAATCCGGCCGTCGCTTGCCGTGGAACCCTCTCATTGTCAGGGACATCAGCGCAACACCGCCAGCTTCGGCTATGTGGCCGACGGTTCGCAGACCGTGCGCCCTTATGCCGCCAACCCCGACTGCTCGTGGATGGTGGCCGCTCAGGGGGCCAGTTCCTATGACTTTTCCTTCGACAGACTCGACCTCAATGAGGGCGACTACGTGACCATCTATAACGGTCCGACCGAGGAGAGCGGCGTGAAGGTCTCACTTACAGGTTCCGAAAAACCCACGCAACATTACATCGTCAATGCCGACAGCGTGCTCATCAAGTTCGTCGGAAACTCCAACAACACAGAACATTACGGCTTTTTGATTTCCTACTCGTCCACGCTTCCGCCGCGCACCTGCGACGAAGTTACCACCCTGCCCAATGTGTGGAGTGGAACGCTCACGGACGGCTCGCAGGACGGCGATAAATACCTCCCGCAAACCACCTGCACATGGAATATCACCCACAATTATATCGCCGGATATGCGTTTGCGTTCCCGAAATTCAACCTCGGCCTTGGCGATTTTGTGGATGTTTACAACAGCTCCAACAACCCGCCGACACTGTATCAGCGTTTTGACAGCTATGATATGCCCTCGGGCGTTTACACGGTCAATTTCAAGCGCATGCGGGTGCATTTCGTCAGCGACAACTATGAGCAGGGCGAGGGTTTCGCCATGGATTTCTACGCTTTGACCGCCGTGGAGGACTACAACGGTCTGGAAGATTTGACAGTCTATCCTAACCCCGCTACCGACCAGGTTACCATCGACTTTTCGCTCACCGAGTCTGCGAATGTGAATGTCCGCCTGATGGACATGACGGGCAAAACGTTGCGTCAGGGTCTGTTTGGCGGCGAGCAGGGGGCGAACCGCATTAATTTCGGCTTGCAGGATGTCGCCAAGGGCATGTACCTGTTAGAAATCAGCAACGCCGACGGCAAGTCGGTGCGCAAGATTACCGTACAATAATAGAGGGGGAGATGGGCAAGCGTGTGCTGATGGCTATGAGCGGCGGCATTGACAGCAGTGTCGCCGCTATGTTGTTGTTAGAGCAGGGTTACGAGCTCGTGGGGGTGACGTTCCGCACCTTCGACCAGATTACCGAGAGCTGCATCGCCCGGGAAAAGGGCTGCTGCTCTGTGGATGCCATCTTCGAGGCGAAACACCTGGCCGAGAAGCTCGGCTTCGAACACCATATCCTCGATGTGCGCGAGCTTTTCCGGCAAACCGTCATCCAAGACTTTATCGACCAGTACCTGCAATGCCGGACGCCCAATCCTTGCGTGCTTTGCAACCCCGTCATCAAGTGGGGTAGGGTGCTGGAGATGGCCGACGAGTTGGGCTGCGACTATATCGCCACCGGTCACTACGCCCGCATCGCGAATGTCGGTAACCGCTACTTTCTCCAGAAAGGTGTTGATACCCAGAAAGATCAGACCTACTTTTTGTGGAAGCTCACTTCCGAGATGTTGAAACGGACGTTGTTTCCGTTGGGCGGCCACACCAAGCCGGAGGTGCGCCAGATTGCGGCGGAACACGGTTTTGTGAAGCTGTCGCAGAAGAAGGAGAGCGAGGAGATATGCTTCGTGACCGACGACGATTACCGCCATTTTTTGCACGACGAAGTGCCTGATTTGGCGGAACGTATGCCCGTTGGAGACTTTGTGACTACTGACGGTAAGGTGGTTGGAAAGCACAGCGGACTTTACAACTACACGGTGGGTCAGCGCAAGGGCTTGGGCATCGCGTTGGGCGAGCCCGCGTATGTGGTTGCGCTGCAGCCTGATACCAATCGAGTTGTGCTGGGCCGGCGCGAGGATTTGCAGCATACCCGCTGCGTCGTTTCGAACCTCAATCTCACGAAACAGCCTGATTTTGAAGAGGGTGTGAGTGTAATCTGCCGTTCGCGCTACCGTGGTGCGGGCACACCATCCCGTTTGTATCATCTTGACGACGGCAGGGTCGAAGTGGTCTTTGAGGAACCCGTTTTCGCCGTCACGCCCGGACAAAGTGCCGTTTTCTATGACGGGGACGATTTGGTGGGCGGCGGTATTATAGAATCATAACCCGCAACTATGGCCGAATCCCCGCTTTCCCTCAACGCTTTGGAATACACCTTCCGGCATCTGCTGAAGGTCGCCTTCCCGCAGCTGGAAAGCGAGCCTTTCCGTGTTGAGAAAGGCGATGGGACTGTCACGGTTTTTGTGAAAGAGGTCAGACTCGTCATGTATGCAATAAACCAGACGGAATTTGAATTTTTCATTAAAGGCCAATGGTGGCCGTTTGAAATGAAGGATAATGTCAAGCGGACGCAGAAAATCCCCATGGTTTTTGATGATGATGGTGTTGATGATGGTGTAATCTATTCGGAGGCAGATGGTTCCATCCATATTCCTTACGATATTCTCACGCCGTCTTTCGTGCTGCTTTCGCGCTACGAGGAGTTCAATGTCTTTGCGTTGGGTTTGGTGGATTATGACGAGCACGACCGGATTCCGTTTGAGGGAACGTTGGCCGACAAATACGACTTGGTGGAGATTCCGTTAGTGGACGAATACGCGATGCTGCTGCGCAGGTGGTTGTGTCTCTATTTTCCGGACAGATTCGAGGCCGTTCCGCGCACGCCGCGCATCGTGCCCACTCATGACATCGATCTTCTTTACCGTTTCAAGAGCCGTTTCCAAGCATTGAAGTCCATTTTCGGACGGGATTTGCTGATCAACTGTGATCTTAAGATGGTTCGAAAATCGTTGGAGGATTATAAAAAGTGGAAATCCCATCCCTATTGGGACCCATACCTTCGGGCGGCGGTAGAGATGTTGGAACGGGAAGCGGAACAGCATTTGAGTCCGATTTTCTTTGTGAAAGCAACAGAAAAGAACCATCCGGACGCCACGTATGACGTGCATGATCCATTGCTGCAGCATTTGATTTGGAATGTCACCTCCCGTGGCGGTCAGATCGGGCTTCACGGAAGCTATCCTTCTGCAGAACATCTCCAATATCTCCACAAGGAGAAACAAAATCTCAGTGAATTGTGTGATAAGACGATAAGTGTCTCCCGTCAACACTACCTCCGCACCTTTTTCGCAGATGATCCCAACTCGTTAGACTTGTGGCGACAGGCGGGCATCACCGACGACTACACCCTCGGTTTCGCGGAGCGTTGCGGTTTCCGTTGCGGCACCTGCCATCCCTATCCGCTCTACGACGTGCGCAACGACCGTGTGACGAACATCATCGAGCACCCGCTCATCGTCATGGACGGCACACTCACCGACTATATGAAACTCTCCGTGGAGGACGCAAAGAAGTTAGTGATGAAGCTGAGACAGCGCTGCTTCGACGTTGAGGGCGATTTCATTATCCTCTGGCACAACCACGCCACCACGCGGGAGATGAAACCGTATTACGAAGAGGTGTATTTGCCGGCGATTGGCGTTTAACAAAATATTTTACGTCTATACATTTATGGTTTTTTTTGTTAAAAATTGCAAAAAAGTACTGGGCTAAGTTTTGATATAAAAAAAAGTGTATTTTTGCTGCGGAGTCAGATGTGTGTCTGGCTGACGATTCTACGGATTCGTCGATTCAGGAGCCGATGATTGTGTCATTGGCTTTCTGCTTTTAAATAACAAACACAAATCCTTTTTTCTCCGTTTTTAATCCTTCTTCACAATCGAAATATACGTGTAAATCGGGTAATGGTCGGAGACGGCCAGGTCCTTGCAGACGGTGTATTGGAAATCGTTGAACTGCTTGTCGTGGGCGATGTAGTCGATACGGTAGGCGGGGAAGTTGCCGCCGATGTAGGTGGTGCCGGTACCCTTGCCGCTGCTGCGGAAGGAATCCTTGAATCCGTGCAGGAGCTTGTTGTAGCTGAACGATGCCGGCGAGTCGTTGAA